>Ga0209713_10002673_pt1 | contig 11118 bp, 10 predicted proteins | sample ArcOceMetagenome_3_FD_187444 | JGI IMG/M metagenome (GOLD analysis project Ga0209713, IMG submission 187444) | Marine eukaryotic phytoplankton communities from Arctic Ocean - Arctic Ocean- Svalbard ARC20M Metagenome (SPAdes) (version 2) | ecosystem: Environmental > Aquatic > Marine > Oceanic...
TTTCCATTGGAAACAGACTTCTTTTTTTGCAATTTTTGAATAGAATCCAGAGTGCACAACCGAAAGCAATCAGATGAATTCAAGCAATACAGTTTCGGTAGCCACTTTAATAGAAGAGATTAGATCGGAATTAAGAGTTTAAACTGTCAGTTGGGGTAAGGCTGAGGCTTTAGTTAATCAATCTTTGCAACACCGCAAACAAACCACATAATGAAAGCAATCAGATGAGTCTAGATATTCTCGGCGTTCAAATAGCTAATAGTTCCAAAAATCCTGACGCGGATATATTTATTTAAACCCTCAAAACTAGCCTAAAGACACGAAGGCTAGACTGTTAGGCCGCCTCTGACCTCACACTTAATCATTTAATTCTGATGTTTGGAAAATGGGGTTTCCAGGCAGAAAACTTGATGCCAATGGTCTTATGAAAATGTTTCAGGTATGCATTTTTATGACTTCCCTTAGCCTTAAGCTTTTTACGTTTTATTGATGTTTTTTCTTCGCAAACCAATTCATCCTGAACAATAACACCGTAGACTTCTTCGGCGTATTCTGGACTAATAAGGTCGTTAAGCATGTCACCTAGGACTTTGCATGGTTCCCGCTCTAAAGGATCTCCAAATCCGCCAGCACCAGCTTGAAAGTGAACAAATTCATCACCTTTTTTCATGGCTATGGCTTCCATCGGGCAGGCGGGCAAAAGTTTTTTTTCACCATCAGAATATAAAACATTCCAAGAGGGTGTGCCTGCAAGGCCATCAGACAAACCATAAGGTGTTACAGAACGGCGGTCTGACCTTATCACAAGTTCTGCGTCTTCTTCCAATAACCGATAGCCCCGCACTAGAGCCACGCCGCCTCTCCGGCGGCCAGGGCCACCCGAATTAGCAACAAAAGCATATTTTGTGATTTCGACGGGCTGCCGACTTTCTAATAGCTCAATGGGAGTATTGCCAAGATTTGCAGCAGGATTGGATATACCTTCCATGCCATCGCTTAGCGAATTGCCACCCCAACAACCCATCAATCCTCCTGATACCATAAATGGTTTATTATTTATATCTCGCCCAGCAATGTGAGGTGCAGTAGAACCACCCTCATTCGCCGCTGGAATTCTATCAGGTAGAATCTGTGAAAAAGCACCTAAAAGGGTATCAAACATCCGAAAACATATTATTCCTCTTGCGCCACAAGCCGCAGGTTCAAAGGGGTTAACAATTGACCCCTTAGGAGCAGTTACAGAGATGGCGCGCATGTAGCCCTCACAGTTTGGCATTTGAGTGGCTACAGCACAACGAACGCCTAAATAAGACATTGCGTGTGTTGTGGGCAATGGACCATTAATCGCAGCTTTCACCTGCTTAGATGTCCCAGTCCAATCAATATGAACATGATCCCCATCAATTTTTAGAGCTACACAAAACTTTATAGGTTCAGGATTTTCGCCCATGCCATCTAAATAATCTTCATATCTGTAAGTACCATTTGGAAGTTTATCAATCTGTTTTCGAATAAGCCTTTCTGCATAATCGTGTAAAGCCTCACAATGTTCACGGAATGACTCACCACCATACTTTTCTAATAATACGCTGAACCCTTTTTCTCCTGTATTACAAGCAGAAATCTGGGCTCGAACATCCCCCATCAAACTTTCAGGCATACGAGTGTTTATCCTGATTAAACTAAAAATAGCTTCGTTAGGCTGACCTTGATCAAAAAGTTTTAAAATTGGAATTCTGAGACCTTCTTGATAGATTTCGTGTGAAAAAACGCCCATACCGCCCGGAGCAATCCCACCCACGTCTATCTGATGTGCGAGAGTAGCCACGTACCCTTCTACTCGTCCTCGCGCGAAGATTGGTTTGATTATATAGAAATCAGGCAAGTGCATGCCGCCAGCTTCATACGGATCGTTGAAAATAAAAACGTCCCCTGGAAACATTCTACCATCAAACTTTTCAATTAAACTTCGCATAGCATGAGGAAAAGACCCTAGGTGAACAGGAGTAGTCAAACCTTGCGCAATTGTGAGACCTTTATGATCACAAACTGCTGTTGAATAGTCCATAGAATCGCGAACTATATTTGAATAAGCGGATCTCATAATCACCAATGCTAATTCGTCGGCTATAGACGCCAGAGCATTTTGAAAGACCTCAAGCGTGATCGGATCAACTTTTAAAGTCATGCCGCAGCTCCTATTCGAGTTATAAGTAAATTCCCTAAACTATCTACTTTAGCTGTCCATCCTGGGGGAACTACAATAGTTGAATCATACTCTTCAATGATTGCTGGACCTCTAATGGTTTGCCTCGAAAGCCCTTCACGCCCTTTAAAAATCGTTGCCTTAACTTTTTCAGAAGCGGCCGAAAATTTGACTAATCGTTTTGTGTTCTTAATTTTTAAATGCACGCGTTCTTCTGAAACAATTGTTTTTTTATTTGGAACGCGGGCTGAAACTCGAACACTCACAAGCTCGACCTGTTCATCGACCGATTTGTGACCATAGGTTTTCTGATGTTCTTCATGAAACAGTCCAGCAAAAACAGCTGTGTCTTTAAGGGCCCCATCGTCAACTTGGACTGTCAATTCGAAAGCCTGCCCCTTGTAACGCAGATCTGCATACATAATATTTAAAGTATCAGACTTGGAGAGCCCTTGCTCAAGAAGTTGATTTGATGCCTCTTTTTTTAACGCCTCATACGCCGATACGATCTCCTCGTCATCTAACTCACCAATTATGCCATGAAGATATTTCACTGTTTCAATAGTCGTGTCTGCGTCAAGTAGCCCAGCAGCACTTAGAACGCCTGAATTAGCAGGAACAAGAAATGTTTTAATATCTAGTTCCTCAGCGATTGCTGCCGCCAAAACAGGCCCATTCCCGCCAAATACGACAAGTGTAAAATCTCGTGGATCACGGCCTCTATAAGTTGAGACTGACTTTACAGCTCTCACCATATTATTGACAGCCACAGTATAAATACCCATTGCAGAGTCTGTTACTGAAAGCTTCAGGCGCTCACCCACTTGTTCTTTTATTGCAGAAAAAGCGCGTTCCTGATTGATTTTCATACCACCTGCAAGGAGGCCCGCTGGGTTAAGGTAGCCTAGAAGCAAATTTGCGTCTGTTAATGTTACATTTGTTCCCCCAAGATCATAACAAACTGGTCCCGGTGTAGAGCCCGCGCTCTGGGGCCCTACTTTCAATAAGCCTCCCTCATCGAACCAAACTAAACTGCCACCACCGGCGCCAATTTCTGACACGTCTATAAAAGAAAGCTTAATTGCATAACCTGCACCCTTTACAAGTTTACTTGATAGATTGATCCCAGCTCCCACTTCATATTCGGTTGTTCGCGATGGTTCACCATTCTCTATGATTCCCGTTTTGGCTGTGGTGCCGCCAATATCCAAAGTTATAATTTGATCAAGCCCTGCTTGCTTAGCAATCTGAGCTGCTGCGACTATGCCGGCGGCGGGCCCTGATTCAACGAAATAAGCAGGAAGGTTCAACGCTGCCTTGGCACTCATCTGCCCTCCGCCAGATTGCATCACGTACAAAGGGCTTTTCAAATTTATATCATCAAGTTTTTTTCGTAGCTGAAAAAGATAGTGACTAAGAACTGGTCCCAAATAAGCATTTACAACGGTTGTACTCGTACGTTCATACTCTCTAATTTCAGGCAGCACCTCATACGAGCTGCAAATAAAGGTTCCAGTCGGCATAATGCTGCGAACAATTTCTTCAGTACGTTTTTCATGCACGGGGTTTATGTATGAATGTAACAAACAGATAGCGACTGCTGTTACACCTCGCTCTTTTAGTTTTTTAGCTGCATTAACAACAGAAGGTTCATCTAAATGGACTCTGATAGACCCATCAGCAGAAACTCGTTCGATCACCTCTAAGCGATCTCTGCGCTGCACAAGAGGTTTGGGCTTGATGTAACTTAAGTTATAAAGCTCAGGAAATCGCACCCTTCGAAATTCCAAAACATCACGAAACCCTTGGGTGGTTATAAGACCGGTGTGAGCTCCTTTTCCTTCTAAAATTGCGTTAGTGGCGACGGTCGTTGCATGAACCACATCACTGATTTCTTCAGCTGAAATCCCCTTTTCAACCAATAATAGTTTAATTCCTTCAGCAACTGCTGAAGCATAATTATCAGGCGTGGAAGAAATTTTTCTCACCAATAGCGGTTTGTCATCACGGGTCACAACTATGTCAGTGAATGTTCCACCAATATCAACTCCAATACGGCTCTTTTTTGAAGACTTTGTTTTGATCTCTTTATTCATCATTTTCTTTCAGGATAAACATTGAAATTATTGTTTTGTTTGTGCTGAATGCAAAAACATATCAGCGTTTACACGATCAGATCTTTTGGAGCACCTTATCAATGAATTCCTGCGCTCTGTCTGATTGGGGGTTATCAAAAAAACTTTCGCTGTCGTTTCTTTCGATGATTTTGCCTCTATCCATAAAAACAACTTCATCAGCAACATCTCTTGCAAAACCCATTTCATGAGTAACAACAAGCATAGTCATTCCATTTTGGGCAAGGTCACGCATAACCTTTAAAACCTCAGAAATCATTTCGGGATCAAGAGCTGACGTTGGTTCATCAAACATCATCAATTTAGGTTCTAAGGCGAGCGCACGTGCAATAGCAGCTCTTTGCTGCTGTCCTCCAGAAAGTTCATCAGGATATTTTTTGGCCTGATCTATGATCCCCACACGGTCAAGAAGTTCATACGCTTTTTCCTCAGCTTCATTACGCTGAACACCATTTACCTTTTGGGGGGCAAGGGTAATATTATTGAGTATTGATAAGTGAGGATAAAGTTCAAAATGTTGAAAGACCATTCCAATATTTGAACGGATCTGAGAAATGTTTTTTGCATTTTTCAAACTTTCTCCATCAAAAATAACGTCTCCTGAATCAAACTCCTCCAATCTATTGACACAACGCAGAAGCGAACTTTTTCCTGAACCACTGGGACCACATATTACGACGCAGGTTTCTGGCATAAAATCGACTGAAATATCATTTAGTGCTATGAAATCTCCATACCGCAGTGACAAATTTTTTATTTGAACCAAGGGTAACGTCATCTTGCTTTATCCTTATTTTTTTCAAGAAACAGGGCTAAACGGGTTCCTGCAAAACAAATTACAAGGTAAACTAGTGCTGCGAAAAGATAGAGTTCGACTGGACGAACTGTTCGCTCAGCAACAAGTGACGTGCTATGCAAAAATTCGCGCATTCCAATTACATAAGCGATAGTCGTGCCCTGAAACACAATCACACATTCTGTTACAAGAGCAGGCAGCATATTTCGAAGTGCCTGAGGTAGAACAATTAAACGCATAGACTGCGCGTAGGTGAGGCCAGTCGACAATGCGGCTTTTACCTGTACAGACCCAACAGATTGAATTCCAGAACGTACAATCTCCGCAAAGTAAGCTGCAAAAAATATAACGAATGCAATAAGAACAGTATAAAATTCGGGCAGTGTTTTCCCAGTAATGAGAGGAACAAGAAAGAAGAACCAAAAGACTATTAATATCAGAGGATTGCTGCGTAATAGATTAACAAAAATAGCAGATGGATACCTAATGGCGCGTCGGCTACTGACGCGTCCGATAGCAATAAAACAAGCTACCGGCAAGCTTAACATTATCGTAAAGCCCGCAAGTTGAAAGCTACGCATCAAACCAAGCATTAAAAACTCAATATTGTTAGGTATGACTGAAAAATCCATACTTTCGCCTCTATCGTTTTCCGATAAGGCCTGGTATTCGCAACGTATGCTCCAACCAACCCATGAAAATAACTACTGACGCTGTCGTGATCATGTATGTCAACGAAGCTGCGGAGTAGGCCTCAATCCCCCGAAATGTGTAGGCTTCAATGGTTTTTGCTGCTCCAGTAATTTCAGCGACACCAATGGTAAGCGTTAAAGCGGAGTTTTTAAAAATGGTTAAAAATTCTGATGCTATTGCCGGGATCATCACCCTGAACGCATAGGGTATGATTACGTGACGGAAGGTTTGAAATTCTGTTAATCCAGTCGAGTACGCCGCAAGAAATTGTCCCTTTGGGATTGACGATATACCAGATCGAATTTGTTCTGCGATACGCGCTGCTGTAAACAAAGACAAACCAATTAGGGCAGTTAAAAAAGGTACTCCATCGAGTCTATTCCATGCCCTCATTATATCCTCTGGGAGGAGTAACGGAAAAACGAAAAACCAGAGAAAAAGTTGGATTAAAAGTGGAATATTACGAAAAATTTCCACGTAGGTGGTCCCTATAAGTCTCAAAAAAGGGAACCGGGACATGCGAATTGCACCAATTAAAACTCCGAGAGTCAGGGCCAAAACCCAAGCTAATAGTGATAGTTGGACTGTGTTAGACACGCCTTCCACTACCCAACTCCAATTAGGTTCTTGAAGCAGCAAAGACCAATCGAATTCATAGTTCATAAAAATTCAACCTTTGTACAACTGCATTCCCAATACTGGTCTTAAGCATAGTCAAGTCTTTCGAGAGCGGTAGCCATCCGCGAAAGACCGAGTGAAATCATCGATGAATTACACTTAAACACCATCCTGATATAGCCAGAGCCATTTGATCCAAAGGCTGATCCAGGCACGGTGGCAACATTACAACTTTCGAGAAGATAGTCGCTCATACTATCAGTTGAAATTTTATAACGACTTACGTTGGGAAACATAAAAAATGTTCCTTGTGGAGCGTGACAAGAGATACCAGGAATAATGGATAACTCTCTCATCATTACGTCTCTTTGAGACTGATACCGTTTAACAATACTTTTAATAGGTTGATTTCCTTCAGCATTTCCAGATTCTAAGGCAGCTGCAGCACCCGATTGAGCAAAGGTTGTGGGCGCTGTCACTGCATGGGTATGAACTAAATGTACCTTTTCCATTATGTGCGAAGGCCCAGTTGCCCATCCAATCCTCCAACCACCCATATTAAAAATTTTACTCATAGTTTGAACTGTAACGGTGATAGCCTTCATGTCTGGAAGTGCAGCTAAACTGAGGTGTTTGCGCCCATCAAATACAAAGTGCTCATAAGCCTCATCAATTAAAACAGTTAGGCCCATTTCACGGGCAATTTTTCCAATTTCAGTCAGTTCTGTTTGAGTTAGACACCTGCCAGTTGGGTTATGAGGATTGCAAAGTAATAGAACACGTGTCCTGGGGGTTATATAATCGCGCAAATATTCTAACGGAAACCGAAAATTTTCATTTTTTATTAGAGGTATACGTACAGGCTTAGCTCCTGTTAGACGAATGATTGGTTCAAACCCAAGATAACCAGGATCCTCAAGCAACACCTCATCTTCATTGCCAACTAGAGTAAGCAAACATGAAAGAATTGCTTCTTTTGCACCTACTGTCACCTGAATTTCAGTATCTGGATCAAGCTTCATTCCTTGGTCTAGGAACTTTTTTTTTGCTACAGCCTGCCGCAATTCTTGTAAGCCACGCGTGTCCGAGTAAGCTGAACCAGATGGCTCATGAATTTCTTTGATCGCAGCCCACTTCGCAATGTCAGGGGACGCTCCTTGGTCTGAAAAATCAAAAACCTCAATGCCGTTAGCTCGCATTGCCTTGACTTTTGCGATCAACTCTTGGGAGGTTGCTGGCTTAATAAATCTCATCCGATCAGCAAAAGTCTGATTTTCCATAACTCATCCAATGCATAGAGTGTCATATAACCGGGTGTATCAGTCTTCAATTGCAACTCAATGAGAAGGTGACTCACCCCGGTGAAAAAGACGAGGTGCGTAAAGTCGTACAGCCTCGCCTAATCAATAATTATTTTTGTTCCAGGAACGTTTCACTTTTATAGGGGCACTGATCGTTTAAAAGGCGCTGAACTCCTCTAGATTGATCGCGAACGTATCCCGCTTTAGGATTTGAACCTTGAAACCACTCATTATAGATTTCTCTATACATTCCAGTTTTCACCATGTAGCAAAAAGCTCCATTAACCATATCGGTCCATTTGCTGTCATTATTGGGAAGTATCATCCCTTGGTTGATGCAGAAAAGGTCTGGCCCCGTAACTTCCCATTTACTTGGATCTGGGGCCTTCATTTTTAATCTATGAAGTGCATCGTCTAATGTTACGTGTGCATCAGTTTTTCCCTGTTGCAAGCCCAAAAAACCATTGGGATGTTTGTCAAATGAAACTATTTTAACCGGGGGATTGAACTTACCTTCATCGTTCATAGTGCCAATAAGCCTCTCTTCAATACTGGCTTTTGTAACACCAACACGTTTTCCAGCAAGATCGTCAATTGTTTCTATTCCACTGCCCACCGGAGTTAATTTTTTGACACAAACAGAATTTACAACATGTGAGAAATCTACGGCTTCTTGACGTTTCAGACTAATACCCGTAGCACCCCAATTCCAATAATTTGTGCCATTTAAAATTAGTGGGATGCGAGTTTGCGGTGTGACTGCCTTGAGTGTGGCCCTTAACTCTACACCGGTCTTTTGGGATATTACCCCAACCATGGCGCGGCTCATTTCAACAGACCAACCTGTCCAACTACCGTCTGATTCAACGTAAGCATATGGAGCTGTGGACTCTCGCGTACCAATAAAAATCTCTTTATTTTCGAGAACTTTATCAAGAATACTTCCTGCAAAGACTGGAGCACTATTGAAACTAACTCCAAAGGCTAGCAGTGAAATACCCAATGTAAGAAAAACATTTTTTTTCATGACGTGGTTCCTTTCCTGTGCGATTACAAGCAACACTTTACTATAAACTTTATATTTTTCATAACTTAAATAGTTGAACACTGAGTTGAGCTAGCCTAACCTCAATGAGAAATAATTCTTGTCACAGGGTGTGTTAAATTCGCTAATTTAATGATTGGTTATAAAAATGGTTAAGGTACCACCATTGCGAGCACTTTCCGTATTCTTGGCTGTTGGACGGTGTGGCACATTTAAAGAGGCCGGCCGAGAACTAAATATTACGCCCTCAGCTGTTAGCCACCAAGTAAAGCAATTAGAAATTTTTCTTGGGCGCCCAATGTTTGACCGGTTCAACCGTGGTGTAACATTAACGATGGAAGGAGCAGCTTACTTCAAATTGGTAAATGAAGCATATACTTCTCTTGAACAGGCCACTTCAAACATGCTCGGCAAGCCGACTAAGGAAACGCTCACAATCTACTGTGGCATTAGTTTTGGATTACGGTGGTTAACGCCACGCATTCCATTATTTTTGGAAAAAAACCCAAATATTGATTTGAGAGTCCTTACACCGACAGCTGCTTGGGGAGCACGAAAAGTGCCTATTGATGTCGAAATACGTTTTGGAGCTACCGACTTGCCTGGTATGCTTAAAGGTAAATATCCATTAAACAATATTGAAGATTTAGTTAGTTTTAGGCTCATAGATTCCGATATGAAAACAGCAAGCTGGGTAAATATTTTTGCTGAAAAAAAACTACTCCTGCCTATATGTTCACATATTAAATTAGGTAATACATTGTTAGCTCTTGAGGCAGCAAAAAACGGGATTGGAATAGCTATAGAAGGTGGTTTATTGGCCAAAGAAGACATTAAGTCTGGAAAATTAGTGACACCCTCAACATTAAAATTTTTATCTGCATCACATTCACTAAGAAGCCTTGTTATTTCTGAATCGAAAGCAAGGCTAACGAAGATCGCTTTGTTTCGTGAGTGGTTTTTTGATCTAATTAACGCTGAATCACAGGTACCCTAGGCAGCTAATAACGGTAAGCTGAGCTCAATAGTCTAGGTGTACCTTGACGCCAAAAGTTGGTTTATGGCTCAGTAAAGAAACGCTGAATAAAGCAGTGTCTAAAATGTGGTTTTTTAGTGCCTGCCGCAGTTGATATTGATCTGCAGGTTCGGGGGTTGGCAGAGAGGGCATGGAAACACATTTTGGAAATAGTGATCTACCACTGTGATCCAGACGATATCGAAATAATATCATCAGAATTTGATCGTGAAGTGGACAGCCACTATTACTCAATGAAAGAGAAGTTTGAGAAAATTTCAGAGTTGTTAAAAGAGTGGTGACTACAGGACACGATTGTCGTGCAACGGCATGGTCCAGAACGAAGCCCGACTTCAGCTTCACGCAATGGCCTGCAATCTTGGTGTGTTCTTGCAAGGCACGGATTTTCTTGAGGCGATCGCAGATTGTTCGCTGACAAGGATGCAAACCCGGCTGATCAAAATTGGCGCAAGGGTCGTGCGTCACGGCCGTGCCATCACCTTTTAGTTCGCAGAGGTTGCAATCAGCGGTGATCTGTTCATCCGTATACTTAGACAAGACCTCTGCACAATTGAGGATTCCCTTACACGGGTAAAATTTGTATCCTTTAGGAGATCACATTGAGGGTTTTATGGATATTTTCAGCTATGAAAGTGCGCGTCGGATTGGGGATCAGAATGTCTTGCGCAAAGTTGATACGCTTATGGATTGGTCTGCGATTTCAGTGTTGCTCAAGAACGGTTTGAAACGGTCAGGTCTCGGGCCGCAGGGTTACAAGAAAATTACCTTGTTCAAGTGCCTTGTGATTGGGCAGTGGCATAATCTGTCTGATCCTACGTTGGAGCATAGCCTGCGAGTGCGGTTCGATTCCATGCTATATGCAGGGCTTGATTTACATGGCAGCGCCCCAACCAAGCCGCAAAACGCTTACAGGCGCGCAGGTGACTGGTCTGGGATGCAGGGCCAAGATTACACCCCGACATATCGGCAATCATGCGCGTACGAAGGGGTGTCGTTGGTGTGGAATGCTAAATGTTCATGAGCAAACCCTCTGTCAATCGGGGCAAAATCACCTCGACCAACAGCACACACCCAACCTCTCAAATCGCGAAACAAATCCCGGTTCAGCTCAACCCCCGCCACACGCGCCCCTATCGCGAAGCGAATTAGTGCATGGGCGGCTCTTGCCCATTACAACAATTCCACTGCCTGGCTAAGCTGATCACTATTCACCTCAATATATCTTTGTGTGGTGCTGATATGATGGGCATCGTTTCGCTGCTGCCTGCATTTTTATATTTCATTTCCA
>Ga0209713_10002675_pt1 | contig 11114 bp, 10 predicted proteins | sample ArcOceMetagenome_3_FD_187444 | JGI IMG/M metagenome (GOLD analysis project Ga0209713, IMG submission 187444) | Marine eukaryotic phytoplankton communities from Arctic Ocean - Arctic Ocean- Svalbard ARC20M Metagenome (SPAdes) (version 2) | ecosystem: Environmental > Aquatic > Marine > Oceanic...
CTTCTGCTCTCACGCAGGCGCAGGCGTGTCTCGCCGCATGTCGCCCAGCCGCACCCGCGCTTGCGCCTACCCCGGCCCCGTCTCCGCCGGCGCGGCGGCTGCCGCAGGCCGGCGCGGGCGCCGCCGCGGGCCCTAGGACGCCCGCACCCGGGCACCGTAGCCCGCGGATTACTTTAGATACTTCCCCTCCACGTGCTCTGCCCCTCTATCTACCCCCGGATGCCGCGCGCTCTCGGCGCCATGCGGTTCTGCGCGTCCACGATCGACGCGACTCCGCGCCTGGCGGTGCTCGGCGTGCTCACGACAGACGACCATCACGCGTACCGAGAGGCAATCCGCGTTAGCTGGATGCGTAAGGCAGAGGCTGCCGACATCGTCGTCCGCTTTGTGATGCGCGGGCTTGGCTCCAGTGCTGAGGCGGAGGCGGACCAGCATGGTGACATTGCATTCGTTCGTGCGCCAGCGAGTGCCCATCGCAAGAATGGTCCTCTGATGTCGCTAATACTCTGGTGGCGGTGCGCCATTGCGGAATGGCCCAAGGCTGCTCTGGTGGGCAAGGCCGACGACGATATCTGGGTTCAGATGGTTGCCACTGCGGCGCACCTGCGAGGTTCCATGGCGGCACTGTCCGCTCAACCTACATTGAGCCAAATTGGCACTACACCGCGTCTATTCTGGGGGCTCATGGAGTCCTTCCATTGGAGCACCGTCAAGAAACGTCCGGTCGGGTTTGCAAAGAAGTACGGCGGCAACGGCGCAACAGCGGAGTGCTACAGGCGACACCTGCATCCCAACGGCTCTCTGGTCAGGCCGGAGGTTCGCGCGAATCGCGACGAAGACGCCTGGCGTGGTGCGCATGGTAACGGCAACTTGATCGGCCCTTTCAACTTTGCAAAAGGTATGCAGCAGCGGCGCAACACTCCCTCTGCCCCGCCACCACGCACTCAACCCGATATTCGTGCACACGCCGGCAGGCCCGATGTACTTTGTCTCCTCCACGCTCGTGAGCCAGCTGGCTGCTGACGCGGAGCTGCAGCAGCACGCTGACGAGACGCTAAGCTCCGCCAACAGCTCGCACAATGAGCGGTTTCTGCCGTGGGAGGACGTGTACACTGGGATGGCGCTCACTCAGGCGGCCTCCGGGCCTGCGCTGGCGTCAGTGCACATGCACATGGCGCTTTATGCTGAAGGATGGCAGTTCTCATCGACACCGAGCGTTTTGCTGTGGCACATGAAGATCAAAAAGCCCGCACGGATCATCGAGGTGGAGCGTTGGTCGGAGCAGCAGGAGCCATGTGTGACCAGCGCTGTGAGGCTCACGTGTGCAAACGTTTACACCTCGTGCAATAAGCAGCGCTGGCTGCGTTGCATGTCACTGCACAACAAGTCGGCCTGCGTGACCAAGAAGGCGCATATGCGGGAGGACACGCCGACCAGCCAGCTGCAGCCGGCGAAGAAGCGGCCGAAAAAGGAGAAGGGACGGACACAGCTATGACCCTGCCTCTCGACGCGACATGCCGCGCTCCGAGCCCTCGGGTCCTTCTCCTCTACGACTACGGTACGTCCAACTTCGTTGTCGCAATGTCCTTGTCGTCTAGTGTATCGGTTACGTTTTCACATCAAAATACCGTCATATAATACCGCCAGGCGGGGAAACAAGATAGACACCACACATGCGGTGTGGCGGCGAAGAATAAGTGGAGCGCCTCTGCTCCGGAATGGGATCACCTCCCTGTCCCTAGTCGCGCATGCTGTACATCACCAGCAGCCGGCGCAACGTGGCGACCAAGGCAGCGGTGAGCACGATGCCACCGGCGGTGAAGAAGCAGGCGCCGGCGCCGTACGCCTGGTAAAGAAGGCCGAGCAGCACAGGAGAGGCCACCCGCGCGATGGTGTTGACAGCACTGTCAAGGCCCATGATGGCTCCGCGGCGGTAGGGCGGCACGCACTGGAGGAGCATGGTGGGAATGGACGGGTTGTACAGCGGGCTGCCGATCTGGTACAGCAAGGCCGACGCCCAGAAGGCAAGGCGCTGCGTTTGTGAGTTCACGCCTGTCATCGTACTGGTCACGGCGCCGATGCTCAGCAGGCCCGCGCCCGCGGCGAGCAGGCCGACGACGCACGTGGTGACGGTGCCGAGGCTGCGCAGCACCCGCGTCGAGACGAGCGTCGAGACGAGAAACGAGACCGACGAGAGGGCGGTGAAGGTGTAGCCGAGCATCTTCGTGTCCATCCCGAAGTGGTCTTGCGCGAGCACGCCAAAGTACGAGTCGAAGGTGGAGGCGCCGCAGCTGAACAGACCCGAAACGACGCAGACGGTGGCGACCGCGGTGACGAGGGCCGCGCCGAGCGGGCATGCGATGATCTCGTCGTCGGCCGCGCCCGCCTTGGACGTCCCCGCCTTCGCGTCGCGTTGGGCGGTGGGCGAGACGTCCTCCGTCACGAGCACGGCAATGAGGCCCGACGCGATCAGCGAGCCGGCGGCGGAGGCGCCCACGACGACCGAGAGCGACTCACCCGAGGCGGCGTAGAGCAGCCCGCCCATCGTCGGGCCGACGAGGTACGCGAGGGTCGCCGCCGCGTCGCGCCACGCCATGTAGCGCGGTAGGTTCCCCGACTTCGCGCCCACGTCCGCCAGGTAGGCCTTTGCAATCGGGCTCGAGCCCGAGCACGAGCCCGTGAAGACGCGGAGCGCGAGCAACGCCGGCAGCGGCCAGCGCTTCAGCAGCGCGACGCTCTGTAGCAAGAGGCCGACGAAGTTGCCCAGCAGGCTGAGCGACATGACCGGCCGCCGGCCCACTCGGTCCGATAGCGACGGCCAGAGCGTGAGCCCCAGCATCATGCCGAGCGGGTAGGCGCTCGTCAGGGCTCCAAACGAGGCGCCGACCTGCAGCGAGAAGTGCGACTTGAGCGCGGGCGTGATCGGTATGGTCATCGTGAAGCCGAGGAGGTTCAGGAACGCCGAGGCAAGCACCGCGAGGACGGACAGCCTCTCGCCTCGGCTAATGGGCTGCGCAGGCGGCGCCGGAGGCGGCGCGGCCGCTGGCGGCTGTGCCGAGCTCCCGACCGAAGCCGAGGCGAGCAGCGGTGCCACCCGTCGCAAGCGCACTGCGCTCGTCGCGTGCGGAGCCATCGGCACGAAGGACGCTACGCCCAGTCCCAGCAGCAGCGGCAGCATGGTAGGTGACCGACGACCGACTGACCGACTAACCACGGACAGCGGCCCACGCGCGAGGCTGCCAGCGCACCGAGGCCACGAAAGTGCTGCGGACACCTGAGACGTCAAAGCAGCGCACAGTGATTTACATTTGCAGAAAAGACGGTATGCGCTAGCTGGGGGCTTACACGCGGAAAATTTTCGTCTCTTTTCGCCGACGCGCGCAGATCGTTTTACAAGTACAGTAAGCGTTTTCCTTTCTTTGATAAAACGCGACAATTACCCATTCTGTTTCTTAGGCGTTCCGGAATTAGCTAGATCGAATTAGCCACACAACAGTTGCGGGGGTACCCAAAGGTGCAACCCCGGTAGCCGGGGCAAAAAGGGACGGCGCTCACGCCAAGAACGCCGACGCCGCCGGGCTGCCGCGGCCGACGGGAGCCTTCTTGAGCCACACCGGGCTTGGTGCGAAGTCCTACGCCCGCTGCGGGGCCATATTAGTGCCCGCTAACGCGCGTACATCCTCCTCGTCGCAGGCGTGGCGGTTTGATTGGCCGATTTCAGCAAATCAACCGTCATGTCGCTCGGATGGCTCACGGAGGTGAGCACGCCGCGCGCGCCGCCCGCACACGTGCGTCTCGTCCCATCCTTCTTCGCGCCGCGAGGCTCGGCGTCTTGCCCCGAGCACAGCATCGTCAGTGCTAGTCTTCGCCGAGACTTGCACCCCTCATTGCTTGGTTTTGAAGGCCCCGCCCCCGCTGGTGCGCGTGCGCAGTCGTCGCTGATGCCCAAACGGGCCAAGGAGATCGAGCATGTCAGCAAGGCTTCGATGGTCGACCTGCGTGCTCAGCTGTACAGATCTGAGGAGACGCTGAAGCAGTCTGATGGCACGGCGGCAGCGGCCGCGGAGCAGGAGCGGCGGCGGCGAGAGCGGCGTACCGACGTGCTCGGAGCAGGCCGCAACCGGGGCGTGGAATCGCGCGCAGGGACGGACGACGCGCACGAGGCTGGCATGGCGCAGCGCGCCGAGGAGTCGATGCAGCGCAAGGTGGAGGCTTACGAGGCGATGGCGCGCGGCGATTGCGCCGAGTCGAGCAACAGCCTCGTCGACTTTGAGATGAAGCAGCTGCGCGCTCCACCGCCACGCAACGCGCCGGGACCGCCGGGACCACCGGGGCCACCGAGCCTCCTCTCGGCCGACATGGCGCGCGAGGCCGAGCGCGTGCGGTGGGAGGAGGAGGCGGGTGCGCAGACGAGGCGGCCGGAGGGGTCGCTGTCGGCCGGCCTGCAGCGGTACGAGCAGCGCAGCTCGATGCTTGAGAAGCGGCTGCTGAGCGAGATGGCCGAGGAGACGGAGACGGGGCGCGCGACCGCCTCCGAGCAGAAGCACAAGCGGCAGCGCGCACTCGAGGAGAGGCGCGCCATGCTGCGCCTGCGGCAGGAGTCGCGCCGCCGGGCGGACGAGGAGCAGAAGGCGGCGGCGGCCGCCGCGGCCGACGGGCCTCCTCAACCGCCGCCGCTGCCGCCGCTGCCACCGCCGCTGCCGCCCCTGCCCGCGCACGACAGCGCCGCAGCCGCCGTCTCGACATCGACTGCCGCCGCCGGCGCTTGGCTCGAGCCTTGCTCGCCGCCCAACCGGAAAATCACCGGGACGCCGACCGTCGCGCCGTTCGACCTTCCCGCGGCCGCGGCCCCTGCGTCGACCGCCGCCTCCGACGCGACTATGATGCAGGCGATGGGGCTGCCAGCGGGCTTCACCTCGGGCTTCCACGAGGAGGCCGAGCAGCAGGCGCGGCAGGAGGCCGAGGAGGCCGAGCACGACGCCAGGGTCAGCGACGCGTGGCAGCGCTACAACCCGTACGGCCGCAGGTAGACGAGCGGCCGCACGCACGCGGGGACGGCGCGAGGGCGCCGTCCCGCACATATGTGCCGAGAACCCACCAATGATCAACTTTTTAGTGTTTTCCGAAAGTTCCTCTTCTGGTGCCTCTGGTTGGTGGTGACACTCCTGAAGTGGCGAAACTTGAGGAAGATGTTTGTCGTCGACGTGGATGAAGGCTTCCTCGACCGGTTTCCGGTCTTCTCGGGAGAGATCGACAGCCGCGTCACCAAGGCTCGCCTCGACCTGCACATGCTCGGCCTCCTCAACGAGGAGCCCAGCCTGGACATGGACGACTGCGACACTTCTTACGATCGCTGGTCCGACTGAGGTCGCCCACCGGTCTAATCTTACCCCGCGCCCGGCGCGGCGCACCGTCCAGTGTAGGTGGTTTGGCCTCTTGCCACATAGTAGTCTGGGGTACATAAACGTGGAACTTGAGTCGCACATGGCAGATCGGGCGGCTCTCGCTCACGCGCTGGCCGGCGCCTCGGCGTCCGCCCTCGCGATGGCACTGCTGTACCCACTCGATCAGCTGCGGATACATGAGCAGACCACCACGGGCTTCCAGCAGCGGCTCAACGTGCTGCGGGCGCTACAGGCCCGGCTGCACGCTGTGGGCCTCGCCGGCCTCTACCGTGGCCTACCGACGTCGGTCGCCGCGATCGTCTGGGCCAACTTCACCTATTTCTTTGCCTACAACGCGCTCAAGGGCCACGGCGCGCCGCCACTGCGCGGCCCACGCGCTGTGCTGCTGCCAGCGCTGGCGGGCGTGATCAACGTGCTGGCGAGCAGCCCGATCTTCGTGGTGAGCACGCGCCTGCGCACGGCGGCGCCAGGCCAGTACAGGCACGCGCTTGAATGCGCGCGCGAGATCGTGCAGCTCGAGGGCGTGCGCTCGCTGTGGGGCGGGATGGTGCCGTCGCTCTGGCTCGTGAGCAACCCGACCGTGCAGTACTTTGCCTACGAGAAGCTCAAACTCGCGCTGAAGGCGAGCACGTCACTGCAGTTCTTCGTGGCGGGGGCCGTCGCCAAGGCCATCGCCACCATGGCGACGTACCCGCTGCAGGTGGCGCAGACGCTGCTGCGCATGCAGCAGCGACGCAGTGGCGGCGACGCCCAGCCGCGGCGTGAGCTCGACGGCCCGATCGCGCCGAAATCTGCAGCAGCCGCGGCCGCGGTCGCAGTGCACGGGTGCCACTACCACGGCGTGCTCGACTGCCTGCGCCGCCTCCTCGAGGACGAGGGCATCGCTGGGCTGTACCGCGGGCTGCAATCCAAGCTCGCGCACACGGTGCTCACGGCGGCCCTGATGTTTGCCATCTACGAGCGGCTCGCGAAGTCGATGTTCAGGCTGCTGCGCGTCAAGGAGGCGGCGAACAAAGTGTAAGCCCTATTGAGCGTAATGTAATGCAAAACCTGAGCAACGGCCGCATCAACCATCATCATCGTCATCGGCCTACGATATCGATTCTTCTTCGGACTATCCATTCGCGCTGCCTCGTCGATGCTATCTTGCCTAGTCGCGCTGCCCGCGCTGCTTCTTTCACCGCGATCTGCTGGAAGCTGGCCTAGCACACGCCGCCACGCCGCACCGTGCGCGCTGGACGACTGGCGCACGGCCGAGGACTGGCCAGCCGAGGCAGAGCTGCTGGCTGCACAGGTCGAAGCAAAGCGTGCAGCTCGTACCGTGCAGCGCGCGGTCTCGATGGAGGACTATGACGCCGCGTCGCAAGCGCAGGAACGGCTGACCGCGCTGCGGGCGGCAGACCCACTCAGATCGCTCAGGCGGCAACGAGCGGCCGCAGTCGCTGCAGAGCAGTACGACGAGGCGGCGACAGTCCAGGCGGCGCTCAAGAGGCTGCGGCTCGCGCGGCCGCGCCTGCTCTGGCGCGACGAGATCGCTGCGCTCTCAAGAGGTGGCAAGTCGCTGCTCGCGATTCGATGGGACGACAAGGGCAAGCCTCGGGTGCGGACGCTGCTCGCACCGCGCGACGGCTACTCGTTCACTCAGATCTCGTGGGCGCCCGACGGCGAGGCGCTCGCGGTGGCCGAGGTGCCGCTCACCTACTCGGACCGCGACGCGCGGGTCCTGCTGCTCCCGACCGATGGCTCGCGCGCGGCGCGCTCGTTTGCGGTGCCCGAGCCCGTCTTCTTCATGTACTGGACGCCCGACGCGGAGGCACTCACGTTCCTCCATGCCGACCGTGCCTCGGCGAGCAGTGGTGGGCCGCCGCTGGTCCTCGGCGCGATCGACGCGACGAGCGGTGCGACGACGCTGATGCGGCGCGGAGGGCCGCTCTTCTACGTGCTGGGTCCGCTCGGTGAGCTCGTCGCCTTCGACGGCTTCTCAAAGGTGGTCGACTGGGTGCGGCGCAAGGGCGCGGCGGAGGGGGCGGCGGCAGGCACGGAGGCGGAGGCGAGCAATGTGACGCTCTCGACGCGGCCCGGGGCCTTCCGCACGCCGATGCTCGCGGGCGCGGCGCATGCGATCCTGTGCGAGGGCGGCGAGGTCGTCGCCGTCGAGCGGTCGAGCGGCCGCCGCGCGGCGCTGCTGACCGTCTCCGAGCGAAGCGCCGACGCGGGCGCCGCGCTGGTGCTCTCGCCCGACGGCGCGAGGCTCGCCGTGCTGCACGCGGCCGAGAGTGCGCGCGACGACGAGTCGGCGGCCGAGGAGGCAGACGAGGCGGCCGAGGAGGTGGACGAGGCGGGCGAGCTGGGAGAGGCGGGCTCGCGGCTGCGCGTGCTGCGGGCGGCGAGCGGCGCGCAGCTCGTGGCGGGCGGCGAGGGCGTGGCGGTCAGCGAGCTGCCGTGCGCACAGCATGCGTGCGTCGCGATGTGGTGGTCGCCCGACTCGTCGGCGCTGCTCTGCCTCGACGTGCCAGAGGGCGCAGACGAGGGCGACTCGCCGCGATGCTGCTTCGAGGTCTTCCGCTTCGACAACCGCGGTGGCGAGACCGACGGCGACGCCCCGCCGCCGCAGCCGCTGCGGAGCGTCTACGAGGCCTTCGTGCCGTCGGAGATGTTCCTGCAGGCGCACGTGCCCTTCTACGACCAGCACGCCGTGGCGGGCCAGACGCCGTGGGGCGCCGACTCGCTCAGCTTCTCGTTTGTCGACGCGGCCGGCACGCTCTTCGTGCAGCGACTCGACGACCCGCCCGAGCGCGTCGGCGGGGTCCCCGTGGCCGCCTCGGCGGCGCGGGTCAGCGTCGGCGTCGAGGTGGACGTGGCGTGGCCGTCTCCGTGCTGATTGCACTGAGAGGAAGTTCTTTGGATATCTTTTCGCGTGCTTCTTTAGATACTTTAGATGGTCAGGAGAGCCCACTAAGAGCCCACGTGGGGAGACACTGATCCCGAGCCAGCCGGACTCGCGGGGCCTCGCGAGCGGTGCAAGGCGGCCCCACGCCGGGAGGTCGGTCTCAGATTGGGGGTTGGGTCTAGGCTGGGGATGGGTCTAGGTTGGGGCTGGGTCTAGGTTGGAGCTGGGTCTAGGTTGGGGTTGGCTGTGCCGTTGGCCGCCGCGTATTATTGTGCACTGCCTGCCTGCCGCGCTGCCGGCTGCTGACACCTGACACGTGGATCGCGTCGGCGTCGCAACTTCGACAGCAGGCACGATGCATCTGCTCGCGAGCCTCTCCCTGATAGCCAGCGCGGCCACGCCGACGCGCGCCGCGTCGGCCACGGTCACCTCGCGCGACATGTACACGTGGTACTGCAAGGACCACGCGGAGTCGCTCGCTTGCCAGCACCACGACCTCATCCAGCAGATGATCAAGGAGAAGGACAAGGACGCGAAGAAGGCCATCTCCGCCAAGATCGCGGCGCTCAACAAGGGCAACACCACGCCGCTCCACAAGACAATCTCTGGCGAGTACGCTTCCATGAAGGAAGCCTTCTGTGCCACAAACCCGCCCGGCTCCAAGTCGCTCTGCGCGGCGCCGTCGAGCCAGTTCCGGACGGCCTCGACCAAGACGGCGCGCCCGACGACGTCGCTGGCCGGCTCGCCCAGCTCGGGCCACTCCGACGTGATGACGTGGTACTGCTCGAAGCCGGGCAAGGTCGACGAGCCGGTTTGCGCACGCCACAAGGTCACGACGCAGCTGCGCACGCCCGGCCTCAAGGTCGAGGAGCGCAAGCAGCTGGCGGACCAGCTGCGACTCAACCCGGTGGCGTACGCGACGACGCAGGCGATCTACGCCGACTACTGCAAGCTGCCTGGGAACGCCGAGAAGCCGACGTGCACGCGGCTCAAGACGACGGCGTCGGCCAAGGCGATGCGTGAGTGGTACTGCACGCAGCCGGGCAAGGCCGACAGCTCGGAGTGGTGCAAGCGCGCCGCGCTGCTCGAGAAGCTGCAGAAGATCCCCGCGACGACCACCGACGCCGCGAAGGCCGCCGATCGCAAGCAGCTGACGGCCGAGTACGCGGCCTTCTCGAAGCGCCCCGAGGGCGGCGGGCCGTCGCGCGCCACCGCTGCGAGTGAGCACCGCCGCCTACCGCCCCACCGCCCCAGGCCGTTGCCCGTGTGTGTGCCCACACCGCTGACGTGCATCGTGCCCGTGCGTGCGCGTGCCCGTGCGCAGACAAGGAGCTGTTCGAGGCCAAGAAGGAGTACTGCGCGCTCGATGCCAACAAGGCGCTCGCCTACTGCAAGATCCGCCCGCCGTCGACCTTCTCCCTCGGCTCCGCGTTTGCGTCGCCCGGCGCCGCGCTCCGGGGCAAGCTGGCGAAGCCGCACGCCCGCCAGTGATGAGCAGGCGCTCGCTCCCTGAAAATGCTTGCGCCCACGTGCTTGCCGCCCTTGAGTGCCACTCGTCGAGTTTTCGTGGGCTCGTTTCCAGGGAGCTACTGGCTGGCATGATTGCGTCTGATTGAGTGCGTCCATCACCTGCCGATATTTGAATATATTTTGAGTTTTGCGTCTTTAGGAGCCGCCAAAATATCGTCTCTCTCTCCGCTGTCTTGCTGCCTCCGCCCTTGCTGTCTCTCTCTCTCGCTCTCACACACACACACATCGAGTATTCCTTCAACATGAGTGTGCGGAGCCGTCCCCTCGTGGACTGGAGGTCGGCGGCAACGGCTCTCCGAGCGGCCCTAGGCGCAGCGTGTCCGGCGAGGCGGCCATCGCTGATAGCATGAGCTCCTGCATGAAGCGGCAGCGCTGCGCCTGTAGCCGGCCATGCGCTGGCGTGCTCTCGGCGAGCTGCTGACCCACGGAGAGCGGTTTGCTCTCCTCTGCTGCGAGCTGCGACAGCCCGCTCAGCGCGGCCGCGCTCTCGATCGGGTCGCCGCGCGAGCGCAGCGCTGCCTGCCCCGTCCGGCTGGCATTCAGGTGCGCCAGCAGTTCCGAGAGCGGGTCGCCGCCGTCGCGCTCTCGCTCCGAGAAGACGAGCCCACTCTGCGACTGGTAGCCGCCGCTGAGCGGCCTCCGAATGCGCCGACGCGCCAGCCCGCGGTCGCTGCCATCGCCGAGCAGCGTGCGAATGCGCTCCTCGGCCGAGCCGTCGCCCTCCTCGCCCATGAAGAGCTCGCCGCCCTGGCCAAATAATATGAGGGACTGCGGCTCGACCGACGCATAGTCCATGTCGAGACGGTGGCGCTGAGCTCGGCTACAGGTGGCGGCTGCAGCTACTGCCGCGCAAGACCGCGGAGTGCGATGGGCTTGCGCGAAGCAAAGCACCGCAGCATAGCTCTTATCCATCTAAAGTAAAGACAAACTAGCAACCTAAAGAGCCGGGCTTCACAGGCTGCCATGGCGGCTGCCGCGACGTTTGGATGGCCCAGGCGTACGAGCGGAAGGCTGGCGGTCATCTGGTCCATGGGCCCCTCTGCTACATGTTGTGGTACACTCTCAATCCCCTTCTAGGTGATCCACCCCCTGTGCGTGGTAACTTGCGAGCTCGACGGGCGGAGCGACTTTAGTAACCATAGCTTTTTGTGCTCCCATGCCAACGATATGACAGCAGCATGGAGCCTCGAGTAAGCACAGTGATGGAGCCGATCGACGAGGAGGCCGGCAAGCCGCGCGTTGCTGCGAGCGAGGAGCCTGTGCGCAGGCGTGCGCCCGGCGTGGAGCGG
>Ga0209713_10002676_pt1 | contig 11114 bp, 11 predicted proteins | sample ArcOceMetagenome_3_FD_187444 | JGI IMG/M metagenome (GOLD analysis project Ga0209713, IMG submission 187444) | Marine eukaryotic phytoplankton communities from Arctic Ocean - Arctic Ocean- Svalbard ARC20M Metagenome (SPAdes) (version 2) | ecosystem: Environmental > Aquatic > Marine > Oceanic...
AGCAGGACGCCTCGACTCAACGACAAGGACGCGAGGTGGACCAAGACGCAAGACTGTACCGCGAGAGCGAGCCAGACAGTGAGGTAGAGCGCGAGGACTTTGCTCAGGGTGACCATGTGCTCGTGGTGTTGGTGCTCAGTGCTAGGCAGAACTTTGAGCGGCGCCAGGCAATCCGCGAGTCTTGGGCGCGCGGATCGATGAATGTGCGCTTTATCGTGGCTGCCGAAGGCTGTGCAGTGCCGGTTGACTTGCGCACTGAGCGATGGGTTTGTGAGGCGGACAACGAGAGGCAGGTCCACGAAGATGTCTGGGCAGAGCACAATCGCATGATGGAGCTTGAAAGTCAGGCTCTCTTGAGGGAATGGGAATCGTACGACGATGTGGTGATAGTGCCTGGCGTTGAAGTGTACCGCAATCTGCCGCAAGTAAGACACAAAAGACTAGTGTGTGCCGTGTCGCACGGTCCCGTGCCTTGCGCTGCATCTGTATTGCGCTGCATTTATAATGTTGGTGCACAAAAAAGGACTCTGTTTCCTTTCCTTTTTGGCGCCCGCGTGTGAATCTGCATGTGGCGTTGTGCTTTGCTCTATTCAAGGACTCACACCCACGCATCTGCGCGCACACCAAGGCTTGACACCTTCTCGAAACACTCGTCTGCAGAAACTCAAGGGCGCATTCCGGTGGGCCGCTGAACGCACAGATGCTTCTTGGGTGCTCAAGGTGGATGATGACTGCGTGGTGCGCGTTTCAAAGCTCGAGGCACAGCTGCGCGTTGGAGAATCTGGACTAGATGCACAGCCGATCGTAGTGGGATTGATTGCGAGGGACTTTCATGTTATTCGCACGGGAAAGTGGGCTGACCACTACCCGCATGATTACTATCCTCCCTTTCCGTTGGGCTCCGCAGGGTTTCTCGTCTCGAGAACAATTGTGAATCACGTTGCGTCGCTTGAGTTGCCGTTGTATCAAGGGGAAGACGTTTCGCTGGGCATCTGGCTGGATGAGTCCCTCGGGAAAGACAATGTAATCTGGATCAGTTCCGATCTGTTTGCGCGGCATGGCAACTGCTGGGATGAGTCGCCTTGTGTCATAGGCCACAATTTCTCGCTCGCAGACATGCGCCTGTGCTCATCGTCAGATAAGGCATCGAACCGCACGCACGCATGGAAGGTAGAGGATCTGGTGAACACGCGCAGATTCGACGTGATCGCAAAGATCATCTACGCCCGTGCTCGCCTCGCCTGCATGGCTAGTTGGCACTCTTCCACCAGCAGCGAGTCTGCGGAGGCAGGAAGCACAGGCCCGGGCATATGCGAGCGAAGAATGTCGTGGGCGCGATATGTGTACGCAGGTAACGTGCTTCCTTTCCGAGTGTGTGCTTTAAAATCAAGGTGTGGGCCGCGCAAGGCTGGATTGAGAACTCTGCTGCCGACTGCTCTCCTGCCCTCTGCTCCTCTTGCGCTAAACATGCGCGGTGTCCGATGTGTACGTGTGCAGAGCACTTGAGGGTCTTGAATGGCTTTAGCGAAAGATGTTACGACTCTCAGCGGCGCTACCACACGTTTCCCGACAATGTGTGCAAGGAGAAAAAGTCGGAGCTCGATTTTGTCAGCGCCTTCGACTCGCTTATTCGAAGCCTATCGGAGGACGGCTGGGAAAGCTCCAAGTATCCTGCTCTCCCTGTTTTCTACAACAAGAGGTACACGGAGGTTCTGATCAAGAATGGCGCCCATCGAGTAGCAGCGATGCACGCGATCGATCCGGCAGGGTACGTGCCGACAATAGCTGAGCCAGTGCATGCGGATGACGCCTATGAGGATTTTTTTTACGAAGAACGGGTTTTCCAGGAGCAAGGACTCGCGCCCGAACTGCTGGACGCCTTGGCGCTTGAATATGTGGCGATGAAGAAGCATGTGCGGGCGTTGTGCCTTTTTCCGTCGACACATGGCCTCTTTCCGGGTCAAGTGAAGGAACACCTTGCAAGATTCGGGTCGCAAGTGGTGCGACGGGACGTGTGGCTGAAGCAGAGTGCGGGTGATCTGTTTGTGCAACATTTGTATTTGAACGAGCATTGGATCGAGGAGGGCAGTTGGATGAAGACGGATGCGTGCTTCTGTAATGCATCACAGCCGTTGACGGTTTTCTTTGTGGAGCCCTACAGCATGTCGGGCTCAGCAGCACCGGAGGACAAGTTAATAGAGGTTAAAAACGAGCTGCGCGAGCTCTTTGACATCGGTGAGTGTTTGCCCTTCTCATCTGACAAATCTCTTCCGACTGCTGTGCTCACCCCGCGGAAATGTCAATATTGACGCGAGCGTCTGTGTGAACAGGTAAAAATTCAGTGCACTCGAGTGACACACATGAAGAAACCATGCTCATCGCGACCTTGATTCTGAACCGCAACAGCCTGGTGAATTTGAACAATACTGCTTGGACGTCTCCGGGTCAGCGCCGAAGGTCACAAGACACTGGAAGCGCCCGGCGGCAGGCGCAGCTGGCTGAGCTGCAAGATTGCGCAGGCCAGGTAAACCCCCGAAAGTCTGCAAGAGCACAGCCTGCGATGCGTGTGGTCAACCTGCTGACTTGAGACGCACCGGGGTGCAGGTGGATCAGCGACATGTATACTACATGGATGGTACTCCCTTTCCAGTGAGAAACCTCCTCGATTTCAGCACCTGGTAGCGCTACAGTTGATGCCGCACACTGTGCATCTCAAGTCAAGGAACTCAGGGCGCTGAACGCACATCTCCAGGAGCAGAATGCCGCCCTTAAAGGGCAGACTGCCGATCAGAATGAGCTGATTGAGTCGAAGAGATGATGCACATTTATTGAAACTCATGTGTAAGTTGCTGATGCACCGCCTGGCATCGAATGCCTCCGCCCCGATGACAGACCTGTGCAATAAGACGCCAGTTCTCAGGTGCCTCGGTTGATAAGGCCTTTCTCTGATTACACGCTCAGACCGAGAGGAGGCTCGAAACGGGCGCCGTTGCTAAACAGTTTGAGCAAGGCTGTTGACACGTTGGCCAGGAAGCCCTCTTGGTCTTGTTGCAGTTGGCCGAGCACGTCCGACACGGACTTGTCTTCCAGCAGCACACGACAGGCTGCACAGCACGTGGGAGATGGGTGAATAGAGGCGTGGCAGCGTTAGCGTCAGTGGCTTGGGGACACAGGCATGGGATCATGAGACAGGGTCGTGCAGTGCATCGCGCGGCCGTGGTCTCGTTCCCGGTGCAGCAGGGCAAAGTCGCATCAAATCTCGTGGCACTACATACTTACCAGCCATATCTCCCGTGTCCCTCCACGCAGCCACATCAGAGTCTTCTTCCTCCTCAGCCACACCGCCAGACGCAGCTGCCGCTTCAGCCTCCTCGCCCGTATCTCCCCCACCCCCCTCCACTGGCACTGCCTCGCCAGTGGGGTCGGGTCCACCAGGCGTCTCCTCAGCAGCCGGCATATCTTCTGCTGCTCGCACACCAGCACAAGTCAGAGCACAGGCAACCACGCCAACGTACAGCAGCTAACGGATCCTGCGCTGCAGGCGGGACACCAAGTTGCTACATACAGCAGAGCCCGTGCGGATGAGCACGAATATTTGTGTCCCAGCAACGCGACTCAAAGTGTGCGCTCGCGCGTGTACGTGTGGGAGGGTAAAGGACGAGAACCGGGTGCCGGGGGTGTCAAAAGCGCGTTGTTCACGGGAGCCGTGCCCTTGGCCTCCTTGCTGTGCAAAGAGAGGTAGAACCCCACAAGTGCGACTTGCTGCGCAGGCGTCAACCCCAACCTGGTCAGCCTCTCCACCAGCTGCACCTTGGGCGGGGGTGGTGGGGGCTTTTTGCTTTCTCCCTCCTCCTCTCCTTCTGCCGGCGGCTCCTCGCCTTCGCCTTCCGGCACTGGTGTCGGTTCCCGTTGAGGCTCGTGCGTAGGCCCGCTAAATTGTGGCAGCAGGCCCTCTGCAACAGGCGCCCCGTCCTTTCCGTCCTGACGCCCATACACCATCTGCATTGCCGTCGCACATCAGTCCAGTTCGCACGCTCCCCCTGGCAGAGGCACAAGAGAACATCGAAGGGCGCGCTCGTCGCAAGACGGCACAGCCGCATGCGGACGGCACAGCCGCATGCGTGCACAATCTTGCGCGCCCGCGCTCTCGCCGTTCTCACCAGGAGGTTCTCGACGCCACGTCGCTCCAACGCCTGCGACGCAGCCATGTACAATAAATCCGTCCACGAAATGCTGTCCGCAAAGTCCCCATGCATTTCATCGATCAGTGCCATTGCCCCTTGCAGTCCGGCATCAATCGCCGCCTTGCGGCGATCCCCGAGGCGGATACACCCGTTGGCACCCCCCTCCTTGCCGCCATCAAAGTTGGTGCAGTCGCGCAACGCAACTTCTATGAGCGCCGCGCTGATGCCTGGGCGCTCTGCGAGCAGGGTTGTCAGTCTGGCTCGGCAGGCGCGGAGCCTGGCAATGGTGACATTGATGCCCTCCTTGGGCGCTGCCGCCTGCTTTTCATAGGGCTGCCCGATGCGCAGCGACGAGACCAGTTCGCCTGCACCCTGGTGATTGATAGAAGGAACGCAGCCCAGGGCGTCGAGCAGGCGAGCGGCGAAGGCCCGAACTTGCGCGTGCGCTGATCCACGGTTGAGCATAAGCAGGCGCTGCGAGGCGCCCATGCGCAGCATGACGCGGACGTTGTCTGGGCAGGATTCTGCCATGGAGAGGAGTGCGAGAATCAGGTTGGCAATGCGCGCGTCGTCGTCGGTGACGGAGAGCAGGAGCGACATGGCGACTTTCGGGCCCTTGCAGCGCCCCGCCTCTCGCGCATTGACGGCGTGCTCGCAGCAGAGCGCCGCCAACGCCGCCACTGCTTGCCCGCTCACGACAGACTTGTCGTCGCTGCAGTGTCGCACAACGTGCGGAACGAGGTCCTTGTTCGCAGACGGGCTGCATGAGTCCTGGAGGCGGGCGTTGCCCGTGTGGTTGAGCGAGATGATGGTGCGCTTGGCGTTGCGCAGCGAGTTGTTGTTGTGCACACACATGTGCGCCACACACGCCAGGGTGTTCTCGGCCACGCGCTCGCCATCGTCGGTGTTTGTTTTGACGTTGCCCAGCAGCGTGGACAGGGTTTTAGCAGCGTTCAGCCGACACAACTCGCACTTGGCCGCCTCCTCGTTCGCGAGGTACAGGAGCGCGCCTGCCGCCTCCTCGTGCGCCAGAGTACTGCAGTCCTTCATGTCGCACAATGCCAACAGCGCGCCCACGCCTCCTGCTTCCACGATTGGGACGCGGAGCGCTTGCTCCATGCTCATCTGATGCAGCACCCCGGCCGCTCGCTCGCGCGCCTGGATGTCTTCGTGCGAGAGCAGTTTGATAACGGGCGCGACCCCCCCGAGCTCGCACACGTGCGCACGGTTGGCGGGCTCGGTCACACAGCGGAGCAGTGCGCCGGCTGCCTCCACCTTGGCACGCACGCTCACCGCCGGCAGCTCCGTCGTCTCCTTCTTTGTGACGATTTTGATGATTTCCTGGTTGGCAATCATGGAAATCAGCGTCTTGAGCGTGCCGACCTCCATGGCGCTCTGCTTTGCCTGGTCGTCAACGGTCACCGTGTACAGCGCAGATGCCGCCTCCTCCTGCCGCTGCCCAGCCCTGTACGGAATCAGCTTGTTCACCCCCTGGTCTGCCAGGGCCTTCTCGGAGTCTGCCGCCGACGCGATCGCCGTGAGCTGCTTCACCGCACCCGCCGCCACGAGCTTTGTGCGGTTCTCCGCCGTGCCCGCGGTGGCCACGGCCGCGATGGCCATGGCTGCGTGCGACTGCACGAGCAGCGACTTGTCCTTGCACAGGTCCACGGCCACCTTCTCGACCTTGGCCGCCTCCGCAAGGCCGACGTTCTGCGGGCTGTCCGCGAGCATGAGCGCCATGCACAGACTGACCGCCTCGGCCATCGGCTTCTCCTTGGCCTGCAGCGCACATGCCACAATCATAGGCACCACGCCCCCGTCCCAGGCCTTGCCCTTCTCCTCGACGCGCAGGCCCATCTGCCGCCGCGCCTCCTGCTTCGCCGCTTCGCTCGCCGCCTTGCGGATGCCGTCCGCAAAACCGAGGCAGCTCTTGGTCGCCGCCGGCTTGATCGGGAGCGCCAGGTCCTTCACGCCCTTCTTCACCTTTGGGTCTGTCGCCAGCTCGGGCGCCTCCGCCGCCATTTCTGCCATTCAGCAACGCCGCCAACGGTTTCAACGGGTCCACGAACGGACAATCCACGAACAAATTCTCGTTTTCTTTTTTTTTGGCGCACTCGCCGCGCTGGCGATGCGAAAGAACCCTGTCGCCGCGCTGGTGGGCGCTGGCCTGCTGGCGCTCTGCCTCGTGCAGGTACCCCCGCGCGAGCAGCGCAACGCCGCACTCTCTCTCTCTCCCCCCCCCTTTCCCGGCGGCATGCCCGGTGTGGTGCGCCGGCCGGGCGATGATGGCTGTCTCGGCAGGTCGTCGAGGCGAACGGCAAGACGTACCACCGCGGCGACAACGTGCCGCTGTACGCCAACAAGGTATGTGCGGCCGCTGCGACTGCGCCGTGCGCGCCAGCGCGCCGCCTGCCGCCGCCGCGGCGCCGGTGCCAGACGCGCGTGACGCCTGGCGGTGGCGGGGTTCTGTCTGGTCGCGCGGGCAGGTTGGGCCCTATGGCAACCCGTCGGAGCAGTACGAGTACTATACGCTGCCCTTTTGCGCGCCAAAGGAGGTGGGTCGTGTGGCGTGTGCTCCAGCAATGGCTGCACACCGCTCGAGCCTGCGCTGTCCACTCCCGCACGCGGCGCCCCCCCCCGCGCACGTGCCCGTTGCGCTGCCGCAAGCGGTTTCTGAGCCGCACCCTCCCCGCTGTTCCCGCGGGGCGCACATGCCGTCGTGCAGGAAGAGCGAAAACCGCACCATTTGGGCGAGATCTTGGTGGGGGATCGCATGATGAAGACCCTTTACGCGCTGCCCTTTCTCAGTACGGGCCCCGCCTGCCGCCATGACCCACCAGCCCCCCCCACAGACACGTGCATTCCCGCGCTTGCTTGCATGCGCAGAGCCTCCCTCATAGTTGCCTCCGCTGGTGTCTGTTGACCCGGCCATGCGTGTGTGGCCTGTCCCTCTCCATTTATTCTGCGGGAGACAATGACGGCAACTGTGCGTGCTTGTGCGCCTGTCTGGCTGGCTATCTGTGCGCTTTGTCTGTGTGCCGACGTGCGCGTGCGGGCGTGCGGGCGTGCGGGCGTGCGGGCGTGCGGGCGTGCGGGCGTGCGGGCGTGCGGGCGTGCGCGTGCATGCGTGCGTGTGCGTACGCGCGCGTGTGTGCGGGTGTGTGTGCGTGTGTATATGTACACAGTTTCTTTCGACCGACGCACTTTGTGCTCCTACACACTGAAGTCAAAGGAAATGGACATGTTCCAAAAAGCGATCGATGAGGTGCGATGAGTAGGATGGGAAAAGGCTGCATGGGGCTCAGAGACTGCAATGGGGACGAGCGCGGGGGAGACTGAGATGAAGGACGAGATAAAGGACAAATAATGTGTACGCAATATGTGCCTGGGCTGACAGACGTGGACAGCGGGCATTGCGACAGACGGTGTGATGATAGAGAGACAAAGAGGGCCGCGTAAAAAACTGCGAGGACAAAAGTGACGGAGGCAGGGCGGTGTGATGGTGTACGTGTGTTTGCGATACCTTCTGACTGGGCTGGCCTCACTCTCCCGGTTTCTCTCTCTCGTATTCGGTCTCCCCATCCGTGCCTTCACGTCAGGACTACTACTTTGAGATGTTCTATGACGATATTCCTGTGAAGGGCTTCATCGGCGAGAAGACGACTGAAGTGGTGTGTATGTTCTTCTTTAGAAATCATGAATAGAGCACACGCACCTAAATTGGCGACAAGGCTACTCAATCGGCGTGCGTCTGTGCGCGTGTGAGTGCTAGTGTGCGTCTGTCTGTGTCTGTGTCTGTGTCTGTGTCTGTGTCTGTGTCTGTGTCTGTGTCTGTGTCTGTGTCTGTGTCTGTGTCTGTGTCTGTGTCTGTGTCTGTGTCTGTGTCTGTGTCTGTGTCTGTGTCTGTGTCTGTGTCTGTGTCTGTGTCTTTGTCTGTGCGCGTGCGAGTGCTAGTGTAAATCTGTGCGCGCGTGGGTCGCCCCGGGTGTCGGTGTCTGCTTCCGTCGTTCGGTGTCTGTGTGTCTGTGTCTGAGTCTGTGTCTTGTGTCTGTGTTCATGCCCGTGTCTGTGTCTGTGTCTGTGTCTGTGTCTAGTCTATCGCGGTGCATGTTTCCATCTCTGTCCTGGCGGTCTCTCATCTCATCGCTGCCCTGGCGATTGCTTAATATATGTGCGTGCGCAAAGCACACATCTGAAAGAGATGCATCATTGATAAGCGGCTAACTCGCGCACCCCCTTCCCCAACCCTCTCTCTCACACACTGGCAGGTAAATGGAAGAAACGTCACCATGTACAGCCTCTTCACTCACTACATCTTCACGATTGGCCACAACGGCGATGAAGTGCTAGAAATTCAATGGGGTACGATTGTGCACTCCTGCAGTTTCGACCGCTCAGTGCGCCGGATTGTGTGTGTGCGTGTGTGAGTGTGTGTGAGTGCGTGTGTGTGTGTGTGTGTGCGTGCGTGCGTGCGTGCGTGCGTGCGTGCGTGCTTGCGTGTGTGTGTGTGTGTGTGTGTGTGTGTGTGTGTGTAGTCTACGGCTCAGGGCGCTGGATGGACATGCAATCACGTCGATGTAGCACTGACTGCTGGAAACCTCTGCAGATCATAACCCGGAGAGCAACCTCGATATTACTGACACTACTGAGCCGACGGATGTTCATTTCGTCTACTCTGGTCTGTGCAGAGAGAATAAAGGGGGTGGGGAGCGGGCAAGGCAGTGGGGGGTGGAGCGAGAGAGACAAGATGAAGAAGAGTCAGAGGGGGGGCTTTGCTGCAAAGTTCAGCCAAAGAGCAACCCTTTTTCGAATGCGCCTGCAACCGTCGGTGGGGGGAGAGATGGACAGGGGAAAGGAGAGACGCAGCAATTTGCAACGCATTGACACTCGCGGGTTCTCTGACCGGGCATGCACGTGTACACGCGCACGCGCGTGCGCGCATACGTACACAGCCAAGTGGGTAAAGTCGCAACATGCAAGCCGTGAGCACGTGCTAGTCCACAAGGAGGTGCCCTCTTGAAAGCTGCTGCGTGCCCATATGTGTCACTCTATGCATTGCTGCCCGTGCTTTTCAGCAGCGTGTCGTTGTGCCTGCGTGCGCAGGTGTCACTGTGTGGCCATGGATCCATGCGTGTATGCTCTGCGATGTGTGCGGGTTTCCTTCTGGCGTCTCCGTGATTTTGCGTGTGCCCCCGCCCTCCTGCCCTCCTGCCCCCCGCGCCTGCCTCGACCGCCTGCCACTGCTCTCCACGCACCCGCTCGCAGTCACCGCACCAACATCTGGAGATCCGGTGGTTTTCTATCTTCAACTCTATCGTGACGGTGCTGCTGCTGACGGGCTTCCTGGCCACCATTCTCCTGCGCATCGTGAAAAACGACTTTACGCGTTATGCGCGCATGGAAGAGGTATGTATATCGTGTGCGAGCACGCATGCGTGCGATGCGTGCGTGCGCCCCCCACCACGCAATGCAGTTTTTGCTACTAAGTACACTACTCCATAGGTTCCCAGCTTCCGCTTCTACTACACTCCGTACTATAAGACTTACAATGCACAATCTTACCTAGGAGTCTGGGTTGGAGCAAGAGGAGACGGGCTGGAAGCTGGTGAATGGAGACGTCTTCCGCTTGCCCGAAAACAAGGAGCTGCTGTGTGCCGTCCTCGGAAATGGGACGCAGCTTATGTGCATGTGCTTGGGCGTCCTCTTCCTCGCGTGTCTTGGGTGCGTGTGTGCGCATGCATGCGTGTGTGTGCATGCATGCGTGTATGTGCATGCGTGTATGTGCATGCGTGTATGTGCATGCGTGTATGTGCATGCGTGTATGTGCATGCGTGCATGTGCATGTGCATGCGTGTGTGCATGTGCATGTGCATGCATGTGAATGCACGTGTGCGTTTGCATGCGTGCGTGCGTTCACGTGCATGGGTGCTTGTGATTGCATGTGTGTGTGATTATGTGCGTGAACAATCGTTGTGTGTTTGTGTGTCTCTGTGCCTGTGTGCGTAGACCCTACACGCGGTACAATCGCGGGGCGCTGCTCGTGGCGGCGCTGCTCATCTTCGCGTTCACCTCGGGTGTCAACGGCTACGTGGCGGCCAGCCTCTACACTAAGGTCCTGTCTGAACTCTGAACCTAATCCTAAGCCCTAAGCCCTAAGTCCGAAACCCTAAACCGGCCACCTTTACACCGCAAGGTCCTAGCATCACGACGTATATAGATGCATTGATCTACTTGGCTATTATCGTAGGTCCAGGGGCCAGGAATGCCGTGTATTGAGCACATGCATTCGCCATGACGCGCGCCCCGCTGTGCTATGGGAGCGGCCAGCCTGTATGTGTGTGTGTGCGCGCGCGCGTGCGTGTGTGCGCGCGCGCACTATCCTCAAACCGCTAGAAAAGCAACGCCAGGGTCTTATGCGCACAGTGGAGACGTTGTGCAGCTTTGCTGAGTGCATACGTACCTGTGTATGTGTGTGTGTGTGCGCGCGCGTGCGTGCGTGCGTGCGTGCGTGCGTGCGTGTGTGTGTGTGTGTGTGTGTGTGTCTGCGCGCGCGCGCGCGTGCTGCAGATGGACGGGCAAAGTTGGGTGTGGGCGTTGATGCTAGCGTACTTTCTGTTCCTGGGGCCCTTCTTTGTTGTGGGAACCTTCCTCAATTTCGTGGCAGTGGCGTACAATTCGTCTGCAGGTGAGCGAATTGCTGGAAAGGGAGAGGGAGAGGGAGGAGGGAGAGGGAGGAGGGAGAGGGATGGGACAGTCTCCGCTGTGCGTCTGTCCACGTCTGCGCGTGCGTTGGGTGCTTGCCGAAGTGCTGCGGTGCGACGACGGGTAGGCTTTACGTGCAGTGAGTGAGGCTGACCGGGCGTGTATCTCGAGGCACTTAGCTGTGGGGATGCGACGGAGGAGGATATGTGACATGCCGCAAACCCATCT
>Ga0209713_10002677_pt1 | contig 11113 bp, 6 predicted proteins | sample ArcOceMetagenome_3_FD_187444 | JGI IMG/M metagenome (GOLD analysis project Ga0209713, IMG submission 187444) | Marine eukaryotic phytoplankton communities from Arctic Ocean - Arctic Ocean- Svalbard ARC20M Metagenome (SPAdes) (version 2) | ecosystem: Environmental > Aquatic > Marine > Oceanic...
ACCACGATCGGGTCCGAGCTCAACCCTGAGAAAGACGAATTTCCTGCCGTTCGTTTCCCGATCCGCGCTGACAACCCGCCGTCCAGGGCTGCATGATCATCGCTTGCTGCGCCTAGTGACCACTCAAGCAAGCGACGCATGCCACCGCATGCCACCAACCACCAGCCGTGACTGCGATTTTGAAGGATTTGAGAAGGAAATCCAGAAAATCGGTGATTTGGTGGTTCGAGCCCGGTCCGTCGACACGGGCGGGTGGTCTGTGCGCGCAGCGCCATGCGCGCAGCGCACACCGCCGCGCAGCGGCGCTTTTAGAAAATTTTGAGGCCCTTGGGGGAGGGATGAGAGCAATTTCCACGAGGAGGATCGGCCTTGAGGTCTTCTACGGGAAAAATCAAAGTTGGGCTACTCGCCGAGCTGAGCATCATGGTACCTTCTAATCACTCTAATCATGATTCTAATCAAATGTATGCCAACCCTCAAGATGAGCCTAGATCCCTGGAACGCTCAGGGTGTTGCTCCCCCCCGCCCGTCGCCACCCAGAGACCGGAATAGGCTTCCTCAATAGCTAGCCGCAATAGAACTGTTTTGAGGTGTGGGTTTTTTTGTCGACAACACCCTTAACGAGGCTCTCATGCGGGGCCCTACATGTAGAGCCAAGCGGCAGCACGGGCCTACCCGTCGGCTCCCGCCGCCAGGCCGTTGCCAACAAACCACGACACGATCTTTGTGATTCGCGCACTTCGTCGAAGCACTTCAGTTTGGCTTGATCGACGAACGCGACATTTCCAAGCTCACACGGGCGGAACGATGGCCTCCGGCCAGCAGAGCGGCACGCCCGACGCGTCAGCGACCCCGTCAGCCGCCGATCCCGTCAGCGACCCCGTCAGCGACGACTCGTCGCCCAACCAGCGCCAGTGCGTCCTCGTCGAGCCCGGCCGCTTCGAGTGGAGCAGCTCCAAGGTGCCAACACCAGGCCAGGGCGAGGTGCTCATCAAGCCGCAGGCCGTCGGCGTGTGCGGCACCGACTACCACGCCTTCGACGGCTGCCAGAACTTCTTCGTGTACCCGCGCGTGCTCGGCCACGAGATCGGCGCGACCGTCGTCGCCCTCGGCCCCGGCTGCGAGGACTCGGGCCTCAAGAAAGGCGACAAGGTGGCCGTCGTGCCGTACTGGGAGTGCGGCTCGTGCGTCGCGTGCCGCTGGGGCAAGCCCAACTGCTGCACGTCGATCGAGGTCATCGGCGTCCACCGCGACGGCGCGATGCGCGGGTGCGCGCGCGCGCCTCCTCTGCCCCACATCCGCATCTCTCTCAAACACACCCTCTGATTGCCTCCGATGCATCTCGACCTTCTCCTCCTCCACACGCGCGCTCTCGCGCTCGCCACGCCGCAGCTACCTGTGCGCGCCCAAGGGCAAGCTCGTCAAGTCGGCGACGCTCTCGCACGAGCAGCTCGCGCTCGTCGAGACGCTGTGCATCGGTGCGCACGCCGTCTACCGCGGCGCGATCCGCAAGGGCGAGCGGGCGCTCGTCCTCGGCGCCGGGCCGATCGGCCTCGGCACCGCGCAGTTCGCGCAGGCGGCGGGCGCCGACGTGGCGGTGCTCGACATCGCGCCGGGCAAGCTCGACTTCATCGGCGCGACGCTCCGCATCCCCACCGAGCGGCGGATCCTCTCGACGCCCGGCGACGCCGAGGGCACCCTCGCCAAGGTGCTCGCCGCGTGCGGCGGCGAGCTGCCGACGGCCGTCTTCGACGCCACCGGCAACCTGCACTCGATGAACGGCGCCTTCTCGTACGTCGCGCACGGCGGCAAGCTCGTCTTCGTCGGCCACACCAAGGCGCAGCTCTCGATCGACAACCCGCTCTTCCACTCGCGCGAGAGTACGCGCGCGCTACACGCACGCACGCACGCACGCACGCACGCACGCACGCACGCACACGCACACAGAGCATCCATCGAGCCTCAGACTCTCCACTCGCGCGAGAGTGCGCCGCCACACCGCACGCACACACACACCATCGAGCCTCAGATTAGCAGCCTGGTCCGCTTCTGATACTCACACGTGCCCTCTCTCTCGCGCGCGCGTGCCCCCCGTGCCCCCCGTGCCGACATGCGCAGTGACTGTGATGGCGTCGCGCAACGCGCTGTACGAGGACTTCGAGCGCGTCATCAAGCTCATCGAGACGGGCGCGATCGACGTGTCGCCGTGGGTGACGCACCGCTGCTCGATGGACTCCTTCGAGGCGTCGTTCGACAAGTGGAAGGACCCCAGGGAGGGCGTCATCAAGGGCATGATCCTGTGCGAGCCGTGCGACGACGAGGAGGGTGAGGTGGCCGAATAGGAGGGGGCCGCCGTCGTCGGCTCGTCGGCGATGGCGACCAAGATGGAGGTGGAGGCGGCGGCGGCGGCGGCGGCGGTGGTAGCGTCGGTGGGCAGCGGCGCATGCAGCGGCGGCGGCAGCGGCAGCGGCAGTGCGACCAAGCGCAAGCTGGCGGCGGTCGACGCGCCGGCGGGGCTGGTGGTGCAGTTTGGGCACGGCGTCTTTATGCGCGGCCACATCGACTGGATGCTGCAGCGGAGCCGCGACGCCGGGCTGTGGGCGGGGAAGGTCGTGGGCGTCAAGCTGACGTCGCGCGGCGGCATCGGCCCGCTCGGCGCGGCGCCGGCGTACCCGCTCGCGGTGCGCGGCGCGCGGGGCGGCGCGCGCATCGACGAGGCGTCGGAGGTGGACATCGTCGAGCGTTGGCTCAACCCGCACGACAACGACGCCAAGGGCGGCGGCGGCGGCCTCGCGGCGCTGCTCGCGACGGCGACGGCGCCGCACGTCGCGGCGGTCGTCTCCAACTCGACCGAGGCCGGCATCGCGTACACAGCGGCGCCGTCGCCCTTCGACCGGCGCGGCGTCGCCAAGCGCTGCCCCGAGAGCTTCCCCGCCAAGCTGACGCTGTGGCTCGCGACGCGCTTCGGCGCCGGCCTCGGCGGCGCCGGCGCCGGCGCCGGTGCGGGGGGAGGCGCCGGCGCCGGCGCCGGCGCGGGAGGCGCCGGTGCGGGAGGCGCCAAGCTGACGATCCTGCCGCTCGAGCTGGTCGAGGACGCCGCCGCCAAGCTGCGCGGCATCGTGCTCCGCCACGCCAACGACTGGCGGCTCGACGACCACGCCGCCCTCCACGCCGGCGCGCTAGCCGCCTCGTCGACCTTCGGCTATGACACGGCCGGCGGCGCCACCGCCTTCGAGGCGTGGCTCGCGGAGCACGTCGAGTTCCGCTCGACGCTCGTCGACCGCATCGTCACCAAGCCGGACGACGCCGACGACCCTCGGCTCGTCGTCGTCGAGCCGTACCACCTGCTCGTCGTCGAGGAGCCACCGGCGGCGGCGGCGGCGGCGGCGCATGCGGCGACGGCGACGGCGACGGCGACGGCGAGCGGCGGCGAGCTCGAGCGGCAGCTGCGGCTCAAGGCGGCCGGCCTCAACGTCGTCTACGCGCGCGACGGTGACCTCGCCCGGTGGCGCACGCGCAAGGTGCGGCTGCTCAACGGCGCGCACCACGCGCTCGTCTTCCTCGGGCTGCGCCTCGGCCTGGGCAACGTCAGGGAGTGCATGGCGCACGCGGCGCTCGGCTCCTTCGTCCGCCACGTCCTCGCGCGCGAGGTGGCGCCCGCCCTCGACGGCGCCGACCTCGCGGCGCGCGCGGCCGCCGAGCAGGCCGAGGTCGACGGGTACGTCGCGACGGTGCTCGAGCGCTTCGCCAACCCGTTCCTCGACCACAGGCTCGCGTCGATCGCGCTCAACTCGGCCGCCAAGGCGCGCGTCCGCCTGCTGCCCGCCATCGGCGACTACCAGGCGCGCGCGCACGCGCAGCAGGAGGCGTCGTCGTCGTCCGTCGAGGGCGGCGCCGGCCGCTCAGAACAAGGGGCGTCCGTCGCGAGGGGGCGTGGCGCCGCGCTGCCGCCCGGCCTCGTGCTCGCGCTCGCCGCCTTTTTCGCGTACGACGGGCCGCCGCTCGCCGGCTGCGACGCCGAGCCCACCCGCGCCGAGGCGTGCGCCGAGGTCGCCGGGCTCGCCGAGGCGCTCGAGAGGGCGACGGCGGCGCTGCGCGACGACACCGAGGCGGCGATCCGCGCGGTGGTCGACGGCGCGATGTGGATCTAGTGAGCGCTGCCTCTTAGCTGCCTCACGGACCGCCACGTGCGACGCAGGATTGGCCGGGTCTGTGGCCCACCGCGCGCTCGCGCGGCACCACCGCGCCACGACCACGACAAAACACATGAGTCATGACGGCGTGATGGAAGAGGAGAATGCGGAGACGAGAGGACTGCGGAGTGTGGGCGGGAGGCGAGAGGCAAGCGAGCGAGGGCCTCCCCACGGAAGTTATGAGGATGCGGGGCTGGGTGTGCCCAGCCCCTGCGCGCACTGTGAGCGCACCCACAGCATTCGACAGCATGAGGCAAGGAGCCACGCAACACGAGCGATGAGCCCACACCACAGGGAGTCACCTTGTCAGGAGCTCGTTCTCAAGTGTTCATTGAGACAGTGTCTAAAGAGTACACCGGCCGTTCAAATCGCAGGCATAGTACTTACTACGTACTAGTACATCATCGAGACAGCGTCCTGCGCGCCTGCGCGGGGCCGGCGGCGATGAGCTCAGCGCTTGCCCTTGCCCTTCTTTCCCTCGCCTTGCCCTGCGGTTCGGTACACGGTAGTCTTGCTGTACTTTTCGTTACCGTACGCATAATTATACTTCTCTACCGGCTGCCCTCAATCAGGCTCGCCGCCTGCTGCCTCGCCTTGCGGAGCCGCTCGACCACCTCGGCCAGCTCGGCCGACGGGCAGAGGCGACGCAGGCAGAGCTCGCGATACTCATCGGCCGAGACGGTGGGCGCTGGTAGGCCATGCATCCTCACCTCCGCCTCCATCAGCCGCTGCATGTGCCACGCGCTCGGCAGGCCGCCGCTGCCGCCGCCGCCGCCGCCGCCGCCGCCGCCTGCGTCCTGCGCAGCGCACGCGTCACGCAGCGCACGCAGCGCCGCCTCGAGAGACTCGCCGCGGTGGCGCATCAGGTAGTACATGCCGAGCGTCGCCGCCGCGCTGCCCACGCCACGCGCCGTCGTGCCGCCACCGCCGTCGGGCTCGGGGCCGCCCATGCAGCACACGTAGACGCGGCCGCGCGTCTCGAGCGCCGCGTGCACCGTCGAGGCGACCGCCTCAAAGTGGTGAGCGATCGGCGCAGACGGCTCGTCGGAGACGGCGACGCGCGTGCAGCTGAAGCCGATCGGCCCGCGCGGCATCGGCGCAAACGTCGTCGCGTTGACGATGTGCGTGATGCGCAGCGCCACGAGCGTCGCGACGCCGTCGGCGGCGCCGCACACGGCCGCGCTGCCCAGGTACACGCCGTCGACGAGCTTGACGGGCTGGCCTGGACCGCCAATGAGCGGCTCGGCCGACGCCGGCGCTGCCGCGGAGCTGCTGACGCCACCACTGCTGCGGCTGCTGCCGGTGGTGGCGGCGGTGGCGGAGGTGGGAGGCGCCGAGTGCACGCACAGTGCGTCGGCCGACGACGAGCCGTTGGTAGCGGGTGCGGCAGCCGCCGCTGTGGCCGTCGAAGATGGGTGGCCGAAGACGCCGTCGATCACGGCATCTTCGGCGCGCGACTCGCCGTCGTCGGCCTCCCTGAACCTGCGACCACGTTCGCGACCGTCACGCTCGTGCCCGCGGCTCCGGCTCCGGCTCCGGCTCCGGTCGCGCCTCTTCTTGTGGTGCTTCTTCCGCCGCCGCTCGCGGCTGCTGCTGCGGCTCGAGCTGCGGCTGTAGCTGCGCCTCCGATCACGTCGGTCGCGTCGGTCGCGGTCGCGGTCGCGGTCACGATCGCGGTCGCGGTCGCGGTCGCGGTCGCGGTCGCGGTCGCGGTCGCGGCTCCGACTACGGCTGCGCCTCTCCTTGCCCCAGCCTGGCTCGTATCTCAGCTCGTCAGCGGGCTTGCCGAACGCTGCCATGCCGCGCGCCTTCTTCTCGCGCTCCAGGAGGAAGCCGCCCTTCTGCTCCTTGCGCTGGAACTCGAGCATGGCCTTGTAGCCGTCGGTGGCCGAGGGCATGGTGCGGTGAAGCTGTCCGCGACCGAAGCTGTGCGTCGACGCGGATCGAGGTGCGCCGCGCACGCGCACACACGCAGACACTTGCGTTGCCCGCGCGCGGCGCGCGCGCGCGCGCGCCGGGGCGTGTCGAGCCGTTCGAGTTTTGTAGATGGGGAATGATTAGGAATCCTATGCAACACGACACCGAAGCGGAACAGCGGGCACTCGAGTTTTGCCTCCGCATCCTTGTTTTGGCGACGCTTAGGGTGAGCACGGGCCGAATGGGCACCCCGACGCTTCTTTGATCATATGCTTTGCGTCCGATGATGCAAACCACCGCAGGTCTGAAAACTTGCGAAAGCCACCTGTACCGCGTGTCGGCTTCTGTCGGCATCGCGACGCACCACGCTGGCACGCATGCCGATGCACCCACGAGCTCTCTCGATGCTCGCGGTGCTCATGCTCGGCGTCTCGGCGCAGCCGCAGATCATGCGTGGCGTGCGGCCGGGTGGGTTGGCGCCAGGCCCGAAGCGTGAGGCGACAGGGCCACCGCAGGCCAATGCAGGAGCGCAGAACGCGGGCTTCACCCCACCAGCCGCGACGCAGAATCCCGGCGTCATTCCGCCAGCTGCAAATCCAACAGCGGCTGCAGTTGAGCCTGCCGATGGAGCAGCGGCAGCGGCAGCGGCAGCTGCGGATGCGGCTGCGGCAGCGCCTGCAGAGACACCGACGCCGCCCACTCGCACCTATCCAATGCCGCCTCCGCGGCCGCCCTTCTGGCCTCAAGACAAGAAGACGCCCGAAGAGCTGACGTCGCCGCCACCGGCCGCGCCCATCGAGTTTCCGCCTACCATGCCGGCGCCCAACAGCCCGCCTGATGCAGGGCAAGCGGAGCCGACCGTCAGGGAGGAAGAGCAGGGCGGCGAAGAGGTGTCGGCCGAGGAGGCGGCAGAGATTGCCGAGTTCGAGGCTCGGGCGGCGGAGGAGGAGGCGGCGGCGGAGGCCGCAGAGGCTGCGGCGGAGGCGGCCGAGAGGGAAGACGAGCCGCCCGAGCCAACTGAGCTGGAGCCGACCGAGGCAGAGGCAGCGGCCGAGCAGGCAGCTGCCGAGGCAGAGGCGGCGGCGGCCGAGGCAGCTCGACCGGACGAGGAGGCCAAGGAGCAGGCGCGTCGGGCACAGGCGGAGGAGGAAGCGCGGGAGGAGGCGGCGGAGCGCGCGGCCGAGGAAGCGATGCTGAAGTCGCGTCAGGAGGCGCAGGCGGCAGCTGACGCGGAGAGGGCGCAGGCCGCAGCCGAGGAGGAGGCGGCGGCGGAGAGGAAGCGGCAGGAGGAGGCGGCGGCGGAGCAGGAGCGCCTTGCGGCCGTTGCTGAGCAGGAGCGGCTTGCGGCGGAGGAGAGGGCGGCGGAGGCGGCGCGGCTCGCGCAGGAGGAGGAGGAGCGTCAAAGGCAGGAGGCGGCCGCTGAGCAGGAGCGACAGGAGGCGGCCGCTGAGCAGGAGCGCCTTGCGGCCGTTGCTGAGCAGGAGCGTCTTGCGGCGGAGGCGGAGCAGGAGGTCGATCGTCTCGAGGCGGAGAGGAGCGCGCGCGCCGCCGAGGAGGAGAGGGCGCGCGCAGAGGCGGAAGCGGAGGCGGCGGCAGCGGCAGCGGCGGAGGCGGAGGCGAAGGCGGCCGCGGCCGCGGCCGTGGAGACGGCCGCGGCCTCGGAGGCGGAGGCGGCGGCGGCAGCCGCAGAGGCGGAGGCGACCGCGGCGGCGCAGCTGGAGGTGGAGGCGGAGGCGGCGGAGCAGGTGCGACTGAAGCAGGAGAGGGCGGCGCGCGAGGAGGCGGAGGCGGCGGCGCTTCTTGAGGCCGAGGAGAGGGCGCGGCTGGAGGAGGAGGCGGAGGCGGCCGCGGCCGTGGCGCAGGATGGCTCGGAGGAGGTGGCGGCGGCGGCCGGGGAGGAGAGGGCGCAGCAGGAGGCGTCGGAGGCGGCGGGGGCGCAGCGTCTTGCGGCGGAGCAGGAGGCGGAGGCGGAGGCGGAGGCGGCGCGGCAGGAGCAGGCGGCGGCGGAGGAGAAGGCGCGCCTTGAGGAGGCGGAGGCGAAGGCGGCGCAGGAGCGCGAGGCGGCGGAGGCGGCGCGTCTGGAGGAGGCGCGACAGGCGGCCGAACAGCAGCGCGTGGAGGAGGAGCAGGCGCGCCTGGAGGCCTCAAAGGAGAGGGCGCTCGCTGAAGCGGAGGCGGAGAGGGCGGCGGAGGCGGAGAGGGCGGCGCAGCTTCAGGCCGAGGCCGAGGTGGCGGTGGCGGTGGCGATGGGCGAGGAGGAGGTGGGGGTGCCGGACCCGGCCGCGGAGGCGCCGCCACCGGAAGAGACGCCTCCGCCCCAGGACGAGCCGAGCACGCCAGAAGAGGAGCCGCCGATGCCGGAGGAGACGCCGCCGCCAGAGGAGACGCCGGCGGGACAGGAGACGCCTGAGGCAGAGGAGACGCCGCCGCCAGAGGAGACGCCGGCGGGACAGGAGACGCCTAAGGCAGAGGAGACGCCGCCGCCAGAGGAGACGCCGGCGGAAGAGGAGACGCCCGAGGCGGAGGAGACGCCGCCGCCCGAGGAGACACCGCCTCCGATTGAGGAGCTAGGGACGCCGGAGCCGATGGAGACACCGCCGCCCGCGGACATGGAGGCGGAGGGTGCGAGTGACGGAGCGGTGGCGGCCGCGGCAGATGAGGACGATCTCCATGCGGAGCTCGCGGCTGCCGGGCTGGAGGCGGAGGTGGAGGCGGAGCTCGAGGCGGCAGAGGCGGAGCTGCACAGGGAGGCGGGCGGAGGTGGGTCGTCCGAAGCTGCGAGCGTGGATACACTGGCCGCCGAGGATGCACTGGCCGCCGGCGACGCTGCCGACGCGGAGCTCGCTGCGTACAAAGCGGCGGTGGCCAGCGCCGCTGCTGAGGAGGATGCGGCGAAGGCGGCCACGGGCGCCGAGGGCGATGCGGCCGAGGCGACGGGAGATGACGACGAGATGCTGAAGGCCGCTGCACCGGCGGCGGACGACGCGGTGGAGGCTGTCGCGGCGGGACTTGCTGAGGCGGCGGCGGCGGCGGCGCAGGCGGGTGGCGAGGCTGCTGAAGCTGCGACACCCACGGCGGACGGAGCAGGTGAGGAGGCGGCGGAGGCGGCGGAGGCACCCGACGCGGCTGCAGAGGCAAATGCAGCCGCCGCGGCTACCGCAGAGGCAGAGGCAGAGGCGGCAAAGGCCAAGGCCGACCTCGAGGCGGCGGAGGCCGCCGCAGCGGAGGCAGAGGCGGCCAAGGCCAAGGCTGACGCTGACGCGGAGGCAGAGGCAGCCAAGGCCAAGGCTGACGCGGAGGCGGAGGCAGAGGCGGCCGCAGCAAAGGCCAAGGCTGACGCGGAGGCGGAGGCGGAGGCCGCCGCAGCAGCGGAGCAGGCGCGGAAGCAGGCGGCAACGGCGGCGAAGCAGATTGCGCTGGATAAGGGCATGAGCGCGGATGCGGCGGCGGCGGCGGCCAGCGCGGCCAGCGAGGCGATCGGTGCGGGCCAGACGCCGTTTTTCGCGGCGGCGGCGGGCGTCGTCGCGGCGGACAAGGTGGCGGCCGAGGAGAAGGTGCGCGCAGAGGCGGAGGCGGCGGCGGCGGAGGCGAAGCGTGTGGCCGACGAGGCGGCGGCCAAGGCGGCGGAGGAGGCGCGCGTCGCGGAGGAGCAGAGGCGTCTCGAGGAGGAGAAGCTCGCGCGCGAAAGGCAGGAGGCGTGGGAGAAGCGCAAGGCGGCGGCGCTCGCCTTTGTCGAGGAGCACGCGCGCGCCGCCGGGTGGGGCCTCGCCGCGCTCATCGGCGGCGGCGTGGCGCTGCGCGTGCTGCTCTCCTCGAGGGCGCTGCAGGTGGCGCTCGCGGCGGCGGCGGCGCACGCGCTGCTCCTCCCCGCCACCAGCGCGCTGCCTCGCGCGTGGTCGGCCGACGGCGTGCCGTCAATGGGAGGCGCAGGCGGTGGAGGTGTGGGCGGTGCGCAGGCGCTGCTGCAGTGCGGCCCGATGGGCCTCACGCCGCCAAACGTGACGGCGGAGTACGTCGTGCCGCTCCTCAGTCAGCTCGGCTACCTCGAGACTCCATCTCCAGCCGTCGCCGACGCCGTCGCCGACGCCGTCGCCGACGCCGACACGATGGTGGCACCGCCCGAGTGCCCGCCGCTGTGCGGGCTGCTGCAGGCGCCGATCGACGCGCTGCGCCGCCTCGCGCTGCCGAGAGGCGCCGAGGGCGCGTGGGCGGCGCAACGGCTGCTCGCGGTGGCCGAGGGGCTCGTGCTGGCGGCGGCACTGCACGTCTACGAGCCGCTCGGCTCGGGTGGGCCCAAGGCGGCCGCGAGGCTACTGCTGCTGCTGCTGCTGCGGCTGGACGGCGAGATGGCGTCGCCGCTCGCGCCGGGGGCGCACGCCACGACCGAGGGCAGCTGCCCGTTTGCGCTCGCGCTGACGCCCGCCGCGATCATCCTGCTGTGCGGGCTGCTGCGGCGGCGGCGACCCATCCTGGCGGCGGCCGTCTGCGGCACGATGCTCGCGGCGCGGCCGATTCTGGCGTTTGGGCTGCCGCCGCTGCTCGTGCACCTGCTGGCGTCGGCGAGCTTTGGCGTGCCCAGGGGCCAAAGGCTCAAAGCGGACGACGACGCGGCGGGTGGCGGCGGGCGTGCGGCCGCAGCCGACGACGACGACGGCGGCGGCCAGGCGGTAGGCCGCACGTACGGCGCCACCACGGCGCGTCGGCGCGGAGGCGGTGGCAACGCGCCCGCCGCGCGCTTCGCGGCGCTCGGCGGCGGCGACGCCGGGCCGGGTGGCATGGGCGACGGCACTACTCCCACCGAGGTCCTGCAGCCGGTGCGGCTGGTGCTGGTGCTGGTGGCGCTGCTGCTCGCGCCGCTCGCGTCGGTGGCGCCGTACCTGCTCCACCACGGCGGCAGCGCCGACGCGATGGGGCTCTTGCACACGATGCTGCCGCACGCCGCTGCGGCGCATGGGCTCGCTGCCGCTGCCGCCGCCGTGCCGGCCGCCGCCGTGGCGGCCGGC
>Ga0209713_10002678_pt1 | contig 11112 bp, 3 predicted proteins | sample ArcOceMetagenome_3_FD_187444 | JGI IMG/M metagenome (GOLD analysis project Ga0209713, IMG submission 187444) | Marine eukaryotic phytoplankton communities from Arctic Ocean - Arctic Ocean- Svalbard ARC20M Metagenome (SPAdes) (version 2) | ecosystem: Environmental > Aquatic > Marine > Oceanic...
CAAATTGACGCCAGCACGGCGCTCACTTGGCTCTCCGCTCGCTTGGCCGGCGACGACCGCGGCGACCGAGGCGGCGCCGACCGTGGTGACGTCGGGCGGGCGGTCGTCGGCGGGCCGTGCGGGCTGCGGACCGCCCGCCGCCGCCGCCGCCGTCGCCGCGCGCGCGCGCCGCCGGAGCCTGCGTTGGCGCTCGCACTCGGCATGGGGCACGGGTCGGCCTCGGCGGGTGGAGGTGGCGCGGCGCCAGGTGAGCGCCTGTTCTCAGCCAGCGTGTCTCCAAGTGCTGATTGGCCGCCGCCACCGCCGCTTCGAGACGTCAACCTCTGGCCAGCAGATGGCATCTACTCGAGAGCATCCAAGACCGGCTCCCGGGCTTGGTGGGCAAGCACGCGAGCGGGCTCGCCGCCTGCTGCCGCAGAGTTGGCCACCTCGAGGGCAAGGCGGTCTCAGCTTGTGGACGGTCGGCACTTCAACCGACCGGACACGTGCACCTCCCGTAGCGACGGCACCGAGGTCTCGAGCTCCGGCTGAGGTTGCACGGCACGGCACGTGCAATCTTGAGAAGAGGCGTGTAAGAGGCGCATCTTGCTCTTTTTGAGAGGTATCGCTGAGTCGCTGCCTGTGTCCCGGTGGGATATTTGGCTTCACAAGAGTGAGTTTACTGAGGGCTCAACGGAGATTACCCACTTATTTTTTATTCACCATTTGTTGTAGTATCAATTTTGCTACGCACATGTGAGGTGCCAGCTACAACTCACCCTCCATACCCGGTGGTGCGTCGTCGTCCTCCTCCTGATCCTCGCCCACCGTCGGCATCACCCCCCCGCCACCACCGCCACCGCCACCGCCACCGCCACCGCCACCGTCACCGCCCGTCGCGCGCTGCGCGTCGTCGCCATCGTCCGCCTCGTCCTTCTCGGCCTGCTCCGCGTTGCTCTTCCACGCGACGTCGAGAGCGGGGCGCGCCTCGCGTAGCCTCGTGATCGTGTCGGCGTCGCATTCGTTGCCAAAGAGCTCGATGCACCGCAGCTGGGGCAGCACGCCCTCGAGCAGCAGCTCGTCGCAAAGCGCGCGCGTGCCCGGCTGGCTGAGCCGGCAGCCGCCGAGGTCGAGCGACGTCAGTGCGGAGGCGGCGCCGAGGCCGCGAACGAGGCCGAGCGCCGCGGCGTCGCCCATCGGGTTGTCAAAGAGCCGAAGCGAGCGGAGCCCGCCCAGCCGGCCGAGCGCGGCCGCCGCGCGCGCCCCGAGCTGGTTGGAGTGCAGATCGAGCGCCGTCAGCCCGCGCGCCGCGCCGAGCTCGTCCGCCGCCTCGTCGTCGCCCAGGCCGCAGCTGCCGAGGTGGAGCGTCGTCAGGCCGGCGGCCGCCGCCGCCGCCAGCGCCCTCACCGACGCGGCGTCGGAGGCGGCAGCTGCGTTGCGGTCGAGGTGGAGCGCCTCCAGGGGCACGCCGGCGCCGCGCGCCGCGGCGGCGCCAGTGCCGAGTGCTGCGGCGCCGCTCGCCTCGAGCGCGCACTCTTCGAGCCAGCACTCGCGCAGCGCCGGCAGCGCCGGGAGCAGAGCGCCGCCGACTGCGGCCGCGCCGTCGGGGCCGAGCGCGTTGCGCGAGAGCCGCAGCGAGCGCAGCGCGCGGAGGGCGCCCGCCTGCGCGGCGCGACTGAGCTGCTCCACCCCACCGCCGCCCACCAGGCCCGTCTCACTCAGGTCGAGCTGCTCGAGCGCCGCCGCCGCGCGCAGGCCGCCGGCCATCGCCCGGACGCCGCCGTCGCCGCGCAGCAGCTGCGGGTTGCGCGCGAGCGTGAGCTCGCGAAGCGCGGCGGTGCGCTCGAGTAGCGCCGCTACGGCCCGTGCGCCGGGCTCGCCCAGCGCCTTGAAGTCGAGCAGCAGCACCTCGAGCCGGCACGACGGCTCCTCGCCGAGCCCGGCGACGAGAGCCTCGACGCCGGCGTCGCCGAAGAGCGCGTCGCCGAGCGCGAGGCGGCGCAGCGTGGCGTGCCGAGCGAGCAGCCGTCCGGCCGCACGTGCGCCCGCCTCGCCGATCGCGTGGCCCGAGGCGAGCAGCTCGACGAGCGGCGAGTCGTCGGCTAGCCCGTCGCAGAGCGCCGCGCACTCGTCGGGGCCGAAGCGGCGGAAGGGCATGACGCAGAGCGTCGTGCTGCGCTGCGCCTTGGCGAGGAGCTCGTCGGGGGCGGATGCCGGTGCTGGCACGCCCCACGCCATTCTTCTTCTTGTCGGTAGGAGCTGTGGTGCGGCTTGGTTCGTGTGCGAGGCGGACGCCACACGAGGTCTGCAGGCCAAGCGTCGCGCGCCGTTTTGGCTGCGAACGCCACGCCTTGCACGTGAGGAGGTACTGGCCAGGGGTAGCGGCAGAACGCCAGGAGTATGAGCGAGTGAATCCCGCCTTGGGCCTGTCTCTCTCTGGTCCATCCATCCATGAGAGCGTCCATCCATGAATGAATGAAACACGAGCGCCCTACAACACGCACAACAGCCAGACAGAAGGAATCATCAAGCCAAACAAAAAACCTGGTTCGATCAAAAACACATTTTCGCGCGCCCTCAACACCCACCAAAACATCTTCAGCAGCCTAAAAAGTTTCTCTTAAATTACCAAACTCACATACCGGCCTATACATTACCATCACACCGTCGATGCCGTCCCAGGTACATTGGGTGTGGGGAGGAGGTGGTGCTCTAGAGAGCTCAGTGGGGCGCAGCGGGCAGAGTGTGCATCGCCAGCATCGCGTAGTTGGACCGCGCGATCACAATGTTCATGTTCTCGAAGAGCGCCTGCTTCCAGGCCTGCGTCTTCCAGCCGAGGCCGCCCTCCGCCTTCTCCGCCTTGCGGCGGCGCGCGTACTCGGGGCGGACGTGGCGCTTGAGGAACTCCTCGCCCCAGCCACCGAAGGTCGTGAGCGCGCACGTGACGTACTGCATCCCGGCCACCGCGGCCGCGGCGGCATGTTTGGCGCGCTTGCCCCTCTCTAGCGCGGCGGTGGTGGCGTGCCGGTCGTCCTCGGCCGCAGCGGTGACGTACGTCTCCGCCATCGGGCAGCCGATGGTGAAGTCGAGCGCCTCGTCGCGATGGGAGACGGCGCTGTTGGCGCAGCGCGCGTCGACGCGCTTGCCGCTGTTCACGTGGCAGTGGACCAGGTGCTCGTTGAACGTGTAGCCCATGCCGAGGTACAGCGGCTTGAGGACCTCTCGCCCGCACCGGTTGTGGCGCCCGAGCGGCTTGGCCGAGCGGCAGTGCAGCATGTGCACGCCCGACGCGAACTCCGCCTGGTCGACCGCGCACCTCGGGCCGTGCGTGGCGCACGTCGCGGCGCAGCGCGTCCCGCCGACGAGCATCGGCTGGTCGAGCCCGTAGGAGTGCCGCCACTGGGAGAGGTACTCCAGGTCGGTGAGCGTGCGCGCCGGCGTGTCGGGCACCGCGAACTGGAAGGCGAGTGCGCCCTCCTCGGTGCACTGTCGAAGCCGGCAGCGCACGCCCCGCCCGACGCCGGGATCGTCGAGGAGCTCGTCGAACCGGCTGCGCGTGAGGGCCCGGGCGAGCATCCGCTGGGGGTGTTTGCCGCCGCCTTGCCGCAGCAGCGCCACGTCGGGCACGTGCTTGTGGCCCGTGATGGCGCCGGCCTGGTCGTACTCGGGCTCGGCGCGCGTGACGGCGAGGTAGGCGGTCTTGTCGATGTCGACCGGCTCGTGGAAGCCGGGCTCGTTGACGATGGCGTCAAAATGGATCTTGGCGGAGCCGAGGCTCGTGGATGCGCCGTTGTTCCAGGTTGACGTGTCGCTGAAGGCCTCGGCCGCCGCGTGCTCGTAGCCCACGATCGTCTCGAGCGTGTCGGCCAGGCCGCCCACGTAGGCAGCCGGCCTGATGAGTTCGAGGGAAATGAAGGCGCCTCCGCACCCCTCCTCCGACGAGCCTGCGGGCAGCTGCAGCTGCTCGAGGTGGCGCCCCGGCAGGCCCGGCCGCAGCAGCTCGGGGTCCGTCCGTGTCGCCTCGGCGAGGGCGGCGGCCATGTGCGCGTCGGCGGCGGCGGCGGCGGCGGCGGTGAGCTCGGGCCGGACAATGCGCACATGGTGGTTAAGCATGGAGGACGGCCGCGTGCAGTACTGGAGCAGTATCATGCACGACTGGCGGAGCATCGGCGCCGCGGCCACGCCCTTCACATGCTCGCCGTACTTGCCGACGGTGGCCTCGCAGCGCATCCGCACGGCGTCGGGGTCGCCGACCATCACGCCGCCGGACTTGAAGCCGTCGCGTCGAAGCTCGCCGCCCGCCGGGAAGTCAGCGATGTAATGCGCGACGTCCTCCTCGTCCGGCGTGCCGAGGGGGGGCATCGCCTGGTAGATCTTGCGCTTGGGCGCGCCGTACGTCAGCCTGTGCGGCTTGGCGAGGTCGACGAGCGCGTTGCACGCGACTGGAAGGTCGGCAGCACGCGTCGCAAGGAGGTACGTGTCGTCGTGAATCGCAAACACGGTAATCTCCGGGCAGCGCAGCCGAAGTGGCTTCAGGACGAGGTAGGTGTAGCAGAGGTCGAAGATGACGGAGAACACGCTGTCTCCCTGCGTGCCGCCGCAGCCGGACAGAGCGGGGCACACCAGCTGCCCGTCGTCCAGGCGGAAGAGCTGAGCTGCCGGCTTGTCATAGAAGGCGAGGAAGTAGAGGTAGAGCTCGTGGTCGTGCTCCTTCAGCGCGCCCGCGATGGAGTAGCGGCTGAGCTCCTGGAAGGCGTTATAGCAGTCCTCGCTGTCGACGCACGCGAGGGGCTGCATCTCCAGGATTACCTGCATCACCCTCGGCGGTATCTCAACGCCCGCGCGCACCCCACAGCCGAACTGCCCCTGCGAGGCGAGCGAGGCGGCGTGCCGCCCCGTCGCCTCGGTCGCGAGCGGCCTGTACGCCGCGCGGCGGAGGACCGTCGGGATCCCGATTGGGCGCACTCCGTTGTCGATAGAGGGAGGGGCTGCCGAGTCGTTGGGATCGGGCTTCAGAAAGCCCATCAACCGCGTGATCTGGTTGAACCGCCGCACCTCCTCCGGCACGCGGAAATTGGCCATCGCCTCCAGGATGAGCGGCAGCGCCGCCCCGCAGTCGAGTGCGAGCTTGAGATGCTCATTTCGCATCCCGTCGCCGCCCGGCGCAGACCGGCGCGGCGCCTTGCCGAGTGATATCGTCCACTTCTTCACCACTCTCTCCATCTGCTTCGCGTCCGTGATGCTGGCGGAGCCCAGCCTCGACGGGTCATTCTCGAAGACGGCGGCCGAGTCGCTGGTGAAGTCCGCGCCCTCCTGCGGGCAGCGCTTCGCGATGAGGCCTGAAGTGCCAAGGTCGGCGGGGGCAACGCCGGCCGAGGTGACCCGGCGGACGGCGCGCGTCAGGTTTTTGTCGGCCACGCACTCGTCGAGGTACGTCGCCAGCTCGACACTCGCCTCCTCCGCCGACTGCTCCTTTCGCGCCCGTCGCGGCGCGTCCCAATCGTACGCGTTCCAGGCCTCCTCGAACTCCCCGGCGAGGACTCGGCTGCATCGGGCCTTGAGCTGGTCAGCAGCGGTGGCGCCCATCTTCTGCGCCTCCGGGTCGATTGGGTACAGGATCATGCGGGGGATGGCGTGCAGAAGCTTCCACGCCCGCGTGTCGCCCAGGTCCTTCACGAGCCGTCCCAGCGGGATACCAAACACTGCGGCGACGGCCGTCCTGGCCGAGTTGGGCACCTGCCGGATCGAACCTCCACACACGTGCTGGAAGTCGGTCGTCGCAAGGTCGAAGTCGTCGAAGAAGGCGAGGTGAGCGTCGGTGATAACGGGCGCCACTGGCGTGGTGTCGTTGGCGGGTCGCGTCTTCCTCGCCGCCTCCCGCGGGTCGCAAGTCTTGCTCCGCATGTGCGCGGACAGGGCGGCACCATTGCAATATATCTTCGTGCAGCCGGTGCAGCGCGTCGCCCAGCCCGTGAGGAACTCGTCCTTGATCAGGTGGGCGCGGCTTTTGTGGTCTGTCCGGTAGTGCGCTGCCAGCTTGGTAGCATTGTCAAAGGGGAGGCAGCATCCAGGCACACGGCATCTGATGATGCCCTCCTCGTCGAAGGGCATCGTGCCCTGGCCGTCCTCCTCACACTCGTCGCACCCGGCTGACAGCGGGCAGCCGATGCACTCGGCGTCCTCGCAGTCGGGCTGCTGGTCGGTGGCGTCCTTGTGGGCGACGTCGCAGTGCCCGACTCCCTCAATCGACCCCCCCTCTGCGCACCTGCGCGGGAGCCCGGCCCAGACGCAGCAGTACACGCCGCCCTCGGCGCTGTCTGCCGCCGTCACCACCAGCTCGTGGTACCTGCCGTCGTCCTCACTCCACGTCCAGATAGTTGCGCCGACACCGTAGAGGCGCCCGGGAGCCTCCCCCGCAGAGCCTTCCCCGCTGCTCGAGGCACCCCCTGCCGCCGCCGCCCGCGCCGCCGCCGCCGGCACCGTCGCTGCCGCTGCTGCGCCGCCGCCTCCCCAGCTCGAAGCAGGCGCCTCGACAGGGAACGACGCTGGGATTACAAGGTCGCCCAGGCGTCTGAGCCCGTCCTTGGAGTGGAGGGCGTGGTCGGGCTCTTTCCAAGCCCACCGCGCACCGATCCCGGGACAAACTGCCTCGCAGGCCTCCGTAGCGCACTGCAACACGGCCTCGTTGCCGTGCAGGCTGGCGTCCGCCACATAGAAGGCGTCGTACTGCAGCATCTCCAGCGTCGTGTCGTACTCGTTGCATACCGCCGAGCTGGCCGCGAGGCAGAGCCGGCACTCGAAGTGCTGGAAGAGGTTGGCGATGAACCTGCCAGGGATGTTCCCCTTGCTCCTCGAGGCCTCGGTCTTATTGAGGTGATCTAGGATCCACTTCAGCTCGGGCTTCTTCATCAGCGCCTTCTGGATCTTCTTCGCCTCGGTGTTGAATGCCTTGTAGTAGTTGGATGTCTCGCATGCGGAGTCGGCCCAGGAGGTGGTGAAGGCCGTGGTGTACAGCCGCTTGGCCTCACCGAGAGTCACTGAGGCCTCCTCAGAGAGGCGTTGGAGCGCCCCCTCGGGGCCCTTGCGGTAGGCGAGGTAGTGGTTGAGCTTGCCGGCGCCGACGCCAAGCTGGCCGGCCACCCAGCTGACGATCGTGTGCAAGCACGCAACCATGTCAATGCTGGCCGTGCCCCCGAGTAAGAGTGAGGCAATCGGGCGGTTGATGCCCGCGATGCCCGACGAGCCGAGCCTGCCGGCGTGTCCGCCCTTGGCGGTCGAGTACTGCTCGCTGATCACCACCGAGCCGTTCGCGACGGTCGTCGGCCGACCGAGCACGCGTCTGAGATTGACAAGGATGCCCGCGTGGTCCTTGGCTACCCAGCCCTCCCCGGTTGGGAAGAACTGCTCGCACGTCTGGAGCGTCCACGTCTTGAGCCACCTCCACGCGCGCGGGTGCACGTTCACGTTGATCGTGCGTGCCGCGGCCGGGGCATGGTCCGACCAGTCGTACCCCGGGCTGGCCGAGGCGGATGCCGACGTCCACGAGCCAGCGGCGCCGTCGCCCCAGTTGTTGTCGTTGACGAGGCGCCTCGGCGAGGTGGCAGTCCTCTTCGGGCGCCCGGACTCCGGCAGTCGAGTCTCCTCCTCCCCCGGCTCCACCGGTGTCAAAGGTTCCGCCTCACGGCGCAGCGACTTGCGGCTCCGAACCATGCGGCGCTCAACCCTCTCGGTCAGCTCGAGGGCGATGGCATGTGCATCCTCCACCACCGGTGACGCCAAGGAGCCCGCCGCCGCCGCCCCTGCCGCTGCAACCGCTGCCGGCTCCGCCGCCGTCGCTTCCGCTGCTGCAGCCGCCTCCAGCTCAGCTGCCGGGGCACCCGCTGCCACGGGACCGTCCTCGGGCTTGACGCTCGGCGCGCCCGCCTCGCGGAACCTGCCGCGCCACCCTTCGATGAGGCCCTCGCACCCAACGGCCGCGCTCTCCGGCTCCCATGTGCTGTGGTCATCGTCACACCCCTCCCAAGCAAGGAGGAACAGGGTGCTCCCATCCTCCGCGCTCTTTTCGCCCTGGACGGCCCTGACACCGGTCAGCTCCTTCCCATCCAGAGTCTCCCCGTACAAGCCCGCGGCCATGGCGGGGTCGACGCCGCCGTTCCGGCTCTCGTCGGTGGTGATGAGCCCCGCGCAGAGGACGGAGTCGTTCTTGATCGCGTCCCACGGCTTGGTGCCGTTCAAGCGCGCCTTGAGCTTCGTCAGGCAGCGGTTGAAGATGAGCGGATCGTCATGGTCGAGGGACCGGCCTCGGAATTCCCGCAGGCATCCGATCGCCGCGCAGTCACCGGACCCGGTCCCCTGGTCGAAGAGCTGTCCGATCACCTTCTCAACTTCGACAAACGCCCCGCGGACTTCTCCTCTCGCGCTGCCCTCGAGCACCGCCGCCCAGAGCGCAGCGACTGGGTCGTCGACGTCGATCGTGCCAGCGGCGGGCTCGGGAGCGGCTGCTGGCATCAGCGGGGGCCTGGGCAACTGAACGTCAAGGCCCAGCGCGGCCAGCCCAGCCTGCACCGCTGCCATCCCGGCATTGCGTCCCCCCTTCCGCACCCGGCGTTTCAGTGCCTTGGGGGCCACATTGGCAGTGGCGCCTGCTGAGGCAGCCTCCCTGCCCGCCGTGACGGCGGTGGCCACAGCCTCAACCAGCAGCTCCGCATCAAGCGCAGCTATCCGAAGCTCGTGCCCACCTGCGGTGACGATCGCCAACGAGACGAAGTCGAGCAGCTTGCTCCCCCACTCCGATTCGATCCCCGCCAGCTGCGGGAAGCGAGCAAGCAGGAGGACGCGACGAGGCGCGCCCGTGTCGTTCTCGGTAGTGTTCAAGGCAGTGGCACCCGCGTCAGCATCCACCGTGGCCTGAGTCACGGTCGGATTCAGTGGCACGTCGCCCTTCGCCATCGCTCTGACCGGTTGGGGGCCCACCCTGGCCTCCGACTCCTCGGGCGTGTCGGGGATCATCTTGACCTGTTTGATCACCTTCTCGAAGTCAATGGAGAGGCGGATGTCGCGACGCTGGGAGGAAAGCACGCCGGTGTCAACGTCCCTGAGGCATGAGCGAGTCCTCGACTCTGCCTCAGGCGTCGCCGGATCCAACAGCGTCGGCAGTGGCAGCGGAGGCGGCGGCGGCGGCGGAGGCGGCGGTGGTGGCGGTGGCGGGACGGCCCCACCCCCCACCTCCTCCTCCTCCCCCTCCTGGTCGACGAGCCACGGCTCCTGCCACCCCAGGGCTGGAGGTGGTTGCCAGGCTGGAGGTGGTTGATTCCAGGCTGGAGGTGGTTGCCACCCCGTCGGCTCCTGATTGCCCTCCCGATCGCCCTCTGGCGAGGGAGGTGGCGACGCCGGAGGGGAGCCGCCCGGCAGGCGCGTCTCCTGCGCGTGCGCGGCGGCGGCTGCGGCGGCGGCGGTGGCGGCGGCGGCGGCGGCGGCGGCGGTAGCAGCAGCGGCGGAGCGGCTCCTGCGGAGTGCGACCGTGTTCCTGGCCGGGGCCTCCTCCTCCGCCGCCCCCGTCGAGTACCCGTCAAGCAACCCAGGCAGCCCGTCTTCATCGGACTCGTCACTCTCAGCGCCGGGCGTCGGTACGTCAGCAGCGGCGGGCACGGCGGGAGCGGGCGTGGCGGCGGCGGGCTCGGCGCCGCCTGGCACGTCGGCGGCGGGCGAGGCGGCAGCGGGCACTGCAGCAGCAGTCGGGGCGAGCACGGCTGGTGCGGCAGCAATCGTGGCGGTAGTAGGCGTGGCTGGCGCGTCGACGGCAGTCGACGGCTGCCCCCCACCGTCACTCCGCTGCTGGAGCTCGTACTCATCCAGTACGTTGCACGCGTCGGCGACCCACGCGACGATCGCGGCGGCGCTGGCCTGGACGTCGGTGGGGCAGAGCATCCCCAGCAGCTCCTCGTCGGTGCACTCGAGGAGCATGCCGGTAACCTTCCTCGCGCGCTCATGCTCCTCCATCCGCGATACGAGCACACACAGCCGATCGCCCAGCAGCTGGTCGCGTTGCGCAACCTCCAGGCCCTCGAGCGTAGCTGCAGACAGCGGAACCTGCGCCTGGCTCGCCAGCTCGCTGCACAGCTCCGCGATCACGTCGTTCCGCGCCTCCATCACGGCTTGCGACACCGCAGCCTCCGCCGCTTGCACCGCCGCCATCTCTGCCGCCTGCGCCTCTGCGGCCGCCGCCGTCGAGACGTCGGGCGCGCCGGCCTGGCCGACCCGCTGTTTGTTGGGCATCGAGCCGTCAGGAGCAGGGCCCGCACCCCGTTTGCCTCCGCGAGCCGGCTCGAGCCCCGGCCTCGACCCCTCGATCAGGCGGATGACCTCCACCCCGAGGACGGTGACGAGGTCGGGCCAGGGCTCGACGGTGTGCCTGTGTAGCACCCTCGCGGCCTCAGCGGCGTTGCCGACGTGCTCAACTTCGGCCGGCACGAGGCTGCCGCCGTGGGCGGTCCACGCCCGGCCGAAGCTGTCGAACAGCTCGACCGAGGTGACGCGCAACTCCACCGAGTGCGTGTCAGATCGGCCGATGAATTTGTCGCCCATCTCCAGCCTCTGCACGACGAGGTCACTGGAGAGGCGAGCCTCATGCCGCTTGAGGCCGTCGACGATCGCCCCTAGCCACGGCCCGTCGGCTGGGTCGAACTGGAGGACCGGATGGTCAGAGTACATCTCGGTGGCGCTGCCCAGCGCTGTGCGGCCGCGCTTGGCGGTCGATTCGAGCTGGTAACGACTATTCGAGCTGCCAGCCCGCGCCGCAGCCTTCGGCGGCGGTAGAGCTAGCGCCATCGGCGCGCGAGCACGGCGCGTCAACGGGACTTGGTTAGGTATGATCACGGCGTCGATGGCCGTGAAGTAAAGTACGAACAGGAGGAGTGTGCAGAAGCGCACGGGCACCATGTCTGAGCTGGGTTGGGGTGGGTACGGCGAGTTGGAGCCGGCGAAACGGGGCACAGGTTAGCCCACGGGTGCCTAGCGGATAGGGCTGCAGTCGAGGACCGGAGGAGCCGCAAGCCGATGACACGACCGCCTCGGAGGCAAGCACGGTCGAGGCAGCAACAGGTCCAATCGCCTTCGTGATCGTTGGTTACATCC
>Ga0209713_10002680_pt1 | contig 11111 bp, 7 predicted proteins | sample ArcOceMetagenome_3_FD_187444 | JGI IMG/M metagenome (GOLD analysis project Ga0209713, IMG submission 187444) | Marine eukaryotic phytoplankton communities from Arctic Ocean - Arctic Ocean- Svalbard ARC20M Metagenome (SPAdes) (version 2) | ecosystem: Environmental > Aquatic > Marine > Oceanic...
TTTTTCTTGTCACCGTCCAGAGGCATCCCATAGGATGTCTGAGCCACCTGGTCTCCACCCACATCCTTCAAGGAGAATTAGACTAAACAAAAAGGACTTCTCGGGGTCTAATCTAGTAGATTTACTTAGTTACGCAATTTTGCATACGAGGCTCAGGCGGAGCAGCAGACCGTCGTGACTCTGTGGCCGCGCGCACCCGATGCCGCCGCCGCACCAGTACACGAAGACGCCGCCGCTCACGCTGCAGGCATGCCGCGGCCCCAACCACATCCTCGTCTCGCGGCGGAGCTCGATGGCCTCGCTCAAGGCACGTTCGCAAAAGGTGCTGCGCTCGGGCAAGTGGCGGGAGCTGCACGTGCACGGCCTGGGCGCAGCACTTGGCCCCGCCATTGTTCTCGCCGCCACGCTCGTACAGGAGAGCAACGGCCGGCTGACAGCCTCGACCAGGACCTCCACTGAGATGCTGGTCGACCACGCCAGCGACGGCGACGGGCCTGGCCAGATACGGCACAACTCTGCGGTGCACATACGCCTTGTTCAGACGGTGGATGCGACGTAGCACGTGCGCTATTTGAAACAATTAAAGCATGCGGTTAACTAACGCGGGCAAATGCACACCCTGCGAGACGGTGCGACTGCGCACAGCACGTGTGCTGTGGAGCAGAGACGCAGACTCGGCGTGCTCAGGAGCCGTGAGGTGCTTCTGCTCTGCGATCAATCGTCATCAGTCAAGACGTCGATCTCGATCACGCCAGGGCCCGTCTGCGAGGGCTGCCGCAGGAAGACGCCGATCGGGCTGAGCTCGCTCGTGCAGACGGTGCCGCACTCGTTGCACTGGGTGGTCTGACCCTTGAACACCTGCATCTCGCAAGAGCAGGTCGGGCATGTCCCTTCGAGCAGATTCGAAGAGATCCACCACTGGAAGAGCGGCACAGCAACAACAGGGATGACGATGATCAGCAGCTGAAGGCCGATGAAGAAGTTGAAGAGCCAACCCAGCGCGCCCGAGAAGAAGAGCCCAAGGAAGATCGCAGGCCCAAGCAGGCCATCGAAGTTGAAGCCGGGCCCGCCGCCAGGGCCCAGCCGGTACTGCTGCATGCGCACCGGAGCCACTCTGCTCGTCGCCACAGCACGGCGTGGCGGCGCCGAGGCCAACGCCGTGCTCCGCACGGGCGAGGCCACCCGATGAAGTGACGGGCGCACAGGCGTGCGGAGCGCCACGGTCGGTGCGAGCAGCAGCGTCGCGGCTAACAAGAGCAGGTGGCGCCGCATGATGCTCGTCTTGGTGCTCGGCAAGGCTATTTTTTTGCTGAGCTCGTGGGTCGGGTCGCCGTCGCTGGCCAATGCGTGCGCTGGTTCTGCTCCTCATGGCGGGCGAGTGCGCGGGAGTAAGTAAGTAAGTAAGTAAGTAAGCCACTGCAATACTGTGTAGCGTAATGGTGTAGCCCTGTATGCGTGATACCCTAATCTTACTTACTTACTTACTTACGCGGGAGTAGTAGTAGTAGTAGGTAGGAGGTCGTGAACGCGCGGCAGGGGACGGCGCAGCGGCGGCGAGGGAGGGCGGCGTCGAGGGCGGCGGCGGAGCGGACCGCTGGCACCGAGTGAAGAAAGGAGCGCGCGTTCTACGCGATGCACATCTTCCTCGGTGCCGGCGGCAGTAGGCAGCAGCAGCGCGACGCCACCAAGCTGATCTCCGACCTGTCGGCGCGGGGTAACCCGCGAGGCCGGCTGGCTCGGGATCAGTGTATCCCCGCGTGGGCTCTCCTGACCGGCGGCTTAGGCAAAGCTAAGACCTAAAGTAATCTAAAGCACGGCGTGCCTTGGTCGAGGTTTCGCTCTCCTCCGGTGCTGCCTTGGCTTGCTTGGCTTGGCTGCATGCTTGGCTGGTTGGACGGTTAGTTGTGACTACGTACCCTAGTTGCGTCGTGGCCTGTTGAGTACAGTATTCATCCACGCTCTCTCCAATTCTCTCTCCGAGCCAAGCCGTCTCGCTGACCTCTTCCTCAATGCTTTACCTCTTCGCTCTCGCGGCTGCGCCAACGCCTCAGGGCGAGCAGGTCTCACGCCGGGGTCCGGCGACGCGGTGGGCGCCACGAGCGGCGACATCATGACCGAGCTTGACTTCGAGCTGGCAGTCAAAAGGCGGAGCAGCTGAACGAGCTGGATAGCCATGCTCACGGTGGGCAGAGCTGATCTGAGCTGTCCCAAGAACACGCCCGTCGGCGTGCTCTACAACCACGTTTCCAAGACGGGTGGCACATCGATGAAGCAGGTGCTCCAGGAGGCGATGTGCGGCGGCGAGTGGGGCAAGTCGTGTCGCGTCCAGATGAAGTCGCACTACGTCAAGCGCAAGAACGACGACGGTGGCAAGGTGGCCGACAACGGCGCCCTGTTCATCGAGGACGACGTCGCGCAAATGAAGGTGAGGCAGGAGGACGCCGACAACTTCTTCATCATCGGGCTGATCCGCCGGCCGTGCGACTACGCCCTCTCGACGTGGGCCACCTTGCCGCCGTCGTCGCGCTTCCATGGGACCAAGCCTCACAAGCCGCCGTACGACACGCCCGAGGACGTGGCGGGTACGCCGCACGGCGAGGCGTCAAGCCGCCCCCCCCCCTCCTCGCGATAATCTCCCTGGATGAGCCAAACTAATCTGCTCACTCACGCGTGCATGCACGCGCCCCATGCCGGAGCAGCCTTCCAGGGATGGTGGCGGGGATGAACGACCCCAACCGCAAGGACCCGAACTACGCGAGCATGAGCGTTGCCATCGAGGAGCACATCCCCGACACGTCGCTCGTGCACTGCTGGGCGCGCACCCACTCGATGGTGCACGACGTCAAGCACTGCCTGAAGCGCGCCAAGCGCTGCGGCGTCAACGTGACCCTCACCGGCTTCAAGAAGCTCAAGGGCGACGTCTTCGGGGAGGACGGCAACTCCTCCATGCACTCGGAGCACATGGGAGCTGCAACAACTACTTCAACCAGACGACGATGCACCTGGTGCACAGGCACGAGAAGAAGCTGATCTCGCAGTTCAACCTCGGCGACTGCTGCTTGTCCGACTAGAGAGACGCGTGGCTCATTCGTTCCACCTTCCGCACGTTTCCCCCGCTGTGTACACTACTAGGGTAGCATCTCGACAGCCGCATGAGATGAGTGTGTGGCCGTGGATAGGATTATATGATCCTCTTTGTGTGACTTTGGTGGCGGTTTTCTGCCACTGTGTCTTCTGTCTCCGTGGGGTTGCTAGGCGGTCTAACCTGTTTACTCTTTACTCTTTTACCTCTCTGCCACGTGGTTCGACTCCTCCCCAGCGCATCGCGTGCATGCGCACGGTCGGCCGCGGCGCTCTCGGTCGGCGCAAGTCGGCCGCGGCCTTTCGCTGCACGACATGTCGTCCGGTCGGCTGCCCGACGCTGAGATACTGGAGGGCAAGAGCAAGAACCTCTCGGTACCGCGGCTCAAGGACGAGTGCCGGGCCCGTGGCCTTCCTGACACGGGCCGCAAGAACGACCTGCTGACGCGACTCCAGGACCAGATCAACGGCAAGGTAAGCGTGCCAGAGCCGGACGTCGAGCCGCCGCCCGAAGGGCCGCCGTCGAAGCGGCTGCGGGGTCCGGAGGAGCGTGCGGCGCACATCGACGCGCCGCGTGCGCCGCTGCCGACGCTCTCGCTCAAACAGTATGCGTGGGTGCTCGACCAGCTGCTCGAGCAGCAGACCGTCCAGACGTACTTTGCCAAGCCAGTGATCACGCAGTGGCCCGACCTGGCCGAAAAGTACGCCAAGTTGATCAAGCAGCCGATGGACTACGGCACCGTCCGCGAGCGCCTCCGCGCGGGTGACTACAAGAAAGGCGGAGACGTCCTCAAGGACGTGCGACTGGTCTACTCCAACTGCGTTCAGTTCAACGGCGACGAGGGACCCATCACACAGGAGGCGAAGCTAATGGACGAGGAATTCGAGCGACTTTGTTTCGACGCTCCGCCCGACGTGCCCGATGCTCCACCACCTGCTGCCGCACAGAAGCCCAAGCCCGCCTCGCCCGCGCCCGCTGCGGCACCCGCAGAGGCGCCCGCGCCCGCAGCGCCCGCGCCAGCGCAAGCACCGGCTCCTGAGACACCAGCGCCTGCGTCAGCACCCGCCTCCACCGTATCACCATCGTGCGAGGTGAAGGCAGAGGACACCGTGCCCACTGTCAAAACGGAGGTGCCTTCTTCACCGTCGCCTCCCGTGGCCGACGCCGCGCCTGCTGCTGCGACGGCATCAGCAGCGTCAACAGCGGCAGTGGCCAAGGCGGAGCCGAGTAACGGCCATGACGCGCAGACCGACGACGCGCCGCAGCCGGTGTGGCGCGTGCTGGACACAGCGGGCGTGGCGGCGGCGGAGGCGGCGGAGCGACGAGTGCTTGACAAGGCGGTGTCGGCAATGGGCGATGCGGCGGATGCGGCGGATGTGGCGCACGCGGCTGCTGCCGCGGCGGCTGCGGGCGAGGGCGACGAGGAGGCGGAGGAGAGTTCGTGGGGGTGGCTCGACGCCGCAACGGGCAGTGGGATCGCGGCAGACGAGCGCACGTGTGCCGAGGGGGCGGCGGACACGAGCCACGTCGAGATGCTGCAGGCGCACTGGGGGCGCGGCTCGCCTGCGTGCGTCTGGGCACGCGACGCGGCGGCGGCGCTTCGTCGCGCGGGGTCGTCGCGCGCGCACGCCGCGGCGGCGCTCGCCAACACGCTGACCGCGGCAGTCCAGCTGGGGGCATGGCCGTCGGAGGTGGTCCTCGCGTACTTTCGGTATGCGGTGGCGTCGGGTCTGCTGCCGGCGCAACATACCGCCGCGCAGCTGTGCACTGAGTTCGAGGCGGAGCGGGGCAGACTCGCCGCGGCGGCCGACGCCAATGGTGGCGCGCTCTTCTCGCCGCGGCCGTCGTCGGCGGCGCGCCTCGCCGCTCTGGGGTCGCTCCTCGGTAGCGTGGCGCCCGCTGCCACACACGCCGCGTGGCGCCGCACCTTGCGCGGCGGCGGCGACGGCGTCCCCGCAGCGGCAGGCGGCGACGGTGGTCTGGCGACGCGTGTGCTCCTGCTGGCGGTGCGCGGCCTGTGCACGCTGCCCGAGGCCAGCGACGCGGCGACGGTATGCTCTCGGCTGCTCGACACCCTCGCACCGTCGTTTGCCGCGCTGCATGCGCTGTGCGTCGCACGTGCCGCCGCCTCCGCCTCCGCGGCCGCCTCGTCCTCCTCGGAGTGGGCGCAGCTGTGCAAGGCGGTCGCAGCAGCCTCCGAGCGTGGAGCGCCGCTTCCGCGGCTGGTCGTGTGCTGCGCGCGCGCCGGCGCTCTGCCGCCCCTGCCTGCGGAGCTGGCGCGTGCGACTCTGCATGCGATGACGGCGCATGCCTTTGCTCCCGACTGGCGCGCCACGGCGGCGACGCCGCTGGCAGCGCTGCGCCGCGGCGTTGCGTGGCGCGCGGTGATGGCGCAGGCGGCGGCTGCAACCGCCACCAGCAGTGGCAGTAGCTGCGGCAGTCTCGAGATGGACGCCGCTGCGGCTCCGGAGGCGATGCGCAAGCTCTTCCGACTGGCGCTGGGCCGGCACACGCCGCCTCGTGACCTCGTGTCGACGGCGCGTGTCTTGCGCGCGCACTGCGGGAGTGAGGCGCTCGCGACGGTCCTGTGGCAAGAGATCCTCGGCGTCGACGGCGGCGGCGGCGCCATCCTCACTGCGGGCGGCGTTGGGCTCGGTGACGATGCCGGCTCGCCGCCCCGCGCCGTCGAGCTCGGCGTGGCACTCGTGCACGCCATCGACGGGGCCGCCGCCGCCGCTGCGGGGCCCGCGATGCTGCTGGTGTCGGTGCGTGACGTGCTGCCTCGGCTGCTAACCTCGCAGCTGCTCGCCACGATGGCCGCGCCGCAGGTCGAGGCGGCGGCGCTCGCCGTGCATGCGCTGTGGCAAGCCGGCATCGCCAGCCCTGGCGGCGGCGGTGCCGGTGGCGTCGAGCGCGGCTGGGTGGGTGTGACGGTGGCCGAGCTTCTCAGGCGGCTGCTGGCGAGCGCGCAGCCGGCGCCAGCGCGCTTTGTGGCGCTCGTGCTGCTGCTGGGCGCTGCGACCGCCTCCCCGGAGCGCGCCGATCCCAACAACGATCGCGGCGCGGCCGCAGCGTCTGCGGCGGCGACGTCAGCGAGGCCGCTGCATGTCCAGCTGCCGCTGCACGTGCGTGCACCCCTCGCCGCGGCGTTGCTTGGCGTGGGGCAGCCCGCCCTCGCCCTTTCGCTCTTCGACCTGGCCGACGCAGCGGAGGCCGCGCGCTGCGGCGCCTTGGCGGCGCCCCACGCTGCAGCGCATTGCGCGCCAGCGCTGCCGCGGGAGGTGATCGAAGCGCTAGAGGGAGACGTCGGTGCGTAGACGCACTTGGAAACCGTTACCATAGCTATGAAAATTCTATATGCCATGTGTGATTGCATCACCAGTTTCCAATCACCACAAAGCTCTGAACTCCGGGAAGACGACGGCATGAGCGTCATGGTTCAGCGTCACCTGAGCAAATTGCAGCTCGGCCTGGCCACGCGCAGAACGGACTTTGCCCGACTTCATCGTGAGGGAGCCCCCAGCGTTATAGATGCCGCCGCTCTCGGCACCCGCATCGTCGACGGCTTCGCGGTCTGTGTTGTCACGGAGCTGGCACGAATCCATGCTCAGAGTGCCCTCGTTGAAGATGGCGGAGCCCCGGTCCGCGATGTTGTCTGTCAAGACACATTCGCTCATCTCGAGCATGCCACTGTTGAAGATGGCACCGCCGAATGCCGCCGACCCGTTGGTGATCGTCAGGCCAAAGATGCCCACGGATGACCAGGTGGCGTGGTCATCTTCGGCGGCGTGGTCGATGACGCGGATGACCTGGTGCATCCCGCCGCCGTCAAGCGTCACATCTCCCTGCGCGATCAGTGCGATGCTCCAGTTGCCGATATTCAGCGTCTCGTCGATTGCGTACGAGCCGGATTCGAGCTTGATACAGGCCGGTCGTGAAGCCTCGTCGGCCACAGCAGCCTTGAGCGCCTGCCAGGTGCTCACAACTATTGCGCTGTCGCCGCACCAGCTCGCGCCGCTGGGTGCCGATGGTGGAGGTGGTTGCTGCGATACGACCGGACGCGCGAGTAGGACGACGCTTACCAAAGCAGCACATGCCGGTGGCCGAGCCCGCGGCGCGGCGGCTCTGAGGCGAGTGTTCAGCATTGTGCGAGGACGACGGGGATCAACCTGCGGTAATCCGCGTTGCTCGGCAACCAAACTGTAACCCGGGGGTCAAAACACCAGCAAGAAGAAAAGCAAGAAGATGTAGCATGCCAAGCTAGAACAGCGAATTCTCGATCAGCCGAGCCGACCGCGGGACGCGCACCAGCGCGCTCACTCACTCACTCACTCACTCACTCACTCAGTGCGCGCTCAGCCAGTTGCGCCACGGCCGCCTCCACTCCTGCCGGAACGCGCGGCCGCGACAGCGCACGCGGCCCACCATCTCCAAGGGCTCTCAAGCGGGCAAGCAAAGTCAGGCTGATCCCACGCGTAGCTGGTAGCAGGCCGCCCACGCCGGCGCCGAGACAAAGTTAGAAAGACAATTTGCGACGAGAGCTGTTCGCATCGCACGGCGGCGCACGCAAACTGAGTTTGCTGGGCTCGAGCAGGGTGAGGAAGCCTGCATGACGGTGGCTGGCGAGTTCCTACATGCAGCCGACACGCTGCCGCTCAAGAAGACCTCGCTCGAGTACTCATCGCCGATTCCAGCTCCGCCTGCCAGCGTCCCTTCCCGAAGGCGGACCACCACCACTGGAGAACTTGGCGTCAGGCCCTCCTGGTTGGTGACAACGATTCCGACGCCTCGTGAATCTGCAAATATACTGCCGCACCTCCCGCGCCCCGAGGCAGGACGTGAGGTCGAGCCCTCATCGACTTTGAAGATGCTGGACAAACTTGCGCCGGCCGCCAAATATCAATCACCTCTGGCTAGTCCTACTGAGCGGTCTCCTGCGTGGGCATCGTCCCAGCGACCACGCCGACACAGCTCCGAGAACATTCAACACACCCAGGCACCGCCACCGGCGGCGGCCGGTGTCAGCGAGCCGCCCAGTCCGAGGAGGGGGCGCTTCAGCGTCGGGTCGATGGCCACCCCCAGGGGCCGGCGCCCCTCAAATCGTCAGGCCCCCGCCGACCTCAACGGGCCCACTGCAGCTAGGACGGTCTCGCCACGGATGGAGTCTCCATCTTCACGGCGGTCTCCAACATCGCCATCACGGCGGTCTCCAACATCGCAGGCTGAGGTGGGAGCAACCTGTGAGGACGACCCGGCGATCCCCGGTCCTGTCGAGGATAAACCGCTGGTCTCGCGGGCCGTCGGTGAGCTTTGGCAGGTAGAGGCGCGTTGGCAGTCGCTCGGGCTACTCGGCAAGGAGCAGGCGGCGACGGAGCTGCTCGGCGAGCTGCGCGCCCACCCGCCGCCGCCGGGTGCCTCGCCCCTCGGGGCGAAGGGCATGGTGCTCGCAGGCGTCGCTGCGGCCGAGCTCGACGCTGTCTTTGGCTGCGGCAAGCTGAAGGCGTACCTGCCGGAGGCGGCGCTCGCAGCAGCGGCGAAGAGCGCGGCGAAGACTCGCGCTGCGAGAGGCTCGTCGATGGGCGACGCGGGCAGCGATCGGCTCGAGCCGGTGCGCTGCGAGCTGCGGGCGGTGCCTCTGCTGCAGGGCACGTCGCCAGAGGGCGTCGACAAGATGGCGCAGCTGATGGAGCGCATCGAGATCGACACGCTCGGCCACTGCCTCATCTCGCAGGGGCTGCCTCCCTCGCGCTTCTACATCCTGACGCAGGGCGAGGTCGAAGTCGTGCTCGACAGCGGCCTCATCGTCGCGAGCCTCTCTGCGAACGCGACCGAGGCGCTCGAGCGCTGCCCCTTCTTTGGCGAGATTGGCATGCTGACCGGCGCGCCGGCAATGGCGTCGGTCCGGTGCTCATCGGCATGCACCGTGCTCGGCGTCTCGCACGCAAACTTTTCCGAGTTTATCAAGGTGGTCCCCGACCTGACGCAGCGCGTCAAGGCGATCGCCGATCTGCGCGCCAAGCAGAACGAGATCATGTTTGCGCGACAGAAGCGCGAGAAGGAGCTGGCGCAGCAGCGGATGGAGGAGGGCCTGGATCCGTACGAGGACGACGACGCGGGCGAGGAGGAGGAGGAGGAGGAGGACGACGACGACGACGACACGTACGACGCGCAGCTTGCAGACGTGCGGATGATCTACCGCGCACTCGACGTCGACAACTCGGGCGCGGTCGACGAGTGGGAGCTGTGGGAGTTCATCCAGAAGGCGAGCTTCGACGGCGAGGAGGTCATGTCGTTTGAGCAGATGCAAGAGGAGATGGGCACAGTCGACACCGATGGCAACGGCACCATTGACTGGGAGGAGTTCGTTGCGCTGATGCTCGGCAAAGTGCGCGGCGCCGAAAAGCTCGCGGCGGCGATGCGCACCGCCTTTGCCATCGGCGCAGCGGCACAGCGCACCAGTGGCCGGCGGCGCGGAGCGCTGGCCGGGGTGACCAGCCTCGGCATGGGTGAGCAGGACGCCGAGCGGCTGATCGAGCCGACGCTGCTGCCGGTGCTGCGCCACGTCCTCGCCGAATCGATCGCCGACGACGTCGCGGCGGTGGTGCGCGTCCTCGCGCCCGACGGGTCGCGCTTCCAGCTCGAGCCGACGGGCAAACCCGGCACGTACGCCGAGCGCGGCGACGACGCGATCGAGGACGAGCTCTTCGGGGCGGGCGAGTACTGGGACGCGTGGCAGACCTTCTACCTGAAGGCGCCGGGCGACGGGCTCGTGCTGGGCGGCCACCCGAAGTACGAGTTCCAGGACGTGCTGCGGCGGCGCTTCGGCCTCGACGTCTCGGTGCCGTGCACGTGCGTCGCCACGGCCAAGCGGAGGCCGGGCGTGACGCCGCCCCCACGCGGCGGCGTGGGCGGGCAGGGCGGCGTTTCCGACAACCTCTTCCTCGTGCGCCTCGAGGAGGGCAAGCAGCTGCGGCTGATGGGGCTGACGCCACGCGCCGAGGCGATCCATCTGTGGCGACCCACCGAGCTGTCGCTCGCCTGTTTGATGCGCGAGGGCAGCCCAACAAAGCTCGGCCTGAATACCCGGCGTGGATGGGCGCAGATGCCGTCGATGGCGTCGATGCCAATCGGCCAGGACGGCAAGTCCACCTCGCCACCCGAGGAGCTGCGCGCTGCCGCGCAGGATGACGCCGGCCTCGGCGGGCGGCTGGGCGGAGGTGGCGGCGGTGGTGGCGGCAGCAGCGGTGGCGGCGAAGGCGTCGCAAGCCCCGCCGGCGGTGGCGAGCCGGCGGCCGACAGCGACGACGATGATGACGACTCGGAGGGCTCGGACGACCGCGACTCGGACGAAGAGGAGGAACCCCGGTGGGGGCCCGACGACCGCGTCGAGGAGCGGCTGACGGCGCCAATGGTGCCGCTCTACTTTTCGTCGAAGCTCGACTGCTCGCTGATGCTGCCGTTCCGCATGATCACGCGCGACCGCCGCGACGTGCTGTTGCTCCATTTCAAGGACAAGACGACTTGGCTGCCGCTTGTGATGGTCGTGACGGTCAACCGCGGCTACCGCGAGCCGGAGCAGTCGTCGCCCTCAAAGTCGTTCAAGAAGTCCAGGGTGCAGTCCAGGGTGCAGTCCAGGGTGCAGTCGAGGGGCGCTTCGTTCAAGAAGTCCAAGGACGCTTCGTTCTAGGAAAAAACAGGCCGGGCACGTGAGGCCGCTTCGCGGTGGGATCTGCTCCCAAGTAGACCAACTGGTCGAGCGGAAGAGAGAGAGAGAGGAGAGCCTGCATGCTCCATTCACGCATTCAGCTCAAATGTCCCATTGCATTTATTAGAGTCTCGGTGAGTGAGTCTGAGAGTGGGTTGTCTACACGGGCCTGGTGTCCGTCGCGTAGTTACATGATTTATAAAGCACTGGCGCCTTCGCTTGAATGCTAAAAAAGACTTACTTAGTACGACCATGCAAAAAATGCAAAATTGCATGTTTTGCGCTGTGCACGCACGCTAGCTACGCTCGACAGCTACAGGCGAA
>Ga0209713_10002683_pt1 | contig 11110 bp, 9 predicted proteins | sample ArcOceMetagenome_3_FD_187444 | JGI IMG/M metagenome (GOLD analysis project Ga0209713, IMG submission 187444) | Marine eukaryotic phytoplankton communities from Arctic Ocean - Arctic Ocean- Svalbard ARC20M Metagenome (SPAdes) (version 2) | ecosystem: Environmental > Aquatic > Marine > Oceanic...
TTAGCTGTAAAGTTCCTGATAGTTACTCAACTTTTTCCTTTGTGCTCGCCCTCATCTGCACACCATGGACACACCAAAAAACGGTGCGTCGAAACGATAACGAACACAAAAGACTCACCGCACCAGCGGCGAGCCGCCCGGGACTGCGGGCGCAGGCCGGCGAGCTGCGGGCGGGCGAAGGCCCAGGGCGCGCTGGGCAGAGGTAGCGGAAGCAGCGGAGGCGGCGGAGATGCGCGCCGGCTGGCGGCCGCTGGGGGCGCGCGGTCTGCGGCTGCCCCCCGCGCAGGCTGCGCACGGTGCCGTGTGACGCGCCGGGCCCCCAGGTCCCGCGCGCGAGCCGGCTCCGGCCGCTGCCGGCAGCGCAGCTCGGCGAGCGGCGGATGGCGGCAGGGCAGGCGGGTGCAGTTGTCCCCGGAAAGCTCGCGTTTGAGCCGGCGGCGCTCGACAGCGCCAGCGGGTCCCACATGTCGTCGGGCAGCACGCAGTCCCCCGCCACGTCGACGACGGTCTCGGGCCGCAACTCGCCGTGGGCGGACGGCGAGCAGGCGCCGCGACACCAAAAGCCGATGCTGATCATGAACATTGAGATCGGGGACGGCCGCACGGGTCGGCTCGAAATCCACAAGGGCGATGACTGCGACGAGCTTGCCGCGCGCTTCTGCGAGGCTCACAGCCTGCCCGCGCAGCTCGTGCTAAAACAGCTCTCGCAGCAGATTGCGCGGTGCATGGAGCAAAAGGGGCTGCTGCCTGCGCTGTCGGGGGACAGCGAGTCGAGCGAGGAAGACGACGAGCAACGCGAGCCGGAGGGCGTGTCGGAGGGAGTGCGGGGCGGAGCCGGAGCGCTGGACAACACGGCCATCGCGGCCGCAAACGCTGGAGCGGCGGTGCACTCTTCGCGGGCATGGGCGCCCAGGGACGCTCCTCCCCGTGCGCGTCCAGTCCATCTGCCGTCTGCTTCGGTGTCCCCTGTTGCGCCTGGGCCAGGCTCCTCTCCGGAGGCGCCGCGCGGGAGAGCAGCGCAGCCAAGTCCTACCGTGGGCAGCTGCAAATCAGGCCCAAGTGTTGCGGCGCTTGACACCCATCAAAGCGTGCCACGTGCTGCCCTGAGTCCACGCGCAGAGTTGGAGCAGGCAGCGAACCGTGAGCGAAAAAATAGACATGAACGCTTGTATCACAGGGGCATGATGCTGATAGAAGACAGAAGAAGGCGCAGTGAGGAGAATGCCAAACCATCATCACGTAGCAACTCGGTCGGCAGGCGGGGATCTGGTGGCCATGAACGTTTATATCAACGGGGCATGATGCTGATTGAAGACCGGAAAAAGCGCATCGAGGAGGAGCAATCGGCGCGTAGCCACACGGCCGGCAAGCAGAGACTTGGGGCTGTAACTGGTTTTTTGCCGGGGCATCGTATGCGGGCCCGGGCAAGATCAGCGCCTCGGCATCGAGAACAGCTAGATGATTCTGGCAATCAAAGTAGTGGTCACGCAGTGACGCCCTATGCAAAGTCGCAAGCAGAGCATGCAGGGTCTGCTGGCAGTACCCGACGCCGTCGAGCGTCGTTGAGCCCGGCAGATCTCCGCGCAAAGTCTGCACCGCGCGAACGCCCCTCCCGCCAAGATGTCAGCGAATCCCGGATCCCGGTGCATGAGAGGTTGCATAGTCTTGCGTGCTATAGCAGCGATATCAATCAATCTGCACGGACGAGTGTCAGTGTCAAAACGCCATGGACTGCAGCTGGAACGCATTGGGAGCGTGCTGAGCGTCAGCGGGTAAGGTGTCTTGCGCATCGAATCTCTTTCGAGTCAGGAAATTCACGCGTCAATCGCAGCACTGAAGAAGGTGAGCGGTTCGAAGAGAGCGTACACGAAAGGCTCTTCCAGGCAAGCCGAGTGAAGATGACTGAGCTGCAAGAAAAGGAAGAGGCGAAGAAGAAGGAGCAGGAAGAACAAGATAGGCAGCATATGCGGAGAAGACGACTCATCAGCGCACGATCAGAAGAGCTTCTGGCAGAAAGTGGCAAAGACAGTAGTGCCGGCTGCATTTTCGACAAGTTGTACGAAGAAGGAGTTGAGAAAGGCGAAGAGAGACAGCGCCTGCATGAGAAGAAGGTGAAAGTTCGCGAGGCTGAGGCACTTCGGGAAAGGGATAGTGCATTCGTGCCGGGGGAAAAGGTGAAACCTTTTCGGCCCGACATCGGGAAAGCTGCACGTGCGATCAAGAGAGACGGGGCGTGGGAGGAAAGAATCGATTCCATCGTCGAGCAGAAAAGGCAGCAAGACGAGGCAAACAAGTTGGAGGCGGAGCTCTATGAGCTATCCGAATGCACTTTTTGCCCTCAGATCTCCAAATTCGCAGCTGAACAGCAGAGGCATTTGCCAGAGGGCGAATCGATCCATGATGCGCTGTTCGAGCAGGCAAAAGCTTGGAGGCAGAAGCAGCAAACTCCACTCTGCTCTCCCCTCAAGAATATTAAGCGGGTCACCAAGGAAGAGGAAAAGGTTGTTCGCTTTTGCTTGTATTTGTTCAATTTGCTGTGCATGTTCCCCTAACAATCGTGTTCCTGCTGACAACCACTTCAATGGCCGCTATACAGGCTATCCTGGAAAGACTCTGCACTACACCGCAGACGAAAGATACCCCGCCTGCCCGGGGCGTGCCAGACAAAGAATCTGGATCAGACTCGCGTGTTCCCTTTCGTCCCGGCGGAACTTTAAATCCTGGATGGAAGTTGACGCCTGATCGTGCAAAATCCCGAGCCAAATCTGCTGAGTCCTGCTCGCAGCAGCGCAGTGAAATTGAGATCGCCGAAAAGCTGCATGGTTACGGCAAGGTAAGAATGCCATCTTTGCCCGTGTCTGATTGCCAAAAAGAGATGCTGCGCTGCTGCCTCGTGTCTTTGTTTCTTTCATCAGCATGATGTCTTCTCAGTCCAATAGGTCTGACCCTGCTTGGTTGCTTCATAGGCTATGGAACATACGAAGGCACTTGTGGAAGAGCAATATCAAAATCAGCTGTCTATCATGTCAAGCACGAAGGCAAACCAGTCTTCGCAAAAACTTGTGGACGACGCGCGTGATCAGCAGCTCGCAAGTATATTTTCTGCCCTCGATGGAGACGCGGCGGGCTACATTCGGCGGAAAAAAGGTAAGCTGCACGTCAATCTCGGCGATCCGGTCATCAATTGCGTGATAGCCAAAGTCCTCCTCAAATATTTCAAGTCGAGCGTCCAAAATCTTACCCTCGACATCTTCAAGAGAATTTGCACTGAGGAATTCAAAACACCATTGAGCGATGGCCATTTTGCGTGGCACAGACTGGCGAAGCTCCAACGGTGCGGAATGCGACTGTCGGACGTACAGGAAGCCTGCGGCGTTGAAATCAGCTTCGACGGGAGTGAAGATGAAGAAAGTGTCCTGCAGGTGGCGCCGGCGCCGGCGGCGCGCCAGAATTTGTCAGACTCGAAACGGACTGTGAAAGCAAAAGATGCCGGAAGCTTGTATGCGAGATTGTGCGAAAAGAACACTGAGAAATTACAGGTGTTGGAAGAAATGCGGAGGCAGCAACTACAGGCTGAAATCGAAGAGTGCTTTTTTTATCCACAGACCAACAGGGTGCTCGTGGGTTCGCCTCCGAGGACACGGCCCAGCAATTTCTACGAGCGTCAAATGGAAAAACAAAAGCAGAAAGAGATGTACCTGGAGGAGGAAAGACGCAGAAAGGAAGTAATGTCCTTGGAAGGATGCACTTTCAAGCCAGACCTTTCCAAAAGTCGCTCCGGAGGTTGTGAAGGTCTCTCAACATATCCCGTGTCGTCTCGGCAAGATCTATCTACAATCGACCTTGGGTCCAGCTTTGCAGCAGACACCATTCATCCGTCACTCTCGTCGTCTGCTGTACTTGCCAGTGTCTCCTCTCCACAGCTTTTTTCGCGTCGCGAGCTGTCGACAGCAAGCGAAGGCGGAGAGAACTCATCATCAGAATCAGCCCGCCGCTTCACAATAGTCGGTGGACAACGCTCATCGTCAAGCACTAATAATCCCAAACAAATCTGAATGAAATGCAATAAAATGTTTGGGTAATCAGTTTTTTCGCCGTCTGTTGGATTTATGCACTGTACGTTTGGCAGGGAATTTGGCTTGAATGCTTCACTTAAATGCTTTACTTACGGATCCAATACGATTCTCCCTCTTCCGCTCTCCGTACCTTGTCGCCTCCCGTCCCTGTTCGCCTGTTCACGTTTCTTCTTGCTCTCACGAGCGCACAATGACTCGCGGCCCCCGCTCTCGCTCCCCTGCCCCCAACGTGCTGCCGCTCTTGCAGCCTTTTCCCTCGTCGAGCCCTCATCTCTCGCATCCGCCCATCTTGCTATGAGAAGGGGAAACCGAAATTTGGATCGCGCACATCGATCTCCACCCTGTCTGGCGACACCCAATGATTGTGGACATTAAGTGTGACAAAGTGGGAGGGGAAGGGGAAGCATCGAGAGGAGGGAAAGGAAGATAGGGTAGTGATGGAAAGGTGAAGCACATCATTGCTCTTGCGCATGGGAAGCCGCAATGGTTGAGATCCACTCGGTTGAGGAAGACTTGCTTTATTCTTCGCATCGAAGGGGCAGCTTCAAAAAGGTGATGCTGCAGAAAAATAGAAGTGAAAGGTACTACCCTCCTCAAATCCGAGCTCTTTTCAATCCGAGTCGTCAGAGTCATGATTATTTTCGGCGTAATTGACCTTCTTGACTCGTCGGCCAGACTCTGTGAAGCCTGAGAAGGCGGCAAGCTCTGCCACCTCTCTCGGCCGCTTTGAGCGCTCAGTCCGGGTGCGTCGCGGCGCAGATGATAGGTCATTGCGCGTCTTGCTCATGACGCGCAAAACGTTTTCGCAGAGCACAGATGCTGAGTAGCACATTCTGACCACAGAGTTCGTACTGGCTCCCTGCTTCACTTCATGCCGCCATGCGTCCTTTTGCATTTTGCTGCACACGCACCAAAGGCAGAAGGCACAACAGGAATTAGAATGCCACTTTCACCTCACTCCGCTTCACATGACACAGCAATGCCGCATCTAGGGTGCTAAACAAAGGGAGGACCTGGTCCAAAGGGCCCCGGTAACCTTGTTCGATGCCTCGGCCATGTCAATCGCCCCTTCGTCGTACTCTATCTCTTCGCCAACGGCACCTGCTTCCGCAGAGCTACTCTCTGCGGCCTCGCCGCCAACTGGAACAATTCCCTTCCGCAGAGAGGCTGCTGACTGTAAGCTCGCCTGCATTTTTTCATAGTCCAGCATAGCTTGCTTCACCTCGTACTCTTCCAAATCTTCGTAACCGTTGCCTATGTCTGGGTCTTCAAATTTGAGCTTCCACAAAGCCGCGTCGAGATTAGTCTGCTTGGACTTGAAATCAGATATTTCCGCCGGGAGATACCCTACAATGATCCCGTTGGCCTTGCCGGCATGTGTCAAGTCTTCGCCCATCACATTTCGCCGCACCCGCTTGCCGATGTAAGGATGAGGAAATCGATGCCACTCCTCGCCCAGATCAGTGCTTCCGCCATTTGCACCAGATACTTCACCGCCAGCGTCTGAGCCGCCGTTCTGCGCTGCCGGAGCAGCTGATGCATCCGCTCTTGAGCGACTAGCCGCGGCGTTCCCTTTCGTGCGCTTGGTGTGCGCCAATGATTCATCAACAGCATGCTCGAGATTCAGCAAAAGCTTAGCCATCTGATCACAGTCCAGTGGATTTTCCATAATCTTCTCCCATCCAGCAAGCTCCTTCGAAAAGATTCTCTGTTGCTCTGCACTGAAAACTTCATGAATATTCTTGGTCTCTTGATGAGCGAATTGAAATGAGTCGTAGAATTTGAGCTGGTCGTCCGAACTCGCTTGCAGCTTCAGTTGGGGACGCACCGTCGACTTTACCTGCTCGGCGTCCAATTTCTCGACGATTTTCAGGATCCCAGCTTTCAGCTCTGATTCACGAACACCCTTATCGCATAAGCACTCTGCAACCTTGGTCATCGCTTCAGCACCAAACCACATCCTCCACTCCAGAGAGTAATTCGACGGGTCGGGAAGGTCTTTCCCAGATGATGGCATGGGTGGCTCGACATACAAGGTCGCAGCATCCGCTGGAAACCACCAATACTTGTTGCGGTACCTATCCATGCCCAACGGCGCTTGCCGCATGGCAAACTTTTCGAGCTTCGCAGTAAGGTCTGTGTCTGCTTTGATTCTCTGGTCGTGCAACCTCTTTTCTTGATTGCGCGCTGCAGTCAGCTCCTTATCAGCAGCTTTCCCGCCGCGTTCATCCCTCCGCTTCTTCCATTCGGCATGTTTTTCCTCGAATGCAGTCCTGAGCGCGCACCCTGCCTCGTCCTCAGTCGCCTCCGCTGACTCTCCAGCGCCTTCAGCTTTTGCCGCTTCCAACGCCTTTGCAGCTTCAATGGCCTTCTTTGTAGCCTCGTCTGGCACCGGCTCAACATCCATACCTTCGTCGCCTACGTCTACTTTCGCGACTGCTTCCTCCGCGGCTTTCACCCTCTCGCGCGCATCCTTCAAGTCCATATCGCAATGCTTCACTTTTTCATCGCGCGCCTTCCTGGCGTCCTCCGAGACTTCAATCCTGTTGCAAGCCATCCATCAGCTTCGACATAGCAATTTGCAATCAAAAGCAAGGCAATGGAAATCAAGTACAAGGGGCAATGCAATGGAAATCAAGTACAAGGGCGACTCGCAGACCTTCTCTCGACGGCACTGTGGATGTCGGGGTGGTCCATGCTGTCCTCAATCAAGGACATGAGCAGCTTCAAATGCCCTTCCGGTCGTGACTTTGCGCCACCAGGAAACGCCGACAAGCAGGTGGCTGCCAAAACTGCTTCCGGAAAGCGGTGCTTGTTCGCCTCAGCGTGCGGGCCGCATGTCACCCATCGCCTCGCGATTTCCGGCCAGGTGTAATTTGTAAGTGTGTTATCTCCCAGCCACGCCTGCACACAGAGCAGATGCTTTAGTGAGCATGTGATCGAAGATATGAGAAATCACAAAGAGGATGAAACTTCAAGGCCCTATGCTACATCTCCTCCTAGCGAATCCTTCTAGCGAAGTGAGCCATCAGCGAGTGTCCTTTTCGTGTATTGAGGCAAGATTTCACGCGCCCCGAAGACAACATGCTACTTGCAGCGCAGATGAGCTGCAAATAATACGAGCCAACTCCAGACATACCGCGGGCACGATTGCGTTAGGATTCGCTAAGGTCGCGTCCATCGCTGATATCAACAGCGCCTGGTACAGCTGATTTAGGAACTCTGAATTGGCTGGGTTTTCCAAGCCCTCCTGTGAGAACCACGCGGCATGTCACTGGACTTGCCAGGAACTATCACGAATGCACATGCACATGGCGACAGGGCAGGTTCAGGATACAGAGCAACACATCAACCAAAGCGAGGAAATTCAGAGTGGTGCGAACCTGAAAATCGTCGAGTGTGCCCTTGGGAAGCTTTAGCTCAGCCTTGAACGCGTCAACGAAACGAGAAACCGTCAGCACATCTGAACTGTGCACGGGTGCACGCTGTGGCTTTGGCATTGACGGAGGCAGACGAAGCAGTCCCTGTCCTAAGATTTCCAGGTCGGGGTCATCCTTCGGAATCTGATGTGGCTCGTCGTCGTTGTAGAAGTCAATGAAGTCAACCGCCGCCCTGCGGCCCACACGTCATCTGAGTGTCAGCGCACAACACGCCAGGATCACGCTCGCGAGCGGCAGGTTCCAGATACTGTGTCACGGTGTGGTTTGAGAGCATGCGCGGAGAAGATGGACTGTGTACGGGGGGGGGAGACAACTTGTTCGAATCGTCGGGGCACTGGGAAACAAAGCCGGTCCATTTCTGCTCAGTCCCCTTCTCCGTCTTGAAAAGCACCTTGACTCGCGTGCCATGACGCCAGAGTACCTCATTGTCCACAATGCTATCGTCATCCACGTCCATCGCCACCTCTCCAGACGCCGCACTCGCTTCGTGCACAGATTCGCCCTTGAGATAACCCTTTTCAATAGCTTCCTCATCTGTATCCCCATTCGCCCGGCACTCAGCAGCCTCCTTGCCCGCCGCCATGGCGGCCTCGTCGCTCCATCCGCGCTCCACAGCATCGACAACTGCCCGAGCAGCAGCACGCTGCGCTGGGACATCGTGGCCCGCAGCTTTGGCCTCCTCCATCGCCTTGGCCTCAAGCTCCAGGGCAAGATCCTCGATAGGATACCGAGACAGCCATTTCTGCTCTATTTCCTGCAGCTCCTTCGCCTCCTTCCTCTTGCGGGCCTCCTCCTCCTTGGCCAGCCTCCTTTCTTCTGCCGCGGCCTGCTGCTTCTTTTCTTTCTCTTCCTTTTCTTTCGCCTTCTCCTGAAGCTTTTCCTCCCTCTCCCGAGCGCGCTTTGCCTTTTGCGACTCCTTTTGCGGCTGCCCCTCGGCCTTGCGTTTCTTCCCCGCAACCTTCGTCTTCGACGCCGAGTCCCCATTAGACGATGGTTTCTTTTTCTTCTTCTTCTTCCTTGGCGACGCAGCGGCGTCCTTGTCAGCTGGCAGTGGGGGTGGGCGCATAGCAATGAATTCATAGTTTTGGCACTTGTCCGCGTTCTTCAACCCCTCCAATCGCGTGCACACCTCTTCGTCCTTCAGCCCAGTGTGATCTTTGGCCTTCTCGTCCCGTGTTGCCCGCCGCCACACCTGCTTGCCATTCTTCCCGAAGAATTCCGTGGGTTTGTCCTCTCCAGGGCGCGTGACGCGAACGACGAAGATGGGAGCATCCATGTCCTTGAGGTCGTCTGGCGCACCACACTGCTCCTTGCCGTCTTTGATTTCGCTCTCATACGTCACCTCTTTATCATTTTCGTCGATCCAGCGAGATTTGAACCCAATGGGCCAGATGTGCCGGGAACTGTGGAAGCTCGGGCGCTCGAACGCGACCTTTCCCCATTGCAGCACTGTCACATCGCCTATTTTTCGAGGAAGCGGGAAGTCCTTATTGAGCTCCTTGAACTTTTCGCGCGACGCCTGCGCGGCCTCCTCTCTCGTCAGCTTCTTAGGCTCTGATAATCCGAGGTGCTTGAGCACATTTTTCCGCTTCAAGAATTCTTTGCCGGTCTCCGGCTCCACCCAACATGGGTCGAGCGGAGCCGAGCCACCGGTTGCAGCGCCCTCGCCTTTGGCGGAGGGAACCAGCTTGCAGGTCCATCCCGCGGCCTTGACATCTGGGCCGCCTGCCTGCAGGACCTTTTCGCGAAGCTCGTCCAGGTGCTGGTCCGTGGTCTTTCCATCCTTAGACTTCTGCTTCGCCTCTGCCGACGCGGGCTTGGGGGAGGCCTTGACCTTCACCGGGGATTCCGGCTCCTTTTCGTCCACTTTCTTTTCCTCGCCCTTGTCCTTTGGCGGCTTGGCCCCGCCCAAGCCACTGTGCTTGCCCGGCTTGTGAGCGCCCACGGGCATCTCGGCCAGAGCGCGTGTCCACGGGCGGTCAAACTCCGCACGGGCCCATGATCAGGCTAGCTGCACGCAGCCCGTTTGTGCTCCATCCAAGCACGGCGCCTGCACCCGTGCCGCGCATGCTTCTCTTGTCAGACACGAGTCCAGAGAACAGCGGCGCCGCAAGGCGCCGCGCGCGGAGAGGCGCGCGAAGTGTGGTGCGGGATCGCGGGCACGGCGCGCTCGGCGCCCCGCGACGTCAGCACCGGCCGCAGGGCGCGCGCCGGCAAGCCCCGCCTGGCGACTGGGACCGGTGCGCTGTCGCCGGCGTCGCGCACGGCGCGCTTGCCTAGGGGCGGGTCAGAGGGAAGAATGGCTGCAGGGGGGGGACGGGTACAACCTCGAGCGTGCACGCGGGGCAGCACACGGGCGGCGAGGGTATGGGGCCCTCGTCACACCGCTAGCCCACCGCGGAGCGCTCCGCCTTCCCAGCCAGCGTCGCTTAGCGCCGTCTCCCGCGGCGCGGCGCTCTCGTCCCCCCGCCTCACGCGATTTAAGCCACCAAAGTCTAGGCACCGCATCGGGGGTGGGCCGAAGCCGGCGCGAACACGGCGTGGCAAAAGATGCGAGCACCAGCACCAGCGCTGCGCGTCGCGAACGCGATGGCGATGCTGCTGGTCGCGGCGCTGCTGTGCGGCTGCCATGGCGACGCGGACATGACGCAGACGGGGCCGGGCGAGGTCACGAGGATCGCCGACGTGGAGGCGTTTGAGGCGCGTCTTGCCGCCCCCGCCTTCCAGAACGCCCCTCCTCTGCGCGCAAGGGCAGAGCTTCTCGCTGCCCGGCGAAGGAGTTCCATTCGTATTGTTGAGCCTGCGCGCCGCGCCCAACAACCCCGTGCTGACTACCCGCCTCGCGTCTGGCACATTCATATGCACTGGCCGCCAACGTTGCAGGACTCCATCTTGCGGTCGGACAGCGTTTGGGTCGTGCTTTTTACATCGACGAGCAAAGATGAGGTGGGTTGTTGGAAGCCCTTTCTGGGCATGCAGCCTCCCGCGCAGCGATTGTTGAACATTACGTTCTTCTCGAGATGGGCATGCAGCCTCCCGCGCAGTGATTGTTGAACATTACGTTCTTCTCGAACAATCGCTGCGCGGGAGGCTGCATGCCCATCTCCGGCGCCGACTGCGTCGACTGCGCCTCGCTGCTGTCGGCGCTGCTGTGCCTCGTGTGGTGCTGTGTGCGCGGCACCGTGCTGCGGGAGCGGTTCTTCGGCAGCGGGCTGCTCTTCACCGCCCCCGTTTCTCGACTGCCGTCTCTCGCGAGCTGGCTGGCGCCAGCGAGCCTGGGGTGCACGCTGGTCGGCGCACGCCTGCGTCTGCTGCACGTCACCGCCCTTGTCTCTAGCGACGAGGGCGTCCTATGTACATGAGAGAGGGAGAGGTCGTGTTTCTCTCCATCCCCTGTCGGTTGTTGGCCTTGTGCGGCACGCCGTGCCATGAAGCCGCAGGGCCGCACCCGCCGGGATGCTCACCCGCTGCCCGCATCCTGGCAGGTGAAGTCGAGGGGAGTGAATCGGGAGCTGTGCGATACGGTGGTCGAGCAGCTCACGGGTGCCGCGGTCGAGCTCAACGCCGTGCATGTTAAGGTTCCATGCCTTCCTA
>Ga0209713_10002685_pt1 | contig 11105 bp, 2 predicted proteins | sample ArcOceMetagenome_3_FD_187444 | JGI IMG/M metagenome (GOLD analysis project Ga0209713, IMG submission 187444) | Marine eukaryotic phytoplankton communities from Arctic Ocean - Arctic Ocean- Svalbard ARC20M Metagenome (SPAdes) (version 2) | ecosystem: Environmental > Aquatic > Marine > Oceanic...
TGAGCACGGTGGTAGCTTTTACTCACTCTACTCATGATTCTATCCGACTGTACCCGAGCCCTCAAGATGAGCCTGGATCCCTGGAACGCTCAGGGTGTTGCTCCCCCCCGCCCGTCGCCTACCAGAGGGTGGTTGTTGCTTAGTTTTGCTCACGACCGGGCCAAAAGCCTAGACGAAACCACGAGATGGGTCAGCGTCACCATGCAGCAGAGCTCCGGACGAGCTCGCAAGAATCCGCCCATCTTCAGTCGGCACGATCGTCGGCACTGGGTGCGCCGTCGGCAGCAGCAGCGCTCCGCTCGCCGCGCCGATGCTTTGCGATGAGCTTGCCGTTGTACACGGCTGCCAGCGGCTGCAGCGGCTTGCGAAACGCGAACGGTGGCAGGCGCCGCTGCTGGTGCTGGTGGCGGAGCAGCCTCACGAGCGCCGCACGAACGGCAGCCTCGTCGCCCAGGTTGCGAAGGGCGGCGGCGGCGCGCTGCGCCACCTCCGCGCTGTAGCCGCCGCCAACGAGCGACACGAGATGTGCGACCGCCCCAGCTTGCCGGCACAGCTCCTGATTCGCTGTGCTGCCGATGCAGAGGTTGCTCAGCGCGCGAGCGGCCTCAGCCAGCAGCTCCGCTGGAGCTGCCTCCGACCGCAGCAGCGCCACCAGGGGTTCGATGGCCCCCGCTTCCCGGATGGCATCTCGGTTGGCCGTGTTGTCCGCCGCCAGGTTAGCCAGGGCGGCGGAGGCCTCAGCCGCGGCCTGCAGCAGCTCACCCTCGCCCTCGCCCTCACAGCTGTGCGCAAGGCTTGTCAGTGCGCCAGCAGCCTCCGCCGCCATCTGCGGGCTGTCAACCCGCTCCTTGAATCGAGCGGCGCGCGCCAGGCATGTGAGCGTCCCTGCTGCCGGATCCGATGGAACGGTAGCCGCCTCCGAGGAGGCGGTATAGGTAGCATCCTCCTCCTGGTTCAGAGCGGCGCGCACCAGGTGGGCAAGCCGGAAAGCCGCGTTGGCCGGCGACTGTGGCGGCGAGGGCGAGGGCGCCGGCGAGAGCGGCGAGACGGCCGACGATGCGGACATGGTTGCGAGGCTCGCGAGGATACCCGCCGGCCCCGAAGCCGTTGTCAGCTCGATGAATGCAGCCCTGATCAGGGTTACGAGCGGTGGGATGGCGCCGGCGTCCCGGAGGGCATCACGAAAGCGCGGGTGCGCTGCCAGGTTGCGCAGCGTGGTGAGCGTGGTGAGAGTGGTGCGTCCTGCACCGTCAGGCTCGAGCAGCGCCACGACCTCCTGTCGGGTTGCGAGTTGCTTGCACATGAATGTGTTGGCAAAAATACCGTTTAGGAATACTGGTCGGCTCCCAACGACAAACGTTTCGCATAAACGGCCATCGTGCCGTGGTTGTGCCTGAAGCAAGGTGGCGCCCCCGCCGTCCATCACCATTGATGGGCTTAGAGTATGCAATAGAATAGATCAGCTAGGCGCGCTACACTCTGCGCTACCCAGATTGGACCGGCGCGTAGGGCCCCGGAGTGAGCAGCTCGAGGACCACCCCGACCTCCGAGCCGTCGCGTGGCCAGATCGATCTGGAGTAGCCCGACTTGCTGAAATCGTAGGGGTGGGACTCGTGCACCGCATACTTTGCCGGGTCCCACCACGTGCGGCTGTGCTTGTTGACCTGGTCCCTCGACATCGCCAGGCGGGGCCGCCACTTGAGGCCGTATTTGCGGCTGATCTGTTCATGCGCCTGTGACTCTCCAGTGCCGAATGGGTAGTACCAGACGTCATCGTAGTAGACGAGTGTGCCAGCACGCATCAACTGATTGGAGAACAGCCACTCGTACGCTGTCATCGTGCTCACGTAGAGGTCCGCGTCCATGTTCACCCAGAACGCGGGGCGCATCCGATGCGCGGAAGCAAGGCCGGGCTGCAGCGACTCGTTGTAGAAGCCGGGGATCAGCGTAACTTTGGGGAACTCGATGTTATCGCGAACGATCCGCATGACGTCGTCACGGTTCAGGTCGTGCTTGCCAGACTTCTTCTCGATCCGTTGCTTCGAGCTCCAATCGCCCGTCTTGAATTTCTTGTCGTTTGCCGGCAGGCCTTGGAAGCTATCGAATCCGAACACGTGATGCGGCGCCATTCCATCCTGCTGAAGCATACACATCGAGTAGTTGGTGCCGACACCCTCCAACAACCCGAACTCGTACCAGTCGAAGGCGGCGAGATTGTGGCGTTGCGCCGGGCTCTCCAGGAGCTCGCCCATCAAGAAGTCGATGCTGGGTCCATGCAGCATCTCCATCACCCCGCAGCCCGACATTGCGAGCCAGTACAGTACAACCTGTATTGGTGTCGGCCCGTCGACACGTGCGGTATGCAACGTGGGAAGTTTCACGATTTTTCTGCATTACACGTTCTCACCCTCTTGATTACCTGATTGTAGGTTTTGCGGCAAGCGCAATCTAAACGTTGAGAAATCCTCGAGATTCCCACGGGATCTCCTGGCACGCGTACAAGTACCGCACGCAACAGAACTTGGCTCTTCACGGCGGAGCCCAGCGTATAGTCCTCCATGATCCCGCTCGGCGTGCGCTCGCGGCGTCAGGCCAACGCGAAGCAGCGGACGCTCAACTCCGAGCTCGTGCGGCTCCTGGTCGAGGGCCGATGCCAGCCGGAGCACACGCCAAAGGACGTGACGCCGGCACAGGTCGGCCAGGTGAGCCTGCAGATCGGCGCCGAGCAGCGCCGCGACGACAAGGGGCGCGTCTACTTCCTCGACCACGGCATGCGCACCACCGCGTGGGCCGACCCGCGGCAGGAGGAGCCGACCAGGGAGGAGCCCGCTGGGGCGCTGCCTCCGAGGATGCAGCAGGACCTGCAGCTGCTCTCGTCGGGGCTGCTGCCGGAGATGGCGGTGGGCCCGGCCGAGTTCCGCGCGGCGCTGCACAAGGCCTTCCGCCAGGCGCTGCAGAAGGCCGAGGCCGAGGCGTCCGAGGACGGCGGCACGACCAGCGCGCACCACGACCGGCGGCTGGTGCTGCAGCAGCACGTGCACCTCGCGCTGCTCGAGCGGATGGAGAAGACGCACGAGCCGGCGCTCAAGCCGCACGAGCGCGCGTGGACCGACCTCGCCCACGCCACCGGCATCTGCAACGCCGTCTTCCTGCTCGGCAACTACGCCAACGTCGACCAGCACCTGCTCTCCTCGTTCCAGAAGCACGTCGACGCCGACAACCTGCTCGACACTTACACGTCAGGGCTCTTCGGCCCCAAGATGAGCCACCTCCTCCGCGCGCTCGACCGCCTCGACTCGATGGGCCCCGGCTCGCTCCGCGCGCCGCCCGTCTCGGCGCGGCTGGGCGTGCCGCCGACGGAGCAGCTCGTCGCGTCGCTCGAGTTCAAGTGCCTCGGGCTGCTGCAGGCGCCATCGACGCCCGCGGCGGCGTGGTGGCTCGCGATGCAGACCCTCCTCGCGCTCGCCGAGGCGTCGGGGCAGGGCCGCATGCTCGTCACCGCCTCGCGGCTGCTGCTGCAGGCGTCGCCCTCGACGCCGATCGTCGCGACCAAGGGCGACGCCACCTGGCCGACGGAGCGCCCCGCGCGCCACGCCGCGCTGTCCGACCCCAACCACGCCGGCAGCTCGCCCGGCATGGGCCACCGCGTCTGCAAGCTGCAGCTCGCCATCTCGTCGGCGTACGGCGCCTACGCGGGCGGCATGGCCGAGTACGGCCAGGGCGGCCTCACGCCGCGCCTCCACGCGGCGCGGTGGAAGGGGCTGTGCAACCCGAGCGTGGAGCCCGTCGGCCAGCAGTGGCGCGCCTCCGTCGGCATGCCCGAGAAGCCGCTCTCGTCGGTGATGCAGCAGGACCTGCCGCGCAAGGGCAAGGTCCCGCCTCCGCCGCCCGAGCCGCGCGCGCCGTGCAGGCTCGCGCCCGAGGCGGCGGCAGCGGCGCTGCTGACGGTGCAGGCCTACATGGCGGCGCCGTATGAGAAGCTGATGCTCGAGCCGCCCGCGCGCGCGTTGGCGCAGTTCGACACCCCAAGCTCGCCAGCCGCCCAAGCAGCCGTCCTCCAAAAGTACGCGGGCGAGGCGCCGAGCCTCAAGAGCCTCGCCGAGCTCGAGCAGATCGCGGCGCGGCTGCGCGCGCTGCCCGAGTTCCCCGAGCCGTGGAACTGGGCGGCCAGCGCGTCGCCGGGACCGATGCACGCCGAGCACGACCTGGTGGGCTCCGCCAACGCCTTCCCGGGCGCGCCGTGGCCGTTCCGCACGCTCGCCACCTACTGCGGGCTGCAGGTCGACAAGGACGGCCGCACGATGCGCGGCCTCGCAGCGCTCGTGCTGCAGCTGCTGCCGACGCGCAACGAGATGCCCGCCTTTCTGCACGCGTGCGCGGGCGTCGGCGCGGGAGCGGGCGCGGGACAAGTTGCGGGTGCGGGCGCGGGCGCGGGCGCGGGCGCGGCGGCGTCGTCGGCGTCGTGGGACAAGCTGCCGCTGTGGCGGCAGCAGGCGGCCGCGGCGGCGCTGCGGCTGCTCTACCTGCACCTGCTCGCGGCGCGCGCCGCCGGCCTCGACGTGACCGACCCGCTCTCGCTCGGCCTCGCGCAGCAGCCGTCGGCGTCGCCGCAGACGTGGCCCGCCGTCGCGCCGCTCGACGCGATGGGCGGCGCACTGCGCGAGCGGCTGCTGGCGCTCGTGGCCGCGGGTGGTGGCGGCGGGGGCGGCGGGGGCGGCGGTGGCGACGGTGGTGGCGGTGGTGGTAGTGGTGGTAGTGGCGGCGACGCGGGCGGTGCCGCCGATGCCAGCGGCAGCGTCGGGCTGGGCGCGGGGCTGCGTGCCGAGGCGGCGGCGGCGCTCCTCGCGGGGGCGCGGCTCTTCTGGCCGACGCCGCTCGAGCGCGCGCAGCTCTGCTACGGCCTGTGCCGCGCGCAGACGCTGCCGCCGCCGGCGCGGCCGCACCCCGCGCTGGCGGCGCTTCAGTCGGCCCTGCTCGGGCTGTGGGCGGCGGCGCCGCAGGTCTCGCAGCTGATGCTCGTCTCCGAGAATCTCGAGCCGCTCGAGGCGTCGCTCGGCGCCGTTGCGATGCTTGAGGTGATGGCGGCGAGCGGCGAGCTCGGCCCCGCCGTCGTCGAGGTGGCGGCCGTCCTGGCCGTTAACGGCGGGCGCCTCGGCGCCGGCGCGCGCTCGAACGGCGTCGAAATCCGACAGAGCGGCGACGGCGCGCGCGCCGACATGGTGCGGCTGGCGGCGGCGGCGGCGGCGCGCGAGCCGCAGCGCTGGCTGCGCCACGCGGCCCTCTCGGCCGTCGACGAGCACGCCAAGGCAGTCCTCGCCGGCGAGCGGCCGCCGCCGGGCAGCGAGGGCGCGCTCCGGCTGCTGTGCGGCGTGTGCGCCGAGCTGGCGGTGCGCGCGTCCGTCGAGGAGCGGCCGCCGCTCGGCGGCGGCGTCGGCGGCTCGGCGCTGCTCGAGATACTGCAGTACCTGCTGCAGGCGGCGACCCACCGCCTCGACGCGCCGCAGCCGCAGGGCGCGCCGCCGCTGTTGGAGGCGCTCGGCCGCACCTTCGTGGTGCGGCTGCTGCCGTACGTGCTGGAGGCCCTCTGCCAGCTGAGCGCGCACCCGCGGCTGTGGGCCAAGCTGCTGCTGCCGTACCTGCAGCCGCTCGCGACGGCGCTGAGCCGCCTCTCGCTCGGCGGCGGCGGCGGCGGCGCGCGGCTGCCCTCCTTCTCGGCGGCGGGCGGCGCCGGCGCCTCGGGCGTCGGCGCCGTCGGGTGCGGCTCGGCGGCGGGTGGCCATGGCCCCCTCGGCTCGGCGTCGTCGGGACTCCACGCGCGCGACGTGCACATCGAGAGCTGCCACCCGCTGCCGCCCGACCCGCCGGCGCTGCGGCAGACGGTCGCCATCGCCGGCGCGTCGCACATCTGCCTCGTCTTCGACGCCAACTGCGCGACGCACTCGTGCGACGTCCTCACGGTGACGCTGCCGGCGCCGACGCTCGCGGCGGGGTGGGACCTCGAGGCCGAGGTCGCGAGCTACGCCGGCCCTCCCGCCACGCCGCAGCTCGAGCGGCAGGCGCGCCGCGCCGAGTTCGAGGGCCACGCGTCGCAGGCCTTCGGCCTCTTCATGAACCTGTACGCCTCGGGGCGCGACGCCGAGCACCTGCTGTGCGCCGCGCGCCTCAAGCTGCGCGCGCTCGGCGACCCGGCGATGGCGGCGGCGATGCTGCGCGCGCTCGCCGCCGCCGGGCTCGCGGGCGACAAGCACCACCTCGCCAACGCCGCGCGTGCGCTGCTGTCCGAGGCCGACAAGGCCGCCGCCGCCGGCACCGGGCGCAAGCTTGAGTTCTCGGGACGCGGCGCCGGCGGCTGGCCGCGCCGCCCGATTGTCCTCCCCGGAGACTCGTGCACCGTCGTCTTCGCGCCCGACGGCATCGAGCCCGACGCCGGCGCGCCGTCGCCGTCGCCGCCGCCGTCGCCGCCTCCGTCGCCACCTCCGTCGCCGCCTCCGTCGCCGCCTCCGTCGCCGCCTCCGTCGCTGCCCTCGTCGCCACGGCTCCTGCCGCCGCAGACGCCGCCCTCGCCGCCTCCGAGTCCGCCCGACGACCCGTCTTATGCGCCAAACTTTTCCGAGGCGGAGGCGGTGGCGGAGCCGATCTCCGACGAGATGGTCGACGTGGACATTCCGGAGGGCGCCGAGCCGCCCGTCGTGATGGGGCAGGTGTCGGAGGACGCCACCGACGTCGGCGCCGTCGTCGCGCGCGCCATGTCGATCCGGCGGGAGGGCGAGGCCACCGGCGAGGCCGTCGCCTCCACCGACACGACCGGTGGCGGGAGCCGACGCGGCAGTGGCGCCGACGCGGAGAGCCTCGCCGCCCTCGCCGCGCGCAACCGCTGGCGTGGCCTGGCGTCGCAGCAAAATCTCGCTCAGATCCTCGAGATTGGGCGCGCGCGCGCGCGGCGCGCCGCGCAGCCGGCGTGGGGCTACAAGGTGGAGGTGCGGCCGTGGGAGCCCGCGAGGATGCGCGACTCGCCCGCGGAGCTGCTGAGCCGCTGCCTCGGCCGGCTGCTGGCGCGGTACGCGGCGGTGCTGACGGCGGCCGAGCCGCGCGAGGAGGAGGAGATCTCGCTGAGCCGCTGGCTGCACTCGCCGCTCTTCCGCGGCGGGCTGCACACGCCGCCGCCGTCGCCCGCGCCGCCGCCCGCCGCGCCGCCCGGCGCGGCGATCCAGCCGTCGGCGCCGCCGCAGTCGTCGGCCGAGCTGCGCGCGCACGCGGGGTCGCTGCTGGGCGTCGCGCCAAGGCACCCGATGGTCGACATGGTCGTGGGCGACGGCGCGATCGCGACGGCCGGCCAGGCGGGCACGAGCCTGGCGACGGCGACGGCGACGCTGGCGGCGCGTCGGCAGGCGAGCGACGAGGAGGAGGGCGAGGGAGACGGCGTCGGTGGCGGCGACCCGAGCGAGGCGGCCGAGCAAGCGTCCTTCCTCGACCGCCTCGAAAAGGGCACGGGCGCGCCCGGCGCGCTGCACACGGCGATGGCGCAGCGCGCGCGCGTCGCCGGCGACGAGGATAGGGGCGACGCGTCGTCGACGCAGCGCGCGCACGCCGAGCGCGCGCTCGCGTGCTGGATGCTGCGCCACCGCGGGCTGGTGGGGCGCGCGGTCGCGAGCGTCAGCGTCGCGGCGGCGGGCGGCGACAGGCAGGCGGCGATCACGGCGGCGCTGCGGGTGCCCGAGGCCGAGCCGACGCTGCGCGCGGCGTGGACGGAGGCCTTCAGCCTGCGCGCCAAGATGTACAAGGAGCACGAGCGGCGCGCCGTCGGCCGCCCCGGCACGACGGGGAGCGTGGCCGCCAGCGCCGAGGTGCTCCGTGAGGCGCTCTTTCTGATGCGGGTGGCGCCGCGCAACGACGCGCTGGCGGACGAGGCGGGCGGCGCCGTCGGCGCCACCACCGGCGGCGGCGCGCAGCACGGGGAGCTGCTGATGGAGGAGGCGCTGCAGTGGGTGCAGTCGCGCACGCAGGTGGGCGCCATGGAGAAGTGCCTGCGCATGCACCAGCAGCGCTGCGCGACGCGCACGGCCGGCCTGCAGTACGCGGCCGCGACGCTGCGGCTGTCGGGCCACGACTCAGCGACCGCCGGCCACCTCGTCGACCTGACGCGCCAGGCGCTGCGCTCGATGGCGGGCGGCGCGGTGCCGTCGCCGTCGGAGCCGACGCAGCCGCACTACGCCCTCGGCACCGAGAGCGCGGGCCACGTCTACTCGGCGCTGCTGCGGCGCGCGTGGTACAAGCTCATCGACGCGGCGGCGGCGCTGCTCGACGAGAAGCAGGAGACGACGCCGGGCGGCGGCGGCGGCGGCGGCGGCGGCGGCGGCGGCGGCGGCGCTCACGACGTCGTCGCGGCGGGCATGGCCGGCGGCGACCCACGCGCGACGGCGTCGCGAGGCGGGCCTTCGGGCCCCCACAAGAGCGCGCGCCAGCTCAAGGACGACCGCGCCTTCCGCCTCTCGGCGCTACGGCTGATGCACGCGCCGCTCCCCGCGCCCGACCGCGCGGCCGTCGTGCGCGGGCCGCTGCTGGCGCTACTCGCCGCCGCCGGCCAGGCGGGCGGCATCGAGGCCACGTGCCAGCGGCTGCTGTGGAGCTGCCTCGTCGCTCAGTGCCTCGCGCCGATGCCGACCGCCGGCGGCGGCGGCGGCGCGGGCGGCGGCGGGCCCGGCGGCGCCTCCGCCGCCACGGCCGCCAATGCCTTGCCGTCGGCCTCGAGCCGCGTGACCGGCTGGCGCGCGACGATCGCGGCGCTCGGCTCGTCGGCGCGCGCGCTGACCGGCGGCGGTGCCGACGGGGGGGCGTCGGCGCCGCGCAAGCAGCGCTCGGGCTCGACGGCGGGCGACGGCTCGATCGGCGGCGCGGCGGGGATGCTGCTGCAGCTGATGCACGCGGCGCTCGGCGCCAACCTGACCGACTGCGCGCTGCGCGTCGGCCACCACGGCACGGGCGAGGAGGCCGACGCGCGCGCGCACGCCGCGCAGCCGAGCGCGAGCATCACGCAGCTCTCCGCCGACGCGCATGCGGACGAGCAGTGGCGCGCCGAGGAGCAGAGGGAGGACGGCGGAGAGCCGCCGTCGGTCAAGGAGCGTCTGCGTCGAAACGCCGCCGCCGCCGCCGCCGCCGCCGCCTCTGGTGGCGCCAGCAACACGCCGGGCGACGCGCTCGTGGCGGAGGCGCGCGCGCGTCGCGCCGCCGAGGCGCTGCTGACGATTCTCGGCCTGCTCTACCACGCCTGCGGCGAGAACGGCGCCGTGTGCCGGCAGCTCGCCAGCCACGGGTGGCTGCGGCTGCTGCTCTTCGTGCCGCACGTCGGCTCGCCGCGCTGCGTGCGCCTCGCGATGCGCCTGCTGCCGCGCGTGCTGCCGAGCTGCCGCCCCGCCGACTGCCTCGTGCCGCCCGTCGCCTCGATGCTGCCCGACGCCGCCGGCATCGTGCGCGACACCGCCTTCGACCTGACGCCGGTCAGACCCGAGCCGCTGCTCCCGTTTCTGCTCTCGCTCGTCGGCTCGGAGCTGCTGGGCGGCTACCACACCTCGGCGCGCGTGCTCGCGTCGGGGCGCGTGGCGTGGCGCTCGGCCGAGGCGTACCAGTCGCTCGTCGACGGCGCCGTCGCGCTGCTGCGCCGCATGATGTGGCTCGACGCTTGGCGCCCCGCGCTCCTCGAGGCGCTCGAGGCGGCGATCACCACGCACGCGCGCGCGCTCTCGCAGCCGTCGGGCGAGGCGCTCGCGCCCGGCGTCGCGGCGGCGGCCGCCGCCTTCACCGTGCTGGGCGGCCACCTGTGGGGCTGCGGCCCCGGCGCGCGCGTCGCCGTCGCCGCCGCCGACGGCGAGTCGGCGGCGGTCGCGACGGTCATCCGCGGCTCGTCGGACGCGCCGCAGCTGTCGGTCGTGTACGAGGGCACGTCGGGCGTCGCGGAGACGAGCGTGCCGGCGGCGCGCGTCGCGGCGCGCGCGCAGGTGTCGATCTCCGCCTCGCAGCTGCTGCCGCGGCTGCCGCAGCTGCTCGAGGGCTACCGCGCCTACGTGCCGCCCGGCGCCGCCACGACGGCGCTCGGCGCGCTCGTGCGCTGCCGCGCGCTGCAGTCGCTGCAGTGGCTGTGCGAGGACCCCGCCTCCGCCAAGGCCGTCCTCGCCGCGGGGCTGCTGCCGTCACTCGTCTCGACGGCGGTGCGCGCGCTGCCGCTGGCGCGCCCCGTCTCGCGCGAGGCGCTGCAGCGGCGCCTCTGCTCGATGGAGCTCACGCAGCGCGAGCTCGCCGCGTGCCGCGCGCCGCCGAGCGAGCTGCTCGCCTCGGCACGCGACCAGACCCTCAAGCGGCTGCTGGCGGCGCGCTCCGGCGCGCAGGCGTGGGGCGGCGTGCCGCCCGATCGGCTGAGGGAGGAGGCGACCGCCCTCCTCAGCGGCCGCGTCAGGGACCCCGACAGGGCCGTCGCGGCCCTCGCCCTCACCGGGCCCTCGGACATCGACGCCGGCGCCTCCGCGCCGTCGGCCGACTCGAGACCGCCCGCGCCGGCGCGGGAGCCGCCGCCGCCGCCGCCGCCGCCGCCGCCGCCCATCAAGCGGAGCCCCTCGTGGGAAAAGGCGCACGGCCTCGCGGCGACGATGTCGGAGATGGGCTGCGCGTTCACGCCCGGCGCGTGCAAGCACGCCCTCAAGACCAACAACAACAGCCCGGACGCCGCCACCGGCTGGCTCTTCGATCGGATGGGGCAGCTCGTGCCCGAGGAGGACGAGCCGCCCCCGCCCGCGCCGCCCGGCGCGGCGCGCCAGACGTCGGCGCAGGGCGGCGCCGCCGGCTGGTTCGACGTGCCGGGCGACTCGCATCGCAACGACGCGTCGCCCGCCGCGCCGGCGCCGGCACCCGCGCCGGCGCCGGCGCCCGCGCCGACCAGCGAGTTCCAGCTGCTGCAGGTGACGCGGCCGCTGCACGGCCACACGGTGCTGCCGGGGCAGCAGATCTACGTCGCCGACCCGCAGGGCAACCGCTTCGCCACCGTCGTGCCGGGCAACGTGCAGCCCGGACAGACCTTCCACGTGCGAGTGCCGCGGATGAGCCGCGCGCCGGCGCCC
>Ga0209713_10002686_pt1 | contig 11104 bp, 8 predicted proteins | sample ArcOceMetagenome_3_FD_187444 | JGI IMG/M metagenome (GOLD analysis project Ga0209713, IMG submission 187444) | Marine eukaryotic phytoplankton communities from Arctic Ocean - Arctic Ocean- Svalbard ARC20M Metagenome (SPAdes) (version 2) | ecosystem: Environmental > Aquatic > Marine > Oceanic...
CTTGTAATGAGATCCCCAAGGACAGGGCCGTGACTGACCGTGACTCACTAACCGTGACTCACTCTCTAGCACCAACCACGACCCTCGGAGTCCTAAGACCTAAGAGTCCCGCCAGGTCCCTAGACTCATCTTCAGGAATGTACTGAATTGTTGTAGATCTATCCATTCTTTTTTGTGGCATTAATTGTTTTTCTGCATCATCTTCTTCTGACAAGAGTGCGGGTGGCATATTTTCTGCCGATGGCATATTTTGTGCGTTGCTTTTATACAAAATTACAAAACATGAACACACTTTTGTGCGTCAAACTAATGCAAAAACTAATGCAAAAACCGAATGCACGCATAAAAATAAAATTGATTAAACTGAGTATTAATCTACTGAACGTTGGAACATGGAACACAAAATTGAAATCGAACATTTCGCAAAAGCATTAATTTCAACAAACTGCTTTTCAATGATCAAGAAGATTAAAGATGAAAACAAATTGACAGATGTGCAGGCAAAATCGATGATTTTTTTGCTGTCTGCAAGTTTTAAAAAACAACTTGCAAAATTTTGCAAAGCATACAACCCAGTGTATAGAGATCAAGAAGTTGCCGGAACAACATGGCTGTGGGCGAATGATACCGCACGCGACCTCGTTGCAGAACTTCTGGAAAATGCATTGCAATTACAAATTTTGCAGTTTTCCACAATTTCGGCTCACCGAGTGGAGGGTTTTTTCATAGTAAAACCAAAAAACGTCATAATACTACAAGAATTTTTGAAAAACATAATCACTTCATCAAGATTTATTTCACTTATGACAAAGACATTCAAAAATTCTTGTTTTTCTGACAAAGAGGTCATAATTTCCTCGGAAGATGTCTATCATGAAATGGAATCTATCAGAACATTTTTGACCTCGTGGATCAAGATGGACGAAACAGAGAATTCTGATGAAAAACAGAACGATGAACGGTCTGGAAAAAATGAGGCATTGGAAAATCAACTCAGATTGTTGTTGGGCGTTGTAAACGGTTCACCAGACGTGTTTCTTTTTGAAGCAATGTTTAGTTCATCGATGCTGTCGTCAATTGATCGAATTATTAACGGATCATGCACGCAATATGGTACGTTGTATTCCAATGCAAATTTTCTCTTTTACAAAATGTATACATTGTTGCAGGGCCGGCGGCAGGATGAGAACAGTGTTTTGCTATTGACTGGTTTAGCTTACCAGCCAAGCAACTTTGTTCAATTGCATCGCAAAAACGAGTCATTGCGGGAGGAAAACGAAAAACTACAAAATGAAGTGAATAAATTGAAAATGGAGGCACATGCGGCCAAGATAAGTTTAAACTCACAAAATGCCAAACGTGTAAACACAGCAATTGTCTGTCAAAGCTTGTACTTGACCAATGAAATGCAAAAGAAAAATTTGGACCGTGTTTTGTGTACGCTGGGTCTCAAAACAGTACGATTATCTACGACAGAAGAAACTGATTTTAAAGCACAGAATGATTTGATAAATTTGCAATTTTTGGTTGCAAACGATGTGCAATCAGGTCCAAATTTTTGAAATTGAATACTTAAGATATGCAAACATTCAGTAATCTATTATGGAGTCTACCGATTTTAACAAATTTGAAATCAACACAACCACACCCCAGATGTCATCTTTCGGGAATTACCCCACACCAATGGCTGCACCTGCTTTTTCTGGACGTCACAACCAGCAGCTTCATCCCATTGTTAGCGATCGTCTCTACAGCCCTCAAGATATTACGAATATGCAGTCTGACTTGCTTCAGTTGCAAAATTTTGTGCAAGCACATTATGCGAGGCAGCAATTAGGCCAGCAGTTAGAGAGTGAACTACAAAGTCTTCTATCGACATATAGGCAGATTCTTGGCAATTCATCTGCTGTTGAACCTGAACCGGGTTACTCTGTACAGACACAATTGCACACTACTGTAGAAGATGCATTTGAGAACAAGTCGGCGAACACGGACGCATCGTCTGCGACCGGACAGAAGCAGCAGCAGCAGTTTGTTTCACCTGAGCAGGTCGAAACACCGCCGGCAAAAACTGCAGCTGCATTGTCGTCTACACCTGTCGATTATCGGGCAGCTGCATTGTCGACAACTACATTCGACTTTCACTTGGACGATCAGGATAAAGAATATGCCACTTCTGAAGAAGATAAATCATGGGACTGGTGGGACGACGAAATCCCATGTCATTTTCAAGACGAGATTGACGAGTTTTTGAAGAACCCAGACAACCTGGATTTTTACAACCAGATCAAAATGGCGAGAGAACAAAAAAAGCATCCTGGTCTAGTGCGCAGAGATGAGTGCACATTGTGCAAACATTTTCTTGGTCACCGTTGCACTTTTGCGCACAACAAATGGAAGCAGCCAGTCAGGCAGGATTGGTGGCTTATCGAGCGTCTCGGTGACGCAGCTGCTTATCTTGAAAAGAATGATGGAATGCCAACTTGGCGCGAATTTATTTGTGACCATTATGATGCCACGGCGCGCGCATATGCCGATGGGAAATCATATACCCCTGCAAATGCATATGTAAAAAATCACATGTGCAAACACGGAATTGATTGCCGTGACATAACGTGTAAGAAAGCACACAGTTCAGAAGATCAATCTACCGCGAAAGACAACTGGGATTGTCTCATTGCTTGCGAACATTGCACCAAAGAGGAAGTTGAATGGGCGAAGAGTGATTTGAGAGAGGCTAGAGAGGCCAGATGTTGACGCCGTTAATGCGTTTTGTTGTGAATGTGTGTGTGTGTGTGTGTGTGTATTGTTCATGATTTCATATCATGATTTATACTGTTACAGTGTAATAAACAAAACACACAAAAGTTTTTTTAGAGAATTATCCAAATCTTCCTAATTTCCACTGTTTTTTTATTTTGATTTTTTTTTTTTGTATAAAACGCGAACGTGTCTTGCAGTGCAGACATGGAAGATGAAATGGAGGAAGTTAACATTTCCAGTGAGAAAGATGAAATGGAGGAAGTAGAGCAAGTAGAGTCTTGCAGTTTAAACAATTGGCAGCAAGTTCCAATGATCTGGGAATGGGAAAAGCGAGATAATTTGAATTCGCAATTGGTATTGAGCACATTCCAAATTGCTTTGGCGATCAAGTCCGATGAATTTGTTGGTATTCGCAGGCAGCTTGTGAAGTGGCTGACAAAAATTGGTAACGAAATGCAATGGAATAAGAAACAATGGTTTACTTTGCACGACCCATTGCAAATGTTAAAAGTGTTTGAGACACAGCTTAACGTTTTGGAACAAAAAATAGATCGCGAAGAAAGTGGTAAGATCGTAGTGAAAAAAAAGCCTCTTGCTGATGCTTTGGTGCAATTTATCTTCAGCGAGACCACAAATTACGAGTTATATGGGGAGATTATAAAGAAATGTAAGCAGTACCACGCAGAGGATTCAGATGCGGAAATGGACACGGCTACATTGCGCAAATTGGCAGACAACCCACTTCGCCATGTAACCGAATTGATTCTTCTGTGTGAAAAAAACAAACTGGCAGAGCTTTTTAATTACCTGGCAGGTAAAATTTTGCAGAACGGGGATGCAATCCGTGATAAATACAAGAAAGATGTGCCAATGAACCGAAATGTGCCCATAAAACCTGAAACATTAAGTAGGTTGGATGTGCTCAGAGACGTTCCTGTATGGTGTGTTTTTAACAGCGTTGCCATCGAACTAGATGATGAATATAAAACAATGTTGAACGAGCTGCGGACGGCGAGATTGGAAGCGCTTTTGGCAGATGCGCCGGATCCGCTATCAATTATGTATCCGAACATTTACATGTATGCAAATTTTGAAGACATGTATGCAAAGTCTGGCCTCACCTGGTATTCGAGAAATTTGAATGGTGCAACCGAGATTGACGCTCTCGTGCAAAAACTTGCATAAATTATTTCATTGATTTCATTGATTTCATTGATTTTATTGATTTTATTTGATTTATCGTGTTAACGTGAAAATAAATAAACAACTCATGATCATCAAAATTTTGCTTGCATGCGCAGAAACGGGTGTGCTGCTAACGTGTAAACTTCCCTCTTTCCACACAAGACAACTGTCGGCAAACTCTGGACAAGAGTAGAGAGTCAATGTTTGTTTTAAAGCTTCAATTTCATTTTTTGCATTCATATTGTCAGAATCCGCCAAGCATTTGCAATGGCATTCTTTATAACATTTTATGACGTCTCGAGTTGTGTCGCACAGTAAAGTGTTGGCATTATCTTGTGTTATATCAATTACAGTAGTACTTCCCTCTAGCTTCGTGACACAATCAACAATTTCCAGTGTTTCACTGTCAGAGCAGTGCGAACATTGAGCGTCGGCATATGCAAGAAATAACAAAGAAATTAAAAGCAAATAAATGCATATGCATTTATTCATTAACAAGAAATCATCTCAAATACAAATTGTGTTTTTTTTGTAATGTGCCAGCTTGTTTAGGCTTGACGATTCGTTCTTCATGCTTACGCAGACAACTTAAATTTTTCGGGTCCCAAGATCGTTAATTTCTGACTAAGTCCATCGAGGTTCATCACCCTATACATTGGCTGTTTTTGCTTATTTTCCCCCATACTATACATTGTAGACCAGTCTACGCCATTAATCAAGAATTCTTTTGGATCATCTTTAGAGAGTGGAAAAAACCCCGAATGCCCGGGAGGCTGAACTGAAACCGTAGCTGTATTGGCTGTTAATTGTGCCACCGCATTTGTCTGTGTTCTAATGTTGTCTGTAGAGCACCTGCAGGTAATGTGTCCACAACAATTCAAATTCATATTTGAATTGAGTGTTACAACATAGGGATTTTGCTGCATTTTTGTGTCAATTTCAGACATATTTATTATCATCGTAAATACTCATGTGCTCAGTTCAGGGATCAAGTTTTCAGTTCAGCAATAAACTTTATTGAACTCAACAATGGCCCAGTGTAAAAAATGGAATTATGGAAATAGAGACAAATAATTTTCAGGCCTGAATGCTCATCATATTGTTAAGATCATCAAGTGCATCGAATCTTAGAAAATAATATCGGTTCAAACTCAAGTTTAGGTCTAGCAACAAATCTTCGGCAAAATCTGTTTTTTCTTTAAACACAAAACGATAAATTAGTCTATTTTGTGTTACTCGTGCAGTATACGCCATACTTGCATTTATCATTAAATTATTAAGTTGAAATTCGGATATTTCCAAAACATTACCCTGCTGCGCTTGTGAATTGTACAGAACAAGAAGCTTTTTATCATTAGTGTAGAATGAAGCGAATGGCATGGCACAATTATGTATGCACAGTGCACTAGAATATTGGACAAATATACAGTAATAAAAAATTGCAAACAAACAAATTGGAAAAAAAATATAAAAAAAATAAAAAAAAAGTTGAAAGATATTTGGCATTAAAAAAAAATATATTTTCATTAAATGCTGTTTATATTTTCATTAAATGCTGTTTCATTAAACAATGTTTGGTGTATGTGATTTCGAACACACGAATTACGACTTTTCTAAGCTGATTTTGTCCGATTTGGGAAATAACAATCTGTTTTTTGTATTGAACAGCCAATTGCGTTACGTGGTGAGGTTTGATGATGCATGGCACAGCAAAATGATCTATGCCGAAAAACAACGCGTACGCTTAAAGTTTCTGTATGATTTATACTATTGGTCTTGCTTGAAACGCATGTGTAGCACGGAAAAAGATGTGCAAATTGTTAACAACGAGTTACATCATTTAATTCATACTACGAAACGTAAAAGAAAATGATTTGCGTATTTGCTCAAATTAAAAATGATGATTAAAAATGATTTGCGCACTGCATACTAAAAATATTGATCAACAAGTATTTTCGAAGATTTTTTGTTATGAAAATGCATTCACTGAGATATGTCGCAGAGATATTATGTTATTGTTTATTTATTGTTAACATAAACAAATGTAATGCAGAAGTTTCTTGCAGTACGGGAGAATATGTTGAAGTTTTAGCTGGTTCTTTTACCAGTGAAATTGCACAGAAATGCGCTGTTGCAACAGTTTACACAAATCCCGGAGACCCAACAATTTATGAATATACTTATCAAGACCATCTCAAATATTGCCAAAAAATTTGCACATTTGGTGCGGACGTTGAATTTGAAGCATACACTGTTTACGTTCACGAGTTTTGGAAGACTAGTCTTGAAGAAATCGAAGAACTCGGTGGTTGGACTCTACTCGAAAATAGTCAAATTTCTGCTTGGTTGCAATCGAAATCAACTCAATCTACTACATCGACTTCACTTTTGATTTCAGAAAAAGAATGGCTTGAACTATTTCCTAGAGGATATTATCCAGGATATAACGCATACGACAACTTACTCAGTTTTACTGGTAGTTACATATCTGACATGAACACAGATCCACAGTATTGGCAAATTTTTTATGGAAAGACACAAATCAATCCATACCCAAACACTGATTGTCGTGGGTTTTATGTTATTCGAGAAGAGATAAAAAATACTTTAAAATATGGGCAGTTTGCGAGGGACTGCTTCCTATGCACGCAAGATTTAATTTACCCATACAAGATATGGAATAACGATGTTACATTATACAAAAAAACTACAACCGAATTGATATCAACATGTGCAACGTGTCCGGTTGGAAAATATAGCCCGAACACGCCCACACTGGGCCATGTAGCGTGTACTACATGTGAATATGGAAAGTACGCATCGGAATCAGGGTCATCGGTGTGCATTGATTGTGCTGAATATGAACAATCAAATTTAGACTGGTCTGGTTGCGAAGCGTGTTCAATCAATGAGGTTTATGTTGTCGAGAGTGCAAATCAAAAATGTTTAGAATGTCCGGCAAACTCAGCTCCACACCATCAAACAACGGTCTTGGTGTCCTGTGCAGGTGGATGTGCATGTCCAGATGAAAGTATAGCAAATTCTGGAGAAATCGACAACTACTATTGGACACCTGATGACGGCCGGGAATGCGTTTGGTTGCTACAGCAAACTTTGAATTCTGGAGCAATAATCAATTTGAATATAATGTCTCTTGAGTTTTATCATATGTCTCCAGTAAGTAGATTACGCATTCGTATTTGCAAAACGTATGAATGCGACAAAATTCAAAACAATTTTATAGAATTGGCAGTGTTACAAAGTTTGTCAAGCTCTGTGACCTACGTTACGACCTCTACCCATCCTGTTATGCAAATTGTTTATGAAAAAGATACGCTCTACTATGTGCAGGCTGCAGGGTTCTTGGCAACATGGGATATAAGCACTCAAATTTCTACTTTTTGCTCTTGTACACTTGGATTTGAAACAAACCAGGATTCTGACTCATTGCTAAAAGAATGTACCCGATGCGCAGAAAATTATTACTCAACATATAATGTTCCGATCTGCAGAGAGTGTGATGAAAATAGCTTCATGTCAATTGACAGGCACAACAACATTCTTGCTTGTTTTGACAGTGAAAGAACAGTTTCCAGTAGCACAAAATTAAAATCTTATGATGAAATTGTCAATACATGCGCCACATGTGCTTGGTGCGAGCCTGGAAAACACAGACCAGCAGAAAGTGAAGTATGTATTAATTGTTTTGATGCAGAAAATTCGACCACCTATGCATTAACGTCTGATTCTTCAGTCACTCATGGAGGTTGTTATCCGTATGCATTGTGTGCTGCCGAAACCACTGACTGCGATGTAGATCCAAGTGGCGATTCCTGTTCGCAACCAACTTTTGCTGAATGGGAAGCAAAAATTTCAGGATTTGATTGGAACAATTGCCCATCAACAGACGTGCGTCCGCATCCACGCGTGCCATTGTGTCCTCCTGGATCACGTGTACGTGAATTAATTTTTGAGGGAAAAACTGCTGTCTGCACACAATGTGAACCTGGCAAGTATAACGATGTATGGACTGAATTAGAAAGCTGTAAATTATGTGGAATAAATTCGTTTCAGGACTTGTACAGACAATCAAGCTGTAAAACTTGTGAAATAGGCAAATATCAACCTGCAGATGGTGAATCAGCATGTTTGCCGTGTAGTTTTGGCTATTATCTTAATGTAGCGTCTGGCGCGTGCACACCATGTGCTGAGAACACTTATCAAGACGTTGAGGGCAAAACCGCATGTGAAAATTGTGAAAGTGGCAAATATCAGCCAGAAACGGGGCAGTCGGCTTGCTTGCCATGTGAAGTTGGCATGTACTTAGAGAGTAATGGCATTTGTGCTTCGTGTCCAGGCGGCAAATATTCTAATGACATAGGTGATGGAATTGATACATGTCTCACGTGTGAAGAAAATACATACAGTTTGGAAAGAGCCTCAATTTGCACCTCATGCTATCAGAAAGTGCGTTATATGGATACTACTGGATTTGCAAGTCGTGAATATATTTCGGATAGTGGTTCAGATTCATCTGATGACTGCAGGTGTGGCGCTGGATACTTTAAAGATAGCATAAAGTATGCATTTGGTGGTTCTGATGGCGATGATCTTCAGTCTTGGATGGATTCAGACGTGCCGTTGTGTGTTCCATGTGCACCGGGAAAATATGCGTCTGAAAAGACTGTGGGTACTACCTGCACTCAGTGTGTGGATGGCAAGTATTCAATGATGGGTGGAAACGATCCTGCAAAAATTGAATTACATTGTTTGACATGTCCTGCAAACTCACATTCATCTGCTGAGATTTGGTCTTATAAGATAAAAAATTACTGGCAGGCTGATGTGTATTATTTGCCTACGTTGATTTCAAGTGACGACGAACTTTTGCAAGACAATACGCTAGTGACTCATGGTCATTGTCGTTGTAACATTGGTTATGAAAATATATTGGGAAACTCTCAATCTCAGCCCTTGCTTACAAATGATTTTGCATCGCAATATTTAGTAACAGACCTGATTTGTGATGTGTACGATTCCGCTTTTTCGCACACCAATGATTTTAACAATTTCTATTGGCCAATGCTGGGCTGTCGTTTATGTCCTGCTGGAAAATATAATAATAATGAGAATGCTTGGAATCTTGATGCCGATTACGATAGTGGAAACGGTCAGTCGAGGTGTGCTGCTAACTCTTTACACAAATCAGGACGTGTAATGCATAGAACAAACATAGGCATCTGTCTGAACTGTCCTGCAGGCAAATACTCGTCCGAGGGTGCTTCAGAGTGCTGGCCGTGTCAATCTCCAAAGTTTGCGCCGAATGATGGCATGACTTCATGTGTTACAGGTAATACTGGCACGTACTTTAGTCTGCGATCTGTGTACGACCCTGTTGTTGGAAATTACGAAAATTGTGAAGCTGGTATGTTTACGCCAGATGCAAATTCTTACTGTGAACGTTGTGCTGCGGGAAAATTTTCAGACGACGCTACGGGAAGCGTGAGCGTTTGTTCTTCTTGCACTGCTGGTACATTTTCTGTAGAAAAATCGTCGTTGTGTTCAAATTGTATCGATGAATTGCTAATTTATGATTCTAAAACATTTGTAACGCTCAATACACATTTGCTTTCACCAATAGAATCTACTTCAAGCAGCATGTGCGTATGCACGCACGGTTACCGTGAATTTGATTCAGCAGCTGGAAGCGGGTGTGTTGCATGCCAACCAGGTACATATAACGAAAAATTTTCGTATTATCAAGAAGTGACATCATGTTTATTTTGTGCTGCGGGCAAATATTCATACACAATTGCGGTCACGCCTGCATTCACGAGCAACGCATGTCAAACGTGTCCAGCAAATTCACACACATCATGGTTCAGACATGTTTTTGAGTGGGAGTTGACTGCTGGACGATTCCCATCAGCACAGCAGATATTCTATCCGGAATATATGGGTAATTTGCAAGCTTTGCAAAATGCACAGCTTAGCGACACATGGGCTCAAACTAATGACATTTCAACATTTTCACTTGAAGCGCTTCGCGAAAACTCTTTCATGACCAATGTACATTGCAGATGTGATCCAGGTTTTCAAAATCAAGTTTCACAATGGATTGAGGACAGCGAGGGTCAAGCATATGTCATTGCCGAAGATCGTTTATCTCATTGTCAACCATTTGATGATACTTTATCTAATTTTGACTATGATCAAATTTTGCCATGGGATTGGCAAAATCATTATGATAATGGCAATCTTCATTTTGGAGATCAGGCACCTGCTGCGTTTTATTCAATGCTTGCTTGTGAAGAATGTTCTCTTGGAAAATTTAATGATAACAAACGTGAATGGAATCTGAACCCAAAATACAGCAATTGTCGTGAAGCAAATAATGCACAGCACTGGTTTCTTCACACGCCAAATATTGCTTTCTGTATTCCATGCGAAGCTGGCAAATATGCAGACAGTGCCATTGGAGCAACGAGTTGTTTGCAATGTTCTGCTGGAACGTTTTCGATTGCCGGTCAAACAGTTTGTAATGCATGCCACGCAGGCAAATATTACGATAATACCCAAACAATCGATTATACAACAGGAACATTTGAGAATGGGTTTGGAATCTGTATGGATTGTATTGCAGATTATTACCAAGACAACACAGGTCAGTCTGCATGTAAACTATGTCCAGATAACAGCAATACAGATGGACAAACTGGCAGTGTAACGTGCATATGTATTGAGGGAAGTGAGCTATTGTATGATCAGTGTCAAGTGTGTATCAGCGGAAAATATGCATTGCGGCAACATCCATTTGGTTGTGAGGTATGTTCAGCTGGCAAATATCGCTCAAACGATGGAATCGGAATTGATTTGAGTGGGTGTATTACATGCCCATCAAATTCAGCTACGTACGAATACGATGAAAATAATCTTCCAGCAGCTTGGCAAAATTGGATGGAGCCACAAAATTTGTATGAAATGATAACATTATGTAAATGCAACTCTGGATACTCGAGAAACTATAACGAAGATTTTGATACAGATCCGTGTGCTGAGTGTGGAGCTGGCAAATATTATAATCGCGACGAACCACACTGGACAGCAAGAGAAAGTGATCTACAAACATGGTTATGCGTGGATTGTGAAAATGGAA
>Ga0209713_10002688_pt1 | contig 11097 bp, 8 predicted proteins | sample ArcOceMetagenome_3_FD_187444 | JGI IMG/M metagenome (GOLD analysis project Ga0209713, IMG submission 187444) | Marine eukaryotic phytoplankton communities from Arctic Ocean - Arctic Ocean- Svalbard ARC20M Metagenome (SPAdes) (version 2) | ecosystem: Environmental > Aquatic > Marine > Oceanic...
GCCGACCGCGGTAGAAAGGCCGGCCGGCTTTAGCCGTAACGTCCTGGGGTAGTCGCTTGCAACTAAGATGCCTCAATAGCCTCAATGGCCTCAATTAGCGCCCAGCGCCAGCTCAGAAAGAGCCACGCAAACAACCGAGAAAAGGAGGACTGTCGACGCGCTTCACAAGCGTTTCAAGTTACATATGCATCATGCCGTGCCTTGCCGCGGTGCAGGAATGCACCGTCGGGTGCGCATCAGACATGCCCGGGTGCCGCCTCGAGCTCGCCGACGACCGGCGCGGCCCGCTGCTGCTCCTGCAGCTGACCCCACCCGTCGGTGGCGGCCGCCACGGCCGGCTGTGCGGCCACGGGTGGGGGCGCGCTCATCAAGTCCGTCATGTCATCGTGCAGCGCCGCGCCGAGAAGGTCCACCGTCGCGCCGCTGCCGGCGGGCGAGGCCGCCGCGCCGCCGCCCGCGGAGCCACTCGCGCTCAGCGGCGGGAGCAGCGGCGCGTCCAGGGCGGCGGCCAGCGCGCCCGCCTGCGGTGCGACCTCCATCTCCACCAGCGAGGCGGCGCTCGCCTCGGACGACAGCTGACACTCGTCCCACCCCGCGGAACTCGACCGTGTCGGGCGCGGCGCCGTGGCGTCGATGGCCGTCGACCCAGCTGACGGTGGCGGTGGCGGTGGCGGCGGCGGCGGAGGCGTCGCGGCGGCGGCGGCGGCGGCGGCGGCGGCGGCGGCGGCGGTGGGGTCGGGGGTGGCGGCCACGGCGGGTGCCGCGCCCATCCACGATGTCGCAGCCGAGGCGACTGCCTGCGCCTCCGCCTGCGCCTGTGCCGCCGCCTCGGCCACCGCCGCCTCGGCCTCGGCCACCGCCGCCACCGCCGCCGCCTCCTCGGCCGCCTTGGCCTCCTCGGCGTCGGCGAGACTGCTCGAGATCGCCATCGCGAGCGCCAGTTCGTCCTCCTCCGCCGCCGCCTGCTCGGCCCGCGCCGCGTCCTCGCCGCCCTCGCCGCCGCCGCCGCCGCCGCCGCCGCCGCCGCCGCCGCCGCCGCCGCCGCCACCGCCGCCGCCGCCGCCGCCCTCGCCCTCGCCGGCCGTCGCTTGCGCGCCGACCTCGCCACCGCCAGCCGCCCTGCTGGACTCGTCGCCGCCGCGCGCGCGCTCTCGCATCGCCTCGAGCGCCGCCGCGCTCGCCGCCGCCGCCTTGGCACCCTCCTCGCGCGCCTTGGCCGCCGCCTTGGCCGCGCCCTCGCGCGCCCTCGTCGTCGCGCCGCGAAGCCACGCCGCCGCCGCGCCGCCCTGCTGCTGCTGCTGCTGCTGCTGCTGCTGCTGCTGCTGCGCCGCCGCAAGCGCCGAGTCGTCAGCGTTCAGCGGCTCGTCTGCCATCATGTCGCCGCGCACCCCATCCATGGGAGAGCGCACGTCCGAAGCTGCGGCGGTGGTGGCGCCGCCGTCGTCTGACTGCTGCAGCTCATCCATCGAGATGATCGGCACCGCGCCCGCCTCGTCGTCCGCGCCAGCAGACCGCGACGGCGGCTCGGGCGCGCCCTGGCCACCCGAGCGCACGCTCGACAGGGTTGCCCTCAACGACTGCGTGCTCTCGCTCGCGCTCGCCGCCGCCGCGCCCGCAGCGGCGCCCGCCGCCGTGCGCGCGGCCTGCAGCTTTGGCGCGGCGACCTCGGCGAGGCCGTGCAGGCGCGCCGACGCGCCCGTGGCGAGCCCCGCCACCGAGCGCCGCGCGTCGACAGTCATCCGGACACCTTTGGCCCAGCCACCGCCCGGCTCCGTGCACTCCAGCGGCACGTATGCCACCAGGTGGCGGGCCTCGCAGAAGGAGGTGTAAGCGGCGCCGTCGAAGCGAAAGGAGCCGAGGAAGGCCTGCATCGCCGGCACGGAGTCTGCACGGAGCTCCGCCGGCTTGCCCGCGAGCAGCGTGAGCAGCGAGGCCGGGTCGCAGCGGACGGTACATGCGAAGCTCGTCGGCCGCAGGTCCTCCGGCGTGTCGTCGTGGTCGACCACCCACACGAGCGGAGCTGAAGTCGTGGCGTCGACGTTGATGACGTACTGCTGCTCGATCTCTCCGTCCGGCGACGCAACGACCTGGATCAAATAGGCGAGTGGCGCCGCCTCGGGGCCCGCGTCGGCTGCGCGCGCTGCTGCGAACGCCTCTGGGAGGTGCTGCAGGTGGGCAGAGAGCGTCTCGCGAGAGAGCACGAACACCGGCGCGGCCTTGGTATCCTTCTCCGGCGGCGTGCCGGTAGCCTCGCCGCTGCCGCCGCCAATGCCGATGCCCGCGGCCTTGGTGGCGACCGAGCTAGAGAACTTGCGTAGCCTGTCCATGGTTGGCGGAGCGCGAGACTCAGTTAGTTTCGCCAAGGTTGGCGTAACGCGGACAGCGGCGCGGCGCAGCTCACGGCACGGCCGATTTCCATCCGCCGCACGAGTCGGACCGCTGCGGTGGTTGACACCCACCTCACGCAGCCCTCGGGAGAAACGTGAAACCAAGCGCTGACAGAATCAATACGTTTATTTTACCTCGCTCGCGGTGATACATCACCGCACGTCGGCAGGACCGGGATCGCTTGTTGACCCTTGTGAACAGAACGGCGGCACCGCAACGAAGCTCCATTCAACATCAGCCGTCTCCGGGCTCAATGACCCCTCCCCGCGTCGTGCCCGGGCCCGGTCTACTCAAGTCGGGCGCCTCGGCCAACGGGTCGCCGAGGCTGGGGTCGGCCAAATCGCTGTTCAGGCAGAACACAATCATGGGCATCCGGCGTAGGGACGCGAACGAAAACTCCAATTCCTATTGTTGCACCTCGTGTCAGAAGATGCGGCCAGTTTTGGGGCCGCCGTAGTTCTGGCCACGAGGCCCCGCCACCCCAATCCCATCTTTGCCCTCACACCCTCGACCCACGCCCTGTTCCATCGCAGGCCCACAGAGCTTTCGAGAGACCGTGGCCCTCGACGAGCAGCGCAAGGAGCTGCTTCAGGTGGCGAGGATGGACAAGGTGGCGACACTCTTCTTCCATTTCAAGCGATGGGGGAACACGGTCGTGCCGAGGGTGCTGCAGAACGCGGTGACGGTGCTGGTGCTGATCACGTATGGCATCGTTGCGTACGTAGTGCGCAGCGGGCACTGGGACATCTCGAGCATCGACCTCGACCTGATCGAGTCGCAGGGGATGTCCGGGCTCGTCACGTTCATGATCATCTTCTACGTTGGCTACTGCTACGATCGGCACTACGCTCAGTACCTGGAAGCCAACAAGGGGCGGAACGCGCTCGTCGACTGCTGCGCGATGGCAGGCGCCTACATGACCGACGAGCGGGACTCGCACAAGTTGTGGCGGTACCTCAACCTCGCGCACGTGCTCGCGTTCATCGGGCTGAGCCCCACCTACACTGCCGAAAACCTGCTCAACGGCTTCATCAAGGAGCACAGACTTGACGTGTCGAAGGATGAGTTGTCGCAGCTCCGCGTCATCGGCATCGAGGTGGGGCAGGGAGCGTACCTCCAGGCGGTGCAGTGGGCACTCTCCGTCATCTCGGAGGCATCTGAGGGCGACCAAACCGAGAGCCGTCACGTCCACTTCATGAAGGTCCACTCAATGCAGAACGAGATCCTCCTCTTCCGCCGATCGATGTCCGCGCTCTATGCCTACCACTTCCAGGTCATCCCATACGTGTACACGCACATGATCTCGCTCGTCTCGGTGCTCTACCTGCTCTCGTACGCTGTGCTGAAGGGCACCGCGTTCGCACCGGGCACGTCGGTCGCGCTCGGCCTCGTGTTCCCTCTGCTCTCGTTGCTGCTCGTCACCATCTCGTGCATCGGCCTCATCGAGGTAGGCAGCACGCTCGCCAACCCATGGGGCGGCGAGCTCGAGGACTTTGCCGTCTTCCATTTCGTCGACTCTGCGTGCGTGAACACGCGCTCGATGGTCGCCAGTAAGCAGAGCGAAGACCACCGCACGAAGCTGAGGGCGCGCCGGAGCAGCGTGGCTGGGCTCGGCAACAGCATCCTCAACATGAATCGGGCTTCGAAGGCCGTGGCGGGGCTGACCGGGGGATTGACCCAGTTGGTCGAGGCCGATGATGCTGACGACCAGTAGTCGGACGCTATGGGTGAGCTGTTGGTTGTCGGTGCGGTTTCCGCTTTGTTTTATTCAGAATCAAGATTTCCTGCTGCGACAGGCCCGACGCTCTAACAGCGTATTCACAAGGCATGAAGGTCTGACTGCCGTCTCTGGAGCTCTCTGGCAAGTGTGTGTATTTGCACGCGCGGCTGAATCCACCTCGGCACTCGGCGCGGCGCGCGGCCTCACGCCGCTGTCGGCGCGGCGGCCGCCGGCGGGCTCGCGATCTCGCCCTCCTCCTCCTCCTCGTCGCCCTCGTCGCCCTCGGCGGCGTCCGCGTCGGAGCCGGGCACCGAGCCGTAGACTGAGTTGAGGCCCGAGTCGACGGCGCTCGCGTACTCGCCGAGCGTCGTGCGCGCCCGCTGCACGCGCGGCGACGCCCACGCCTGCCGCACGGCCTCCTCGCCGCTGACGAGGAGCTCCTCGACGACGCGCTCCGCCTGGTGCTCCTCGAGCTTGGCGGCCAGCGCCTCCGCCGCGCCGACGCGCGCCGCCTCGCAGTCGACGTACAGCTGCTTGCGGTTGAGGAGGCCGACGATGGCGGCCGTCAGCAGCACGGCCGCGAGGAACTGGTCCAGCGCGCTCGAGGCCGTCGAGCGGATGAACGGCTCGTCCTCCACCATCTCGTACGGGCGCGGCCGCTTGAGCACCTCCTTGTACGTGACGCACGTCGCGTTGGCGGGCAGCGGCGTCGGCGTCGTCGGGCCGCCGCTCGCCGCGTCGTAGTTGCACATCCACGCGAGCGGACCCGGGTTGGCGGCGTGCGTGACCTTGCGCACGCCGTGCAGCATCAGATTCGCGCTGATGACGCACGGACCGAGCCCGAGCCTGCTCTGCACCTCGGGCCGCCAGCACTGCAGGCTCTCCGGGAAGAGCGGCGGCGACGTCGACTGCGGCGATAGCACCGAGCACGAGGTGGCGGCCGCGAAGCTGCGAAAGTAGGCGGCGGCCGCGGGCCCCTGCGCCATGACCGCCACGCCGTCGACGCCGCGCGGCTTGAGCACGCCCTCGTCGGGCCACGCGTCGACCGACACGTTGAGCGCGCTCGCAAACGGCTGCGTGATCAGCTGGTCGGGACGCAGTCGCACCACGTAGTCGAACTGGAAGCCGTCTGTCCGGCCGAGCTCGTACGACCGCACGAGCGAATAGCTCCGCTGCATGGCGTACAGCGTGGTCAGCCACTGCGTGGCGACCGGCGTGCGCGCCGACGGCTCGAGGCCGCCGCCCTGCTGGCAGCTGCGCCGGCCGTAGTGGCCGAGCACCTCGCTCTGATTGAAGACGGTCCACGATTTGAGCGCGGGAGCCAGGTGCAGCATCGCACGCTGGACGTACTGCACATTGGCGAGCTTGTTGGCGAGCGTCATGTTGTAGTCGTGCACGCCGGGCACGGCTGGACTCAGGCTGAGCGCCGCAAACGCCCATGACGAGTACGAGCGGCTCTGCAGCACATTTTTCTTGATGCCCCGCAGCACAGGCACAGTCGGGAGGGAGCGCGACGCGCCGGCCAGGCAGAAGGCCACCTTGACCTCCTCCACCGCCTGGGCGGGCTTGTGCTTGGCAGTGCCCACACCGGCCCAGTCGGACTTCTGACGGCGGTACATGGGGCACAGAGGCGATCCTACGCAGCTCTGGCGTTGCCTTCACCGCGCAGATCGAAGACTTCCTTCGGTGCTCCTCGCGGTGGTTCTACCCCTCGCTGGCCTCACGCGCGAGTTCGCGGCACGAATATTAGGTCGGTTAGCGACTCTTGTGTGGCGCTGTTAGTTTCGAAGCATATACTAAGGTAGGTGCATAGTTTTCGCGGAGTCTTCGCGTCCGTGGCAAAATATCAGCCTCCGAATGCTAGCCTTGACGCTGCTCCGCGCCGGCGCGCACGCCTCGGTGCCCTTCTCGCTCCCCGTCGCGCCGCCCGCCTCGGTGGGCGAGGACTCGCCGATGTTCTACACGCGGCCGCTGGTCGACGGCCAGCGCACGTGCGTCGGTGGCAAAGTTAGGAAGTGGAGAGGGCCGACGGAGACGGTGACCTCTCCGATATACGACGCGACGACCGGCCAGCGCGCCATCATCGGGCATCTGGCGCAGATGAGCGAGCCGGCGGCGGTCGAGGCGGTCGAGGCTGCCGCTGCCGCGTGGGACCGCGGCCAGGGCGAGTGGCCGCAGATGACGCTGGGCGAGCGCATCGCCACGATTGAGGCCGTGGTGGCGAAGCTGAAGGAGTCGCGCGACAGGATCGTCAACGTGCTCATGTGGGAGATCTGCAAGAACTCCGACGACGCCGCCGCCGAGTTTGACCGCACGGTGGTCTTCATCGAGAAGACGATCGCGACGCTCCGGGCGATGGACGAGGAGACGGCGGGCTGGCGGCTCGTGTCGGGCATCATGGCCTTCGTGCGGCGCGCGGCGATCGGTGTGATGCTGCTGCTCGGCCCGTTCAACTACCCGTTCAACGAGACGTACGCCGCGCTGATCCCGGCGCTGCTGATGGGCAACTGCGTCGTGATGAAGATCCCGGCGGTCGGCGGCCTCGCGCACGTCCTTACGATGGGCGCGTGGGCGTCGCTGCTGCCCAAGGGCGTGCTCAACTTCGTCTCGGGCTCGGGCCGCGCGACGGTGCCGCCGATGATGCGCACGGGGCTCGTCGACGTGCTCGGCTTCATCGGCGGCTCGCGCGCGAGCGACGCCATCATCCGCGAGCACCCGCAGCCGCACCGCCTCAAGACCTTTCTGCAGCTCGACGCCAAGAACGTCGGCGTCGTTTGCGCCGACGCCGACCTCGACGTCGCGGTGGCGCAGTGCGTGCTCGGCGCCACGTCGTACAACGGGCAGCGCTGCACCGCGATCAAGCTGATCCTCGTGCACGAGGACGTCGCCGACGCCTTCGCCGCCGCGCTCGGCAAGGTGGTTATGCCCCTCCCCTGCCCACCGCCACGTGGTGTGACCCCTCCCCTCCACCCTCTCACCCCTTCGTCGCCGCGCTCGGCAAGGCGGTCGCCGCGCTGCCGTGCGGGATGCCGTGGGAGGACGGCGTCAAGATCACGCCGCTCCCCGAGCGCAAGAAGCCCGCGTACCTCGAGGAGCTCATCGGCGACGCGCTCGCAAAGGGCGCGAGCCTCGTCGGCGGCGACTGGGCGCCACCGCCACCCGACTCCGACTCCGGCTCCTCGCCGGAAACGGGCGCGACGACAGTCGATGCGACGGGCGACGGCGCATCGCCGCCGCGGCCCAAGCGCGGCGGCGGCGGCGGCGGCGGCGGTGCTGGTCGCGGCGGCACGCTCGCGGGGGCTCTGATGGCGCCGGCGGTGGTGTACCCGGTGACGGCGGAGATGCGGCTGTGGCACGAGGAGCAGTTTGGGCCGGTGGTGCCGGTGGGCGTCTTCCGCGACGAGGCGGAGGTGCTCGCGTACCTGCGCGCCTCGCCGTACGGGCAGCAGGCGGCGCTGTTCACGGGCTCGGCCGACCGCGCCGCGCCGCTGCTCGACGCGCTAGCGACGACCGTGGGGCGTGTCAACCTCAACACGCAGTGCGGCCGCTCTCCCGACGAGCTGCCCTTCTCCGGCAGGCGCTCGTCGGCGCTCGGCACCATGTCGGTGTCGGAGGCGCTGCGCGCCTTCTCGACCGAGACGGTCGTCGCGGGCAAGCACGCGCAGCAACCCAACGCGCGCCTCGCCGGCGAGCTGTCCAAGCGCTCGGCCTTCATGCAGCCCCTCGAGGGCAGCCCGTACAGGGACGAGATTTAGCCGAGACACACCTCGTCGGTCGTAAAACGCTTAACTTAAATTGGGTTCTCATACTCATGATGATGACGCTATGATGACGCTGATGCTGACGCTACCACCGGCACGGGCTGTGGCGTGCACGCCTGGGCGTCGGCGTCGCACAGCGGCCGTCGCTCCGAGCTCGGTTGCGACGCGCTGCCGCCGCCCGTGGCCGAGCTGCGCTGCGGAGTGCTGGCCCCGCTCTTGGCGGGGATGCCGCCGGGCGTGAGGAGCGACTCGGCCTCGCCGAGGGACATCGTGCGCCCAATCGGCGCGCGCACGGTGCCTCCGGCGCAGCCGAAGAGCAGGCGCAGCCACCGCGACGAGACAAACGTGCAGTCGACGCCCTTGGCCGTGCCGACCTGCATGCACGACGTCGCGATCAGCACGTCGAAGCCGACGCGGTCGAGCAGCCCGCGCTGCTTCAGCAGCGCGCGCGCGTTGCGCACCGTCGACATGCGGATCGCCATCTCGCCCGAGCCCGTCCAGAGCAGCAGGTGCGACGCGGGCATCTCGCAAAGCAAGCGCACGAGCGGACCCGGGTCGATCTCAAAGTAGCGCACCGACGCGGCGAAGACCAGCGCCTCGCCGTCGAGCCCATGCTCGCGGCACATGCGGATCATCTGGGTTATTTCGACGTCGGAGTACGCCTCGTCCGGCCCCAGGATGCCGAGGCGCCAGCCGAGCGAGAGCGGCGCGGCGGGACACATGCTCCGGCAGAGCGGCACGAACTGCTCAAAGGGCACCGGGCAGCGCGAGCGCGCGTTGGGCCCGGGCAGCACATCGGCGTTGAGCCAGACGCCCTGCCCGTTGGCGTGCAGCTTGGGCCACTTGGCTGCGAGCAGCTGCAGGCATGGCTCAACAGCCGCCAGCTCCTTGAAGTCGAGCTTGATGTGTCGCGTGCCGTCGTTGACGCAGCGGTCGAGGAACTCCTTGAAGCTGAGGTCGCTCGTGGTGGCTGGTGGATGCGCCATGATCGGCACGATACCTAGCGCGCCGCCCCTGGACATTAGGATGTCGGACTCGATCGCAGTGATGTCCGGGTCGTTCAGCGCGCGCCGCAGCTTCTCGAGCGAGCAGCACGAGTGCACCCAGCGCTGCTGCGCGCGCGGGCGGAACAGTCGCCGCGGTGACGGCGAGCCGGTATCCACGATCGGCGAGCCGGCCGCCATGGCGCAAGTGCGCGGCCGAGCAGCGGGCTCAACCTGCCGACGCTGCTGAGTTTGGCTTCCGCAAGCTTCGGTCCCGAACCCCGCTCGCAGCTTCCCGAAGGGCTCCCGGGGACTGACTGACTGAAGTTTTTAGAACGCACACCGTCACCACCTATCCGGCGCCTAAGTCCCCGGGACACCAGCACTGGCTCCCGGGGTCTTGAACGCGTGCCGCCGAGAGCGACCCCACCATTCAACGGCTATACGTAAGAAACAACGGCTAAACGTAAGTAGGACAGACGTCGTCACGACGCGAAGATTTCATCATCGTCCATGTCCAGGTCGCCGCTCAGCGGGTGGGACGCGATGCGAGACAGGCGAAGCCCTGGCATCGGACAGACGCAGGCACCCGGGCACGTCTCTGGGCAGGGCTCGTCGATGCCGGACGACACCTGAGCGAAGACGGCGAGATCCAGGCCTTGGACGGGTGTCAGCTGCTTCAGCTGCAACTTCAAGATTGGTCCTGGAGAAATGAATGGTCCCGGCATCGTGAAGTTGAGCTCGTGCGACTTGGGCACGAACTCCTTCCCGAATGTCTCGACATTGTCGGTGCTCGTCGCGAGACGCAGTCTCACCTGGGACGTGTTGTAGTCCTGATGGCCAAAGATCACTCCATTGGTCGCGAGCGTCGCGTAGGATTCAGGCCCGCCGGCCGGGGTGCTCGTCTGTCGGACGAAGCCCCAATTGTGCGGGTCCCCCGAGGAGACCGTGGTCAGCTTGGCAAAGGGATCCTCAAACAGCGCCGGGTCCATCACTGGCTGTGTCGAGCGCTCATCTGACGGCTCGTACATCGGCTTGCGGAACTCCTCGCGGGCAATGCATTGTTTGACGCAGTCGTAGGTGTGGCAAAGAAAGCACTCTCCAGTCAGGCAGTATGGCTGCTCTCCTCTCGTCATCACAGAAGTGTTGGCACCGTCGGTCTCCAACGGGATGAGCAGGCTGGGTTGGTCTCGGCATGGAAGCTCAAAGAGGAGGCGAATCCCGTTCCCGGCCTGCGGGAGGAGCTCCATGTTGGCAAGGCCGGGCAGGCAAAGTGTGTTCAGGTAGATGAGCTCCTCGTGATCATTGTACGTGCTCACTTCCCACAGATGCACCTCGTCAAGCACCGTGCCAACAAAGATGCTTCTCTCGAAGCGCGTGTTGAACCTCGACAGCGTCGGGTGCGGCGCGAGCATCAGAGCTGCCTCGCGCCACGCTGCCTCTTCTGGCGAGTCGATGCCGAGGAACCAAGCAAACGACTCTGCAGGCGTCTTTCCAGGCAGCGCTAGGCGTGCGAAGTCGTTTGCTGCCATGCAGGCCAGCAGATCAAACGGAATGTCGCGCACGTCCTCCCTTGAGCTGCGTTCCGTGCTGCTGGGCGGAGGTGACGCCGGCGGACTTTCCACCGGCGTAGCGCGATCGTCCCAGCCGAGGTCAAAGCTGCTGTTTGCATCCGGGTCGCTGCTGCCGTTGCCCACCGGACTGGGCCATGGGCTGGGCCAGGGCTCCTTGGTGTACGGGTACCACGCTGCTGCTTCCAAGCATGTGGCATATGCCAGCCCATCCCAAAGGGCAGCAACTTGACAGTCGGACCAGTCCCAGGCTGAAGTTGGAGACGGGGAACACGATGACGACGGCGACGGCGACGGCGACGGCGACGGCGACGGCGACGGCGACGGCGACGGCGACGGGCTTGACGACACAGAGGGGGAAGGCGAAGGCGAGGGCGATGACGGGGTGGTGGTATTGTCCGCCCTGAACAGCCTGTATAGCCGCGTGGCCATGTCAAGCTCTTGATCCGCTCCACTTTCTGCAGGCAGCTCGAGCAGCGAGTGCTGCATGACAGCCGGTGCTTCAGAAAGACGATCCGGAGGCACCTCTACACCAGCGCCCGCAACCTCTTGCGACACTGGAACCATGGGCTGCAGCGCCTGGGCGCCAATTTGCGAGCGATGGTAGTAGCTCTTGTAGTAAGGGCTGGCTGCAAACTGCATCGAGACTGTGGAGGAGCCGGGCAATGACGACG
>Ga0209713_10002690_pt1 | contig 11095 bp, 8 predicted proteins | sample ArcOceMetagenome_3_FD_187444 | JGI IMG/M metagenome (GOLD analysis project Ga0209713, IMG submission 187444) | Marine eukaryotic phytoplankton communities from Arctic Ocean - Arctic Ocean- Svalbard ARC20M Metagenome (SPAdes) (version 2) | ecosystem: Environmental > Aquatic > Marine > Oceanic...
GCTCGGCGGCCGCCTCCTCTGCCACTGGCAAGGTACCCGCGAGCCAGGAGTCGGTCTCGATCTCGCTGATTGACCTGATCGAGCAGCTGCAGACGCAGTTCGCCGGCACCGACAAGGTGCCGAGGCTTCAGCAGCTGCAGCAGCAGGCGACCGAGCGGCCCGAGGAGCAGGTCAAGCTCAAGCGCGACATCCTGATGCTCGCGGGCGCCGACGCGCTGCGCGCGGCGGTGGGCGCGCTGATGGACCGGTCGCGCGCGCCGCCGCCGCCGCCGCCGCCGCCCGAGCCGCCGCTCCCCTCGCTCTGGCCCGCCGACATGAAGTCGGAGGACTTCAAGGCGACGCTGATCCACTCCTTCCACTGCCGGACGCCGTCGTGCCCCGTCGCGGGCTGCGCGAGCGTGACGGCAAAGCTGCAGCGGCTGCACCAGCACGTGACAGGCTGCGAAACCGCCGGCTGCTTGCTCTGCGGCATGTGGAACTCGCTCAAGTTCTACCGCGAGGCGGCTGAGCAGGACGCGAGCGGGATGCCGCCGCCGAGCGGCGCGCAGCGGTACACCGACGGGCTGCTCAACTCGTCGCAGCTGCTGCCGCGCTGGCAGAAGGGGAAGGTGTCGTGGGTGATGCCGCAGGAGGCGATCGCGCAGGTGCTCGGCTCGGGCGCGCTCAACGCGCTCCCCGAGGTGGCGGCGCCGGCGGCCGCGTGCGGCGTGTGCGGCCCCAGCCTCGCCGAGCGAGCGTGCGGCATCCGCCCGCGCGCGAGCGAGGAGTCGATGGTGGCGCCGCGCGTCAACGACGGGCCGGCGCTCAAGCGGCGACGCAAGACGGCCGGCATGCCGCCGCCGCCGCGCGCCGCCAACGGCGCCGCCGGCGTCTTCCCCGGCATGCAGGGCGTCCTGAGCACGCCGGCCACGCTCGCCTACCTGAGCTCGCTCGACGCGAGCGGCGTCGGCGGCGGCGACAGCCAGCAGATGCAGGACATGCTGCGCATGCAGGACATCGAGTACGAGGCGCAGATGGGCGGCGGCGGCGGCGCTTACGGCGGCGTGCCGATGTTCCGGTGCGGCTCGAGCACGCTCTCCCTCTCGGGCCTGCCGCTCTCGGCGTCCTTCTCCGACCTCGGCGGCGCCTCGCTCGCCGACATGCTCAAGAGCCGCTCCTTCGGCGGCGGCGAAGGCGGCGCCACGCTCGCCGGGCTCGACATGTCCAAGGTCAACTCGTTTGGCCTCGGCAGCGGCGCCGGGCTGCCGATAGCGAAGTCGCGCACCAAGAACGCGTCGGAGATGTCGCTGGGCACCTTCCTCGAGAACACCGGCGGCGACCTCAACGACATCCTCAACGAGTTTGGCCCGGGCGGTGGCGCCGGCGGCGCCTGAGCCCGAGGTGTCTTGAGCTCGAACCACCGACACACAACACACACACGCGCCCGCGGGGAGAGAAAGAGACCGACGGACACACACACACCACCTGCCTGCGCAATTATGGAGCTGGATCTCGTGGAGCCGGCTCAAATCGAGCGACTGTACCGCAAGGCGAGGCCCGATCTAGCCCGACCTCATCGGCCGAGCGGCCAGTCCTGGAACAAAGGAGTTAAAAGAGTAAGAGTTTTGTGATATTACGTGGTGTTTTGTAGACCGCCGAGGCACCGAGAGCCTCTCGGTTCAAAATTAAAAAGATGAAGATTTTGCGGGAGCCATGTAAAAGAAAGGCGACGACTTATGTTTAACAATGCGAAAATATGAAAAGAGCAAGGCCGGCGACAGCATGCCGCACGCCGGGAGGGGCAAAGCCCATGGCAATGCGAGAAGTATATAGAGAAGTAGAGCCGGTCAAGCGTCATCGCCCGCATGCCGCACGCCGGTCGAGCGTCCCCCCCGCATGCCGCACGCACGGTGGGGCGGAACGCCGAAGGGCTGAGCTGTAGACTAGGCACACCCGATGGGGCGGAACGCCGAAGGGCTGAGCAGTAGAGCCCGCACACCGGTACACCACGGCAGCACCACCTCGAAAGGCGAAATTCCAGTTTGCGGCGCGGAGACGGACCGAGCTTAGCTCTCCGCACGACCCACGCAGAGAAAGGCGGCTGCCGTACACCGGGCCCGCACACCGCACGGCACACACGCCGGACGACGACTACCTCAATTGATATGGTCCCTAAGACCGCGGTGACGAGAGCCCGGCAGCACCATCCCCCCGCGATTGCCACCGGGGGGAATTTACCAGTCTACCAGTCTACCAGTCTTGCGCCGCAATGTTTGGGTAAACTGGAACTCAAACTTCTACTTTGTTAACATCGTGATGACCGTGGCTTGCTCGTGCTGCACGACCCACGAGCTGCTTTCGCAGCACGGTCTTGCCACGGTCTTGCCGGCTGAGGCCCTGGCGTACTTGCCGTCGCGCACGGCGAGCGGCTCCTGCCCAAACCGGTACACGTGCGTGAACAACTCGGCCTACCATCACCACCTCACCCATGGCCCGCGCCGTGTGCCTCGTCTCGTGCGCGACGGGGCTTGCCGCCTGTGCCTGGAGCGCGGTGCCAGCGGCAAGGCCCAACCGCGCTCTCCGACACCGACGCTGCGAGTGCTCTTCCTTGGGAACAGCCACGTGCGTCAGCTGCTGATCTCGCTGCTCTGTATGGCCTTCCACGAGGAACCCGTCCTTCAGAGGCGCACACGTGACGAGTGCCGTGGTCGCTCATCTTCACAGAGCTGCGTCCGCAGCAGCGCATGCTCGCACGACGAGGCGCAGCGGCAGCTGGAGAGCGAGGTGCCACAGGGCCTCTCGGCGACAGACATGGTGAGCGAGGCGCCGCTGTGGCAGCTGCGCTACGACGACGGCGCGCAGCTCTTTGGGGCAATCAACACGCTCTTTCACTTCTCTGAGCTCTCACGGCTGCTCCAGACGCTTGGCGCTGACGCCGCCTCGCTAACGCACGTTGTCGCCAACCCCGGCAACACCGCGTCCTGGGCGGTCAGCAGTTTCGAGCACTGTCCCCTGGCGCATCGTCTGAGCGCGAACACGAGCGACGAGGCTCTCTTCCGCACGCTGCCCTTCCCGAGCGCTCACCACCTCAGCGCTGAGCTGCGCTCGCTTGGCTTCCGGGGGCGGCTCATCTGGACGCTGCCGATGTGGTGCTTTGACGAGCCTCGGATCAACTTGTATCGGCGCCCCGAGAGTCGGCCCGAGAGCTTGCTGGAGCACGGTGGAGCATTCGTTGATCTCGCAGCATACACGTGCCCACAAGAAGACCAAGCTGCCTGTGCGGCGGCGGAACACCTGAAGCGCACGAGCACGAACGCGCACCCGCTGTGCGCTCCGGACGGCGGAGCCGTGCCAGCAGCGCCGCAAGCATGCTCGCCGGGTGACGCCGTGTGTGCGGCACCGACGTGTGGCCGCGTAGCGCAGGGTGCCCAGCCCCGCCACCAGTGCATACCGGGCCCACCCGACGACATGGCGGCCGTGGTCCTCCATCATCTGCTAGCGCGTAGCTAGCGCGTCCGCGCCTCTCGCAGTAGATAGGTGAGCGTACATCTAGTTTTTGTAACTCGACGGGCAGTGAGCGACGCTCGTCTCTCCTGTCCCCTCATCTCTCCCCTTACTACCATCTCCTCCATCTTCTCCCCCCCCTCTCCTCCCAACCCCCATCCGCTGCTAGCGGCTCGAGTACTAGCTTAGTCTAGTCTCTGTTGAGCTTCGCGTTTGCCTCAGCTGAATTTACAGGAGAAGGCGCGTCAGGGCAAACCATCAATCTTTCGAGCCGCCGCTCGCCGCGCGCTACCGCGCCCTTAATTGCATTAGCTGCCTTTACATACAAAAAATACAGGAGAACCCTTTGTGTGTATGGAACCACTGAGCACTGACGCATGGAACGACCTGTCAACAAAGATGGATGGAAGCGCTGCACGCCGTGCTTGAGGCTCAAGGTTGAGGGCCTTAATTCCGTCGGTATTGGCTCTCTTCTTAAATCGCACTGGACGGTGCGTCAGGGTCTGCTGCGGGTGGAATGGCGTCCTGGGGTCCCTGCTGCCCCTCTGTGGTGCTGCTGTGACCTGTGAGCCGATCACGGACGCTCCAGCCACAAGCTGATGTCGAGGGCGTCGCTGAGGTAGATGATGAGGCCGCCGAGGATGGTGTTTCGGTGCTCTCATCCCCGAGGATGCACGTTGGGCAGGTAGAGGACGTCCCCGAGGGCGAGGCACCGACAGCACCGACCTCAGACGTCGCGACGCGCGCGGAGCGGGCATCAGCGGCCTGTTGCGCGGCGCGGGCGGCGCGGGCGGTGCGGGCGGTGCGGACGGTGCTGCGGGCCGCCATGCCGCGGGCGACTGCCTGCAGCCGCGTCGCGGCGTCAGCTCGCTCTTGTTCTTCTACTCCACGCCTCCACGCCAACGCCAACTGCACGATGTGCCCCCACAGCTGCTGCGGCCGGGGCCAGATGTTGCTGAGCACTCTGGGCGCCGTTGGCGCGAGGCCAGCGTGTCCCGCTGCTTGGTGCGCCACTAGGTAGAAGGCGTCAGCATCTACGCAGCGATGAGGCGCAGGGTGTGGTGACAGGGATCCGTGGACGTGGTATATGCGCGCGCGTGTGGCGTCGAGGGGTGGGCGCACAATTCTGAGCATCAGGGCCATCCGAGGGAACCACGCTGGCCACCTTGGGCAAGCGAAAGTCCAGTATGACCAGGAGCTGTCTCTCCATCACCTTCAGCAGCGGGACCGACGTCGAGGTGAACACGTCACTCAGGTTGCGGTGGCAGCTGCCTATGAAGTAAGGCCGGTCGTCGACGGCCTTGGTCGCAATGACACACGCGGTCAGGAAGATCGGGCGCATGCAGTGGGCCTGCGCGTAGACGGGCTGGTCCTTGGCGAGCTTCTCGACAATCGCATACGCGAGCACGAGCTCCTTGAGGGTGAGCTGGAGCCGCGAGACGACGAGCAGGACGAAGTCGTGCACGGTGTGGAGGCGAGGGACGGGGACGTCGGTCCAGACGAAGGAGCCAATGCCGACTGGCGCGTTCGGGCGGCAGAGCGGGAAGCGGTGCTCGTCAAAGACCTCGGGCACATGGCCGGGCGCGGCAATGTGCTCCAGCAGCACGTGCATCGCATAGGCCGCGCCGAGGCAAGGGAACGGCATATTTGCGTGCATCGCCACGTCGGGAACCGCAATGGCGTCGTCCGTCGGCATGGGCTCACTTCGCGCGTCACGATAGACCAGCACGGGAGTGGCCGTCGGCACGTTCGGCTCGGAGTGAGCCGGAGAGGCCATCACGATCAACAGGGCGCCAGCTCCTCATCCGCGATGCCCCGCATGGAGGGAATTGCGATTGCCGCTGCGTCCAGCTGCAGGCCAAGGCAGGGCTAAGATTCTTTTCGATTTCGTCGCGGTCGAGTGATTGCGGATGACTAGTAAATGATTGATTCCTTGAGAATCGTGACCAAAGGCGCGAAAGATTGCGTGTGCGTGAACAAGTTGAAGACTAGCATCGTGGTTATAAATCGCAAAACTTTATCTGTTTCCTCGCTGTCATGATTGATTGCAAGGCGTCGGATCGAACGGCTCGAGCGCGAAGTCGGCGACGACGCGCGCCTCTTTCACGGCCAACTTCGCGCGAGCCGGATGGCGCCCGATGGCAACCATCGCTCCTGGGAGGCGACGCCGGGCGCGAAGCCGCTCATCGAGATGATGGCCAACAGCCTGTTAGGCGGCGTCATCAGCGAGGGCTCGCTCCCCCCTGGCAGCGTCGTCGATGCAGGTGCGTGGAAGGGCGATTTTGCGCTGTGGTGTGCCAAGCTGTCGCGCCGTGTCGTGCATGCCATCGACCCGACGGAGAAGAACGTGCGATTCCTCGAGAGACTCGCGCAGCGAGGAGGGCTGTCGGACCTCGTGCAGGCGACCCATGGCGGCCTCGGCTCCGTGCTGCAGACGATCCAGGTGCAGAGGCAGGTGAATCAGCAGGCGCGCGGCGTGGTGGGACAGCAGCTGCACAACCTGCATCTGCGTGCCGTCACCAACACCAACGCGTCCGCAGGCGAGCGGCGACGCGGCCGCAACGACGCGTTCACAGTCTGGCCCCTCGACGCGCTGTTCGCCGAGCGATGGCCCAACGAGAGCCTCGCGCTCGCGCACCTCGACGTTGAGGGCGCCGAGCTCAGTGCGCTGCGCGGCGCCGAGCACACCATCGCGCGCGACCAGCCCTTCATTCTCACGGAGCTCACCGTGCACCGCGACGCCGAGTACACGCGCGCTCTCATGGGCTGGCTCGACGAGCGCGGCTACGACACCTTCCTCATCGAGGAGCTCACGGGGTACCCGCGCATGGACATTCGGAACGTGCTCTCCCTGCCGCGCTCGCGACGCGAGCGGTGGCTCCATTCGAACGCGCTCGACCTCGCGCTGGCGGCGCGGGCGATGCACCCCGTCGACGCCACCACCGTCTTCCACCATGCGTTCCCGTGCTGCCGCCCGGGCGGCGCGTGCTGCAAGCGGCCCGAGGCAGCATCTTGCTGCCGGGACCGCGAGGTACGGCGGTGGGTGAGCCAGACGATGCGCGAGTGGCTCGAGCTCAATCAGACGGAGCAGCGGCAGCGGCCACGCATCGACCCTCGCCTCTTCAGCCGCTCTGCCTTTGGGCGTGCTCCGCACACCGGGGTGCCACACGGCTGGCATGATTGGGGCGGTCCACGGCGCCGCCGGCGTGGGACGAACGGGGTCTGACGTGTGTTTCGTGTGTTTCGTGTATGTTTTGTGTTTCACCCTTCACGTAGTCTTCTAGAGGCTAGAGCATAGAGGAGCGGCTACTTTTTTGAATCGCGAGGCTCGCCAGATTTACCACCTCGCGACCTGCCCCCGCGCTTTCATTCGAGAAGGCCGTCTTCGATGGCTCGCAGCTCCTGCAGCAGCGCGCGCAGCCGCTCCCGCACGTCGGGCGGAGGCGAGTTGACCAGCGCGGTCTGGTAGGCGGCACGCGCGGCGCCGGCCAGCTGGTGGATGCCCACCTTGGCGTCGGAGGTGATGTTGGGGTTGCAGGAGGGCAAGAATGTCTTAATCGCCAGCACGTGCGCGTGGCACCGCTCGACGAGCGAGACGGGCACCGCCAGCGCCACCGCCTCGATCCGCTTCTTCTCGTCGGCGGACATGTCCGCGTCCTTCCAAGAGCGCTGGAGGTCGGCGTACGCCGCGGCGTCGGCCTCCTGCCAGAGGAGACGAGAGAGGATTTCGAAAGCTGCAGTTGTCAGAGCAGAGATGAGTGGCACGTGGCGCGCACCGCGGATGCGAGCAGCGCAGGAAGATCGAGCGTCGCAATTAGCTCTTGCGCAGCAGCGGCTGCGCCGCTGTCGACATCCTTCTTTCGCTGTGAGTAGTTGGCGGCCATCGCCGCGGCGGCGCCGCCGATCGCAGCGCCGACAGCTGCGGCCGCGCCACCTCCTGGCGTGGGCACCTTGGATGCCAAGGCTTCGACGAAGGCGCTCACGGGCTGCGCAGCGGCCATTGTGGTCGGCCAAAGATAGTCGATAGATTGCATTACAGTTGCAAATTCATCTGTTTTGTTTGACTGCCTCCGGTTGAGTGGGCATAGATACGCTAGCTCTGAACAAAGTTGTTTTCACCTGAAATTCATCTGCTTAAACAGCTTAAACAGCTTCAGCCTAAAAGCAAGGGAGCGCAACCCAGATTTCAAACACGAGGCTAAATAAAACGCTTAAAAAACTTCCTGACACGCAAAGATGCTTGCTGTTTCTTGTGTTCGTCGCTGTGTTTGGTTGGTACCAATGGGCACGCTGTGGACGTGGATGCTATTGCGACAATTGAAGCTATATCACGGGCCCGCACGCCATCTCAACCCGCACGGCACACACGACGACGACAATCATCATCATCATCATCATCAATTCATGGGGTGTTAGGGTGCCTAAGACCGTGGGACGGATACCCGGCAGTTGGGACGGATACCCGGCAGTACCCTCCCCTCCGCGATTGCCACCGGATGGGGCATCTACCAGTCTACCAGTCTACTAGTCTATAGCTGTTTAAGCTGTTTAAGCAGAGCTCTCGCCGTGGTTCCCAGTTTACTGGCGAGCGGAAGTCGGCCTGTCGTGATGTCGTCGATCTTGTCGGTCGCCGGGTGCTTCTTGCGCTCGAACGGGGGGTGTCAAACACCCTGCTTGGTGATCAGCGCGTGCGCGGTCGCCGAGACCGCATTGGCCTCGACTCCGCTGTTGTCGCTGCTACGTCGAACCGCGAGGCTGGGAGTCTGGCCAGGGCGAACCCCCCCACGGCGCACTAACTAGGCGCCCCCCTCCTCATGTGCGGCTCGGCGAGGTTGGTGGTCGAGGGTGAACCCTCAACACGGCGCGTGTAGCGCCACCCCCCTCACCGCCTGTTCCTGTCCATCCGTCGCTGGTTGCCCCCCTTCTTCTTGCCCTTGCATACACCATGCGGAAATCGCAAACTTGTTCAAGCGTGTCCGCAGAAGGGGGTGCCGGGTTGCAGCGCGGCGCAGCCGCCCGATAGCCGTATGGCCGACTCCGACCTGATCGAGGGCACCGCGCTGTACCTGCTGATCTGTGTCGTCTCGGCGAGCTCTCTGGTAGCCGGCCTGCAGCTGGCGCGGCGCTGTTCGCGAAGCGCCAAGTTCATGGCGGACGACGTCGTGACCACGTCGCACAAGGTGGCTGTGCTGCACATCATAAAATGGATCGGCCTGTGCGATGCCATCTACGCCGCGGGCTTCCTGGCAGCCGGTGTCACCGGCGCTGCGCTACCACCCAAGCTCCAGGTCCGACCGTTCCTCCACTTGTCGTCTGGTCCGGCGGCATGCGTCGCGGTCAACGCAATCCTCTTCCCGATGATGATGGCACAGTCCATGTGGCAAACCGTGCTGGCATGGCACATCGGTGGCACGATCCTCGACTCGAGGCCAGCTGCTGAGTGGGCGGACCTCCGCCGCTGGGTCCACGCGTTTGTCTGGGGCGTCACCGTCGCCACTTCATGGACACTGATCCCCGTCTGCCAGGGCGTCTGCCTCGGCGACGAGAGCTCGGCGAGCCAGGCGCAGGGCAGCCAGGCGTTCATCGCAGTAGCGCTCGTCGTACCGCTCCTCTCGGTGCTGTACAATGGCTACATGTACCTGCGCGTATACCGCTTTGGGGGCTCGATCCTTTGACTGGCAGATCAGCCCACTGCTCTGCCTTGGCCTAATCTGCTACTCACGTTTCCGCGCCCCATGCCGGAATAGGTGCTGTGGCATGGCCGGGCGCAGACACTGCTGGCGTCCGCGCTGCTCGGCTCCCTCGAGCACCGCCGCCGCGCGCAGGGCCAGCTCGGCCGGAGGGTGGGTGCGATGGGCATCGAGGCGCGCCTCACGTCGTATCTCGCCGCCTTCTTCCTGTGCCAACTCGCGCAGATGGTCTACCACCTCTCGTGCCTGCTGCCGGGCTCGTCGCACCCCGTGCCAAACTCGGCGCCCGTCTTCTACGAGGAGAACCAGGGCTGGCTGCTGTGGGTCTGGTACGTCACGCAGCCGCTGCAGGGGCTCGTCGACGCGCTCGTGTACGCGCACCACGCGCAGATCCCAAACGAGGAGACGAGCACCGCCTTCCCCCACCACGCGAGCAGTGCCTTCCCCGAGCTCGCGGAGCGGCTGACCGAGTCGTCGGCCGACGAGAGCGCACACGCGGAGTTGGAAGACGACCACGAGCCGGCGCGGTTGTCCTCGGTGAACGAGTGATTTGCGGGTTGCTGAACGCAAGCTCACATGAAGAGGCCGCCGACAGCAGGCCCGTACACGTTTTCGTTTTGTAGGCATTCATTTTCGATCAAATTCGCATTCATGTAACTTGCTCACGGGTGCTCTCCTTAGTTTAGGAAAATCAAGCGATCCACGCGGGAGCGAAGCACCGCAAGGAAGCAGAGCATGCAAAGCTCGCATGAGAAGAAGATCTGGCTGGAATTCTCGCGTGGAGAGACACTCGGCATGGTGAAGGGCCTTTGGGGCATCGAGTGGTACAAGCACGGCGCGCCGTCGACAGCGCAGGAGCAGCTGAAGTCCGTGCAAAGGTACTACAAGTTCATCGCGCTCAAGGACAATCCCGTGCGCAAGGGCTTCTGGATTTTCGTGCGCTTCTTGACGTACGTAATCCTGCTGCTGGGCCCGCCGTATATGATCTACCAGGAAGTGCGGCGGCAGCGTGTGGACATGGCAGCAGCCACGCCACTCGGGGCAGCTGAGTGCAAGTGCGCCTGCGCCCACGCTCTCATGCCAGGCGCCGTGCACGTGGGCCATGCCCAGCCCAGCCCAGCTCATGTGCATCCTCTGACTCCCATGCGCCTCGTCGATGTGCCAGGCTCACTGGGCGATGGGGAGCGAAGCGATGTGAGCCTGCAGCAGACTGCGTGAGCGTCGACAACAAATGTGTTCCGAGAAGCTGATGCAGGACCCTATCCTTTAGCTCGTGGCGTGTGTAGTAGGACTCGAAGAGGAGACAGCTCGCCCTCAATATACAGAACGCAGGAGAACTGCTCGCTTGCTTTAGATACATTAGATCATTGCCTTGCCCAGCTGCCGGCCAGGAGGGCCCACGCGGGATTCACTGGTCCCGTGCGGGCGAACGTCGCGGGGCTGGCCCAGAGGGGGAGTGTATAGCGCTGTATAGTGTATAGGCTGCATCGCTGTATACTGTATGGGCGCTGTATCGGCTGTATATGCTCAGAGGCGCTGGGACAATGATCCTTAGCTGTATAGCTGTATAATACAGCAAAAATGGTCGAAAATGGTGGCAACCAACTAGTGCGCACTAGTTGGTTGCACCATTTTCCCTGTATAATACAGCTATACACTAAGGATCATTGTCCCAGCGCCTCTGAGCATATACAGCCGATACAGCGCCTATACAGCCGATACAGTATACAGCGATGCAGCCTATACACTATACAGCGCTATACACTCCCCCTCTGGGGTGGCCTTCTCGCTTACCATCTTTCTTCTGCCTCTGTGTGGTTGTGCCAGAGTTGAGGGTTCGCCTGGAGTCATCGCTTAGACGTGACGTTCATAACCAGTACAGTCCGAGGTAAAGCCTGACGCGAGCCTACGAGTAAGCGTGG
>Ga0209713_10002691_pt1 | contig 11094 bp, 3 predicted proteins | sample ArcOceMetagenome_3_FD_187444 | JGI IMG/M metagenome (GOLD analysis project Ga0209713, IMG submission 187444) | Marine eukaryotic phytoplankton communities from Arctic Ocean - Arctic Ocean- Svalbard ARC20M Metagenome (SPAdes) (version 2) | ecosystem: Environmental > Aquatic > Marine > Oceanic...
TAAGCGGCGCAGCCCCCGGGACCGGAGCAGATGAAAGAAAAGCACACCAGACTCTAGAGATTGGCAAAGGCTAGAGGGTGTAAGGGCAGAGATGTAAGAAACCTTCTATGCATGCACCGGAGATCGCGCTCGCCAGCCCTGTTTTTGCGGACAACAGCTGGCTCGTACGACGTCAAAAAGATCATCACGTGCAACATCACGAGGCTACAAGCCGGCCCTAACCCACGGAGGCGTCCCTGGGTCCTGGCGTGAACCTGCTGGCGCATTGGCAAACGCCTGGTCAGAATACCTGACCACGGGTGGTAATCCCCTCCCAGCTTTTGCTCTGGGCTGCCCGCCGGCGACGGGCATCTCTCCCTCCCAGACCGGTCCCCGCGTCCCGCGCAATGGCCTCGCCGGAGCTAGAGCGTCTGCTCAACCGGCTCCCTACGGAGGAGCTCGCCAAGGCGCAGGATATGCTCAAGCAGATGGACGACGCCCTTGAGCACGCGACCAAGCGGCTCAACCGTGAGCTGGAGAGCGCTGAGCAGGTGCATTTGGCCACCCCCTGCTCAGATCCCAAATCCAAATCCGTGCCGTGCTGCTGCAATGGGCTGTGACCTGCGCCGACGCATTGAGCACCCCGCCTCGCCTTTGGCAGGCAATGCAAGAGTGCATGGAGGCGCAGGAGCAGGCGCAGGCCAAGCTGAGCGATGCGGAGCTCGAGCAGCGCGTTCGCTCGGCGGCCCACGAGTCCGCCACGCAGCTGCGTGCGGACGCGTCGGCGAAGCTGCAGCACGCGCGCGAGACCGACACTGAAAGCGACGCCGTCGAGCAGGCGCTCGTCAGTGCCGAGGAGGTGCGTTTGCCGTCGCCGACTGCGCCGAGCCCAATGCCCGCATCTCATCCTGCCTCCCCGTGTCGCACGCGTTGCAGGAGGTCAAGACGGCAAGCGCATCCCTGCAGGAGGCGGCGCAGGCCGAGAAGGCCGCCCGCGAAGCCTGCGAGGAGGCGAGCGAAGCGACCGAGGCCAGTCTTCGCAAGCGCACTGAGGTGTCGACGGCGCTGGCGCAGGCAAAGGACGTGGGCGATCAGAAGCAGCGCAACGCCGTCAAGGCCATGCTCGAGAAGATCAAAGCTGCCAGTAGCCCGGCGGGAGCGGTCGATCTGGTGATTCGGATTGGAGGTAGTTTCGAGGATCTCGGCATCAAGGTGGACGAGGACGGCACGGTCCTCGAGGCGCCCTCCGGCCTGTTCGACAAGGACTACTCGATCGTCGCCATCGACGGCAAACGCTTCAAGTACAGCATGCGCAAGCAGGACGGCGAGAAGGACGTCATCCTACGGTGCAAGAACGAGAAGATCATGACGTCCATGTCGCGCGTGCCCAGCAAGCTCACCAAAGGGATGGCATTCAAGCTGATGCAGGTCCAGGTCGAGCCCGACAAGAAGGGCTTCGGCATCGACCTCACCGACTTCAACACGGTCGCGTCCGTCGTGCCGGGCGGCGCGGCAGCGGAGGCTGACCTCATGAAGGGCGACATCCTCGTGGCTGTCGACGGCGTCAACCTCGGCGCAAAGAAGCTCGTCCAGGTCATGGAGCGCGGCCACAGCTCGTACTTCTTCTCCGTCGTCCGCCCCGCGCCGCCTGGGCCGACCGACACGGTCGCGATCGAATTTGAGGACATTCCGTCGTCGGTGGAGACGTCGATCAAGAAGGCGCCTCCTCCGGCTGAGAAGTCGTCCGCCTCCTCAACTGTGGGGCTCGATGTGTCCGCGGCGCTCTCGGGTCTCTCGGATGCTGCGCTCAAGGCAACGCTCGACCAGTCTCTCGGCAAGCTGCAGCAGCAGGACGCGCAGCTGGGTGGGGAGAAGCCGGTTGCGCCGCGAATTCTGCGCGTCGAGCCGGCCAATGGCAACGGCGTGACCGTCGAGTGGATGCCAGTGCCAGTCGACGCCGTGATGAGCCACTACCAGCTCGAGTGGAAGCTGCACAATGAGAGCAAGTGGACGCACACCGACGCGTCGTCCAAGCTGGAGACGACGCTCGTGACAAAGGGCAGCCTCCGCCCAAACGGCGGCTATCAGTTTCGCGTGCGCGCCTGCGACCGCAACGGCCAGTGGGGTCCGTTCACCGAGCCGCTCGCGCCTGTGCGTCCCGACGGCGGCATCTTCCGTCCGCCTCGCGCCCCAGCCATGGGAGACCTCGATGCAATGTCGACCATCAGCGAGGAGTTCTCGACGGTGTCGCGCGACACGGCCAACGCTGCAAACGGCAACGTGAACATCGAGATGCTGCAAAAGGTGCTCGTCGATCAGCGGCAGGCCATGGAGGAGCAGTACACGGCAGAGACGATCAAGCTCGAGACGGTGCACGCGGAGCAGCTGAAGCTCAAGCAGCTGGAGGGCGAGGAGTGGCGTAGCAAGTTCATCGACGCGGCTGGCACGCGCATGCAGGCGGTGCTGGACGCCAAGGAGGAGGTGAGGTCGGACGCGGAGGCCAAGATGCGCGACGATCTCGAGGCGGCGAGCAAGGCCAAGCATGACGCGGCTGAGGCAGTGCGGCGTGCACGCGAGGCGGAGGACTTCGCCGACGCCTGCCGCCTCGAGGTCGAAAAGTACAAGGAGAAGTACGAGACGGCGCACAAGGACGCCCGGCTCGAGGTCGAGACGGAGGCGCGCAGGGCAGTGCAGACGGTCATGAGCAAGGCGGCTCAGGAGATCAAGGACAAGGTCCGAGTGGCGGAGATTCAGGCAGACACGCGGGTCGAGCGCGCGATCCGTGAGACCAAGCAAGCGTGCGAGGCAGAGGCGGAGACAAAGCTTCGCGCGGTGGTGCTGCAGCTGGAGCAGAAGACTCAAATGGCGATGCAGGCAGTGCAGACGCAATCGGGCGCTGGGCTCACCAATCGTATCCAGCGCATGCAGGAGAAGCACGACGCCCACCTCCAGCACGCCATCAAGGAGGCGGTCGCCCTGCAGGACGGAGCGGCTGAGAAGCGTCTCGCGGCAGCAGTCACGGCTGCCAAGAAGCAGGGCGTCGCGGAGGCTGAGGCTCGCCTGCAAGCGGACAAGGACAAGCTCGAAAAGCAGCTCATCGCAGTGAGGAATCGCATCGAGGGCAAGGCAGACGAGGCGCAAAAGGCGGAGCTGGCGCGCGCCGTCGCCGAGGAGCGCGCTCGGGGCGAGGCGCAGCACCAGGAGCAGCTCAAGGTGATGGCGGCCAAGATGGAGCAGCGGCTGCGCCTGCAGGTCGATCAGATGTCGCAGGGCATCGAGGCCAAGGTGCGCGATGCTGTGGCCAAGCGGGAGCGCGAGCTTGTGGATGAGGATGGCAAGGTGCGCGACGCGGAGGAGGCCACCGAGCTGCGCGAGCAGCTGGAGACCTACCGTGTTGCTGCGAGCGAGGCGGCCAAGAAGTGGGGCAGCGGAAACGACGACTTTGAGGAGGCTGCCCTCGCCAAGGGCGCGCCTCAGCCCGAGTCTCCGACTCCCGGCGGTGCAGAGGCGAAGCACGTGCTTCTCGAGGATGACGAGTTCGACGCCAAGCCGGGCGAGGCGATCGATGACGACGAGAGCACTGCGGGTGACGGGGCCGGCGAGGTGGAGCAGCGTCGCGAGCGACGCCGCAAGAAGAAGGAGCAGGACGGCAAGGAGGAGAGCGGCGGCAAGCCGAAGCGTGATCGCAAGGCCTCCAAGGGCTCGGCGGCGGAGACGCGGCTGGTGGCGGCAGCTGCGGAGCCTCTCCCCGACGGCGTCGTGGAGCGGCAGGAGGTTGCAATGCTGCGCGAGCGCCATCAGCTCGAGATGAAGGCTCTCAACTCGAAGCACGACTCGGAGGAGCGGCTGATGATGGACGACGACGCGACGGGCGTGGGCGCTGGCCGCCGCGCTACCGAGTTGCAGGCGCTTCGCGATCGGCAAATGGGCGAGGCGATCGCACTGGGCCTTGCGCTGGCTCAGTCAGACTCCAAGCAAATGGCCAGGGCCGAACTCACGATGAGCGGCGCCGACGCGCTCAATCGTGGCGCAGCCCTTGCAGCCCAGGAGGCGGAGACGCCGGGCTACACGAAGCTGCTGGGCGAGACGCGCCGAGCCGCGGGGCGCGTGGGCGGCATGCAAGCGGCGCAGCAGCGCGGGCTGCAGATGGCGGATGACGACGACGTTGCCAAGGCCGTCGAGGCGGTGCGCAAGCTGGAGACTCAGCTCGAGCTCATGGTGCGGCCGCAGTCGGAGCTGCAGAACGCCCTCGAGGTGGAGAAGCGGGAGCACGAGCAGACGACCAAGAAGCTGCGGCAGCTGCTCGACAAGAAGGGTGCTGACAAGGAGGAGAAGGCGCCGCTCTCGGCGTCGGAGTCTCAGACGCTCGCCGACGCGCTCGGGCTGCTGCAGCTCTACGAGCGGCAGAGTGGCGCAATGCAAGCGATGCTCAAGGACGCATCGGCCACCCGCAGCGACGAAGGTGCAGAGGTGCTGCAGCAGCAGCTCGCCAAGCAGGAGGGCGTGCGTCGGCTGGCGGCTGCCAAGCTTGCGGCGCTGCTCGAGCGCGCCAAGGACCGGAAGGCGGCGGGCGGAGGAGCTGGCGACGAGGCGGAGGTTGGTCTCAATGCACAGGAGGTTACTGAGTTGCGCGCGGCAATGAGCTCGCTCGAGCAGCACGGAGGCGCGGTGCGCGACTACGAGGCGCGCGTGGAGCAGCTGCATGCACATGCAAAGCGCCAGCGTCTCGAGCGGCTGCAGGAGGCCAAGCAGGCTCTGTACGAGCTGAGGCGCGACGTGGCTGCGGCCGTCCCCGACAACTCGCTTGCCATTCCGATTGCACCCATCGCTGCCGCTGAGGACGGCTTTTCGATGGCGATTGACTGGGTCGCTCCCGAGAGCGGCACCGCCGACCGCTACCATCTGCAGTGGCGCGAGCAGGGAGAGCGCGCGTGGTCAAGCTCGGAAGCGAGCGAGCAGATTGGCGTGCCGTGCTGCACCAAGGGCAACCTGCGGACGCACGCCGTGTACGAGTTCCGCGTGCGCGCGCACTGTGGGGGAACTGATCGCTGGGGCCCGTGGAGCCCGCCGACACAGCCGACGAAGCCGAGCATCCAGCTGCAGTCTATGCCGAGCCGGCCCGAGCTGACAGCGCTCGAGGGCCTCATCGTGCAGGCCTCGTGGTCGTCTCCGCTGCTCGGGAAAAAGGCTACGGTCGTGCAGTACGAGGTGCAGTGGTGCATTTGTGGCGGCGGCCGATTGGCGTGGTCTGCGGACCAGCAGGCTGTGACCTCCGCGACGAGCTATAAGACGAGCGCACTGAGGCAGGGGAGATTCTACTACTCATTCCGCGTGCGTGCGCTGGTGAAGACCTATGCGAGCAACGACTGGTCCGACTGGAGCCCTCCTGCCGCGCCTGTTCGCGCCGTGCTCCACCCGGACATGGCGCAGAGCGAGGTGGGCTCCGATGTGGCGCCATCGATGCTTGCCCTGAGATTTGAGGGGCGTGACGCGACCGAGAGCGAGATCGAGAGCCAGCTGGAGCGCGCAGCCGAAAGCTGCCCTTCCGAGGTGCGCTCGACGGTGCAAGCCGAGGTGCGTCAGCTCCGCGAGCGGCATGCTGCCGACCGCGAGGCGCTGCGCCAGCTCGATCACGGCCGGCGCGACGCACGCGCGCGCGCTGGTGGCGGCACGCAGGCACGCGCGCCGTCGGAGGTCGGCACGGCGGTCTCGGCGGCGACGCAGCCCTCGGTCTCGAGAGGCGTCGACACGCTCTCGACGTGGGACTGAGGGGTCAGGGGTGCGACTTCGGGTGGGGAGAAAGGTGCCGATCTGGGCCCATGCCGTAGGGGAGAGTGACGTCTGTACTTATCAGGTCTTGGATGAACAGTTCTTGGACGAAATCGCTTTCATATCCCTCTGTACTGTAGTTTCTTATGAACACAATTGTCAACTCTCGACGTGCGTGTCCGGCTATTCACCGTGGACGGTGTGTGGAGGCCGTGCATTGCGTATCTCGTCTCTCAGATCTCCTCGTCCTCGTCGGGGAGCGGCGCGTTCTGCGCCGCCTGCAGGTCCTTCTCCAGCTGGTTGATGGTACCCTGGTCCATGAGCAGCTCGGGTGGCTTGATGGCCGGAGTCTCGACGAGCCTCAGGTGCGGGTCACCCGCCAGCTTGCGCGCGAGCGAGAGGAAGGGCTTCTCGAAGTTGTAGTTGCTCTTGGCGCTGATGTCGTAGTACTGCAGGTTCTTCTTGCGGTGGTAGGTGAGCGCCTTGGCCTTGACCTTGCGGTCTTTCATCACGTCGACCTTGTTGCCAACGAGCACGATCGGCATGCTCTCGCCGCAGACACGCACCAAGTCGCGGTGCCAGTTGGGCACGTGCTGGTAGGTGATGCGGCTCGTGACGTCGAACATGACGATGGCACACTGCGCCTGGATGTAGTAGCCGTCACGAAGCCCGCCGAACTTCTCTTGTCCCGCCGTGTCCCAGACGTTGAAGGCGATGGGCCCACGGTTGGTCCAGAAGGTCAGCCGATGGACCTCCACGCCGATCGTGCTCACGTACTTCTTCTCGAACTCACACCTCTCGTGCCGCTTGACGAAGGTGGTCTTGCCGACGCCGCCGTCACCGACCAGCACGAGCTTGAAGGTTGGGATGCTCGATGTCATGATCCTGTTGGGCGAGGTGTGGGCTCAGATGTAGGGGCGCGGGTGCGTTCCTGCCACAAGATCATCATGATCGCTGTCTCATGCGCCATGGACCAATGGACACGCCATGCTGCTAAAGTGGTCCGACCACGCGTCATGCTGCTGACGCGGCTTGGCCACACGCCATGGAACGCAGAGTTATGACGCCATGCTGCACGTCAGTCGTCACGCGTGTGTGTGTCGCCTGCTGAAGTGGTCTCGGGCTACGAGGACGCCGACGTGAACACGAGTGTTCGGAAGATGAACGAGGGGAAGCAAGGGCGCCAAGCACAGCATGGCCAGGCATCACAGGGAGGCGGCAGCGAGGGGCAGGAACGATCGAGGCGGTGACAAAGCTGGGGATCAGGGCAGCGGGGACGGAGGGGGAGTCCGGTAGCAGCGGGGCGGCTCCTGGAGCCAACCTGCAGCACTAGGACCACGCCTCAGTTCTCGCAGCTGCGAGGCGACAACACACCAACTTCTCCGACCTCAATCGACCTCACCACCGCTGTGAGCGGGCGCCGACTCGCGGGCGCCCTAGTGCTGGGTCCCGGGGTTTCTAGTTGGCAAACGCGTCGCCTCAATAGCCTCAATAGCGATGGTATGCGCATGCACGCCATTATAAACAGCGGGAACGTGTGTGTTATTGTTTACCTTAGCCGGATTCTGGGCTGACGTAGCCTATTTTGCTTGCTTTATCAGCAGCTTCGTCGCCGCGCATGGTCATGTCCGCTGGCTACGTATTTACGTGTCAAAATGCCCCCACGCACCGCTCCGGTCGAACGCGACAATTCATGCCTCGTTAGCTTCGACCGTGGCGGTCGCGTCGTCGGCGTTAACACGAGACGGTGTGGCGTGCGGCCGCGCCACCTCGTGGCTTCTCTCCGATCCGGAGGCCGAGTCGCTCACGTTCCACGCGACGCTGCAGGGCTGGGCTCCGGGCGTGTGGGAGACCGAGGAGGGCTCCTACTGCAGCAGCCCGAGCGACACGTTCCAGCGGCTCGCCTTTCGGCCAGTCGCCGGGCTGGCTGGCACCGCGGCGTTCGCAGCCGGGCCTAACGGCACCGTGAGGGTGCTCCGCACCGGCCACATCACCGGCCAGGTGCGGCTAGTGGCCAGCCGCGGCTCCACGAGCGCCGCTGGCACCAGCCGCTACCACGGCTTCAACCGGCTGCTCATCGCCGGCTGGTCTGCGCTTCGCTCCGACGACTCGCTGCCCTTCCGCTACCGCGGCTGCCGCGGAGAGGAGGGGGCGTGCGGCTCGTGCATGGACGGCTTCGACGCCGCCGACTGCGAGTGCGAGGCCGGCACGACCGAGCTGACGCTATCGCGCACCGTCGAGGCGGGCCAGCTGGTGGTGGTGGCGGCGATCCCGGCGCACTGGGACGGCACGCAGAGTATGACGGGCGACCTCTCGCTGCGCTTCGCGCCGGGCGGCGTGTGTGACTATGTCGCGGCGGCCGCCGCCGCCACCGCCGCTGGTGGCGCATCGTCGTCGTCAGCTCTCGCACCCAACTGCGCAGCTGCGTGGGACGGCGTACTTCTTGGAAGCGGCAACGGTGGTGGTAGTGACGGCGGCGGCGGCAGCGGCGTGTGCAGCGTGACGCGTGCGCTGCAGACGGATCTCGCCACGACGACGCGCCTGGAGCTCATATCTCGCGGCTGCGGGATCGAGAGCAGCGGCGGAGGCGGCGGTGGCGACGGCGGCGGCGGCGGCGGCGGCGGCGGCGGCGGCGGCGGCGGTGATGCGCCGTCGTTGCCCTCGCTGCCGTTCTTCTTCCGTCGCGTCGGTGCTACCGACGACTTTGAGGCCACCGTGAGGGTGGCCGACTCGGCAGATGTGCGGTGGTCGAGCGGCGGACTCCTCGTCGCATCTGACGGTTCGTCGTCGTCGTCGTCGTCGTCGTCGTCGTCGTCGTCGTCGTCGTCGTCGTCGGTGGCGGCGGCGGGTGATGGTGGTGGCGGCGGTGCCGACTGGCTGGCACTGACGGTGCTGCAGGGGCGAGCGGTGCAGACGCAGGCGGCGGCGCATGGTCGAGACCTCGGCAGCTCCGTCGCATCCTGCGCCGACTCGCCATCCTCGTCATCGTCCTCCTCAGATGCTTCGGCGGCGTGCTCGCCGTGGCTGCGTGTCGCGCGAAGGCGAGGCGTCGTGACGCTGGCGTGGCGGCCCTCTACAGCGGTGGCATGGCGGCCGCTGCCACTGGGGCAGGGGCTTCCCTCTGTTGGCGGCAGCGGCAATGGTGATGGTATCGACCGCAGCACCGATGGTAGCGGCGCCGTGGGAGGATGGCTGGGCGGCGCGGTGCGTGTCGGTCTGACCCACTACACCTCCTCTGCCGACATGGGCTCCGTGGCGCTCGAAGGGTTTTCCCTCCGCACGACGCCCACCGCCGCCGCCATCCCTGGCACCGCCGCCATCACCGCTGCCGCCACAGCCTCTGCCTCCGACGTGGCGTCGCCACCATCGCCCCTAGCAGCCGACGCAGCCAACTCAGCCAGCAGCGCAAAGCAGCAGCAGCAGGAGCAGCAGCCAGGGAAGGAGGAGGAGGCCGCGACGCTGGTGGGTGCCGTCTGGTCGAGCGACGGTTGTGTTGGCCAGGCCCTCGCCTTCGACGAGAAGGACGACTACGCGTCGCTGCCCAAGACGGCGCTCTGTGCACTCAGCGGCGGTGGCGGTGGCGGTGGCATGGGAGGAGGTGGCGGCGGCGGCGGTGGCGGCGGTGATGACGGCGGCGGTGGAGGCTTCGAGTTGCGGCTTTGGTTCAGGACCTCGGAGCTCGCCGGGCAGTGGGTGGCGCCGTCCACCTTCGCCGAGTATGAGGAGTACCTGCTGTCTTCGGGGGTGCTGCACGCGGCCGGTAGCCTGCAGATCTACCTTGTCGAGGGCCGAGGGACCCTCAAGACCTCCATTTGCGGCGGTGCCGAGCGCGGCGGCGGTGACGGTGGAGGCGGTGGAAACAGTAGAGGCGGTGGAGGCGATGGTCCTGACGACAGCTGTCGAGGCTCCGCGTTGGACGTGGAGCCTCCGGACGGCCAGCTGGGGGCGCTCGCCGATGACAATTGGCATCTCTACACGCTACGAGTGGCGTGCGGCGGCAAAGGGGCTGGTGGTGGCGTTGGCTGGCGGGGCTGGAGAGGGCCGTGCACCGCGCGAGTCTACCTCGATGGGGAGCTGAGGGCTTCCGCGCCCATCGCCGCCGGAGCAGGCGGTAGCATCGCCACGAGCAGTAGTACCAGCGCCAGCGCCGCTGCGTCGTCGGTGGTGCTGGGCGGCAGATCTGACCTCGACCGGCTCCGCTTCTATGGCGGGCTCCTCAGCGGAGTCGCGATCCTGCCCCTCGGCTGGGGTGGTGGCAGCGGCAGCCTCAGTGGCAGCGGTGCTGAGGACGGCGTGCCCTTCGATGATGATGGCGCGCCCTTCACCACAGATAGCTTCACAGACGCCGCCCTCGCGCGGCAGTTCGAGGCGGTCTCCGGCCCGTGCCGCCCCGCGCCGCCGCCGCTGCCGCCCACGCCGCCACCGCCGCCGCCACCACTTCCGCCACCGCCGCTGCCCCCACCGCCGCACACGCCGCCACCGTCGATCTCACCGAATCCGCCGCCGTCGTCGCCCTCGCCCGCCGCTCCTCCGCCGCCTTCGCCGCCGCCCTCGCCGCCCTCGCCCCCGCCTTCGCCACCACGCACGCCGCTGCTGGTCCTGTGGGGCAGTGCGACGCTGCCTCTCCCCCGCTTCTCCACCACCATCACCACCAGCGGCGACTCCACGTACGTGGAGAGAGGGCTCGCCGGCCGCGTGCACGTGTTGTATTATATCTTCGGGGGCATCCTCTGCATCGTCCTCGTCGCCGTGCTGCAGATCGCATGGGACAAGTGGGTCGCGCCTCAGCAAGAGGGCCGTCGCGGTGGCGGCGGCGGCGGCGAGCAGCGCGGCGGCGGCAACGGTGGCCGCCGCCGAAGAAACCCCACCGCCGCCTTCCCATCGCCGCCGACGGCCCAGCCTGTCATCGGCGTCCCCGTCCCCACCGGCACCACGGGCATTGTCGGCGTGGCCACGGGGGTCGTCATCAACGCAAGCAACAGCAGCGACGGCGGGGACGGCGGGGACGCCGAAGAGGGCGGCGTGCGGCGTGTCGCCGTCGCCGGCGTGCGTCGTGGAATGGACGGGCAGCCTCGGCATGGGCGGGCTGGCGCTCGCGGTCAGTTGCCGCGAGGGACCAACCAAGCGAGCGCAAGCGAGGAGGTTCAGCCGCTCTGCGGTGAGACTGCCGCGGCCTCCGACGCCGCCACCACCGCCGCCGTCCTCTTTCCTCCACGGCCTGCCGCCATGCGCGTCGCCGCGCCCGCCGCTGCCTCGCCTGCCACCGCGCCCGCTGCGGCGCCCGCCGTTGCGTCCATTGGCGTGCCGCGCGCCGCCGCCGCCGCCGCCGCCGCCGCCGCCGCACCC
>Ga0209713_10002692_pt1 | contig 11092 bp, 20 predicted proteins | sample ArcOceMetagenome_3_FD_187444 | JGI IMG/M metagenome (GOLD analysis project Ga0209713, IMG submission 187444) | Marine eukaryotic phytoplankton communities from Arctic Ocean - Arctic Ocean- Svalbard ARC20M Metagenome (SPAdes) (version 2) | ecosystem: Environmental > Aquatic > Marine > Oceanic...
GTTTGATAATTTAGAAGAGCTTAAAAGCTTATTGGAATATTATATTGGTGATGAATTATAAAAAAAATAGCTTTTTAGATGCGCTTTTAAATGCAAGCGTATTTGTAAAATTTAAGGAAAATAAAAAATGACATTTAAAATATCAAATATAAGCGATCACAAGTTAGCGCAGATAATAAAAAGTCACAATATGAAAAGAAACGAGCGACAAGAAACTGATAATATTAATTATTATCATAATGATAATTACACTATTGAAATATTAGTTATTTTTGACAATTCAAACAACACAAGATCGATCTACATAAGCGAGTAAATAACAATGAACAATAAAAATTTCGCAGAATTCAAGAAAGCAATAACGGCTTTTTATAATGAAAGTTACGATCAGTATAATGATAGTTATGATCGCGGTTTTTCTAATGACAACTTTGTATTAAACAACGCACTTGAAAACTTTGATGATCTTGTTTCTTATTACAATGTTATTCAGGACGGTCATATATTGAATGATTTTCGAGATCAATATGGTGATCAACAATTGAAAGATCATAGTGTTAAAAAGCTTTTAAAATGGCTTAAAGATGAAAATATAATATATCTATTTGAACATGATCTTATTATTAATAAAGGTGCTGATTATTATATGAGCAAACAAGCTTGTTTAATGTATAACGATGAAGAGCCGTGCGAACAGCTAGATCACTGGTTGCACGGTGAAAAGCTAACAGATCGCCAAAAAAGTATAATTGAGAGTGATCTTTGTTCTTATATAGATGAAGAACAAAATCATTTATATATTCACGCTGTTAGTTTTGAGTTCACACTGCCAAAGCAAGCAATATTAAAAGCTTATGCTGAATATAAAAGGGCACAAAAATAATGACAAGTAACGAATTTAAAGCAAATATCCGCTTACTAGGTATGACACAAGCGCAGATCGCAAGTGCTTTACACGTATCAGCTCGCACAATTAGCACAATAGCTAATTATGAGACAACGCCAGCATTATACAGCTATGCTATCAAAGGTTTATTAAAAGAGCGTTTAGGGGATCAAAAATGAAAAATAATATCTTGGTTTGGGTGGGTTATCTAAATTGTACGCGCGGAAAAGCTAACAAAAACACAGGTAGAAGATCCTTGCACGGCTATTTTAAGTTATTTAAAACGAAAGAGGATCGCGCTTGTTTTTTAAATAATTGTAGAAGTTCAGGATTTTGCAGTGTGATTAGTTGCACTAAAGGTACGGGCAGACAATACGATTTAGGGAGCAGTGTTGTGGACTACATTAGTAATATTGATAGTTTAGATTATGAATATTTAGGGGATCTATAGATAAACCAGCTAACCAACTAACTTAAAGGGTGAATAATGATAAAATTAAATTATAGGCATTCATTAAAAACAATGCGCGAACAATTAAAAAATCATAATCAGAATATAGAAATAAAAAAAGAATCTAATATTGTTATTTATGAAATATTAGAGGTTTATGAGGAAACAGGTAAAATAACGAAAACTTGTGGGTTTTTTTATAATGCTAATGATTGCGCAGAATATATTAATAAAAAAAACGGTATTTAAAAGGATCAAAAATGATAAGCCAATCAAAAATATTAATTGAATTAAAAGATAATTCCACTGTGTTTATGGATAATGAAATAATAGGAATAACAAAAATTATTAAATTTATCACTAATACAGGTGATTCAAAATGGTTTGATATTGATGGCATTTTATACGGTGTTGGTTTTGATGGTGTTATTATGGATTTTAATGGAATACCTTTTACTAATGAGGATTTAAACCGTAATTATTCTATAGTTTCAGTATTAAACGCAGCAAATAACATTATTCAATAACTAAGAAACTAACCAGCTAACCAACTAACCAGCCTTTGAGCTGGTTTTTTTATGTCTGTTATATAGCGCCACCACACTACACCACCACACTACACCACTACACTACACCACTACACTACACCACCACCACAATAATAATTATATTTATATAATGATAATGATAATGACAGTGATCACCTTGATCATTGAGCTATTGATCAGGCTTGGCTATAAATAATATTTATTTATGCAAGGGGGGGGAGTGATTGTATATGCAGCAAACGTGCCAACTATCCCCGTCTTCCTCAAAATTATCTGAATTTAGGTAAAAAAAGGCTGGTCAACAAAAATAAACATTGCTTTGTTGCGGTTGCTACGTTAATATTTAGCTACGTTAAACGATTGGATTATCACATGATTGAGCAAGAATTTAGAAAAATGGTTACTGATTTATGTAAAGATGGAGTGCAAATATCATCAAGCCTTGACGGTTGCAAATCGCACCTTTGGCATATGGCTACTGGTATATCAGGCGAGTGTACTGAGTTCCTTGAATGCGCTAACTACTTCGATGATACAGGGATATTTGATCAAGAAAATGCTGTAGAGGAACTTGGTGATATTTATTTTTATTTAGTGGGCTTGGTTAACGGTAACGAAAATCTTTCAATTAATCATAACCCTTTAAATACCATTACTGGCACTGAAAACATTACAAAAATAGCAAGCCAAATAGCTATTGCTGGTGGTGGTATCCTTGATGCAGTGAAAAAACACTGTGTTTATGAAAGAAAGATCGACACCGATCTAGTCCAAGCAAATATAGATAAATTAATTTCAGCAATGTACAAAGCATATTACATAATGGGTATATCTCATCAAGAAGTTATTGCCGAGAATACTTATAAACTTGTTGGCGCTGATAACGCTCGCTATTCAACAGGATCATACAGCAACGAACAAGCGCAAAATCGCTCTGATAAAGTTAATCAACAAGGATAATAAACAATGAACCCACAGATATTAATGGTAATAGACCATCAGCTAAACCCTGATAAGTACACGCAAGAGCAGTTAGATAAAAATGCTGAGGATGCTGAGGATGCTGCTGATGCTACTGATGCTACTACTGCTGATAATGCTGCTGCTTATGCTTGTACTGATGTTGATGCTACTGATGTTGATGCTTTTTGGCTTGACCAATACTTCAAGTACACAGGCGAAAACAAACAAGATTACATTGATGAAATCCACAAGGATAAACAATGAAAGAATGGGAAACATTGTGTGCTAACTCTATGACTAACTTATGGTTAATAACCACATTAAAACAGAAGATTTTATGCAAAAAAATAAACGGTAACTTTTATTTAAAAGCACCAATAAAAACATTAATACCAAACCATTACATTATTAAAAGTCAGAAAATATGAAACATTATCACGGTGGCCCTATAACACCAGCTAGCTGCGCTATGAAAGCTTGGAAGAATGGCTTTGCCTTTGTTAGTTGGGCGCATACAAGTCAATTACATCTTGCTTTAGATATAAGTCAGGGTGTTGGCATTGATAACGGTGCTTTTACATTTTGGAAAAAAACAAAAAAAATTGATTGGGATGATTATTATAGCTTTATTGAGTCAATAAAAAATCATCCAAGGTATGACTTTTGCATTATTCCAGATGTTATTGATGGTGGTGAAGTTGAAAATGACATCTTATTGAGTGAATGGGATTTAAATCGCTGCGGTGCTGGTGTTCCTGTGTGGCACATGAATGAGTCAGATGAAAGGTTTATAAGGCTGTGTAATGATTATGATCGAGTAGCTATAGGCTCTTGTGGTGAGCATGATGTAAGCAAGCCAGCGTCATGTGTAAGCAAGTTAAAAGATGTTATTCGCCATGTTGTTGATGATAATGGGTATCCAATAACTAAGTTACATATGTTAAGGGGTTTAAATAAAAGTATTTTTAAAAATCTTCCTTTTGCGTCAGCCGACAGCACAAATATTGCCCGAAATATAGGTATAGATAAAAATTGGTCAAAAGGTAACTATCAACCAAAGTCAAAAGAAGTTAGGGCGTATGTAATGAAAAACAATATTGAATCAGTGAACTCTGCAAGCTCTTTAATTTACAATGAAGATACTGATAAAACATCTATACAAATGGCTTTTGAAATTTAATCAACAAGGATAAACAATGAACAAACACATACTATTTGTCAAAGATCATTTAGCTAATCCTGATAAGTACAGTTTGCAAGAAATTGAGGAAAATGCTAAAGAGGCTAAGATTTATAATGACGCTGCTGAGTACGCTGCTGCTGCCTCTGCTGATATTGCTAATAATAAAATAAGTCGTTTTTTTGGTGACGCTGTTTACCTTGTAGATTTTTATTGTTATTTGACAGGCGAAAATGAAGATGATTACACTCAGGAAATAAATAATAATGAGTAAAGCCGATTGGTACACTAAAAAAGCAAAAGAAAACTATGAGGAATGGGAATTAGCTACCGACTTAGGCGATAAGTTCACTGCTGACAAAGCCATGACCGAGTATATTAATTATCAGGAATTACTAAAACAAGTAAACATAAACAACTAAAAAGGTATGAATATGAAAGAGATTGAAGATAACCCACCAAGTTTCGTTAGGTCTGATGAAGCTCTAACGTATTATTATGAGATACTAAGCAAGCTGGTAGAAAATGACGTACCACTAAAAAGCCAAGACTCTTTTGGCATTGGTACTATGGCTATTAACTACGCAGCAATTGATAACGCGCAGAGAGATATTGATGAAAATGGAATTATGCTAGGCGTTAAAGGAAGTGATAGGCATATGCTCGCTAAAGCTAATCCAGCAATCACTATACTCAAAGATGCTCAAGCGAATGTTCGTTTTTATCTGAAAGAGTTTCAAATGTCACCTCAAAGCCGAGGTAAAGGCTTTAACCTTAGCGGCTCTGGTTCTAGCAATAAAAATGATGGTTTTGAGGAAGTATGATGAGGAATCTTTTATTGTTTTTATTATCTATGTTATTTATGTATGCTGCTTTTTTTTCAGGGTACATGATTGGTGGTGACTATTGGGGTTGGGCTAATATACCTACTGTTGTTTTTTGTGCTTTGGTGTCAATAGTTCATGCTTGGTTATTAGTTGTTAATTTGTTTGGAGTAAATAATGAGAAAGAGTGACTCTATCTTTTATTCTGCTTGTTTAATTATTGCAACTTCAATGTTTTATTTTGTTGGTCAAGCAATGGTTTCGGTTGAAGCTAAAGCTGTATTATCTCATAACCAAGCCCAAGAGATAATAAATCAAATTGGCGTTAAGGCTTTGGAAAAGTTAAAACTTTATCATTGTGAATCATCCTTAGTTAATTATATCAATACAGGCGTTTGGAGTGATTCTTGGTGTTATAGCAAATATCAGCATATACATTACAACCTGATCGCTAGGGAAGATTATGAATGATATTGAACAGTACGCTTACCCTGATCTAAAGGTTGGTGATCAGGACTACCGATGGTGTCATAAGTACGCACATGACGTAGTTACTGGTAAGTTAATTGCTGGCAAATGGATCAAGCTTGCTTGTGAGAGACATCTTAAAGATTTAGAGCGTGATGATGTATTCTTTGATGAGGTAGCCGCTAAATCAATTGTACTATGGTTTAAATTTATACCTATTACTGATGGTAAGATGGTTGGTACTGCCACTAAACTTTTTCATTGGCAAATATTTTTAGTTTGTAGTCTTGTTGCATGGAAGATAAAAGAAACAGGGTTGCGTAAGTACAAATACGCTTATGTACAGGTTGCACGTAAAGGTGGCAAGTCAACACTAGCTGGCGGTCTAACCTTATACTTTATGTACAAGTCAGGATACTTTAGACCTCGCGCCTACTCAGTTGCAACAAAACGTGATCAAGCTAAAATATTATGGTCTGCTGCAAAAGTGATGATTAAACTATCAAAGCGGTTGCAAACTATTTTCGATGCCAGAGCTAATGATATTTTATTACCCTCACAAGAGGGAGAATTCAGACCACTAGCTAGTGACTCGAACAGTTTAGATGGTCTTAACCCATTAATTGCTTCACTGGACGAGTGCCACGCGATAAAAGACAGGAACTTATATGGCGTTATGGTTTCAGCCTTTGGAGCGCAGCCAGAGGGTTTAATGTTAACAATTACTACTGCTGGCACTGTGCTAGACGGTATTTGTACTGACCTTAATAAAGCTGGTAAGCAAGTCCTTAATAATGAGCGTGTTCAAGATGCGTATTTTTATCTTATTTATGAGATTGACAAAGGCGATCAGTGGGATTTAGAAGAGAACTGGCACAAAGCTAATCCAGCGTTAGGTGATCAACCAAGTATTGAATATTTGCGTGATCGATGTATTGAAGCGCATCTATCATCGTCAGAAAAAGCAAACTTCCTAACTAAGCATTTAAACGTGTTCGTTTCTGGCGCTGATAAATGGATCGATATGGATGAGTTATATGCTTGTAAATTTGACCGCACAATGTCTAACTATCGTGGTCGCAAATGCTGGGTTGGTTTAGATAGATCGCTTGTACACGATTTAACCTCTTTTTGTATATTATTCCCTAATGATGATGGTGGCGCGGATTGCTTTTATAAGAATTTTCTACCAAAACAGACCATGCTCAGTGTGACGGATCATCTACGGCAAGTTTACGCAAAAGCAGTTGATTACGGAAATTTAGAGTTATTAAATACCGCAACAATACGCGATGAGCCTATTGTTGAGTTTATAAGATGGGCTGACTCTGAGTTTGATGTAGAAATGTTTGGTTATGATCCATATCATATGAGGGAAATATCTGAGGATCTTGCTGAAGAGGGCTTGCCTATGGTTGCTGTTTCACAAGGTACGGGCAATATGTCAGAGCCAGCGAAAAAACTAGAGGGCTTAATTAAAGAGAAAACATTTCACTATAATGATGTGCTTTTAGAGTTTGCTGCCTCTAATGCTATATTAAAGGTTACTGATCAGAATAACGTTAAAGTTGTTCGTGAGAACAGTAAAACCGATAAAATAGATCCTATAATTAGCACGATTATTGCGCTATCATGTGCTACATTACAAAAAGTAGAACATAATGCCTTGGAGCATAGAGGCTTATTTTAAAGGGAAAAACCGTGGGCTTAAAGTCATTTATTAGTAATTTATATAGTATGAACACTAAAAGCATTGCTGCAAATGATGTTTTTAGGTTCTTCGGTGGTCAGAATTTTGCTGGTGTTGAAGTTAACGTACATACAGCTAGTCAGCACTCTGCGGTGTATGCGTGTTGGCGTGATAAGTCTGAGTCAGTTGGTCAACTTCCTGTTATGCTCATGCGTAAAGCAGCAAAAGGCTTTGATGTCGTTGATAGTGGTAGAGAGCATCGTATATTTACGGAGTCACCTAATGACTTTATGAGTATGCAAGACTTTATTGAAATGTACATAACTTGCCTTGAAGCCAGAGGTAAGTTTTATGCTTATATTGTAAAAAACGATAGAGGTAGTGTTTCTGAGATAATCCCGTTTCGTTACCAAGATAATGTTCATGTAGAAATGGATCAAAATGGTAATATTTATTACAGCTATACCACTAACGATGGCAAACCAAAACTTGCCATGAGTGGCGATGAAATAATGCACATTAAGCTAAATACGCTTGATGGGTTTAATGGGTTATCTCCTATTTCATGTGGCGGCAGTGCCGTAGGTCTTGGTATTTCTCAAGAGCAGCACCTAGCTAATATGATGGAAAATGGCGCTATGCCAAGTGGCATACTTGAGTCAGATTTAGTATTTAAGGATCGTAATGCTATTGAACGGTTACGTGAGCAGTTTACTGAACAGTACGTAGGTAAAAAGAACAACGGTAAAATTGTTATGGTTGATCAGGGCTTGAAATACAGACCTTTAGCTATATCCCCTGCTGATGCTGAACTACTAGAAGAAAGAAAGTATTCTAAAACAGATATTTGTTCACTATTTAGAGTGCCACCGCACCGTATTGGCGCTGAAGTTAGTTCAGGTATTGACACCAAAGCCAGTAATCAGGATTATTACATTAACGTCCTAATGCCTTTAGTAGTAAAACTTGAGTTTGCTTTAAACGCATTATTACCTAAAAATCTAAAGATAAAGCTTGATGAGCGAGGATTTATACGTGGCGATTTTGGCACGACAGTAACAGCGCTTGGTGAGCAGTTTAAATTAGGCGCAATATCAATTAACGAAATGCGTAAAGATACTGGCTGGCAACCTATTGAGGGTGGAGAGGTTCATGCAATAGACACGAACAATATTACGCTTGGTCAATTAACTGATGTGCCAAAATTACAAGAACAAGCAAGGATAGCGCAAGAACAGGCATCCAAGCCAACCGAATCAACAGTAGAGGAAGAAACCGATGTCGAAAGTTAAATATATAGAAGTGCCTGTAACCAATTTTAAGTACGATGATGAGTCAGGTACGTTTACTTGTTACGGTAACACTAAGCACAATATAGATCATGCTGGTGATCGCCCTATGGATGGCTGTTATAGTAAGAGTATATCTAAACACCTTGAAAAAGGAACTATGCCTAAAATGCTTTGGGCGCATGACCCATTTATCCTACCTGTTGGATCTTACTCTAAAATGGAAGAGGATTCCAAAGGACTCAAAATGACAGGTAAATTATCTGAAACTAGTATGGGTAAAGATATTAAAATACTTGCTAAAGATAACGCGCTTAATTCATTTTCTATTGGTTATGTTGAGGTAAAGAGTGAGTACGATAGCAAAACAGGCATTAATAACTTGATCGAGCTAGATATTAAAGAAATATCATGGGTTAACTTTCCTTGCGATGAAAACGCTCAGCTTGAAGCTATTAAGTCAAGTATAAAAGGTGGTGAGTTACCTACTAAGCGTGAGTTGCAACAACTATTACGTGGTCAAGGGTTATCTAAATCACAAGCTGAAAAAATAGCCAATCACTATGACCCAAAAGGGTTTGCTGAAGAAGTTGGTGATATTTTTGAGCAAATGGTAGCAGAGGTTAACACTAAAGAAGATGATATATTTGATTTAATGGAAAAAGTGGAATAATATCTCTATATTGCTATGCTGTGGTCAGTTTGGTAATCGCTGTGGTCAGCGCTTAAATTAAATACCCTAACTTAAATTAAATATAAGGAAATCCATTATGGATGCCAAAGAATTAAAAGCGTTGCTCGAAAAAGCGGTTGCTCAAGTAGATTTACAAAAAAAAGCTAACGATGAACTTACTACACAAGTTAAAGCGTTAGAGTCAAAATTAACTGATGGTGCTAAACTTTCGGCTGATGAAGCTGAAGAAATGAAAAACGAAATTAGCGATCTTCGCTCCAAGTTTAAAGCGCCAGCGTTAGTTTTACCAGAAGATCAAAAGAACGCTGTACGTGGTTTTGCAATGAAAAGTATCAATGAATTCATTGGTAAATCTATGCCTGTTAATGGTAAAGGTGGAGCGCATGGTTTTGGTGACTTCAACAGTTTCTTTGATGGTGCAATGCAAGACCAAGCCAAAGCTCTGTCTTTAGTTGGCGCGAATGATGGTACTGGTACTGGTAGTGCTGCAACCGCAGTCCAAGAAGTATTAGCAACTGATCTTATTGAGTATGCGCGTGATTTATCGCCTATCCTTGGTCAGATTGGTGTACGTCAAGGTTTAACACGCGAATATCGTGAGTTAGTGCTAAGTAAATACCCTGCAACAGCCGATGGCATTGAAAACGTTGCTGGTACTGATTTTCCACCAACTGCAACTCAAGAGTACGGTCAAGTTAAATCTGATGTAGTGAAAATTATGTCAAACGCGCCTATCACTGATGAAGCATTTTTCGGTACTACTTATAACGTGTACTCAGATTTACTTCGCTTATTAGGTGATCAGTTTGGTGTCGATTTATCAACTAAAGTGCTTTATGGTGATGGTGGTGATAAAAATGGTCGCGGTATCTTATCAAGTGGTCGTTTAGATATTACCAATACTACTGGTCAATCATGGAAGTCAACAATGGCTGCCGATCCTGCCGATGCTCGTAGTCATGAGTTCTTCCCTGCATTTTCTACTGGTGTTGCTGGTGCTTTAGGCGCTAACGATGAAGAAAAAATTGCATTAATCCTTGCTGTTAGCCGCGCCTTACCTCAAAAATATCGCGCTAATGCTAAATGGCATATGACTGAAGATACTTATAGTGTATTTGAAGCCGTTAAAGATACTACTGGTAGACCATTGCTAACTAATAGCTTTATGGATAGCTCAGAAGATCGCTTACGTGGTAAAGCTGTTGTTTTTGATGAAACATTACCTCAGTTAGCTGCTGACGCACCAGTTATGATTTACGGTGATTTAAGTAAAGCATTCTCTATGGCGAATGGTGATATTGACTACATGCAAATTAACACCATGAAAAAGCAAGGTGTTCGCTATGTAGAAAATAACAAAGAAATGTTTACTATCATTCAAGCGAGTGATGCAATCGTTATCGTTGTTGCTACCACTAATTCTGGTGACGCATAGTTAAAGTTGCTTTGTTAAAGTAGACTCAATAAGGGTGGCAATTCGCCACCCTTTTTTATAGGTGTAAGTCATGTTTAAAAGAGTTATACAGCAAGAGCCACTACAAATAGTGTCTATTGAACAAGCTAAGGCGCAGCTAAATATAATTGATGATGATTCTGAAAATGAGTATATACAATCATTAATAGATGGCGCGACCAATCTAGCAGAAAGGTACACAAATAGAATGCTATCTACTGGCACTGTTGAAATGTCATTGAGCAAAGGCTCTTATTTTATACCTTTAGGCGTAACCGACTCTATAACTTCAGTAAAGGTTGGCTCAGAGGCGGTTAATTATTCATTTAATACTATATCTCAACGTATAACTATTCATGACGATGTTGAGCCTGATAGTGTTGTTGTTATTTTTGATGTAATTGAACTTAGTCAACATGATCGAGACATAGCAAGTCTTGGCGTTAAAATGCTGGTATCATCATTGTACGAGAATCGTGAGGACACAGTTACCATGACTACTAATGATATACCGTTAAACTCAACATCAATACTTGATTCTATCAAGTTATCTGAGGTGTAGTTATGAGGGCTGGACGATTAAGACACCAGATATTAGTAAAAAGAAATACTGGCGAACAAGGATCAAAAGGTCAGTTGCTTAATA
>Ga0209713_10002693_pt1 | contig 11087 bp, 8 predicted proteins | sample ArcOceMetagenome_3_FD_187444 | JGI IMG/M metagenome (GOLD analysis project Ga0209713, IMG submission 187444) | Marine eukaryotic phytoplankton communities from Arctic Ocean - Arctic Ocean- Svalbard ARC20M Metagenome (SPAdes) (version 2) | ecosystem: Environmental > Aquatic > Marine > Oceanic...
ACTTTTCTGCCACCAAAAACCAGTAGAGGTTAGGCGCGGGCTCATATGGGCGAAGCCACGACGCGCGCCCAGATCCAGCACGAGGTGCAGCAGGCGCTGGCGGAGGAGCGCGCCGTCGTCGTCGTGGCCGAGGGCGAGGCCGTCACGTGGTTCAGGCAGTGGCACGGCATCCTATCGCGGCATCTCGAGTCGCACCTGAGGGAGCTCGCGACCACGGGCACCAAGGCGGTGGCCGCGCGCCTGCTCGAGGGCTTCCCGCGCGACGTCGAGGAGTATAGCGCGCACCTGCGCACGGCGCCCGCGCTGCCCATGACGGCCTTCACCGACGGCCAGGGCCTCGAGATGCTGTGCTACATGGGCCTCCAGGCGATGCCGCGCCACTCCCGGGTGTACGCCAACGTCCACCTCAAGGGAGGGTGGCACGACGCGGACGAGCTTCGGGCCGTGCACCAGGCGGTGATCCGGTACGAGAAGCAGCTCGTCGAGGCCAAGCGCCAGCTGCTGGAGAAGCACAGGCAGGACGTGATGAAGGGGCTCGTCGACGAGGGCAAGAAGATGAGGAGCGCTGGGATCGACGACATCGACATCGACTCGGACGCGGACAGCGACCCGGGTGCTGCCGACGGTGCCAACGGCGGCGAGAAGGACGACATGCTGAAGCGCATACGCGCCCTCGGCCGCGAGGACCGAGGGCGGCTGCTGGTCGCTCAGCAGGACGCTGCGTCCGGCGCCGGTGCGTCGGCCGAGGGCGACGCCGTGGGCCAGCGCGCGGCGGAGGACCTTGGCTGGCTCTACCTCGACGACCACGCCGAGGTGCAGGGCCCGTTCAACACGAACAAGATGCTGCACTGGATCAAGAAGGGCTTCCTGAGCCTCGAGCGGATGGCGCGCCCCGTCAACGCGGCCGACGACGCGATGCAGGCCCTCTGGAACTGGCCAGAGCTGAACCCGGGCGCGGGGGTCGCGAAGAAGCGCGCACGGGCGCGCTGGCGCAAGGCCAAGGGCGTCGTCAAGCTGGCGGCCGCCCATGCTCGCACCGTCAACAAGGACGCCGACTTCAACGCGTTCAACCGCGCGCTGCAGCAGCGGTACGCGCGCTCGTCGTTTGGCTTCGACGCGCTGCTGCTCAGGTGCGCCCTCGGCGGGCCACGCGAACAAAAGCTCCCTCCCTCCACCGCACAGCCCCCCGCGTCGGCGTCAGGCCCCGCGTCGCACCGCGCACCGCGCACGTCGCATCGCGCAGGCAAGCGTACTTCACGGAGCGGCCGCCGAGCGACTGGTGCCCGTCGCTCCTGGACGCGATCACGCTGGTCGTGGACATTGCCGTGGCGGACCTGCTGTCGCACATCATGGGGCACTACAACGGGAGCAACCTCGGCGCGGAGATGCTGATGGAGATGCTCTCGCTCTGCTTCTGGTTCATGAAGCCAAAGGAGCCGCTGTCGGGCGGCCTGAAGCAGGGGCACTGGCTGCCCGCGCGGACCAACCTTCAGCGTCAGTGGGCGCTCGTCATGCAGGTGCGGCTCACCGGCCGCCCTCTCCGTTTGCGCGCCAGCCACTCCTTCCCTTGCCGCGTCGTCGCTCACCCCGACTTGCGTGCGTCGCGCGTGTGCGGTGCGTGTGCGCAGAGGCTCTGCGTCTTCCGGCGCGACCTGGCGGCCAAATGCTACTGGGAGCTGTGCGAGATGGCGCCGGCCAACACGGCCGACTACGCGCGCGCGCTGCAGTTTGTGCGGTGGCGCGCGCGCACGGCCAACTCGTCGCGCGGCCTGACCGAGTGGCTCTTCAAGCAGCTGCAGGCGGCGCCGCAGCTGTCGGCCGAGGCGCAGCTCGTGCAGGCGCAGGTCATGGTCTTCACCATCGAGCAGCTGCGACTCCCGATGGAGCTGCAGCGGTCGGCGTACGGGCAGCCGGCGGGCGGCGCCACCACCGAGCAGCCGATGGCGATGGTGCAGGCGTGGTACGACCACGCGATGCTCGAGTTCGACACGGCCTCCAAGCTCGCCAGGAGCGGCTCCAACGGCGTCGACCACGGCTCGGCGCAGCGGCAGCTCGTCTTCCTCGAGCTGGCGGTCGCGTGCGTGCTGCAGCTCAAGGAGGACTTCTTCCTCGCGCACGCGCCGATCGTGCTCGACGCGATGAAGCCGCTGCTCTGGTCGCCCATCAGCGTCGAGGCCGCGCTGCAGTGCGTGCTCCGCCTCCTCCACGGCTGCTACCACGAGCCGCAGCCGTACTGGGCGGCGGGGCCAGAGGCGATCTCGAGGAGCGGCGAGGAGGAGCGCGAGGACGAGGACGAGCCCGAGGTCGCGCTGCCGCGCTACGGCACGCCGATGCACCCCACCGAGGACCTGCGCTCGACGCTGCAGCGGCTCGCGCAGCTGCAGCACATCCTGTTCCCCGGCTGGGCGGAGGCGGCCAAGAGCAAGCAGCGCATGTTCCAGCTGCGGCTGCCCGACTTCATGCGCACCCTCGGCATGGCGAGCGCGCCGTCCGAGCTGCCGCACTCGCTGCAGCTCGTCGACCCGATCGCCGACGTGCTGGTGAGCATGGCGGCGCACAGCGTGCAGTGGGCCGTCGAGCAGCTGATCGTCCCCTTTTTGCAGCTCGGCTGGCGCCGCGCCTCCGCCGCGTACACCGCGTCGTCGATCCGCGCCCTCGCCGTCATCCTCGACGTCGACTCGGCCTTCGCCGCCGGCGCGCAGCGCCCGAGCATGGCGCGGATGCAGCGCGAGGTGCCGACGCTGATGGCGCCGTACATCGTGCAGATCCTCATGGGCGCCTACGAGCAGGTCGGCATCCAGCAGGTCGGGCTGCGCTTCTACCCGCTGGGCGTCCGCACGCGCCCGCCAGCGCGAGGCGAGCCGATCGTCAGCGAGGACTTCCTCTCGACGGCGAGGACGTGGGAGGCCGCGTTTGCCGCCGACTTTGGTGCGCTGCTCTCGGAGCCCGAGTCGGCCGACGCTGCCGCGAGCCTGCAGCCGGGGCAGCAGGAGGACGCCCCAGCTAAGGAGCGAGACTCGCTGCTGCGGCTGATCATGTACCAGGGCAGCGGAGCGTCCGCCGAGGACGATGGCCACATGCTGCACCTCTCCTACGTGCGTTGTCGGCACACCCCCGATCGGCGCGAGGACAGCCAGCCGCTGACGCTCGACCACGCGCTGCTCTGGGACTCGCACACGCGCAACGCGCCGTCGCAGACTCTGCTGCGGCACGAGACCACCTTTGCGCACGCGCAGCACCAGGCGTCCTTCGAGCACACGTACACGGACGGAGGCTACTCCAAGGAGGAGTGGCTGACGTTGTACGTGCACGCGATCGAGGTGCTGCCCCTCTTCGATCCGGGGTCGATCCCCAACAAGCTGATCGTCGACGAGCGGCGGAGATGCTTCTTGGTCAAGGCGCTGGCCCACCCCGACGATCGGGTCGCGAGCGCGGCGGCCATCGCGCTGCAGCAGATCATGATCCACCACGCCGGGCTGCGCGTGAACCTCTTCCGAGCGATGCTCGCCCTGCTGGGGCGCGTCCCGCTCTCGGACGTGGCGGTGCAGGCGACGGTGCTCACCCACTTCTGCCACCTCGTCGAGGTGTGGATCGCCGAGCTGGACCGGACGGACGCGTTCAACCTCGCGAACGTCAACATGATCGAGCCCGTCGAGCCGTACCTGGCGAAGATGGAGGCGGAGGCGCTCGTCGCGATGTGCCACTCGCACGCCTCGGTGCGCCTCCCGGCGCTGCAGCTGATGATGACCGCGCGCAAGCTCGGTCACGCGCTCTCCGCAGCGCACGTTCGAACCTACGCGACGATCACGGGCGAGGTGCAGCGACAGGCGGTGGAGGACGCACGGAAGGAGCTCTTGGAGTCGTTGGAACGCGACGAAGCGGAGCTGGAGGATCTGATCGCAGCCAACGGCGGGGCGACGCAGCCGGGAGCAGCGTTCCGGGCGCCATCATCGCGCGGCGGCTTCGAGAGTGCGCGCTCCGCAAGCGCGCGCGGCGCGCGCTCCGGAGACGGCACCGAGCGCTCGGATGCGAGCGACCTCGATGCCGAGATGCAGGAGCTCCAGCTCGTGAGGGACGCGCTCAAGGACGAGGAGGCCGCACTGGCCGGGCCAGGACAGCTCCACATCGGCGTCCGCGTGGCCGACGTGTTCGACGAGCAGTGGGAGGACATCCGCGGGCAGGCGATGCGGCGGCTGCTCGTCACCGACGGCGACCACGTGCTGGACGGGGACAGCTACCGCCTGCCGGAGGACTTCACCATGCGCAGCCTCGCAGCGGCGGACCACTCGATCGTCTGGACGTACGTGCTGGTGGAGACCACCCACGTCGCGCTGGATGCCGGATGCGCCCGCATGGCCCGCAACGCGCGCCGCGCCATCCGCGCCCGCCTGCGCTCGCTGCCCAAGCTGGCGGCGATGCACAGAGAACGGCCCGATGGTCTCTTCTCCATCCTGCACATCAACTTTGGCAGCATCCTCCTGGCTTCGAGCGGCCTGCCGATACAGCGTCTCGGCCAGAGCACATTCAACTTCAAGGAGCTCCAGCGGCGGCTGACCGCCCGGAAGGCGAAGCCACGCCGCCGTGCAAAGCAGCAGCAGCCGGACGTGGTCATCGCCGCCCGCAAGGCCAAGCACGTCAAGCGCGGCCTGAGCAGCGAAGACGCCAAGAAGAGCCCGCGCCAGCTGCGGCTCGAGATGCACGAGCAGCGCCTCGGCATCACGGCGCTCAAGGAGCGCGACCCCGACACCGACGACGAGGACGAGCCGTACAGCATCATGGAGCGGCTCGACCCGCTGCTGTCGGGGCTGCTCGAGCACCTGCAGTCGCCCTCGCAGTGGGTGCGGCAGACCGTCGTGCTCAGCCTCAGCTCGATACACGGCTCGTGCGTGCTCGCCGTCGTCAATGCCATCCTCCGGACCAAGCGCCCCTCCTCTGCCGCCGCGGCCGCCGGCGCCGCGGCCGGCGCCGCTGCCGGCGCCGCAGCCGGCACCGCACCTGCCGATGGGTCCGTGCAGCCGCCACCCGGACCTCAAGATCGGAGTGCGCAGGCCGCCGGTGGTACGGCGCCCACGCCATCGCCAGAGGACACGGCGCAGATTGGTGCGACCGAGAGCGACCAGCTGCCCGAGATGACCCGGCTGCTCAGTATGATCGCACATCACCACGCCCTTCCGGATGTGCTGGGCAACTGTCCCGAGGTGCTCCCAGCCCTGCTCGACTTCATGAAGCAGGTCTCCGCAAAGCTGCTTGCGCCCATCAAGGAGCTTCTTCGCATCGGCAAGCCGACGCGCGGGTTGCTCAGCGCCGTCGACCCAGATGAGCAGCTGCCGTGGACGCTCGACTACCTGAACATGCTGGCAGGAGTCTCCGATGCCCTCTGCCGCCTGCGTGATCGACGCGAGCATGGTGAGCCAGCCTTCCGAGATGCCCACTGCAGCGCGGATCGCACTCCAGGCGCCCGTTGACACACGCCCCACCCACCCCTTTCGTGCCCGCAGCCGAGTTTGCGAGCCTGCTTCCTGCGGTCGACGAGGAGACCTGGCCTCTGCTGCAACGCTTCGACGCGTACAACCAGCTCAAGCTCTGGTCGGGCCACGGCGCGGGCGGCGAGACGGTGCGCGCGGCCGAGCAGGTCGAGCGGACGATTATGCTCAAGGGCATCCGCAAGGTGGCGGAGCGGAACCGCGTGGCGCGACGCCTCGAGAGCGGCGCCCTGCGACGGATGAGGTACGCGCACTGGGCCGCCGCGCAGCTGCTCAACGTGGGCCCGATGCTCCCCCTCCACGAGGCGCGCGTCGAGATCGAGACCGAGCTGCAGTGGGCGGCCGAGAGCGAGTGCGCCGGCTCGTTCTCGCTGCTGCGGCCGATGCTCGCCTTCCACTTCGACGCGATGCTGCCCCTCTTCCTGCTGTGCACGCACAGCGACGACCTGCTGCACGCCGCGCTCTTCCAGGCGGCGCTCTTCCAGCCGGCGCGCCCCGGCCATCCCGAGCGTTCGATGAGCGTGCTCTACCTGCGCATGACTGAGGCGGCGATAGTGCAGGTGCGTCGAACGGGCGCGCCACGCTCGGCAACATGCGCGAGCGGCCTCCATTCACCACACCGCGTGCGCGTTCCCACAGGCCGAGGAGGATCATGTGCTCCGGCCCGAGCTGCAGGGCGCGCAGAACGACAACATTGCGGCCGTGGTCTTCTGGGGCCTCCTGTTCCTCCTCGCCCCCGAGCCACGCTTCCGCACCGACGCCCTCGGCGCGATCTATGCCGTCATGCGCTCGTGCGGCCTCCCGTCCGGGTCGTACAAGCCAAAGGCCGACTGGCCGAAGTTCAGGACGACCGAGCAGCTCTGCGGCGCCGATGTGAGCGGACTCGATCTGTTCTGGTTCTACGCACCGCTCCACGCCGACGAGGACGAGGACGACGGCGCCTCGATTCCTCCGAGCCCTCCACCGAGCCCCCCTGGCCCGTCAGCAGAGTCCCCTTGGCCCGCAAGCAGCACGCGACGGTGCAGCACCGCGGGTGGCGAGGGCAACACCTCGCGCCGTGGGACGACCTCGCGCCGCAGCAGCGCGACGCCCACCACCAGCGCCCGCGGCAGCGCCCGTAGCGCCCGCGGCAGCGCCCGCGGCGCAGGCGAGGAGCCCTCGAAGGCGGCGTTGGCAAAAGAGGAGTTCGCCCTCGGTAAGCCTGCGCTCACGCAGCAGGAGCTGGTCGGCCTCCGTCTCGGCCTGAACAATGGCAGGCGACGCAACCCCACCGAGCTCATCTCGCTCGTGTTCAAACTCTCGGAGATGCTGTCGGTGCGGCTTCGGCGTCTGAGCACGGCGTTTCTGACTGAGGCGGGCAGCGTCATGTACACACTCATGGACCCGGCGGCGAAGCAGATCACGATCGAGCTGCTGCTGCCGTGGGTCAAGAATATCGCGCTGCTGGAGGCGGGCCGCGTGCGGCGAGTGCCGACGCACCTGAAGAGCGCCGGCTTCTGCTTCGCGCTGCCCGAGGAGTGCCTCAAGGAATTGTTCACGTACAGCTTGGAGGTCTCTGGCGAAGGGCTGCCGCCACTCGTGGCCAAGTTCTGGCGTCACCTCGCCAACGCGGCGCCGCCCAAGAAGGACGGCCAGCCGCCGCACAACGTGCCGGTGCTTGTCAACTGGATCGCAGGCGAGGCCCGTCGCAGAGAGAGCGAGCGCGAGAAGCGGGTGTGCAACTCTCTGCTCTGGTTTGTCAAGGAGCTGGCGCTCGCCGGGGGCGACGAGGGTGGGGGAGGCGGCGGCGCCAAGAAGCGCTGGCAGGCAGCGGGCGGCTTGGCTCGCAAGACGCAGATCATTGCCAGCCTTCGCGAGTCTTCCAAGAAGGTTCGCTCCAAGTCGCTGTTCGCTGTCGAGGCCGCCGTCTTGCTGGCCGGCGAGGTAGTGAACGTGGACAAGCATGGCGGTGGCTCGTCTTCGCAGGACGGCTCAAACGGCAAGGACAGCCGCACGGAAGTGCCAGGAGAGGTGACGCCACCAGCCCCTCAAGAAGGAGACAAGCCTCGCAAGCGAGAGCGGCCGTCCGCGGTACCAATTCTCGACATGAGCAGCATCACTCTGCCTTTCAAATAGGAATTCTTGGGCCTACTTTTACAGTTCGCATGTGTGCCATACGTGCTACCCGGTAGCTACCCGGCGTCGCAATTGTGAGTTTCTAAGCGGGTTGTCGTATCTTAGTCTTGAAATCTCTTGAGTTAGTATCTTGAGTGGGACCGTGGACCGGCTGCACCGGAGACGGTCAAGGAGGTGAGAATTGGAGGAGACGGGGCCTGCAGACGAGGCCGGGACGTTCCCTGCGCTATGCGCGCCACTTGAGCTTGAGGTGGCCGAACTGGCTCGGAAGCTGCAAGTCGAAACCAAAGCGAGGCATCGCTTCGCCGAGGAAGCCCGCCGCCCCCTGGCAACGCAGCATGCAGCCGCCAGGCAGGCGCACGTCTTGCTGAAGCACGAGCCAGGTGCCTGGGTCCCGTTGGCCCACCTGCTGCACCAGCTTGAGCTTGGAGCAAGTACGCACCGTGGGATGCGGGCGTCCCTGCCACATAACACGTTCACGAAGCTGGGACGCCGCGACCGACTGTGCGTTTGGGGAACAACGACGAGGTGCAGGCGAATCTGAACGCGGATGCGGGGGTGCACTGCGCGCGCACCTGCCCGCCGACCCAAACAGCAGCGCGCCCCTCAGGCGGGGCCGCTGGTCCGACTGAACGCACGAGGTCGAGGGACGCCCCACACGAGCTTCGGAAGGGCACGTTCCATCCATTCGGGAGCGTCGTGACGCGGGAAGTCAAGCAGCCGTGGATGCGAGTAAACTCCTGCGTGCGTGAGAACATTGCGTGAGAACATGGCAGTGCTGGACGTGTTGTGCGTCCCACCGATCGGGCACTGCCCGCATCGTACCTGCATGGCGTGCGTGCAGCTCAGGGACGCCAGCTGCGCGTTGCGAGGCCCAACCGGCAGCCGGACACGCCACATGAAGCGGTCCAGGGGCCCGGACCGCGCCTCCGCTGGCCCATGTGGGGATGTCGTGCTCGAGCGAGGGCCGGTCGATCGAGGGGAAGCCGGCATGCTGGTCGGGATGGGCGTGGCAGGGACAGAGATCGACGATGGCAGCGGGCCGAGGCTTGCTGCGCGCGAGCTCGCGTAGCGTCCCAGCACGAGCTCCCGCGCCATGACCGTGGTTGCCAGCGCGTCGCTGGGCGTTTCAGCGCGTGAGGTCGCACGCGGCGCCGTCGTCGTTGCAGTCGTGGTGTCACGCAGGCTGCGGACTGTCAAAGACGAGGAGGCGCCGCGTCGAGCATCCCATCGTGCACGGACGGTGGCGTGGCTCGCCGAGGTCGTGCTGCGGGTGGCGACCGGCAGGCGCACCCGTGCGGAGGCGCTCAAACGCACCCGTGGCGCCACGCCCGAGGCCGCCCGGAGCTCTGGCATCGGGATCGGCAGGCGAAGCGCCACCGAGCGCGCCGACGGGCTCAGACGTGCGCACAGGCTCCGAACGCGGCGCGGCGGTGAAGCCAGGCTGCTCGGTGCCGACAGGCTCGGTGCCGGCGGAGGTAGCGGCGGTGCAGGAGTGGCGCTCGGCGCTGCGCGGCGGCTCAGCGTCGTCTCTAGGGCCGTCCGGCGCGCCTGGCGGAGCGAGTCGAGCGCCTCCTTGCCGCGCGTCAGGACCTGGAGGCGCGATGCTCCGAGAGGAGGGTTGCCGTGTGACGGACCAGGAAGCCATTCGGAGCCGTCGCCGCTGACGCGCAGCCCAGCCGCGCCTGCGAAGGAGAGCGCCAGCCGGTCGGCGTGCACAAACGCGGCGGCGGGCGCCGCGGCGGCGCCCTTGCTCCAGGAGCGTTGCAGCCGGGCATCGACGTCGTGGCATGTCCAGTCGCCCGTCCGGAGGTCAATCCGGCAGCTCGCCGCCGCCGCCCGCGAGCGCGTCAGCCCACGCGCCACCATCGCGGCGGCCCAGCCCTGCGGCAGGCTGCGAGCAGGCGCCCACTGGAGCTTGCACGGGCCAGAGCTGGCCTCGTGCGTGCGAGCGTCGACTGTCAGCGTGGGCGCGGTCGCGCGAAGCTGCTGGCCTCGCGTGAGGACGACGCCGCCGCGGCACACGTAGGCGGCGTCGTGGCCGTCGCGGCTCTGCTGCACCTCGAGCACGTCCGCCGAGATGTGCACCGGAGACTCGTCCAGCTGACCGGCCTTGAGACGGCGCAGGAGCCGCGACGGGTCGATCGACGGGGGCAGCCGAGGACGGGCGTCGTCGCCGACGACGAAGACGACGCGGCGCGCGGTGACTTTGACGCCACCGCCGACAAGATCGATCGCAACCATATGCGAAGGCGGGGCGCCAGCCAATCCCCGTCCTTGCGCTGCTTCGAGCCCGGAAGGCGGGCAGCGTGGCCAGGGCCCTCTGAGCGGCGGCTTAGGAAAAGCTAAAAAGTAATCGAAAGCAGAAGTCTAATGCGATGCCGAGGACTGGGCTCTCGCGTCTACTTTACTTTAGATACTTTAGATCATTGCTTTGCTTCCTGAAGTCTATCTGTATCTAATTCCTATCTATCTATCTATCCCGAGAGAGGAGGTCGACCAGCCATCGGTCCAGCTCATCGCATCGCGCAGCGTCTTCACAAGATAGCCACGCACGCACCCCGACATGGACGACTGGCGCTCTGCGTTTGCTGAGGAGTGGGATGCCGTCGTGCTCGGCACCGGCATGAAGGAGTGCCTCCTGAGTGGGCTGCTCTCTGTCGCCGGGAAGAAGGTGCTCCACCTCGATCGCAACAACTACTACGGCGGCGCCTCGGCCTCGCTCGACATCCAACAGCTCTTTGCTAAGTTTGCTGGCGACGAGAAGCCCAGTGCGCCTGCACCATCGCGCCGCCAGCAGCAGGCCGCGCCTCGCTCCCATGGGGGCCACGCGCACCCACCCACCCACCCACCCACCCGCCCGCCCGCCCGCCCGCCCACCCACACCGGCACCGTCTCCTGTCGCAGGCGACGCCGAGCTCGGCAAGCTGCGCGACTACGCGGTGGACATGGTGCCCAAGTTCATCATGGCTGGCGGCACGCTCGTCAAGGTGCGCTCCGCTCCCTCCCTGCCGCCGCGCGAATCACTCGAGCGCCCCCTGTCATGGCACCTGGCGCGCCCGGCACGCAGGTCCTGATCCACACCGGCGTCGCCAACTACATGGAGTTCAAGCCCGTGGACGGCAGCTTCGTGTACCGCAACACCGGCGGCGGCAAGATCTTCAAGGTGCCGACGACGCCCAAGGAGGCGATGAAGTCGGGCATGCTGGGAATGACCGAGAAGGCGCGGATGGCGCAGTTCACGGCGTGGGTCGACTCGGTCGACCTGGCGAACGAGGAGACGTGGAAATCGAAGGGCCTCACGGGCTCGACCAAGCTGCAGCTCAACACGATGCTGGGCAGGGACTTCTTCAAGTACTGGAAGCTCGAGGCCGGCACGGTCGAGTTCCTGACGCACGCGTGCGCGCTGTACCGTGACAACAGCTTCATGGACAAGCCGGCCCTCGAGATCGTGCAGCGCATGAAGGTGCAGCTGCGAGCCCCCACCCC
>Ga0209713_10002695_pt1 | contig 11082 bp, 1 predicted proteins | sample ArcOceMetagenome_3_FD_187444 | JGI IMG/M metagenome (GOLD analysis project Ga0209713, IMG submission 187444) | Marine eukaryotic phytoplankton communities from Arctic Ocean - Arctic Ocean- Svalbard ARC20M Metagenome (SPAdes) (version 2) | ecosystem: Environmental > Aquatic > Marine > Oceanic...
AAGACGCCGAGTTTGGCAAGTGTCGGAGCCATGTTGCCTCTCGCGACCCTTCTCGCGCTGGGGCTAGCCCAGCCGGACCTCCGCGAGCCTCGGCCGGCGGCGGTGAGGGTGGTGCTGGAGCCGGTCGCCCTCGTCGACGCCGCCCTGCTGCGCGACACGCCCGCGCGGCTCGCCAAGCTGGCGGGCTGCGAGGCGCCCGCGTGCAAGGCGACCGTCAGCAGGCACAGCGCGCACGTGGTGATAGCGCACCTGCACGGGCCGGAGCCCGAGCGCATGCGGACGGCACTCGAAGGCTTCGACGAGCGAAGATTTAGCGAGGCGCTCGGCCTGCAGCTGGTGGTGCCTCCGGTCGTGAGCCTCCCCCCCTCGAAGCAGCAGCAGCCGCAGCAGAGCGCCACCACGCAAGCGGCCCCGCCCGCCGCGTCGAAGCCGACGCCGACGCCGACGCCGACGCCCTCGGCGCTGCTCCCCGAGGGGTCGCCATTCCCCGAGCTCGCCGGGCTGGTCGAGGACGACGTCGACAGGGTCGAGGCGCACCTGCGCACGCTGGCGCGGCAGGCGCTGGCACGCGGCGAGGGTGGCGACGGCGGCAGCCGCGGCGGCGGCGGTGGCGGCGAGGTGAGCCTGCTGGGTGAGCCGTCCATCATCGAGGCGACGGCATCGAACGTCGGGCCGGTGGCCGCGGTGGCATCATCGCAGCAGCGGCAGCGGCAGCTGGAGCTGCCGGGCGTCGACCCGTGCTCGGTCGTGTGCGCCGACCCGTCGGGCTCGTGCGACGGCGCGCAGGACGCCTCGCTGCCGAGCTGCCAGCGCTGCGCCGCGTGCCGCGCGAGCGGCGCGGTCAACGGCGCGGCGCCGCCGGCGACGCTCAACGTGAGCAGCACGCGCGTCGTCGAGTTTGGCGTCGTCCCGGGCAGCGTCGGCCGCCGATCGCTGACGGTGAGCTGGAAGATCGCGGCGCCCCCACCCGACGGCGACGGCGGCGGCGGCGGCGGCGGCGGCGACGACGACGACGACGAGCCGCTCTTCTTCGTGCTCTTCGCCGCGCCGGTGGCCGACGCCTTCACGACGCTCGAGACGCCGGCGGAGGGCTTCAACCCCTTCCACGACCACGAGGGCGGCGCCGTGGGCCACGCCCATCCGGCCGCGACCAACCTGAGCGACGTGCAGGGCGCGCTGCCGTGGGCGACGCTCGCGCCCGAGCACGTGGCGTGGCTCAACCGCTCGGCGCTCGCGCAGCCGCTCGGCTCGTTCGCCGTGACGCTCGTGCCCAATGTGAGCGACGCCGCGAGCTGCGTCGACGGCTGCACCGCCGAGGTGCCCGCGTCGGCGGGGCTGGTGCCGCGCACGCACTACGCGCTCGCGCTCGAGGCGGTCACGTCGCGCGGCGCGTCCTTCGGCGCCGAGCTCGCCGTGTGCACCGCCGCCGAGACCGAGATCTGCACCGCCGACCCTTGCTGCCTGTGCGACGCCGACGCCAACACCCTCGTGTGCGGCGCCTCGCTGGGCGGCGCCGACGACGCCAGCGCCGACGCGAGCTGCGATCTGCAGGTGTGCGACGACGCGCAGTACTGCCTGTGCGGCGGCGACGGCGACATCGTCGCGTGCGCCAAGGAGGGGCTGCACCGCCAGAGCGTCTCGCAGAGCCTCACGACGAGCGCGCCGGCGGTGCCGTCGGCCGCGCTGCAGGGCCTCGTCCCGGCGGCGTGCGTGCCGCACCGCCTCGTCGTGTGCGCCACCACGCCGGTGCTCGGCGACGGCGGCAACTCGGCGGTCGCGGCGCTGTCGCTCGTCGCGCGCACCGACGCGCGCTGCTACTACGACGACGACGCGGCGCGGCCGCTGCGCGCCTTCGCCGAGTGCTCCGACGGCGTCGCGCTCTCCAACATCGGCGGCGAGCAGGCCGCCAGCTACCCGCCGCGGCTCGCGGCGCAGGCTGACGCCGCGACCTTCTGCGGCGCGCACGGCGGCCTCGAGACGACCGACGTCGCGACGCCCTTCCCCTCGGCCGTGCTCGCCGACGACAGGGCCAAGGCCGACGCCGGCGGCGGCGACGGCGGCGGCGGCGGCGGCGACGTCAGCTACTACTGGCGCGTCCTGACGTGCGACGGCACGCCGTCGGCGGAGGACGCGCCCTCCGAGGAGGAGGAGGGCGTCTTCGCGTGCGTCTCGCAGGAGCAGGCCGAGGCCGTCTCGTCGGCGGCGGCGCTCGGCGCGGGCGCCGCCGTCGCCGACGCCCTCGCGAAGCTCGGCGCCGACGCCTCCGCCGCCGAGCTGCAGGCGGCGGCCGAGGGCGGCGCGCGCGCCGCCGCGAGCGCCGCGCAGTCGCAGAGCTGCCCGCAGCCGCCGTCGCCGCCGCCCGGCTTCCTCGCGCTGCCGCCGCCGCCGCCGTCGCTCTCGCCGCCGCCGCCCGCCTCGTACGAGTACCCCGCCGAGTGCCTCCGCTCGCAGGCGGCGGCGCTGCCGCCGCGCGGCTGCGGCGACGCCGCGTCGCCGCGCGGCGCGCAGCTGCGCGCGCCCGCCGTCGGGGCCCTCGAGGCGATGCTGCCGCGGCTGCCCGCGCCGGCGCAGGTGGCGGCGACGACGCGGCGCGCGGCGACGTCGCTGCCGCCGGGCCTCTCGTCGGTCGTGGCCAACGCGACCTACGGGCTGTGCGCGGCGACGGCCGTGTCGCTCGGCATGACGCGCGGCCAGCTCGAGCACGCGGCGGGCGTGCTGCTCGAGGCGGCCGACCCGACGCTGCTCTCGACGGCCGTCGCGCTCTCGCTCGAGCTGCGGCTGCTCATCCCCGCCTCGAGCGCCGCCGACGCCGCCGACGTCACCGCCACCCACCTCGCCGCCGCCGCCAAGGCCGCGTGCACGTCGGACGTCGCCGCCGCGGGGGGCTGCACCGTGGCCGTCGCCGACGGCTGCTCGACGAGCCTGCCGTGCGGCGCCGAGGCGCCGCCGCCGTCGGCGCCCGCCACGACGGCAGTGGCGCCCGGCTCGTCGTCGTCGTCGAGGACGGCGAGCAGCCTGGTGGGCGCGGGGCCGCCGTGCGCGCAGCGCGCCTACGCGGTCCAGATCACGCCGAGCTCGGGCGCGCCGCTCGGCGAGCAGCTGCGCGGCGCGTGGGACCTGGCGCAGGTGCTCGAGCGGCTGCAGCACGAGCTGTACGAGACGCCCGACGCGTGCCTCGACGCCGTCGACATGTCGGTGCTCGAGCCGCGGCTCGTCGCGCGCGTCACGGCCGAGGTGCCGCTCGCGTCGCGGCCGTGGTCGGCGCCCGACGTCGTCGCCGCCGCCGAGGCCTCCGCCCACGCCGACGTCGCCGCCGAGCAGGCGGCGGCGCTGCTCGCGGCGTACAGCCTCGCGCTGTGCGTAAGCGTCGACCCCACCACCGTCGACGGCCCCGCGCCGCCGCCGTCGCCGCCGGCGCCGCCGCCGGCTCCGGAGACGGAGCCGACGCCGACGCCGAGCGCGACGGCGGCGCCGCTCGCCGACACGCCGCTCGGCGCGTGCACCGACACCAACGACGAGCTGACGCGCGAGATCGCCGAGCTGCGCGACCAGCTGTCCAACTGCTCGGCCAAGCTCAACGGCGCGCTCGCCAACAACACCAACGTGATCGACTCGATCCACCCGCCGGTGCTCTCGCTGTCGCGCGTGCAGAACGTGTCGGAGGACGCGTCCGACCTCAGCCTGAACGTCGAGATGCTCAACGCGTCCGAGGAGGTGCTCTTCTACCGCGTGCGCGTCTACAACTACACCGACCTCGGCGCGACGAAGCCGCTCAACATCAAGCACCTCAACATCACCGACGACTACGGCACGTCGCTCCGCCACCTCGCCGACACCATCGAGCGGGAGGACGGCGAGGACGGCGAGTACGCGGCGGCGTGGGAGGAGGAGGACGAGTACGTCGAGGACGACGACCCGGTGGTCGCGGCGCTCGTCGCCGAGAGCGAGGCGGCGGCGGCGCCGATGCTCGTCACGTTCTCGGCGGTGCTCGACGCGTCGATGGAGGACTTCGACGCGGGCGAGTCGTACCTGCGCTCGGGTCTCGCCGTGCTGAGCGGCGTCGAGGAGCCGCAGCTCGTCATGAACGCGACGATCGGCTCGGTGCTGCTCGCGGCGTCGATGCAGCTGCCCGCGGCGCGCGCGGCGCACACGATGCAGGCGCTGTGCGGCTGCGACGAGGCCGCCGTCCTCATCACGCCAACACTCGCGCCCAGCACCGGCGGGTTCGCCGCCGCGCCCGCGCCGCACGCCAACGTGAAGGGCTGCGCGCTGGCGACGGCGTCGCCGCAGGGCGCGGCGCGCCGCGGCGTGCTCGAGGCGGCGCTGGGCGTCTCGTTCATGGCGGGTTCGCCGCCGACGTGCGAGGCCGTCCACCTCGGAGCCACGGCCGCGTCCAAGCAGCTGGAGGTGTCGCTGGCGGCGGCCAGGACGGCGCGGGCGGCCAAGGCGAACAAGATGACGGCTGTCAAGGTGGCCGAGGCCCGGGCCAAGGCCAAGGCGAGGGCGGCGCGGGTGGCGGCGCAGCTCCGGGCCAAGCAGTCGACGCCGGTGGACGACGCGGGCACCGGGTACGAGACCGCGCCCAACAGCTTCGACGAGCGGTCGAGGAGCGACGGGCAGAACCTGGTCGGCGTGTGGGACGTGCCGGCGCCGTGGGTGGGGCCGCCCAACTGCACGGCGCAGAACCTGACCAACTCGACGTGCTACGAGGCCGTGAAGACGGCGTCGATCCCGCTCCACTCTCGCGAGGGCCCCTTCTCGTTCGAGGCGGTCGCCGTGACGGCGGTCGGCGTGACGCGCGCCTCCAACGAGGTCACCGTCGACCTGCTCAACTACTCGGCGCCCGAGAAGGGGCCGCCGTACAACCTGAGCGTCGACGCCGTCACGACGACCTCGTTCGACCTCGCGTACTTTGCGACGTACCCGGGCAAGAACTTTGGCCAGTACGTCGACCCGCCGACCAACTCGACGTACACGCTGCACCTCGTCCACCTCGACGAGAAGGGCGGCGTTGTGCACGAGACGCGCGAGCTCCGCCCGGGCGCAGAGTGCCTGCTCTCGCCGTGCACGTCGCTCGTCGACGGCCTCACGCCCGACGCCGACGGCCGGCCGCGCCAGTACGGCGTGTGGCTGCAGCAGCACTCGCTCGACGGGCGCAACTTCACCTCGGGGCCGAGCGAGCCGACCACCTCGTTCTGCTACGGCGGCGGCGGCGCCAGCGACCGCGCCTTCGCGGCGGGCGCGCAGTCGCACGCGTCGGCCCTCGGCCTCCGATCGGCACGCGCGCACGGTGCGGACGCGCGCGCCGCCTCGCGCTCGAATGCGGCGACGAGTCTGCGCCAGCAGCCGGCGCCGAAGCCGAAGCACGCGCCAAAGGAGCCGGAGTTTTTGCGTGACCGCCATCGGCGCCAGCGCCAGCGCCATCGACGGAGAGCCGCGGCGGCTGATACGGATGCGGCGCTGCTGCAGCTGTCCGAGGCGCCGGTGCCGCCGGGAGCCTGGTCGCGCCTGAGGAGCCGTGCCGACGCCGCCGTGGCACCGACGCCGACGCCGACGCCGTCGCCGAGCAACAGCACGCACGCGTTCGCGGGCAGCGAGAGCACGCACGCGGCGACGGTGGCGCGGCTGCAGGCGCCGTACCGCGTGCGGCTGCAGGACGAGGGCGCCGGCCGCGCGCGCCTCACGTGGTCGATGGCCGCCGGCCTCGACTACACGAGCTACCGCGTCACGGCGATGAGCCTCTCGGCCAACGCGAGCGCCGCGCAGCAGCTGCACGTGCGCATGCTGGCGCCGACGCAGGTCGCGACGGCGGTCGCAGCGACGGAGGACTTCTCGGCCGCCTTCGACCTGCCGACGTACGTCTCCGGCGCCAAGGACGTCATCGTGTGGGTGCAGGCGCTGCGCAGCCACGGCCTGCTCACGGCGGCGTCGGCGCCGTCGATGATGGGCTCCGACGCGTGCGAGGCGCCGACGCGGAAGCAGACGGTCGCGATGCATGGCCACCTGTGTCTGTCGGAGATCGCGCCCGACGCGCAGCGCACCGGCGCCGACTTCCTCGCCAATCTCACGTCGCAGCTGCTCGCGCCGACGGCCGACTACCAGATCGTCGACCTCGACGCGACCGTCGAGCTCTCGATCCCCTTTTTGGTGCCAGTCGACCTCGGCCACCTGCAGGCGGTCGAGCTGGTGCGCGCCGCCATGTGCGACCCGGGCGACGACGAGTGCCACGTCTTCGAGCTCGAGGTGGCGGAGGACTTCAAGTGCGGCGTCGCCGAGGGCGTCGTCGACGAGTCGCAGCAGATGCTGCGCCGCACGCGCGTCGACGACGCGTCGGAGCTCGTGCGCGTGCTGGCCACCGTCAGCATGCACACGAGCATCGAGACGGCGCTCTCGCGCGCCTTCAAGCTGCACATGCGCGTGGCCAAGCCCAAGACGCCGACGGCGGCCGTCGCGCTGAGCGCGCACGGCGGCGCGTCCTCCGCGGCGGCGGCGACGTGGGACCTTGCGCTGATGGAGCCGTTCTTCAAGATCGAGGCGACGGCCGAGGCAGTGGTCTTCGGCGACGTCGACCTGGCGACCGTCACGTCCGAGGTCGTCGGCGGCGCCAACTCGGTGCTGATCAGCGAGGAGGGCGCGCGGGGCTGCCCCGCCGCGCCCGACGACCCCACGTGCCCCACGACGCCGAGCGGCTTCGACGCCGACGCGCTCAACCTCACGGCGGCCGACGCGGCGGCGACGGGCTACGAGGGCGCCGCGCTCACGCTCCGCTGGACGATGGAGCAGACGGGCGCCGAGCCGACCTACTACGAGGTGACGACGACGGCGCTGACGGCCGACGGGCTGCCGCCGCGCACGCACATCTCGAGCCCGCTCGACCCGGCGTGCCTCGCCATCGACGGCGGCTGCACCTTTGTCGTCGACGGCCTCGCGGCGTGCACCGAGTACGCCGTCGCCATCGCGGCCGCCAACCCGGCGTGCTCGGGCAACCCGACGTCGTCGGTCGTGCAGAGCACGCCGTGCGCCGTCGGGCAGCTGGGCGGCATCTACTCCAACGGGACGGTGCCCGGCGGCGTGGTCGGCGACGTGGTCACCGCGCCGGTGTGGCCGCCGGTGGGCTGGGTGGGCGACGTCGTGGTGGCGCCGACGGCCAACGCGAGCGGCTCGTCGCTGCTGCCGCGCACGCCCTTCTTCTTCGAGGTGGTGCCCGAGTCGCTCGCGTGCACCGCCTTCAACATCTCGTGGCGGATGGAGCAGCGCGGCGGCCGCGCGACGTCGTACCGGCTCAAGCTCGACATGACGACCGCCGCGCAGCCCGACAAGCAGATCACCAAGACCTACCCGCTCACGACCGCCGTGCTCGACCCGATCGACTGCCTCGACACGTGCGTGATGGACATCACCGGGCTGCTGCCCGGCACGTCGGCCACGCTGCAGCTCGAGGCGGTCAACGAGCACGGCGTCAGCGCCGCCACGTCGCTCCTCGCGACGGCGACGCTGCCCGCGACGTCGTGCCCCGAGGAGCCGCCGCTGCCGACGCCGACGCCGACGCCGACGCCGACGGCGCTGCTGCCCGCGGCGCTCGACGGCGGCTCGCTCGAGCTGCGGAGCGCCGCGCCGAAGCGATGCGAGGCGACGTGCCGCGGCCAGACGTGCGACGACTGGGTGCGCTACCACAACGTGTCGTGCGCCGAGCTCGCCTCGCTCTTCGGCTGCGACTGCGGCGGCTGCGGCTGCACGGCGCCCGAGCCGGCCGAGCCGGCGGCCGCGGTGTCGGCGCCGGCGGCGGCGGCGTCGGGCAGCAGGCTCCAGGGATACACGGACGCGGTGCCGCCCGGCATGGAGCTCAAGTACGTCGGGCCGGGCGCATCGGCGCTGACGGAGAGGGCGGTGGACTTCAAGTCGACGCTCGACGAGAAGATGAAGGGCGAGTACGACCGCACGTACGCGGAGGAGCTCAAGAAGCTCACCGACCCGAAGGCGGTGCGTTTCGAGGAGCGGTGGGCCGAGAAGCTGCAGCACGCCAAGGAGCAGGCGTACACCAACGAGGTGCAGAAGCAGCGCAACCTCCTCGAGCAGGAGCAGCGGCTGGCGGAGGTCGAGGCGGAGCAGCGCCACCGCATGCTCGCCGTCGCCGAGACGCTGCAGAAGGAGCGCGCGGCGCAGGCGGTGCAGCAGGCCGCGGCGGTCGAGAAGGAGCAGAAGCGCGTCCAGATGGCGATCATGGCGCAGAAGCGTTCCGAGATGATGCGCGAGGCGGCGCACGAGCAGTACCTCGCGCGCGTCGCGGCGGCCGATCTGCCGCAGGCGCCGCAGGCGCCGTGGCCGGCGCGGAGAGCGAGCCTGCCGACGATCGGCGGCGCAGCGGCGGCGCAGGCGCGCAGCTCAGTCTCGCTGCTGTCGACCGCACCGCAGCTGGTCGAGGTCGCGGCGGTGCCGCCCATGCGCCCCGGCTCGCCCTCGCCGCCGCCCCCACCGCCGCCCTCGCCGCCGCCGCCGCCGCCTCCGTCGCCCTCCCCGCCCTCTCCGCCTCCGCCGCCGTCGCCGCTGGACTGCCGTCCGGCCGCGGTGGCGGTCAACCGCTCGAGCATCACACCCACCTCCTTTGGCTTCTCGTGGCGACTCCCCGCCAAGTGTGCCGCGCTCGACCTGACGCGCTTCGAGTTGGCCATCGCCGTCGACGTCGGCACGTCCAGCGACGGCGCCGCGGCCGCGCCCGGCGCGTCGGCGACGCGCCTCTTTGTGAGCAAGCCCGCCGGTTGCGTGAGCGAGGCATGCTCGTCGCACTTTACGAAGCTGCGACCGGGCGCGGCCTACCGCTTCTGGCTGCAGCCGCTCGAGGAGTGGAGGGCGTGGGGCGAAAGCGCGGAGGGCGTGGGGCGAGGGTTCTCGCGCGGGACGCGACTGCAGCTCCCGGAGCTCGGATCGCCGCCTCCGCCGCCCTCGCCGCCGCTGCCGCCGCCTTCTCCACCTCCCCCGCCGCCACCCTCACTGTCATCGCCTCCACCGCCTCCCCCGCCCTCACCATCCCCTCCTCCACCGCCGCCGCCGCCCCGCAAGGCGGCGCGGGCGCAGCCGGCGCTCCCGCACGAGCTGCAGCTGCTCGAGGTCAGCCACGAGCCCGAGCCCGAGCCTCCTGCCGCCGCGGCCCAGCAGCAGCTGCCCAGCAACAGCAGCAGCAGCAGTAGCAGCAGCAGTAGCAGCAGCGGCAGCAGCAGCGATGCGTTCGGCCCGTACGACGCCGACGCCCGCAGCAGCGCGCCCGCGACGTCCGCCAACGCGAGCGTCGCCGCGCTTGCCACCGACGCCTCCGCCGCCAACCTGAGCAGCGCGCAGCCGCTCAACGCGAGTGGCGTGCGCGAGCTGCCGCCGTTGGACATGGAGAGGGCGCGCCAGGTGTCTGGCGTGACGGGCAGCGACGACAAGGATGTCAACCTGGCGCGGCCGATCGTCGCGGGCACCGGCATCGAGCACGAGCACGGCGGAGGCCCCAAGCTGCCGCCGGGGCTGGTGGTGCTCCACCTCATCCTGAAGCTCTTCCTGCTGATCGGCTTCGTCTTCCTCGGCTGCCTCATCGCGCGCTTCTTCTACTTTTGCATCTTTGGCAAGCCGCAGCCCGACGGTGAGGCCGACGACGGCAAGGGCGGCGGCGCCTCGTCGCGTGGCCGTGGCGGCGGCGGCGGCGGCGCGGCGTCGGCGGACAGCAGCGGCTCCGACAGCCACCGCGTCGTGACGATGCGGTGCACGATCCCCGAGGGGATGGGGCCGGGGCAGCAGCTGACGTGGCTCTCGCCCAGCGGCACGCTCGTGGCGATGACCATCCCGCAGGGCAGCGAGGCGGGCCAGATGCTGGAGTTCCCCGTGCCCGCCGCTGTGCTCCGACCCAACCAGGGCGGAGCGGCGCCGCCGGCAGCGGCGCAGCCAGCAGCGGCGCAGCCAGCAGCGGCGCAGCCAGCACGCAAGCAGAGCGAACACAAAATCTAAGCGCGGACCGAGCGAGAGCTCGTTGTTCGCAGAGGCAGAGCCTCGCGAGAGAGGGAGAGTCCATGCCTAGGAATTTAGGACCAGGGTATCTAGGATTCAGAATATAAATGGCGAGAGGAGCACGCACACCGCACTCCAACTGCCGCGCAACACCCACTCGCGAAGGACTCACTCCAACGGATTGAATATCGATCGGATCAGCACATCGTCCTGCGGCGTCACTTGCGTGACCATGCTCACCTGCAGCACCTCCGTCTCGCCCGAGTAGAGGACCACGAGCAGCAGGCCAACGTTGGCCAGCACGTGGCGGCTGAGGTGCGCGACGCTCACCTCCGGGACCGAGAAGTTCATGCTGTGCTCGCCGACCGGGTAGTCCTGCGTCGGCGTGGAGCCGAGCTCGACGATCTTCCGCTTGTGCGCCTGGTCGGCGATGAAGCGGATCTCCCACCGCGCCTGCGGCAGAGACTGCAGCGCGGTGAAGCTCATCGCGATGTTGAGCTCGCAGTCGAGCGCGCAGTTGTTTGGATCGACGGAGATGGCCTCCACCGTTACGACCTCGGGCGGGGCCTCCTCGTCCATCGTACGCTCTCCGAGAGTGCGGCCGGTGGCGCAGCGCTGGCGGCTGTAGCTTCTCGGCCGTCGTGGACTTGCGCGATCGCAAACTTCTGGTTGCGGTGGTTTGCAATGGAATCGTCAGGCGTCTGCTACAGATTTAGGTGGCTCCACGGCGCTGCATGCGCTCATGCATGCATCTCTTGTCCACTCGTATGCATCTTTGCCTCGCGGCCGCCACAACGTCTGCTGGCTCTCCGTCAGCTTTGCTGGCTCTAGCTTCGCATCTTCGGCGACACAAGCCATGATCCCGGTCGTTCTAGCCGGCCTCGCGCTGCAGGCGCCACCGCTGGCTCGCCTCTCCGTGACCGCTCGTGCCGTGACCGCTCGTGCCGTGACCGCTCGTGCCGTGACCGCTCGTGCCGCTCCATCCAGGACGCCCGACGCCCAGATGGTGCTGCCGAAGGCCGTGGCGATCCTGCCGTTTATCCCGTGGATATTCGTGATCACCGTCAACAACCTGCCGACCGACCTTCGGCTGCGCATCCA
>Ga0209713_10002696_pt1 | contig 11082 bp, 7 predicted proteins | sample ArcOceMetagenome_3_FD_187444 | JGI IMG/M metagenome (GOLD analysis project Ga0209713, IMG submission 187444) | Marine eukaryotic phytoplankton communities from Arctic Ocean - Arctic Ocean- Svalbard ARC20M Metagenome (SPAdes) (version 2) | ecosystem: Environmental > Aquatic > Marine > Oceanic...
CGCAATAGCCAGCTTTTAACAGCTGGTGTACTAGGAATTAAAAGCTTTTGAGAAGTATGATAAGATTGTCGGGTCAGTACGAAGAGGGAAGATCAACCCCTAGCACTTTACATTAGAGATAAGAGGAAGTGACTACGGGGTACGGATGAAAGATTGATCGAGTATCTGCGTACGCGGGGGCACGATCACACCTACCAGTCTACTGGGACACCTCGCGGAGCCACTTGACCGCCGCTTCGTAGTGCTTTTTCTCCTTCTCGATCCCGATAAATTTCCGACCGGCCTTCCTCGCCGCCACCCCTGACACCCCTGTCTTCATGCATGGGTCAAGCACTGTGTCACCCGGTCGCGAATAGCGTCGGATCAGCTCCTCCATAAGGCCGACGGGCTTCATGGATCGACGTGGCTGTGGTGCCTTCTCGTAGGACAGGACTGTCGAGTGCTCGCCCCGGCCGCCTTGCTGGAACAGCGTCAGTGCTCTGATTCCAGGGGAGCGGTAGAAGACTTGAACATCCTCGTGCCCGGTGGCTGCCAAGAAATCCTGGTTGAAGGTTTGTGAAGCGCGGTCGTTATGGACCCACACCAAGGACTGAACCCCCACCCCCGTCTGGCTCATAACGGCTCGCACCTCGTGCGAGAAGGCTCCTTGGCCAAAGATCATGATGTGGCCTCCAGGCATGAGCACTCGCCAGAGCTCTATGCGAAGTGCCGCCCACTCTGCCTTCGACCACCGCACATCCCACTGATTATTCCAGTTGCCCCCTCCTCCTGTGCCAAATGTCATTCCGTAGGGCGGGCGCGAAACACCGGTTTTCGATCGTTTCAACTCGTCTCTCGTGCGTAACCGCTGTGATAGGTGATTTTACCCCCAGTCATGGGCGGCCTTGAGGTGAAACACGAAACACGAAACAGTAACACGAAACACGAAACACCAAACTCAATCTTAGATCCACTGCGAATGTTATGCCGTGGCTTTTCATACCCGCGCGGAGCGCGGTGAAAGAAAAATGGACTCCAAAACAGCCTTCCAAGGGACCAAAACACTACGAAACATCACAACGAAGAGGCTGAAACACGAAACACAAACATGGCGACCAGGGGGAAACATGAAACACGTGAAACACAGACGTCACCGAGCACAGTGAAACATGAAGCACGACTGGGCTGCTTGGTAATGCGTCACACTGCCGTCAAGATCACCTCGTTCAAGAGGCCGGCTCTGATCATCTTGCAGCTGCAGGGCGACGGGCGACATGGGCAGGCGCCGACCGAGCAGCGTGACGAGCGCAGCCCACGCGGACACAAACAGGACCCGAGGCAGGACGGCACGCAGCAAGGAGCTGCCCGTCCAGCCGAGCAGCATCCGCTGCCAGCGGGCCCACGGCCCGAGCCCCGTGTAGTCCATCCACGTCTCGTGCGAGAAGAGCTTCTTGAATGTGGGCGACTTGAAGTTGGTACGACCAATTTTGCGCATCAGCAGCGGCGAGATGAACTCGGTCGTCCGTGCATCGTGCACGGCAGCGAGCTGCCGCTGTGGACACACAGCTAAGCTCGCTAGCCGCTAGCCGGCCTAACCATGATCGCCTACCTGCCCAGCGACTTCTGGACCGTCGCCTTCTGGCATGGTGATGGCACGGCGATCCCCAAGGTCGCGCTGCGCTCATTAGTCTTCGCGCTGCCGGCCCTGTTCGCTGCGGTCATCGCCGGGCCGAAAAGGGGCGAGGACGAGGTGGACCACAAGAGCCGGTACGAGGAGCTCGTCGGCCAGCCGATCGACGAGGTTCCCAGCGGTCTCATCACGCCGTTCGCGCTTCTCGTCGCGCTGCTGACCTCGTACCGCCTCAACAACGCGCACGGCAAGTGGGAGACCGCCAACAAGAGCGTCCTCCGGCTGCACGAGCAGACGCGGCTGATCATCTCGCGGCTGTGCGCCATCTTCCCGCCGACGCCGGAGAACCAGGAGCGCCTCTACACCATCCGGCGTCTGCTGGTGCTGGCGTGCATCACCCTCGAAAAGCACATCCACCGCGACACCAACTTTGCTGCGGAGAGGAGGAGCGGCGTGCTCACCAACGAGGAGCACCAGCACTTCAAGAAGATCGTCACCGTGTCCGCCGACGACAACAAGACCGACACGTTCCCGTCGAAGAACATTCCGGGTCTCATCTTCTTCATGCTGCACGCCGAGCTGCACAAGATCTTCGACGCGCACAAGATCGCCACGACGCCCGCGCGCACGATGGTCGATCAGGACCTGGCGATTCTCTCGGGCCTCGTCGAGGAGCTCGACTACCTGTCGTTCACCGTGCTTCCGATCGCGTACGCGCAGCTGACGCGCCTCGTGTGCCTCACCTTCCTGCTCATCCTGCCGTTCTGTGCGAACGTCTCGCTCTCCTACGGCGTCATCCCTCTGTCGATCGCGTCCAACCTGATCTACTTCACAGTCGACCACTGCGCGTCGGAGATGGAGGCGCCGTTTGGCGACGACAAGATGGACGTCGACGTGCCCAAGATGCTCCGCCGCATCGACAAGCACACAGCGTCGCTGCTCGCCATCTACATCGGCAAGCCCGTCCTCAACTTCAACCTCTACCCCGAGACGCGCGCCACGTCAAAAAGTGGCCAGAGGCTCAAGAAGCAGTACTCGCTCGGCAACGTGTACAAGATGGAGGCCGCCCGGCGCGCGTCGATCACCGACCGGCAATCCCGCGCGTCCATTGTGGCCTCGGCAGTCAGCAGCCGGTGCAGCAAGGTCCGCCTGAGCGAGGGCGGCATGTGCGGCAAGTCGGTGAGCAGCCCTCGAGGGGCTGCTCACCGACTTGATCTCTCCGATTCGGTCGACTCGAAGGGGCCGACCATTCCCGCCAGCTCTCCCCAGCCGAGTGTGGAGGAGGAGGACGAGGATGACGAACCGCTGATGGAGGATTCGCTGCCGGGAATGGTCGGCACAATCAACCAAAGCACCATCGCGCGTCACAGGGCGATCGCGCGCGGCGGGAACTCGCGCGAAAAACTGCCGCCGTCCCTTTCTCTCGGCAAGCGGAGCGGGTCGAGCTCCGTTTCCGTTTCTGTGGGCCGCCTGGGCATCCGGACGGCGAGTTCTCCGAGGAGCAAAGACGCCGCGCGTGGCGCGCTCTGACGCGCTCTCAGCTGACGCGAAAAAGTATAAAACTCTATTATATTATTGTGATTGTTTCAAGCGAGTGCACACTCCCCCGAAAATGGCTAAATCTCGGCTGAAGAGAGGAGTACAGTCATCAGCATGTGGACGACGTCCACTGGGCCGGTTCGTCGTGCTCTCGGTGCAGAACGCCGTGCCGGTTCGTCCCAGGAGCGTGGAGTTTCATCCCCCCCCACCGCTTCCGGAGGGAGCCCCGGTTTGACTTTTGCGCCGGAGCCGGACTGGTGTGTGGCTGGTCTCTCAGTTCTCTCGAGTGCCTTCGAATGACCGCTGCAAGGGCGGGGGTCCGATCTCGGAGCGAGTCTCGGCGGGAGTCTCGGTCGGGGTCGTCGAGAGGTTTGTCGTTCCGCTTCCTGAGAGCAACGAGGAGAGGGACAAGCATCTCGAGAGGCGGCGCCCACTGGGCCGCTGAGCCGCTGAGATGGCGTGTGGCTGGTCCACGGGCGCTGACGCCACCACCAGTGCCTCGGGCGCGGAATTCGCTCTCGAGTTCTTTCGAGCGAGCGTTGAAGGGGCGGTATGGGTCTGCCAGGCCTCGACGCTGGGTCGTCGACGACGCTGGGTGGACGTCCCAGCATCGCTGTGGTGATGAGTAGATTGGTGTGTTGGGGCACTCTGCTGCGTGAGTATGCGTATGCCAGCGTGCGTGCGTGCGTGCGTGCGTGCGTGCGTGCGTGCGTGTGTGCGTGTGCGCACCCGCTGTTGGAGCCCGTGAGCGACGCCTTCCGTTGCCGAGCGACGCCATCCGTTGCCGACGCCTTCCGCGAGAACATGCGCAGCACCGCCGCCGCACCCGGATTGAGGTCGCCCGAGCTGCTGGCGCCCGTGCTGTTCCTGCCCGTGCTCTCCTTGCTGCTGTCGGAGCGCGCCCACGGCGGCCGGCCCGTGCCGCGCGTGGAGTTCCTTCTGGTCTTGCGCCGCATCGAGCTCGCCTCGTCGGCGGGCGCGCCGTCGACCTCGACGGCGACGTCGGTGCTGCTCGCCCTTCGGGACGCCTCCGCCGCGACATCCGCCGCCTCGCGCGCCAGGCTGGCCTCGTCGGCGGCCGCCTCCTCCTCGAGGGCGACGCTGAGCTGCTTCGCCTTGCCGCTCAGCGCGAGGGTCACGCGGTGGTCGGCGCCGAGGGTCGCCGTCGCGACGTCGACGGCGTCGCCGAGCGCGTCGGCCGCCTCGTCGATGTGGCCCATCTCGCGCAGCGTGTCGCACAGGTTGCCGCGCGAGTTGAGCGTCTGCGGGTGGCGCTCGCCGAGCACCTCGAGCCGCCCCATGAGCGCCTCGCGCAGGAACGGCTCCGCCTCGGCAAACTTGCGCGCCTTGTGGTGGAGCAGCCCCAGCTGGTTGAGGCCGATGAGCGTCTCGGGGTGGCGGTCGCCGTGCGTCTCGCGCTTGGCCTGCAGCGACTCGTGCAGCAGCGCGCCCGCCTCGTCGAGCCGCTGCCGCGCCGACGGCGGCAGCGCGCGGCCGCTCAGGATCCGCGCCGAGCGGAAGTTGGCGCGGTCGAGCCCCCACAGCACGCCCGCGGCGCGCGCGCAGCGCACCGTCGCCGCGCGCGGCTTGGCGTACATGAGCGCCAGCTCGCCGAAGCACGGGAAGACGCCCTCCGCTGGCACCGCGATGTACGTGTGGACGTGCTTGCCCGTCTCCGGCGGCTCGCCGGGCGGCGCGACGAAGACCTCGAACTCGCCCCTCTCGGCGACGTAGAAGAGGTCGCCCTTGTCGCCCTGCGTGATGACCTCCGTCCCCATCGGCACCTCGATGCGCGTCATCGCCCGCAGGATGCGCGCCAGCTGCTCGTCGGCGAGGCCGCGGAACAGCGCGTTGGACGCCACCGCCGTGCGCAGCATCGCGAGCTGCTCGTCGGTCTTCGGCGCGCCGGCGGTCGTGTCGTCGGCGTTCTTGGCCTTGGACGACGCGGCGAACGCCGCCGCCGCCGCGACCTCGTAGCCGCGCTCGCCCGAGGTGCGGATCGTCGTGTCGGCCATGTGGCGGATGAGCGCCGCCAGGTTGTTGATGCACGTGAGCGTCTCGGGCGCGCGGTCGCCGCGCACGCGCCGGAAGCCCGCGAGCGCCTCGCGGAACAGCGGCTCCGCCTGCTCGTTGAGCTTCTGCGCCTGGAGCAGCAGCGCCATATGGTCGCGCGCGTTCGACGCTGCGAGCAGAGCGCCGTCGCGCTCGCTCAGCCCGTCGATCGCGCACGGCGCTCCGGCATCTGCGTCGCCCCTGGACGACAGCCTGCGCAGCACCAGCGGAGAGGGCTCGCCACCGCCGCCGCCGCTGCCGCTCCCGCTGGCACCGCCGCTGCCGCCGCCCTCGCCAGCGCCGCTCCCGCTCCCGCCGCCGCCGCCGTCGCCGCCGTCGATGGCGGCGAGCGTGTCGACCCTCGCGTCGAGCACCTCCCGCTGGAGCGGCGTCGCCTCGGCGAGCTTGCCCTGCTTCATCAGCAGCACCGCGAGCGCCTCGGTCGCGGCGAGCGTCCGCTCGTGCCGCGCGCCCAGCTCGGCCCGCGAGCCCTCGACGGCGGCGTGCGCGAGCGGCTCGGCCTTGTCGTACTCGCCGAGCTCGATCAGCAGCGACGTGAGGCCGAGCTGCAGCCGCGACGTGGCGCGCGCGGGCTCGGCCAGCAGCAGCAGCTCGGCCTGCCCCTCCTTGGCAAGCCACGCGCGCAGGTGCTGCGAGACCGTCGAGTTGAGCTCGGTGAAGCCGATGGTCGCCTCGACGCACGAGAGGATCATCTCGCGGTCCGTTTGGTGGAAGGCGTCGGCGCGCCGCGCGTCGGCGAGCGCGAGCGCGCGCACGCACGCCGCGAAGTCGTCGCGCAGCGCGGCGTTGAACGTCGCGATCTCGCCCTGCGGGATCTGGCACGTGAGCGTCGCGCCCGTCTTGATCGTGCACAGCAGCTCCCACAGGCACCACGCGCGCGTCAGCGGCACCGGGTTGGACCACGGCGAGAGCACGAGGCACGTGTGGCCGATGTTGGCGATCGCCTTCATGAAGACCGACTGCCACCACAGCTGCGGCAGCGTGGGCGAGTTGTGCTGGCTGTTGGCGAAGAGGTCGAGCCAGAAGTACGTCTGCTCGGGGTCGGGCTGCGAGAGCGCGAACGCCTCGAGCGCCGCCAGCGTGTTCCGGAACGGGTAGCGCCAGCAGTGCGAGACAAAGATGTTGGCGCGCGCCACAAACGGCGCACCCGTCTGCGGTGCGGCCGCGCCGCGCCGCTTCAGCAGCTCGGCGATCGAGCCCTGCGACGGCGCCGTCAGCGGCAGCACGAAGTTGAGGCAGACCTCGGCCGTGCTCGCCCCCTCGGGCAGGCCCTCGTCGGCGTACGCCCGGTCGAAGGCGCGCAGGCACTCGAGCGAGACGCCGTCGAGCGGGAACTCGGGCAGCGGGTGCAGCCGCTCCGCCGGCAGCACGAGCGGCTCGTCGGCGTCCGCCGGCTGCACGCGCCACAGCGCGCCGTCGCCGTCGCGGTCGAGCACGATGCCGCACCGCTGGCCCTTGGTGCTGTCGAGCGGCACCGGACACGGCTTCGACACCTCGGCGTCGTCGTCGGCGTCGTCAGACGCGTCGGAGCTGCCCGCCCTGGGCGGCTCGCCGTCGTCGGAGGCCGACGACGCGGCGGCCCTCGGACCTGCGCTGCCCTCCTCGATCACCGGCGGCGGCTCCAATATCCACACCGGCATGCTGTTGGCGATTGCCGGCGTGGGAGGGACTTCCGCCGGCCCCAGGGAGCACAGCTGCAGCCACGACGTGTCCTTGCCGTCATCCTGCGACCGCGTCGAAGGTGGTAGGACGGCCTGCTTCGTCGTCTGCCGCCGAATCAGCTTGTTGCGCTGGTTCATGGGCAGGTCGTCGGCCTCGGCGTCCGAGATCGAGGTGAGCCGGGTCACCGCGCTCAGCTTGGTCTGGACGAGCCTCAAGCTCGAGAACATGACGAGGGGCGGCCTAGTGCCGCCGCCGCGGGGGCTGGGACGACGACTGCGCTGCGCAGCGCGAGCTGGAGGCGCGGTTTGTGCTCTCGTCGCACACGCCTGCCAGGCCAGACGCGCGCGCGCGCGCGCGCGCGCGCCCTTCACGTCCGCACACCGGAACACCTGTTGCCTGTTTTTTTAGGTAAAGGTGTGCTGCTCTTATGTCTCTATGTACACCTGTGTTTTTGGTTAGGTTGCGTCTGCTGGGAGCGCTTTCGGCGGCTGTGGGGTCACACCACCCAACGGGCGCTCTCTCGGCAGAAATCGCCGATCGCCACTTCGCCCGGAGTCGCCGACCCCCCGCACGCCCCCTCGCAAAACTCCGCCACGATGCTGTCCTTCGCCGCCAACGCCCCGATCTCCTTCGCGCCGCGGGCGAGGTCATCCGCAACCAGACGCTCTGGGCCGAGATGGCTGCCGGCATGCACGAGAAGATGACGCAGGTCTACACTCCCCTCGCCGACCTGCCGGCCACTTTCACGTGGGCCGACTACCAGGGCACCAACTACCTGACGACACTTCGCAACCAACATATGCCAGTCTACTGCGGCTCCTGCTGGGCGATGGGCTCGACCTCGGCGCTCGCCGACCGCTGGAACATCAAGCAGGGCCCGGAGAACCTGCCCCAGGTGATGCTCTCGGTGCAGAACGTCATCTCGTGCGGCAACGACCAGACGGGCTGCGGCACGTGCAACGGCGGCGACGACGGCCCCGTGTACCAGTATGCCCAGGACTTTGGCATCCCGCACGAGTCGTGCTCCAACTACATGGCGGTCAATACCAAGTGCAACGACAACGCGGCGGTGACCGACTCGAACAAGCCCAACTGCTACACCTGCTCGCCGGGCCGCAAGGGCTGCTCGGCGATCGAGTCGGGCAAGCACGACCGCCTCTTTGTCTCGAGCTTCGGCAAGGCCTCGGGCTACGCGAAGATGAAGCAGGAGATCTACAAGAACGGCCCGATCTCGTGCGGCGTCGACGCGACCGACAAGATGGAGGCGTACACCGGCGGCATCTACTCGGAGAAGGGCGCCGAGTCGATCGACCACATCATCTCGCTCGTCGGCTGGGGCGTCGACTCGAAGACCAACGACGAGTACTGGGTCATGCGCAACTCGTGGGGAACGCCGTGGGGCGAGGACGGCTTCATGCGCATCGTCACGTCGAAGAACACCGGCCCCGCCGGCGCCGCCGCACGCCATCGAGACCGAGTGCGCCTACGCGATCGTCGACCGCTTCGCCCCGGCGTAGACGCGCCGATCGCCTGAGGCAGTCCGGGTCGACGTGAGAGCCAAGCCGTCGATTCGCGAGAGGATCGGATATGTGCGTCCCGGCCCCGTGCACCTGTGTGAGGCGGCGTCTGGGTCGGGTCGGGGTGCGCGCCTCGTCGAGAACGAGATATTGTGCGGCGTATGAAATACAGACTTGCACACACACACACACACAGTCACTCTTTCACACACATCAGATGGCGTCGCGTGAGCGCGCGTAGACGAAGACGCCGCCGTCGGCGTCGGCGCCGTCGAGCGAGAGGACGGGGCGCGAGATGCGCAGCTCGTCGCTCAGGTACGTCGTGAGCAGCCGCACCTGCGACGAGCCCTGCGCGGCCGCCTCGAGCGCGCTGCCGCTCGGGAAGCTCGGCAGCGGCAGCGTGAGCGTGTTCTCCATGGCCTCGGTGGTCTCAATGCCGACCTTTACCTCGAGGGGGGATGCAGCAGCTACCGAGTCGGTCTCAGTCAGGGTCGCGGTCGTCGTCATGATCGACTTTGCCGGCATGAGGAAGCCGAAGAGAGGGACGTTCAGCTCGACGCGGGAGACGAGGCTGCCGGGCGTGCCCGCCGCCGCCGAGGGCGATGAGGCCGTCGTCGCCGTCCCGAACGCGGAGCGGTCGCTCGTCCCGTCCGAGGGCTCGTCCTCGGCGGCGGCACCGTCGGACGGCGCGGTGCCCTCCTCGTAGTCCACCTCGCAGCCCGCCGCGCCGCACACGCCCGAGATGATCTGGAAGACGGCGCCAATGTTGTAAAAGGGAATGCCGTCGGTAATGGCGTAGATGGCGCTGGCGACCGCGTCGCCCTGCTGCACGCCACCGCCCGGGATGGCGACCGGCGTCGTCGAGCCGGCGAGCGCCTGCCGGAACGCCCAGAAGAACGGTGAGGAGCGGTAGGCCGAGCCCTCGGCGTATAGCAGGCGCCAGTTGCCATTGAGCATCGTCGCGTCCGCAGGTGGAGCGTCGGCCTCCATGGCCTCCACGAGCGACGCGATGCGAGCGCGCTCCGAGGACGTGCAGCGCTGGCCGCGGTCGGTGGCGGCGCACAGCTTGAGGAGCGCCTCCGGCCCGACCGCCTCCTCGAGCAGCATGCGTGGCGGCACCGCAGAGGACGCAGCACGCGACGACACTGGCGCGTGCAGCGTGAACGAAGGTGTGACGACGACAGCGAGCAGCATTGCTGGAGATACGATTCCTAGAATTACCTAGTTCAGTAACATGCATACTTACGCATTCGGCACGCCTCAAAAGGGCCACCTCGCGGCGACACGAGACCAACTTCTCCGAGCTGAATCGACCTCACGACCGCTACGAGCGGGCGCCGACCCGCGGACGCCCTAGTGCAGGGTGCTGGGGTAATCGCTGGCAAACGCGTCGCCTCAATAGCCTCAAAAACATACATACACCGGGTCCGGCTATAGTGAATCTGGATTATGTGCTTCGGCAAGGGGTTCGAGGTGTGTAGTTGAGGTAAGCTAACAGCGTTAAACCGTTAAACAACTTCTCCGACCTCAATCGACCTCACCACCGCTGTGAGCGGGCGCCGACTCGCGGGCGCCCTAGTGCTGGGTCCCGGGGTTTCTAGTTGGCAAACGCGTCGCCTCAATAGCCTCAATAACGATTTCAATCGTCCTCCACCATCTCCTCGCCGCTGCTCTCGTCCGTCGTGGTCTCCTCGTCGTCCTCGTCGTCCTCGTCGTCGCTGCTCTCCTCGTCGCTGCTCGACTCGTCTCCAGCGACGCCCGGCGAGGGCAGCCGCGCGGCGGCCACCCCGCGCCCAGTCGTGCCCGCGAGGCGCCCTCGCAGGGCGGCGGCCGCCTCGCTCACCCGCGGCGCCAGCTCGGCGCCGCGCAGCTCGCAGATGCACTTGTCGCTCGCCCCTTCGTAGTAGTCGGGCCGGCGCGGCAGCTCGACGTCGCCGAGCTCGACGAAGACCTCCGCCCACCCGTAGCCGGCCCGCGCCGCGTCGCCGTTTGGGTGCTCGGAGCGCATCGCGCGTCTCGTGAGGCGCTTGCCCCAGGCGCGCACGGCGAGGCGGTGGCAATCGATGTTGTGTTGCCAGACGAGGACTGCCGCGACGGTTGCCCCTCTCATCGCTGAGTAGGACTTGGAGACGCCCGAGGGCGCGGTCGGCCCCAAGTGCGCGTCGATGACTGCCGTCGCCGACGGATGCATCTGGAGCGCCTCAGCCACGGCGCGTATCCTGCGGCGCGAATCGAGCACGCCAGACTCCTCGCCGCCCTCGCCGTCCAGCAACCAGCCGCCAAACTCGAAGCCGATCTGCACCGTCATGACGGTCTCGTCCTCTGGCGATACCAAGGACTCGGCAAGCCACTCGTGAATGGCGATCACCTCGAGGCTCGCACTCGCGGCAAGTCCCGAGGCGACTGCACGCTCGGAGCAGAAGGCCTTGTCTCCGCACTGCAGCGCAGCCCGGCATGCTCGTCCCAGACGCGCGACGTCGCGAGCGGGCAGCCAGGCGCACACCGTGCGAAGCGTGTCGGTCGGGAGGGAGCTGAACGACGCGGTCGTGTCGTCGGATTCCAACGACGCGGTCGGGGCGTCGGATTCCATGGTCACTGTTCACACGGCGACCACTGCCAAGTTTGAGGTTGGAAAGCTTGCTTGGAGAGGTCAAACCAGCGCACGCGGGTGGGCAATTTCCT
>Ga0209713_10002697_pt1 | contig 11081 bp, 6 predicted proteins | sample ArcOceMetagenome_3_FD_187444 | JGI IMG/M metagenome (GOLD analysis project Ga0209713, IMG submission 187444) | Marine eukaryotic phytoplankton communities from Arctic Ocean - Arctic Ocean- Svalbard ARC20M Metagenome (SPAdes) (version 2) | ecosystem: Environmental > Aquatic > Marine > Oceanic...
CAGCATCGCCACCGAGCACCTACACGAGCAATCAAGAAGTGGACGAAATCACAAGTTTCATTTAGGTGTTAGTTTTGAGTCAGTCGTTGCTCTACGGCTACACGTGGTCCGCCCCCTTGCCTCGCACGACGCCGCCTCATCGCGCTATGGGAGGCAGCAGCGACGGCGGGCCGCTGCGCGGCGCGGACATCTGCAGGCCGCCCGTGCTCTTCGATTTGATGAGCATCGGCGGCCGCGGCACCTTCTTCGGCCCGAGGCTCGTGAAGGCGAGCGGCATGATCGCGCCGGTCGGGTCGCGCATCCAGCCGCTCCCCTTCATCGGCATCATCCACCGCCGGTGCGCCTCGTCGAGCGCCATGCGCGTCGCGGCGGCGCGCTGGTCGAGCAGCGGCAGCGAGCGCGACGAGCGCAGCGAGAGCGTCGACGTCGTGTGCATACAGAGCGCCGTCGCCTCGCCCGCGTCGATCATGCGCAGCTTCTCGGCCACCTGCTTGGCGACCCACGGCTTGCGCGCCTCGAGGTGCGCCGGCGCCTTCTGCCGCAGCAGCGTGCTGAGCTCGCCAAACTCGATGAGGCCCGAGCCGTCGGGATCGAAGAGGTCGAAGAGCTCCTTGACGGTCGCGGCGTCGACCGTGACGCCGAGCACCGGCATCGCCTTGGCAAACTGCGCCGCGCGGTGGGGGTGGTGGCGGGGGTGTGAGGGCGCGGGAGAAGTGTGGACTCGAGCTCTTGTGGGGGGGCAGGGTGGGTGGAGGAGGCTCGAAGCTGTGCAGGGACTGGCGGCGGCGGCGGCGGCGCGGCACCTCCTTGAAGTCGATGGTGCCGTCGCCGTCCTCGTCCCAGTCGCGGAAGAGGTCGATGACGCGCACGGCGTTGGCCTTGAGCGCGTCGCGCAGCTGGTGCGCCACCGGCACGCCCGAGTTGTAGTCGAGCTTGACGCTCGAGCCGAGCGCGGCGCCCTTGCGGCCGCCCGCCTTGCCGCGGCGCAGCTTGTACTTGCCCTTGGCCGTCAGCCCGGCAAACTCGCGGATCTTCTTGTTCATCTCCCGGTAGTCGACCTTGCCGTCGCCGCTGTCGTCCATCTCGTCGAAGACCGCGTCGACCTCCTTGTCGCGCACGCCCTCGAAGCCAAGCGCCTTGATCGCCTTGCGGAACTCGCGCTTGCTGATGTCGCCCGAGCCGTCGGCGTCCCACGCAATGAGCAGGTCGAGCACGCGCGTCACCGAGCGGCTCAGCGCGTCGCGCAGCGAGAACATCAGGTACTCGTGCATCTCGATCCTGCCGTTGTGGTTGACGTCGAGCTCGTCGAAGCGCGCCATCAGCTCGGCGGGCCCATGCTCGCCCTCCTCGCGCTCGCGGATGAACGCGCAGAACTCGTGGAAGTCGAGCGTCTCGCTGTCGTCGACGTCGTGCGCCCGGAACTCCATCGCGTTCTGCCGCATCCCGACCTCGAAGCTCTCCTCCTCCTCCGTGTTCGCCGTGTCGCTCGCAAGGTACTTTGGTCGGCTCCAGGTCTCGGCGGCCGGCGCGGGCGCCGCCGCGGGCGCGCCGGGTTTCTGGTCGTCTGGCGTCGCCGCGTGGCTCCGGAAAGCCGCGAAGTCGGCGTCGGGCATGGTAGGGCGGGCGAGGTTAGCCTCGGAGGCGCTGAGTTGCGCGCACAGCGCGCCAGGCGTCCCTGAAACGAACGTTTCGCGCACGGTCGGCGGAGGGGCATCACCACCCAGCTTGAGCATTTTTCTTTGAAAAAGCGGGAAAAGAAAGCAGGGAGGTTACAGCCCCGCCAACCCATCCCACGGTGCATGTTCAGGCACCGTCCATCTTCAGGCATCGGTGACGGAGGGAGTGACGGTCAGGCACAGCCTCTCCTGCACCTGCGCAAGCTTGTGGTGCTTCATGCTCTTGGCGAAATCCACGTCGCCCATTTGTACGGTGCGGCACTGCTCGCCGCCGGGACGCAGGCAGTGCGTGAGCATCGTGGCTTTCGCCACGGCCGCGGCCAGCGAGGCCTCGTCGACGGGCTCGCCGTCGTTCGAGTGCCCCCACTTGAAGGAGAACGGCGCGGGCACGTTCGCCCACTCTGCCCACTGTTTGCGGCACGCGATCTCGAGGCTGGACAGCGAGCCGGCCTCCTCGGCAGTTGTCTGAAGCCTGTGCGTGAGCAGGGTGGATTTGCGGCGACCCGGCAAATCCACCCCCGACGGCAGCAGGCACCGGACGCGGAGCGTCAGCTCCTGGCCCGCGTGGCGGTGGACAGCGTGCGGCAGCACGTGCTCGCGCCACGCGTCGAACAACGACTCGCTCTCGCGCGGGAACGTGGTCGAGAGCTGGCGGCCCAGCATCAGCAGCGTGACGGCGCGCGCACGCGCCGCGGCCGGGAAGAGACGGTGCGTCTTGGGCGACCACGGGCCGCTCGCCTCCAGCACGAGCGCGGCCGGCGAGCCGGCGGGCGCGCGGCCGGCGTCGCGCAGCTCCTCGGCCACCTCGAGAGCGGTCGGCACGTCGTGGCCGGGCGGCTGGCCATTCGGACCGGCAACGTCGTGCTCCTTGTCGACGATCCGGGCCTCCAGGCTGGCGCCGCGCCGCAGCATGCTCTCGACGGTCTTGAGCGGCAGCCCCTCCATGTAGTGCAGGTCGGTGCGCCACTTGTCGGTGCGAGTCAGCCAGGCGGCCGTCTCCTCGGCGCCACAGTTGCGCGCGGCGGCCACTGCATCCGCCTGACCGTCAAGCAACTTCCTACCCGCGCCGTGGGCGGCGAGCAGCTGCGTCAGAGCGAGCCGCTTCCCAGTCGCGAAGTGTTTGTCCGGATCGAGCACGTCGTCGAGCGCCTGCAAGTGGTTCGTATCCAGAGAGGAAGCGTCGGCGCCCGCCTCGAGCAGGAGGCGGGCTGCTTCGACGTGCCCCAGCGCGCACGCGACACCGAGCGGTGTGAACTTATCGTGTCTGCTCGTGCCGTCGACGTTCGCTCGGTGGGACAGCAGGATCTCCATGATGTCGAGGCGGTTGTGCTCCGCTGCCTTGAAGAGCGGCGTGTCGCCCACGCCGAGGAGCGGCTTATCGAGATCGGCGCGGACCTCTGCAAAAGCCCTCACAACGTCGGTCCAGCCCTCCTGGCACGCCGTGAAAAGCAAGGCGCCGCCTTGCGAGCCGTAGGAGTCGGCATAGACGCCCGCCTCAATGAGAATGACCATCCGGTCGACGTCACCAGGCGAAACGCCAACTCGGGCCAGGCGAAACGCCATGTTGAAGTCGTCAGTGGTAATATCGTGTCCATCCGCCCTCTTTCGAGCGATGTCGTCAATGGTCAGCGACGCCACCTCTTCGGGCACGACGAGCGTCGTCCGCAGGTTTGGCCGCGCATGAAGGAGCAGCATCAGATCGAGCCAGCGCGAGTCCTCCGCGTCGACGAACTGCCATCCGGCGCACAGCCACTCCTCGAGCTTTGCTAGCCACGCGTGGCCGCAGCCCAGACGGGCGAGATCGGGCGTGCGAGATGGCCATTGCAGTGCCATGGTGCGCGCGCGCGGACCCACAAAATTCGTGCGTGGTGCCGTGCATGAGTGCATGCGTCAGCGCGGCAAAAGGTGGGTGATTCTACCCCTCGATCACAAGAGAATTTATGAAGGGTGTAGCTCCAGAGGCGGGCGCCAGTACGGCGCGTGGGAAAACTCATGCCATCTCAGTCCAAGCCCAAGCCCGACGACGACGCGCTCGACCCGACGCTCAAGGCGCTGATGGAGCAGAACTTCGGTCCGCCCGACGGCGCGCAGCCAGATATGGACCGCGTGCAGCGCGGGCTCGCCGAGGTTGCGCGGCTCTCCGACCCGGCCGAAGGCGCTGCAGCCGCCGGCGCCGCCGACGCCACCGCCGCTGTCTCCGACGGCGAGGGTGGCATGCAGATCCGCTGGCTGCACGAGGCACCGCCGCTCGCGCCCGAGCCGCCGCCAACGCAGCCGCTGCCCATGGCTAGCAGCACCGCCTGCTTTCGCTGCGGCGCCTCGGGTGCGACCGCGTCGTGCGCACGCTGCGGCGTCGCCGCATACTGCAGCAAGGAGTGCCAGAGGAGCGACTGGGGCAAGGGCGGCGCCTTCGGCGGCCACAAGACGCTCTGCGCCCGCTACAAGCTGCTCGGGCGCGACATGGTCGTGCCAGTCGCGGATCGCCGCGCCGTCGTCGCCGAGCTCGTGGCGCGCACGCGGCTGTACGTGTGCCCGTTCGCGGTGCACCACGCCGAGCACTCGTCGTCGCCGGGGTTCGCCTTCGTGCAGTCCGAGTGCACGCTCGCCGAGCTCGCGCTGCCGGCGCCGCGCGACACGCACGGCCGGCCGCTCGAACGGCCGCGCTCGCTCCATCTGATGTTCATGGCGCTCGGCGAGTACGACGAGTACCTCGCGTGCATGGGCGGCGCCGAGGGCGGTGGTGGTGGCGGTGGCGGCGGCGGTGGTGACGGCGGCGGCGCTGCTGCTGCTGCTGCTGGGGTTGGTGGTGGTGATGGTGATGGTGATGGTGATGGTGGCGGCGGCGGCGTTGGTGGTGGCGCGGGCGGGGCCGTGGCGCCGGGCGCGCTGCCGTCGCGAGAGCGCATTGCGGCAGAAGTGGCAGCCCGCGCCGAGGACGAGCTGTTGCTGCTGCTGCGGACCGGCGACGGGCTGAGCACGCTGCTCGTGACGCCTGTCGTGCCCGAGCTGCGCGTGTGCCGCGCCCTCGCTGATGACTACGCGGGAAAGCCAGCGATCCAGCTGGACCTCGATGATCTGTGAGGCTGAGAGTGGTGCATGTGGTTATGTGGACGCGCGTATAGGTAGCGGAGAGAGCAGTTGCGAACATGACAATGGGCGGTGTCATGTACATATCATAACCATGCGGTACCAAACAAAGCTATTGTATTCATGGCGTCTCCGAGATCGGATCATCCGGGATCTCCTGGGAGGGCTCCTCCCGAATCGAGGCGTGGCTGCACAGCTGCCCCCTGCTCTCGGCCGGGAAGGCGGGCAGCGCCGCGTCGAGCCACGCGTCCACGTGCGCCCTCGCCGCCTGCATCTCGGGCAGCGGCGCCGTGCCGACGCGGCGCCGCTCGACGCTTGCGAAAAACGGGTGGCGCAGCGCGGCGGCGGCGGTGATGCGGCGCGCGGGATCGAGCTGCAGCAGCCGCCGCAGCAAATCGACGCCGTCCGCGTCGAGCGTCGGCAGAACGCACGCCAGCTCGCGCGGCTGCCACTGCGGCCACGCCCGCGCGGCCTGCTCCGGCCAGCTCGTGTCGAGCTGCGTCGGCGCCCAGCTCGCGTCGTCGTCTCCTCCCTCGCCCTCGATCGGAGCCGTCAGGGCGAGAGGGTGGATCGCGAGCGGGTTGACCAGGGCGCCGAGGCCCGGCCACGTGGCTGGCGTGGGCGTGCCGAGCAGACGAAAGTACGAGTAGAGCGTCGAGAGCCGATCCTGCGTGCCGACTTCGAAGACGGTCTGTTCGTCGTCGCCGTTGCACAGCAGCTCGATGAGAAGGATCCCAATCTTCCAGACGTCGATCGCGAGGCCGTACCGCGCGACGCCCACTCTGTGCCCGGTGCAGTCCGACGCCCACTCTGTGCAGGAAGGCTGCAGCAGCAGCTCCGGCGCGAGAGTGGTCTCCCAATATTCAAAGATCGTCATGGCGCGACCCAGGGGGTGTGGGCAGTCGTCGAGCTCCACGCGCCGCGCCTGGCCGCTGCCGCCGAGCTTGACGGCGCCGCTATGCGGGTTGAACTGCACGTACTCGCGGTTGATGCGGCGGTGGATGACGCCGTGCTCGTGTAGGTGAGCGAGGCCACGCAAGGTCTGGAACATGATCGCCCGCACGCTCGGCAGCGAGACGGCCCCATGCGCGCGCGCCACGCGCGAGAGCAGGTCTTTGCCGACGGCGCACGGGACCCACTCGTAGACGAAAATCGGAGTCGCGTCCTTGCGCATGTTCTTGAGCACTACCGCCTTGAGCGCGACGATGTTGGGGTGGCACAGCTCCCCCTTGAAGAGGTCGATCTCGCGCAGCGAAACGCCCGCCCAGCCCTGGTTGTCGTCGTTGGGAAAGCGCTTCCGCACCATCGCGAGGCCAACCGCGCTGGCCCACAGCCCCCTGAACCGGTCGCCCATTGCGAAATGGCCGATCGCGAGCTCGCCCGAGGAGGTCGTCTGGCGACGCCTCTGGGCTTCTTTGACGCGCGTGTCAAGCACCGCGGCCTTCGTCATCAGCTGGTGGCCAATCGTGAGAGGTCCGCGATGGAAGCTGATGTCGGGCTGGAGACCATGCAGGATCCGCTCGGTCGTTCTCTGCGCAACGAGCCGCTTCAGCTTCAGCGCGCCGAGAGCGAGGTCGGCCGTCGGCGGGTAGTCGAGCCAGCACATCACGAACTCCTCGTCGAGCTTGGCCATCAGAGAGTCGAGCACGTCGATGACGTCGAATTCGTACGCCATCTGCGGCATCGGCCGCGGCCCGGACCGCACCATGCCCGGCACCTCGTCCTCCGTCACTGGAGCGGCCACGTTCTGCGCCGCGACCGCCGCATTGATCGCCGCCAGCTTTGCCGCGCCCGCTGCCACCGACGCCTGGCGCGCGTTCCGATCGGAGTCCTCCAGCTTGGCGACGAGGGCGGCCGCGGTCTGCGCGAGGGCCGCCGCATCGAGCTTGCCGAGCGAGACTGCGGACGAGGCCTCGCTCGGAAGGGGCGTGACTTTCGCAGCCTCGGCGGCGGCCGCATCGGCAGCGGCCGCTTGCGCCGCCGCTTCCGCCACCAGCGCAGCTGCGGACGCGGTGGTATGAGGACGCGCGTACCGAACCGTCTCGCCCTTGGTCTGCAAGCTCGGGATCAGGTCGATGACCGCCTCGATCGGCCACTTGAGGAGGCGCGAGCAGACGCTGAGCCCCGCGAGCGTCTGGAGTCGCTCGGCTTCGAAGAAGGAGGCGGCGCGCAGCAGGCCGAGCAGCCGACCGAAGTCGAGCGACGCGAGGAACTCGGCCTCGGCCTCTGCGTGGGCCTGCCCCAGCTCCTCCGCGCCAAACTCGCCGTGGTCCATGGAGCACAGGCGGGCGTGGAAGTCGCAGTAGTCCGCAACGTGCCGGAGCGAGTCCGCGGTGAGCCACGCAGGCAGCGTGACGCTGGTGCCACCGGGCTGGCTGTTCATGTCGAGCAGGTTGGCGGCCCACATCGAGATGAGGGCAAACGAGTTGACGTCGACCAGCTCCTCGTGCCCGTCGCTCGTGCGCAGCCGGAGGTGGTCCGCCGGCGTGTGCGCGGGCTCGGTGGGCTCGGTGGGCTGGGCGGGCTGGGCGGGCTGGTCGAGCGCTTGCGGCGGCGCTTCTGGCGAGACGTTGCACATGCGCTTGTGGCGCGGCTGGAGCTCGGCGGTCTCCTCATCTGCCGAGAGCTTCCAGTCGATGAGCGCGACCTCGAGCCGCGCCTTCACTTGCTCCGACACGTTGGCCTGCGCGAGGATCTCGTCGAGCTGGGCGTGCGCCGCGCTGCGTTTGACGCCGGGCGTCGCCATGCGGCGACGGTTTGCCCGTTCAGTGCATTCGCCATGCACGCCGTCTACAGTGGTTTTACCCCTCACACCAGGCGCTATGAGGCGCGCGCGCCTGCGGAGCCCTTACGGAGGCGCAGCCCACGCGCCCAGCGCCGCCTGGTCTCCGCCGCCGCCCTCCCCGGCGGCCACCCACAGCCGGATGGTCTTGTCGAAGCCGGCGCTCGCGAGCACGCGCCGCGTCGGGTGGCGGTGGAGGTCGCGCACCTGCGCGGTGTGGCCGTGGAGCTGCGCGACGGTCGCCTCGGTCGCGAGGTCCCACACCTGCAGCAGCCCCTCCTGCCCGGCGCCGCCGCCGCCGCCGGACGACGACACCGTGAGGTACTTGCCCGACGCGTCCCACGCGAGCGCAGGACGCGGCTGCATCAGGTCGTCGGCGACGCCCGTGCACAGCGCGCGCATCTGCCGGCCCGTCTGCGCGCCGAGCACGAGCACGCGGCCCGCGTCGGTCGCCGCCGCGAGCCAGCGCCCGTCGGGGCTCGCGGCGAGCGCGAGCACGTTGAACGACACCGCGTCGTCGCCGTTCTCGTTGAGGTTGAGCACGCGCCGGCTCAGCCGCTCCTGCCCTGGCGCACCTGCACCTGCACCTGCACCTGCACCTGCACCTGCACCTGTGGCTGTGGCTGCGCCTGCGCCTCCCGCCGGCCGGTCGGCGTGCACCTCGACGAGGTGGAGGCGGTGGTCGTCGCGCACGGCGGCGGCGAGCAGCGGCGGCTGCGGCAGCGCGAGGCCCGTCGGCGCGGCCGCGAGCCACTCGACCGCCTCAACCGTCGCGCCGCAGTGCAGCTGCTCGAGCTGCGCCCACGCCCCGTCGCCGCGCCGCCGGTGGTAGACGACGAGCGTGTGGTCGAACGAGCAGCTGGCGAGCAGCGCGCCGCTCGGGTGCCAGCGCAGCCCGTGCGCGTACTTGCGGTGGCTGCGCGCGCGGAAGAGCTCCGTCAGCCCGCCGTCGTCGGCGTCGAGCTGGAAGATGGCGACGCTCCCGTCCATCGCGGCCGCCGCGACCGTGCCGCTCTCGGCGTGGACCTCGACGCACAGGACGCCCGCGTCGAACGCGGCGCTGCTCCGGCCGCCGGCCGCGTCGCTCACGACCAGCAGCCGGTCGGCTCCGCCGCTGACGAGCCGGTCGCCGGGCGCCCACCGCACGGCGGTGATGTTGCCCGTGTGCACGCCGGTGAGCGTCCTCGCCAGCACGCGCGGATATCCGCCGCGGCCCGGACGCAGGATGGCGAGCTCGCCCGGCTCCTCCTCGACCTCCTCGCCCAACACGGTGAGCGGCTGGCCCACGGCGGCCGGTGGCTCGCCGGTGAGAATGGTGAGCAGCTCCTGGAGCGCCTCCCTGGCCTTCGCGCGCTTCTCGGGCGACAGCGCGCGAAGGGCCGCCTTCTGCCCGTCGAAGGACCGTCGCTCGTCGGAGCGGGTGCGCTCACTGGCGCCGAGAGCCTCGAGCAGGATTGAGACGCCGTCGTGCGGAGCGTCGGGGTCGTCGGGAATCGCAGCCGAGTCGGCCATCGGACTTGCCACGTTGCCGCAATCGGGCAAGAAGTTTCTCCTCCGGGGTAACACCACCGAAATCAAACTCTCCTTCTGAACATGAGACACACCCTGGCCTACACATACCAAACCTACAGAAATACAATCGAAATTTAATTACGCAGTATGGTCACACGGCGTACGAGCGGCGCATCGACGCTCCGACCACGCTCGACGAGCGTCGCATCACCCGTGGAGCTCGCACCGGCTGCACTGGCGTCGCCGACCGCGGCGGCGCGTCGTCGGCGGCGGCCCCCGCCGTCGACGGCACGGCCTCGTCGTTGCCCTTGGCGCCCTCGCCGTCGAGCCGGCGGCGGGCCAGGTCGCCCCAGCCCACCGCGGGCTTGCCGGCGACCTCGCCGTCGTAGACGAGCGAGTCGACCTCGAGGTAGTGCAGGTACGGCAGCTCGACGTAGAGCTGGTAGACGCCGTCGGCGCGGCGCGTCGGTCCGAAGAAGGGCACGCCGTCCTCGAGCAGCCGGCGCGCGACGCTCGTGAGCTCGGCGACGCACCACGCGACGTGCGTGTTCGCGTAGACGCTCCACACCGCCATGTCCTGGTCGGCGCCGTCGACGAGCGACGCGATGAACTGCTGGTCGATGTCGACCATCTCGTCCTCCGAGACGATCCCGTCGCCGTTCAGGTCGACGCCGCCGCGCTTGCCCGTGTCGTAGTCGTTCGACCACGGCACGAAGTGGAACTCGGACGCCGGGTACCGCTCGTCCTCGCCCTGCGGCAGCCGCACCCACTGGATGCCGCGCGCCTCGAGGTCCGGGTCGGGCACGCGGAGCCGGGTCGCGTCGAGGTATCGCACGCAGAACGCCGCGCTCTCCTCCGGGTCGCGCACCGCAAACGTGCTCTTGTGGATCATCCCGATGGGCCGCGACCACCGCGCCGAGGGGCCGCCCCGCGCCATGGTCCTGAGCCGGTCGCCGACGAAGCCGAGCGGGTCCTCCTCCTGCCTCTGGAGCACCTCCTTGACTGCCTGCGCCACCGCCGCCTGCGTGCGGGCCAGGTGCTGCTCCGACCACGACTCGATCGTCTGCCCCAACGACACCGCCTTCAGCCGGTCGCCGATGAAGTGCAGAGGGTCCGGCACCTGTCCCTGGATGGCCACCTTGACGGCCTGCGCGATCGCGTCGTGCATGCGGTGCTCCTCGACGTAGCGACTGAGCCTCTCGCTCTTGCTCATGATGACCGTTTTCTAGTGAGAGCTGCCGCGACGCGGCGACTGCGGCGGCGGCTACTGGAGCTCTCGGAGCGCTCCCTTGGCGATGTTTGAGGCTCTGCGGCGCCGATAACCAGCCCAGTCATGACCCGGCGCCTCGCCGTGGCTACGCTCCTCCTCCTCGAGCCCGCGTCCGCCTGCACGACCTTCGTCGTCGGCCGTGCCGCCACCTCGGACGGCAGCGTGCTGGCCTCCCACTCCAACGACGGCGACGGCGGCACAGCGGGCAACCTCGCCGTGGTGCGTGCGGCAGACTGGAAGCTGCCGGCGCAGACACACGGTGGCGTGCCCCAGGTGGCGCACACGCACGCGTACTACACCAAGGCGGGCGGCTACGCGAGCGTCAACGAGTTCCAGGTCGGTCTGGCCGAGAGCACCTGCGTGGCGGCGTTCCCTGCGAATCGCTCGGCGGGCGCGCGCCTCAACATTGTCGATCTTAGCGCGCTCGGGCTCGAGCGTGCGACAGGCGCGCGCACCGCGGTCGCAGTCATGGGCGAGCTCGCGGAGCGGTACGGCTACGCCGACAACGGCGAGTCGTTGCTCGTCTACGACCCTCAAGAGGCCTTCGTCTTCCACGTCCTGCCGGACGACACGGGCGCATCGGCCGTGTGGGTGGCGGAGCGCGTGCCCGACGATTCTGTCGCGGTCGTCGCCAACTCGTTCACCGTGCGCACCGTCGAGTTTGACGACTACGGCGGCGACGGCGGCGGCGACGGCGGTGGCGGCGGCGGCGGCGGCGGCGGCGGCGGCGGCGGCGGCGGCGGCGGCGGCGGCG
>Ga0209713_10002698_pt1 | contig 11080 bp, 9 predicted proteins | sample ArcOceMetagenome_3_FD_187444 | JGI IMG/M metagenome (GOLD analysis project Ga0209713, IMG submission 187444) | Marine eukaryotic phytoplankton communities from Arctic Ocean - Arctic Ocean- Svalbard ARC20M Metagenome (SPAdes) (version 2) | ecosystem: Environmental > Aquatic > Marine > Oceanic...
AAGACACCACGGTCCCTTTTCCAAACGAGACGCCCACCGGGAGGGTCGCACGGCGCAAGGCCGAGGAAGGATGAGCTGGGAATTCCAGGGACGGTCGTACATATCGATCTGCGTGTGGAACTTGGGTTTGCCTTTGGTCTTTGGTGCCTTTGGTTGAAGGTTGGTTTGACCCCTCATCTCGGCAAGGGCTTACTCAACAACCATCACAGTTCCCTCGTCGCCGCCCGTCCTGAGCACGCCCACGCCGCCGAGCCGCCCGGCTGGATCGGCACGCGCGACGGCCGCCTCGAAGCGGCGGAGCTGCGGCCAGCCGTCGCCGTCGCGCGCCTCGAGGCGGCGATGGAGCTTGCCGAGGTGCGGCCGGCCGCCCAGCGCGTGCAGCACGCGCTCTAAGGCGCGCAGCGGCGCCGCGGCGTGCGCGACACGCAGCTGCCAGTGGACGTTGATGCAGACCGCCGGGCCGTCGGCGTTGAGGCCGAGCAGGGCGCCGCCCGGCCCGCCCACAAACTTGAGCTCGACCTCGCGCGAGGCGCACGCCGCCGCGCCGCCGTCGGCCTGCTGCTGCCACGCCACCAGGCCGCCGATCAGCCTCTCGAGCGACGCGAGCGGCACTGCGTACTGCATCGAGTACCAGCGCTCCGCGCCACTCTCCTCCTCCTCCGCCGCCGCCGCCTCCGCAGCGCGGCAGGGGCCAGGCGCCTCAAACGCGGGTGGGCCTCGGTACCAGTTCTCGCCGTCGTAGCGCGCGGCGCCATGCGCCGGCAGCTCGCCCACGTCCTCGAGGCCGCACACGCACAGCGACGCGTGGCCGAGGCGCCACCGTGCCCACAGATGGCGGTACGCGCCGCAGAGCGCATCGGCGCGCGCCACAAACTCGTCGACGCCGACGGCGTGCACGTGGCGACGCACGTGGTAGGCGGGCACGCAGCGCAGCCCGATCCGCACCGCCACCCCCAGCAGGCCGAGCGACAGACGCGCCGCGCGCAGCGAGACCACCTCCTCCTCCTCCTCCGCCTCCGCCGCCGCCTCCGCGGCCTCGGTCTCCGCCGCCTCCTCTGGCGCCTCGGCCGCTTTCACCTCCTCGCGCAGCTCGACGACGCCGCCGCCTGGCATGACGAGCCGCAGACTCACCACCACATCCGAGAGGGTCCCCTCGATGGCGGACGAGCCGTGCGAGCCCGATCCGACGGCGGCGCCGCCGACGGTCTGGTCCAGCAGCATCGGCCAGCTCGGCAGCGTCAGGCCGCGCGCCGCGAGCGCCGCCCGCAGCTGGCGCAGACGCACCCCGGGCTGCACCAGCACCACCGCCGCCGCCGCCGCCGCCGCCGTGGCCTCGACGCCAAAGCCGACGATCCGATCCATCCTCTCGAGGCGAAGGCAGACGCCGCCGGCCGCCGCCGCGTAGCCGCTCCACGAGTGCAGAGTGCCGAGCGGCCGCGCCACCACGCCCGCCTCCGCCGCCCTCGCCAGCGCGCGGACCACCTCACCCTCGGTCGCACACGGCACCACCTCCGCCGCGCTGAAGCGTCGCGTCGCGCTTCGATCGCACAGCGCCCCGCCGGGCAACCGCACGAGCGAATGGCGCGGCCCGACAGCCGCCTCGTGCGAAGGGTCACCCGCGCCGCCGCCGCCGCCGCCGCCGCCTTCGCCGCCATCGAGCAGCGACGAAGGGCTGACGCTCCGCCCATCGGCGGCCGAGCGCAGCAGCGCGCAGATGAGCGCGACATCTCGCGCGCCCTCGTCGCACCCAACGCAGCTCGGCGGCCCACTCGCGCCGCGCTGCCCCGCCTCTGCTGCGCCGCCGCCTCCTCCTCCTCGCGCCGCTCGGAGCGCCGCCACCTCATCGATCGCCTCGCGGAGCGTCTGCGCGGTGCCGCCCTCCACCCAGTCGTCGTCCAGTGCGATCGTCTCGGTCGCGAGGCCACCCGGCAGCGACCCAACCGAGGACGAGGACGACGACGCACCACCGCCACCACCGCCGCCACCGCCGCCACCGCCGCCGCGCCCGCCATGAGCGCGCAAGGAGAGTCTCACGCGCGCGCCGCTGCCTCTCGCCGGGTCTCGCGCCCACCAGCAGAGGCTGCCCAGCTCACCGTCGAGGCGCAGCGACGGCGGCGGCTCGGCCACCACGGGCGCGCCACCCGTCGTGGAGCGAGCGCCGCTCGAGCCAAACGTGAGCCCAATGGTCGCGGCCGCCGCGCAGTGCTCGAAGCGAAGCCATCCGTGCAGCGTGTCGCAAGGCGGCAGCGCCTCGTCGAGACTCGCCACCGAGGCGGAGCACGACGTCGGCTCGCCGAGCAGCACACGCAGCGCACGCGCCCAGTGCACTCCCACATCGAGCATCCAGCCGCCGTCGTGCGTGGGATTGCGTCGCCAGTCGTCCGCCTCGGAGCCGGGCCGTGGCGGCGGCGGCACGACCTCGTGGTGCGCGCAGTGTGCGCTCACGACGCGGCCGATGGTCCCCTCGTCGAGGCGCGCCCGCAGCCACTGCACAGAGGGCTTGCGCTCCCAGTTCTCGAGCACCAGCCACGCGGGTGCAGGAGCCGGCAGCTCGCGCAGCACGCCGAGCAGGCGGCAGGCCTCCTCGGCCGACGGAGCCGCCGGCTTCTCAGAGATGACGTGCTTGCCCGCTCGCAGCGCGGCCTCGACGGCGGCCGGCATGAGCGGAATAGGCAGCACCAGCAGTACCGCGTCGACGTCCGGGTCGGCGAAAAGCTGCTCCATCTTGGCGTGGCGACGCAGCTCCGGATGGTCAGGCGCTATCGCCCGCACGCGCGCCTCCGCCTTGGCCATACTCTTCTTGGTGCGGCTGCATACCGCCACGAGCACGGCGGCCCTGTGCGCCAGCACCGACGGGATGTGACAGCGCAGCGCGAACCAGGAGCAGCCGCAGAGGCCGACGCGGAGTGGAGGAGGCTCGTGTCGTCGTGCCATCGTGGTCACGCAAGCTAACTCCTGCATACCTCCATGCATGGATCCGATTTTTCTTGGTAGATGTAAAAATGTAAATGTGTGTGTGTGACCCCGTCACAATACACACTGCCCTGCCACACACAGAGCTGCATCAGCAGCCGCCCTGCCGGCGTGGTGTGCACCGGCATTTCGGGCGGCAGAGTCATTCTCTCCGTGCACTGTCGCAGTACAAGTTACGCCGCTCTCCGTCGCCGGCCTAGAGCTCGGACTTCGCCTTGCCTCCGGCGTAGACTGCCCACAGCTCCGGCGTCCGCGGCCCGCCGCCGTTCAGCACGTTTGTGAAGCCGGCCGCCTCGAGGAAGGCCTTGGCCTTTGACGCACGGCCGCCCGAGCCTCAGTGGACGATCATCGGCGTCGACTTCTCAGTCGGCAGGCTCACGCCGTCCACAAACCGTCCATTGTCGCGATCCCAGGTCGCGAGCGTCGCGCCTGGCACCGAGGGCCCTTCCGTGTTCTCCTCGGCGGTGCGGGTGTCCACGACGAGCGCGTTGGCGTCGCCGAACGCCGCGGTGAGCTCCTCCACTGAGTTTGTCAGGCCAGCGCCGTGCTGAGCCATGGTTGAGAGGTGTAGTTGGAGTGAGAGGTGGCCGAGACGCTGAACGCCGTCGGCGGGGACGACTTGGCAGGGACGCGGTCGCGCGCGCGCGCGCGCGCGAGAGAGCGAGCGAGCGACTCCGCGCCAGGAATTGACGAGGCTCCTACGCATGGGCCTACTACCACGCCAACAGAGCTCGGCCGGCGAAACGTTCAAGGCCTACGTCGCCATCGAGGCCCTCGTGTGGCTGCCAGGCCTGTACCTGCTGTGCTATCGATACCGTCCGACCGTCCGCTTCATCGAGACAAAGGCGGGCGGCGACCTGGTGCGGACAGTCGGCGAGTGGCTGCAGCGCAACGTGCCGTCGCAGCACGCAAAGGTAGTGAAGCTGAGCGCGGGAGTGTACGGCTCGCCAAACGGGCGGACCTTTGCCGAGTGGATGCTGCTGAACAAGGTGCTGGCGCCGGTCAGCCTACCGACCAAGTTTATGGTCGCGAACTCGATTGCGAATCGACGCGCCGCCCAGCGCATCGCCGACGCTGTGGAGGGCGATGAGTTCGTCGTTCCGGGCCTGAGCGCAGTCGCGGACAGAGGGCGCTCACCTGTACTGGATCGGTTGCTGAGGCAGTAGCTCCGTGTGTCGCCTCGTGTGCACTCCAAAACCACAATGTGTTAACAATGTGTGAGTCCTTCCCCGTAGCGCGGAGATGCAAGCATCTGTGTAGCGCTCACAGGAGAGGTGAAAGAGAGAGAGAGCACCACCTGTTCTTCACGCACCAAGACAACACCCAAAGTAACAGGTGCGTGTGTCAGAGCCCCGGACCCATCGGCCTGCCCGCCCTGCCGACCGCAAACCAGGCGGGGATCAGGGCGTGCCGCATGCTCAGCGCCGCGTGCGCGACGATGGGTTGCGTGAAGCAGTGGATGAGCTGCCAGCGCGTCTGCAGCAGCATGACGCCCGCAAAGAACTGCACCAGCGCCACCACAAAGAGCAGCCCGAGCAGGCGCGGTCGCGGGAATACGCAGCCCGCGAAGCCGAGGCCGACGGCGAGCAGGCCGGCGACCCCCTGGATGCTCAGCCGGCCCACGTACACCGTGCGCCACGACAGGTCGGAGAATAGCAGCAGCAGCGCCACGAGGTCGCAGAGCAGGATGGCCACCAGCTGCCTGCGCGGCAGGATGGCGGGCCCGTCCGACGCGCAGGCCGGTCCCGGGTTCATCAGCACCACCATGCCAGCGTTGGCCGCATTCGCCGCGTCCGCCGCGCCGCCCTGCTGCGCACCGCTCGCCGCGTCGCGCCTGCCCGCCGCGTCGGCCTGCGACTCGAGCGGCATCCCGAGGTGCAGCCTGCCGTCCGGCCCGACGAGGCGCGCGGGCACCTGCCGCGACAGAGGCCGCCGCTGCTGCACGCCCGCGTGCTCGGCGACGCGCTCGAAGAACTGCACGCCAGCCGCCATGCGTTCTGTGAAAAAGAAGAGTTGTTGCATTACCCTGCAAGCTGCATCATTTATTAATCGCCTAAATCGCCAAATGGAGTTGTTGCTTGCTTATCATTTGGTTCAATGAATTTACGCGATGTTAATAAGTTGTTAAACGACCAAACAGAAATTAAACAGCAGCTTCCACATGCTGTCGTCGTGGGTGCCGCACAAGCGGCCGGCGGGCGCGCCGAGGTTCACCCTCGGCCGCGCGATGGCCAAGGTGATGGACGTCTTTCGCCTCGATCACGCGCGCTGGCCGGAGCTCGCTGCCGACCGCGGCGCGTGGCGCGCGATGCTGCAGAGCGGCGAGGCGCCGCCCGGCTTCCGGCAGGCGCCGGCGCCGGCAGTGCCGATGCCGATTTCGCACTACTCAGTGCGGCCTCGGCGCGCTGCTGCTGCTGCGACCAACCGCGCCATCCGCGCGTCGCTGGCCGTGTACAACAACATCTAGGCGCCGCTGGGCGCTACTCGACATCACGTGATGTTACCCCCCCTCCCTCCCCCTCTTTCTGGTCCAGAGATCCCTGCCGGCACTCATGTAAGATCGAGTGTGTCTGTGCGGGCCACGTCCTCGGTGTTACGAGTGTGGTAAAGCAAGCAAGCAAGCAAGCATGACCCACGCAGACGAGGGAGGGTGGCTGCCGCGCACCGACCGGGCCCGCACGCCATCTCAACCCGCACGGCACACACCGACGACGACACGCTCAATTGATAGGGTGCCTAAGACCGTGGGACGGATACCCGGCAGTACCCTCCCCTCCGCGATGGCCACCGGATGGGGCGTCTGCTACCAGTCTACCAGTCATGCTACCAGTCTACCAGAAAAAGCGCTCTATTCCTGTGAAGTCACGCGCGAGAATTACACGTGAGGGTCGCAGCCGGCCGACGCGATGCAGCCCAGCAACCTGAGTGTGGGCAACAACGCCCAGGTCGTGATGCGTCACAAGCACGCGCTGCTACTGATCCGTGGCCAGACGCCCAGTGAGATCCTGCGCGAGCGCATCGCCGAGCAGGGCTCGATCGAGGGCGACAAGCTCAAGCTCAACTCTTTCCTCAACCACCAGATCGACTGCCACCTCATGCACATTTGCGGGCAGCAGCTCGCGCTCAACTTCCGCGGGTGGGGCGTGACGCGGCTGCTCACGCACGGCCCGTCGGGCTCCATCCTGGCGCAGAACTGTGCGCTGCACATGGGGGTGCCGCTGGTGATCGCCTCCGAGAAGCCTCCGCTTTCGCTGCCGCCCAACAAGGTCTACTCCAAGGAGGACATCACGAAAGGCCGCGCCGCCGGCCGCAGCCTGCACATCTCGTCCGAGTTCATCTGCAAGGACGACCACGTGCTGGTGGTGGACGACATCCTAGCGACGGGCAACACGACGCAGGTGCTCTCGGATCTCGTCGAGCTGGCGGGCGCCACGGTGGCCGGCTACGGCTTCCTCGTCGAGAAGAGCTACGAGGAAGGGCGCAAAAACCTGCGCCAGGGCGTGCCCGTCGCGGCGCTCACGGTCATCTCGTCGATCGCGAGCGGCAAGATCGAGTTTGGTGAGCCCGAGCCGTCGTGCCCGGATTCGCCCACCAAGAAGTGAGCCGCGTGGTATCGTCAGCATGGTTTGGATCTTTGTTGCTGGTTAAGCGCAGTCTTTAGATAGTTTAGAGCATTGCTTTGCCTAAGCCAGCGCAGTCTCGAGCAGGCTTACGGAGTCTGCCCCCCCGTCACCAACGTGCCATCAGAGCTCCCCGCCACCCGCGGCCAACGAGTCTCAGTCGCTATCCCCCCTGAGACCAACCACGCCATCAACACCCACGCCTAGAAACTGAAACTGATGGGTGCGCTTCCGCCAGCATCCTCGCCCACCGTGCTCCGCACTCCTACTAACGTGCTCTCTTGATGCGCAGGCTGCGGAGCTAGCAACCTTGCACCGAACAAGTACAAGATCGGCATCGACGGCGTCGGGCCGGCGCCGTCGCCGCCGCCGTCTGCCAGCAACCAGGGCATCGATCACAAGATCACCGCCAAGACGCTTCCCAACCAGCTCCCGCCATACACCAAGCTCGACCTCGAGATCCAGCAGCGCTTCCTCAACCTCGACACGGGCAAGACCTGCCAGGCGGAATACGTGTGGATTGGTGGCTCAAACGAGCTGCGCTGCAAGACGCGCACGCTCGAGCAGGCGCCCAAGAGTGTCAGCGAGCTCCCGATGTGGAACTTCGACGGCTCGTCCACCGGCCAGGCGCCCGGCGCCGACTCGGAGGTGATGCTGCGGCCGTGCGCGATCTTCAAGGACCCGTTCCGCCCGACCGGCCAGAACATCCTCGTGCTGTGCGACTGCTACCTTCCGGACCCCGACGCGCCCAATGGGCTGGGCGCGGCGATCCCGACGAACACGCGCGCACCGACCAACGAGATCATGCAGAAGGTCGCGGGCAAGGAGCCGTGGTTCGGCATCGAGCAGGAGTACACGCTGTTCGAGCCCGACGGCATCACCCCGTACGGATGGCCCAAGGGCGGCTACCCCGACCGGCCGCAGGGCCCGTACTACTGCTCGGCGGGCACCGAGAACGCCTTCGGTCGCGCCGTGTGCGAGGCGCACTACAAGGCGTGCCTGTACGCCGGCATCAAGATCTCGGGCATCAACGGCGAGGTGATGCCGGGGCAGTGGGAGTACCAGGTGGGGCCGTGCACCGGCATCGAGTCGGGCGACGAGGTGATCATGGCGCGCTACATCATGATGCGCGTGTGCGAGCAGTTCGGCGTGATCGTCTCGTGGGACTCGAAGCCGATCCCGGGCGACTGGAACGGCGCCGGCTGCCACACGAACGTCTCGACCAACGACACGCGCGCGCCGGGCGGCTACGACGTCATCCTCAAGATGATGGAGCGCCTCGGCGCGCCGGGCGTGCCCGAGGAGCACATCCGCGTCTACGACATCAACGGCGGCGAGGACAACAAGCGCCGCCTGACGGGCGCGCACGAGACCGCCGCCATCGACCAGTTCTCGTACGGCGTCGCCAACCGCGGCTGCTCGATCCGCATCCCGCGCCAGACCGAGAAGGATAAGTGCGGCTACTTCGAGGATCGCCGCCCCGCCGCCAACATGGACCCCTATGCCGTCACCGGCAAGATCATGGCCACCTGCGTGCAGCCCGACTGCATGTGAGCGCCCTGTTCTAACGAGACGGAGTTGTGCCCAATTTTGTGTATCGAGCGGCCGATGAGTGGTGCCAGCTCAGCATGTGTCAGTGTGCAACATGATGTGTTGTGAAGTCTGTAATGTCCGTGTTCTCTTAGAGGAAAGACAAACGTTTAAAGAGCTGAACTCTTATCGTCACTCGCACACCTCCGCACATACACACAGACACACGACACGTAGTAGAGCACTACCGAGTACACGACACGCGGGCACGCTAGCGCTGCACTCCTCGCGCCACACAAGTGGCACAAGTGGACACACGCCACCAAGTGATGCGCTCGAAAGCTCGCAGGCCGGTCATACAGCTCCTGCAAGTCTGACCCTCCGTGCACGGCCCCCGAGGGACACGCTTACTTGAAGCCGCCGATGCCGGTCATAATGCGCAGCTGCTCGTACGAGCACCAGAACACGAGCTGCCACGGGCCCAGGCGCAGCCAGCCGGGCAAGAAGCCCTTGTACAGGGCCATCGGGCCCTCGGTGGCGGCGACCTTGCGCCAGCAGTCGAGCGTGCCTGCGTAGGGCATGGTGCCGTCGGGGAGGGCGGTCTGGCTCATGATGCGCGACTTGGCGACGTCGGCGGGCGTCGAGCAGAGCGATGCGACGAAGCCGGAGCAGATGGCGGAGCAGAGGTGGCACAGCAGGTTGTCGCCCAAGAGCACGACGAAACTCTTCTTCGCCGTGTCGTACGTCGTGAGCTCACCGAGGTTGACAAGCGCCGCGCGCTGGATGGCCGGCCAGCAGCCCGCGTAGAAGCCGCCAACGCCCTCGGCCGCCTTGATCTTGGTGAATGCGTCGAAGAGGCCATTGTAGCGCGGCGCGTCGAGCTTGCCCGCGGCGACCAGGCGGCCGTCGCTCTGCATGCGCACCTTGATCAGGTCGCAAGGCACGGCAATCGCCTGGCCAATGCCGCCAGCGCTCATGCCCGCCGCCATCTTGGCGAGGAGCGGGGCCTGGTCCTTGGGCGTGTCCTTGCCGCAGAAGAAGGCGCGGATGTACTCGTAGCCGATGGCGCGAAAGCCGGTGTATGGGATGTGGCGCGCGACGGCCGGGGTGACGCCGGCATAGAGGCCGCCCATGCCCTCGGTCTTGTAGATGTTTATCATCATGCCGCCGAAGCCGAACTTCGTGCCCGTGAAGCCAGCCTGGGTGCGGCGCGGTCGAACAACATCAGGTGAGTAAGAGGCAAGGAAGGAGCGGGTCCGCAAGAGCAGATGTGCAGTTGGATAGTTTCGCTCTCGGTCGGCGCACCTGGCCCTGGAGCTGCAGGCGGGTCTTCGTGATGTCAATCGGGAAGGTGAAGCCCTCCGCGAGCATCGAAGCCGAACCAGTCAGCACGAACTTCTGCGCAATGCCAGCGAGGCCCGAGCCGAAGTCACCGCTGCCAGCCACCATGGTCGGCGATTCTGTATCGGAGCCAAGGAAGCTTGGAGGAGAGCGTCGCCAAGAATCGCGTCCTCCCCGAGATCTCGTTGGACACATGAGCCGGGTGTGGTTAATCACGTAGCAATACCGCGGCTTTAAGGTTGAAGATGCAAGACATGCCCCTACGTACTCAGGCTGCCATTCGGACAGACTCGCGGCATGTAGGAGGCGCCACAGGACCGTAGGCGGGCGCCTGGAACGTGCTCTGTCCTGGATTCCGCGCACGCCGCGGAGGTCCACGCCGCCCGTCGAAGCGGTGGCCGACAGTAGTGCACCGACGCGTCGCATCGCTTCTGCGAAGCACGCCACGCCGCATGCTCGGCAGCGCTATGGCTTTCCAGCGTGCCGGCGGCCGTCGTGGCTGCCGCCGTCTGGTTGAACGGCGCCCACACGTAGCGGAAGAGCGGCTGTGCGCGCCTTCGTCCGCGCATGCTCGCCGCGAGCAGCGCCCAGACAGACTTTGGTGTCCACGGGCACTTGAGGCGGTGTACGGCCACCGACTCGTCGCCTGGCGGGCCGGTGTCGTAGGAGACGAGCGTCGGGTGGAAGTTGTGCATCTTTGTCTGGGTGGTGTGCTACAGTACAGACGAGCTGCCCAATAGGTGGTTCTACCCCTCGCATGCTGTGGCTCGATCCTAACGCAGTTAGCCAGCCCGACTCATCTCCGCGAGCTCGAATACGATGGCCGCTACTCCGCCTGCAAACGGCGGATGCATTCCCGCCGGGAGCGCCAGCGCCGCTCCCCGTCGTGAGGACGAGCTCCGTGCTGAGCTGGGACCGCCCCCCGCTGGCACCGGCCTCGGCAAGCGGCTGCCGCCACCCGCCTCGCCGCCACTCCCCGACGACCTGGTACCAATAACCATTGACAATGCGCTCGAGCTCTCGAATCGCCCGCCAGGCGGTCTCGGCAGCACAAACCTGGAGCCCCGAGATCAGTGGTACAGACGTCTGCGAGCGGGCAACACGAAACTCTCAGCGGTGTTCGATCACCGGCACCCTATCCAGTGGCGTAATGCAGGAGCAGCTTTTGGGCGTTTGAAGCGACGAGCGGAGGAGCAGCTCGAGATGGCAAAGGCCATGCGCGCCGCCAAGGCGGCCAAGCCGCCAGTCACGACCGAGTCGCCTTTGAACGAGCTGCAGCGGCCGTCGTGGCTCCCGGCGATGCCCCGAACCTCGCCGCTGCTGCTGGGTGGCGAGCAGGTCAAGGCCGAGCAGGTCAAGGCAGGGCTGCCGCTGCAGCCCGCTCGCAATCAGAGCACGCCGCAGCCGCCGCCCGCCGCGCAAGGCGCGAGCACGGCCGACGCCATGGCTGCCCCGACGCTCGCTCCTCGGGCGACGCAATCGAGCCCGCTGGGTGGCGGCGGCAGCACCGCGCCTGAGCAGGTCAAGGCCGAGCAGGTCAAGGCAGGGCTGCCGCTGCAGCCCGCTCGCAATCAGAGCACGCCGCAGCCGCCGCCCGCCGCGCAAGGCGCGAGCAC
>Ga0209713_10002701_pt1 | contig 11074 bp, 2 predicted proteins | sample ArcOceMetagenome_3_FD_187444 | JGI IMG/M metagenome (GOLD analysis project Ga0209713, IMG submission 187444) | Marine eukaryotic phytoplankton communities from Arctic Ocean - Arctic Ocean- Svalbard ARC20M Metagenome (SPAdes) (version 2) | ecosystem: Environmental > Aquatic > Marine > Oceanic...
GATACGTCATGGTTTCCTCCTAGAAATCGATCGTTTTGACACGCTAGAACGCGAAAATTTTCGCGGGGGCTCCGCCCCCGCGCCCCCGTGAAAAAGGCAGTCTGCAGTTCACCAACCTAGCACTGACCCTGGGGTTAGGCTTAGCCCCTTACATGAGCGAACCTACATGCCCTTACACATAGCACTCTTGCCACGGGGGGGCGGGCTGCGCCGACGGCGTAGCCCTGACAAGCGACCGAGGTAAGCACGCGAGCGCCGGCCCCGAACTATGTGCCAAGCACAAGTCGAATGTGGCGTGGCACAACCGCTGCTTGTCAACTTTTCTCCTGCGTGCCGCGGTGTGGTCACATGCTGCAAGCGACGATGACGGCGCCTGCAGACATGACGTCCGAGCCTGCCTTTCATGCCTCTGCAGCTGGGCCAACGGGCCTGCGACCACTCGTCATGGGAGAGGCGAACCGCGGCCAGCGCCGACCCTCGTTCAAGTGCACGCACGGCGAGGAGCTCGAAGCAGCGAGTCACCGTTGCTCCCACGCGGTCTCCGGACGCAGTGGAGGGCCGCGACACCAGCCGCCCGCATGCGCCAGCTCGAATCTTCACAGGTGCGGCCACAGCCGCCGCTGCCGGTCGCGCCAAGATCGTGGCTTCGGATTGGACACACGGCTTCGGATTGGACACGTACAACCACCGCACTCAAGTCACCCGGACCGGATCTCAAGATCCTGGTTGCCCCTGAGCGTGGCTAGAGCCGGCACATGGCACATGTCGTGCGCGCCGCGCGCCGGGTACAGTGCACGTGTTTTGCTTGAGCTATCTCGTAGCGTGCGGTTCTTCTATGTGCATTCAAGTCCTTGTAGAGTCGTTGCGCGTGGGAGAGACCTCGTCAGAATCGGCCCTTAGCTTGCCAAAGATCGGTCGGGTCCTCGGTCGCATCTACGGCGTGGCGACCGCTCCTGGACGCTCCGGAGTCCCGGTTAGATCCAGTTCAGGACAATCAGGACTCCGGGAGCTTCCAATTCTCCACATGAGCGATGAGTGGACGTCTCATGATGCAAAGACACAATTTGATTCCAGTCCAGCGATCAGCCGCGCATTTGCGGGGCCGTACGGGCACGTTCCAGTCCTCCGGGACTCGAAAAATGACCAACTTTTGAAGTAAGGTCAAAAAAGTGCACTTTTTTTCTCCCGTGTCACTTATCGGCGCGCCCTTGCTCAGCGCATCACGCGCCCCGACCCTTGACTCCTTCTCGGCCCAGACAAGAAGAACAAAATGGGCGAAGCACGCGAATGGTCTCGCTACCTAGGTCCATGCGTTCTGGGCGATCTCACCAAGGCTGGTCGTTTGAAACGCTCAGCCGCAGCCGCAAACTGCGCTGCACTCACGAAGCGATCTTCTTTTTGAGGATTCTTTCGCGGCGGGCCGAAAGCGCGCACCAAGAGGCGACCGCTTCGCGACCCAGACGACCTCGATTTGGCCGAAGACGACGACCTGTCAGACGAGCTGCCATCGACCTCGATCAACGGCTCCAGCCGGCCCCGCTCCCTCTGGCCACAGAGGCCCAGGAGCTCAGCCGGTCACGGGCTCATTTTGACCATCATGCGAAGGCACCGCCGAAGGCGAAGGTGCTGCTAACCGCAGACTGCAGTGTGCACAAGCACAACCACCCGTGTAAATATCTACGGTACGCTGAGTCTTGTGCTGAGTCTGTCGGCCCAGGATCGGCCCTATCGATCGATCCACAAGACTCAGCGCAACCGCAGCATGCCCGAGTCCTGGTAGAAGTGGCGGCGCACCCGGTTCGAGTGCGCGAGCGCGCCAATCTCGACGGCGCTGGCTACGGCGGAGTCTTGCGCCGCCAGTTCGTCTTGATCTCCGCCGGTGCCGTCACGGCGCAGCGCGGCAGCCGATTTGGCGCGTGCGCCGCCGCCGCCGCCGCCGCCGCCGCCGCCGCCGCCGCCGCCGCCACTGCCACTGCCGCCGCCACTGCGCGCGCGCAGTACAGGCTCCGGGACGAGCGGGTGCGGCGGCCGATGGAAGGCTGGCAGCGAGGCGCCATGGCGCTTGACGCCGAAGATCGCGGCGGCCGCCGCTGGATCCATCATGGCACGACCCGGGACGACGGCGATGGCGGCGGCGGACCGTGCCGCGCCCGACGGCCGCTGCAGAGGCTCATAGTCTGACGCACTGTCCTCGGGGTTCGTCGTCGTCGTCGTGGTCACTGTGGGCGTCATACGCCCGCAGGCCCCGTGCGCCGTCATAGGACGTCCAACATCTACATTGGTCGCTGCATCGGTTGCGGCGTCGGACTCGCAGGTGGCGGTGTCGGCGGTGGCGGCAGCGTCTTGCCACGTAGCCCATGCATTGCGCGCGACAGCCTTGGCCTCCTCTCGGTACTGTCCCAGGTCGAGGGCTCGAAATTCTGCGAGGTTGATGCCAGCACGGCTGCCGAGCTCGGTGCTCTGTCCACGCGCCAGCCCCGGTGCGAGGCCCTTGACCAGAGGTATTCGCGACTGTGCCGCTACGTATGGCGGCATCGCTAGCTGCAGGTCGGTGGATGGCGGCGATATCCCTCCGCGGCGGATGCGGACAGCTGATGGGGCGTCGGAAAGGGCGGCAGGGTCGGCGAAGGTGGGGTCAACCGCTGGCAAGATGCGCTGCAAAACCTGTGCGCTGTAATAGCCAGCGGCCGCGCTCTCCGGCCTTGTGCAAGGCCGCGCCGTGCCTCCGAAGCTCGGCGACTGGCGCGCCGCCTGCTGCGACTGCGGTCGCTCCGGCATTCCAGCTCCGACATTCCATCCGCCGCCAACACCCTGGCAACGGCCATCGTTAGCCTGGGCCATGGACAGCAAGTCGCGGCTCGACTTATTTCGTGACTTGGTCTCGATGGCGCCCACCGCGCCCGCACGCAAGCTCGCATCGAGCTCGGCTCTTCGCTTGAGCGCAGTGTTGAGTTCCTTGTAGTCGATAGTGCCTCCACCATCGGGGTCGAAAGAGTCGAAGAGCCTGTCGACCTCTCTGCGGCTCACCTCGAGGCCGAGCATGACCATCGCGCGCTGGAACTCGCGCCTGTCGATCATACCGTTGCCTGCAATGGTCGCGTGCACGCATGTCGCGTGAACCAGGATGGATGGGCTGAGGGGCTGCTGTTGGACATGCATCGTAGGGGCTCTGATGCTTGTCGCACCGTCGTCGTCCCATTCGCGGAACAGGTCGATAACGCGCACGGCATTGGTCGTCAGAATGTCCCTCAGTTGCGCCTGCACATCTCCGCTCGGATCGATCTTCACAGAGCACAGCGAGAGCGACGAGCCCTTGCCGGCGACGCGCAGCTTGTCCGACGCCCGCTGCGCCTCGTCCACCTGCCGCTGTTGCTCCGCAAGCACCTCCGGCGGTGGCGAGCGAGGCCGGCTCGGTGGCCAGTACTGTTGCAGAGGCACCGCATGCTGGAATGCCGCGAGATTCTGTGCCTGCGTGGCCGTCTGCTCCGCCCGCGCCCTCTGCGCGCGGTCGCGTGCCGCCGCCTTCTCGTCTGCCGCTGCTGCCGCGCGCACCGCTGCCATCTGCCTTGCCGACATTGGTGACTGTTCAACGTAGGCCGGGAATTTCGCAGCTGCCGCTGCCTCAGCGGGGGTTGGCGGGCGGGAGCGTGCGGCGCTGCGCTGCTGCTGGTGCGCCTCTAGCTTTTGACCCGTCACGGAAAAGAAGCCAGGCTGGTGCGGCCGACCAAGCGCGCTGCCGCCTCCGTGACGGCCGCCGCCGCCGCTTGGCGGCGCGCTACCCGGAGGCCGCCGCCGCGATGGCAAAGTGACGGGCGCCCAGTCGCGAGGCGGCACACTGGCGCACGGCACAACCCCACGGGAGGACGGGCGCGAGACGGCAGGGGTGTTGCCGCCACCGCTAGACGGTGCCTCGCCACGGGAGACGGGCCGTGAATCTTGCGGCGTGCCGCGATTTGCGGCGCCATCGCCACGCGACACAGGCCGCGAGTTCGTTGGAGTGATGCGGCTGCCGCCGATGCCATCAACGCTAGACACGGGCCGCGAGTCTTCAGGCGTGTCGCCACGGCCAACGCGGACGATGCCAGCGGCTGCGGCTGACGTAGCTTCGAGCCGAATCTGCCTTGCCGCCCGCGCGCCTCCGCCGCAGCCGCCGCGCGACACGGGGCGGGACGCGGGGCGTGGAGGGTCGCTTGGCGGTAGTGGCATCGCCACAGAGCCTCCAAACGCTGCCGCTGTTGCTGGAGTAGCCGAGGTGGTGAGGTGTACATCGGTTGGCGTGCCAGCGCTATCAGGCGCGGGAGTACAGACAACCCGGTCCGCTGTCGCCACTCCTTTACCGCCGCCGCCGCCGCCGCCGCCGCCGCCGCCGCATCCGCCACTGCGAGCACTGCCGAGGAGACGGCTGCCGCCGCGTGCCGATTGCTGTGAGTGTGGCCGAGACTGCACAGCAGTCAGCGGTGGCGGAGGCCGTTGCGCACAGCCACTGTCACTGCCGCCACGGGTGCCAAGCAGGAGATCCACCGCGCCGAGCACAGCGGCAAACTCGCTGGCGGCCACCGCCGTGTCGCCCACCGAGGCATCGGTAGGGGCAGGGACCGCACCAGCTGCCACCGACGTAGTCGCCACGGCTCCTGAAAGGTTGGCCTTGCGCGACGGAGCGGTGGCGAGAGACGCAGCGATCGAAGACGGCTGCCGCGTGAGTTGGCGCGGTGGTTGCACGTTGGCCGCACCACCCTGCCTCTTCTCCTCAGCAGGACCACCGCCGCCAGTGCTGGGGGCGGCGAGAGGCAGCTCGTCAAAGTTGATAGTCTTGCGCATCTTTGCGTCGTGCGCCGCTTTTGCCGCGTCCGCCGCGTCCGCCGCCCGCTCGGCGTACGTCAGACGTATGGCCACCGAAGCGCGCGCCGCCTCGAGCGATTGCTCCTCCGCACGGCGCTTTTTGTGCTCCGACGCATCTGCGACGCGTTTCGCCTCGGCCAGTTCCCTCTGCGCCGTGTTCGCCTCGCGGCGCGCGTTGGCGACGGCCGTCTCCGCCGCAGGTTTCTGTGCGTCGGTTGTCGTAATGAGGACTTTCTCCAGACGGAGCAGCTCCTTCTCGGCGGCACGCGCCGCCGCTGCCTTTTCTTCGACAGTGGCGTCAGCAGCAGCGTCGGCGTACTCGGCCTCCTTGGCGCGTTGCGTCGTGTCGTGATGCGTGCTCGCCAGCTCATATGTCGCCCTGATCTCCTGCTGAGCATCGAGCCACTGTCTCAGCCTTTCCATCTCTTCGAGCGATAAGAACTGTCCCCGCGCCAGCTTTAGACGTGCCGCCTCCGCCTGGTCCTCCGCCGACCACTCAGCGAGCGTCGCAAGGTCTGCTTCGGTGAGCTTCTCACCTGCTTGAAGCTTGCGCTGCACAGCCTCCACTTGAGAGAGCTCCATCAAGACTTTGGTGCGTGCCGCGGCCGCCTCGACTGCCGCGATTTCGGCGTCCTCGTCCTTGCCTTCAGGCACCGTCAGGCTGCCGCGCTTGCTAAAGTCGAGCCGCTTCGCCGCGAGCCTATCATCATTTATTGCTGATGCTGCATCACCGACCTGGTTCCCGTGAGACGAGGAAGCCACGGCGGCCTCTTTGCCGGGGTGCGGTGCTACCGCGCCCTGAATGAGCAGCGCGGCCGCATCGAGCTCGGCACTTGCGCTGCCCACCCGCGCGGTTGGCTTGGCAGGATACGCCGCAACCGCGCCCTGTATCAGCAGCGCAGCAACGTCGAGCTCCGATGGAGCCTCGACCTCATCATCTTCGCCGCCGTCAATGTCACCAGCCTGCTGCTGGTGCTGGTGCTGGTGCTGGTGCTGGTGCTGGTGCTGGTGCTGGTGCTGATGCTGGTGCTGGTGCTGGTGCTGATTTCCCGCCTCGCCGCTGCCCTTCGACGCGGCCAGAGCCGCAGCCGGTTGCGCGGGCGGCTTCGATGGCGACGCCATCTGGAGTAGGCGACAGCTTGGCGACGGCGGAAGGCGCAGCGTGGCACTGCTTGTGGCAGTCGCCGCATCGAGCGGCGACGGTGGGTCGGACTGCGGAGGTGAGGCTGCGGGTGAGGCGGCTGGCGAGCAGGCCGGCGGCATCATCAGCCGCGCCCTGGACAGCCCAAGCTTGCGCGCCGCGGCGGCCTCTACCTCCGTCATGATTGCCTTCGCATCTGCCATCGCGGGCTTGGGCGCCGGCTCAGCCGCCGCCTTGTCCACCGCCGAAGACGTGTCTATTGCAATCGGCTGCTCACATTTGGCAGGCACAGCCTCCGCCTCCTCTGCTGATGGCACAGGTAGCGCCTCGACCTCAGATGAGAAATAAGATTCCGACTGTTGTGAGGGCGCTTCCATATGTTGCGAGGGTGCCGCCTCTTCGTCTGGCGCAGACGCGGCGATCCGGACAGACCAGTGCGCATCGGAGCCGTCTCGCAGGATGGCCACCGCCAGCGCGGTGGCCGGCAGCCGCCGCCGCTGTTTACTGCTCTGCTCGACTGATGACTCGTACCGCCCGCCATCGCCAAGCTGGACGCGGACCACGTGCCCACTTGTTGGCATCTCGCAATCATTGCTCTCCCCCTCTTCAGCGAGCTCCGTTGCTACCTTCCTGGCGACCGCACGGTCGACAGCGCCGGACGCCTCCATGCTGCGCTGCTTCTGCCTGTCGTCGATTGCCTCATTGACCACCTCCTTCGCGATGGTGGCGGCGCGTCGGCTCAGGTCGTGACGCTTGCGCGTGCGCAGACCGAGGTCAGCCGTCACCATCGCTGCGTTGAGCTCGGCATGTGCCACGCGCGCCGCCTGGGCCCTTCTGGTGCTCCCGTCGGTCGGGCTCGTCACTTCACCGAGCGCCACAGCCGCCGCAATTCGCACCAGCGACGACACGGCAGCCGTCGCCGCAACAGCCGCAGTCGCCGCAGCGGTGGCCGCATCCGCAGCCGACTCCGCCGCCTGGCCCTGAGGGCGCTTGATGGCCTCCGCCTCCTCGCGCAGGGCCTCGGCTGCTTCCGTCACCGCTGTCGTCGTCTGCTCCACCACTGCCTGATCCGCCACCGCCTGTTCTGCCTGTGCCGCCTGCTTAGCTGCAGCCTTAGTAGAAGCTGGCTCTGCTGCTACGGCCTCCACCGCGGCTGGCTCTGCAGGTTTCTGCTCTGCCGCGGCCTTGCGTTCTACAGCGAGCGCCGCCGTGTCGTTGTGCTCACCGCTCGGCCCGCTGGCGTCAACACGATCGTCCGCATTTTCTACAACGTCCGCCGGTGATATGTCCACGGCTACTCCCGTCTGCATCTCCATCTGCGCACCCGCCTGAAAGTCTGCGCGAAACTCCTCAGCAGCAACAGGCGCTGGCGGTGGTGCTGGCGGTGGTGCTGGCGGTGGTGCTGGCGGTGGTGCTGGCGGTGGTGCTGGCGGTGGTGCTGGCGATGGCGCGGGCGCGGGCTCGGGCGCGGACGCTTGGGCGGGCGCTGGCGCGGACGCTTGGGCGGGCGCTGGCGCGGACGCTTGGGCGGGCGCTGGCGCGGGCGCTTGGGCGGGCGCTGGCGCGGACGCTTGGGCGGGCGCTGGCGCGGGGGCTTGGGGGGCCGCTTCGGCGGGCGCTCCTGCGCGCGCTTCGGCGGGCACGGGCGCAGAGACAGCCGATGCAGCTTCCGTCGCCGCCGCCGCCGCCGCCACCTCGACAGCCGCAAACCCCTCTGCCCCGTGCGCGACTCGCTCTTCCACCGCACGCGCCAGCACAGCCTCCGCCCCGACCGCCTTGACAGCCGCCACCTCTGCCTCCGTCGCGGCGCGCGCCTGCGCATCCGCCAGCGCTGCGGCAGCCCTAGCCTGCTGCACTGCCGCAATTGCCGCCGTCTCCGCCTCCGCTTTGGCCCTGTTCCTTGCCCCGTCCACCTCCTCTTGTGCCCTCGCCGCCGCCTGCACCACCTGCTGCTCCGCCTGCAGCTTTGCAATTGCCTCCACCGCCGCTGCGGCTTGCGCCTGCTCCTGCTCTCGCGACGCGGCCTCTGCCCTCTCAGCCTCCGCCCGCGCATCCGCCGCAACCTGCACAGCCTCTGTGGCCTCCGCCTCGAGCAGATCTCGCCCCTCCTTGTCAGCTGCCGCCGCCACCGCTCGCGCCTCCCCCTCGGCCTGCAGTCCCGCCCGCTCCAGCGTGAGCTGCTTTCGTGGTGGTGCCTCTGCCCGCGCGGGCGCCGCCGCGTCATCCGCTGCGCGCGCCTTGGCCTCAGCCTCCTTCGTCACCGCCAACACCGCCGCTGCCTTCGCCCTCGCCTCCACCTCCACAGACGCCGCTTCTCCGGCCACCGCTTTGGCTTCCGCCTCCTGCCTCGCCCGCTCCTCCGCTTCCGACGCCGCCTTGGCCACCGCCTCCGTGTCCTGCCGTGCGCGTGCCTGCGCCTCCACCCTGGCTTGCTCTGCCTCGGGCCACGCCCTCCCGTCTTCCTCCGCATCTGCCCTCGCCTCCACCCCCGCCCTCTCCCTCTCCTTCGCTTCCGCCCAGGCTATTGCCCCCTTTGCCTCTTCTCTCGTCACGAGCGCCAACTGCTCCGCTCCCACCGCCCCCGCGGCCGTGGTGGCCTCCGCACCACCTGTCTCCACCTCGCCCGCTGCCGACACGCCAGCCGCGCGGCTGCCACCCCATCGCACGAGCACGCCGCGCGCGCGCGCCTGCACCATCGCTGCCGCCGCGCTGCGCCGCTTGCGCCTCCTCGCCTCCTCCTCATACTCCGCCGCCAGCGCCTCGGCCTCCGCCCTCCACGCCGCGTCTGCCTTGCCCTCCTCATCGAGCCTCACGCGCAGAAGCTGCGCCCGCCTCCGACCCTCGACACCCCGCGCCGTCGCCTGCACTGCCGCCGCTGCACGTGAGACCCGTGCCTGCTCCGCCTGCTCCTCTCCATACTCGTCGTCGAGTCCCGCATACTCTTCGCGCAGCGAGTCCTGTTGCGCCGCCTCGATCGCTGCCACCTCTACCGCCTCGGCTTCTTCAAGCGCCAACGCCGACGCGTACCCCATCGTTCGCGCCTCCTCCCCAGCCGCGGCCGCCGCGCGCGCCGTCCCCGCCTGCACGGCACGCTGCCGAGCCTGCATGCCGCGCGCACGGCGCTGCATCATGGACGCGGCGGCCTCGTGCCGCTCCTTGTCATCCCGGTCCGCCCTGTCGCGGTCCGCGCGCGCCTGCTCGATCCGTTGCATGCGACTCTCCCGCCGCTTGCGCCCGGCGCCGGCCGCCCCAACTGACGCTGGCATCGCTGCCGATGGCATCGCGCCCTGTGTGAAGGCGAGCGGCGCACCCTTCATTGGCGTGGCACTGGCCGACGCTGCGCCCGTCGGCCGCGACGGCAACAGCGCCGCGTCGTGTGGCGCTTCCGACGACGACCCGCCCCCGGTGGTGACGGCGGTTGCCACTGACGCGGGGGCTGCGACGGCGCGAGAGGGCGCGCCGACGGCGGCGCTGTCTGGAGTGCTACGGCGCGAGACACCGGAGGGCGGTAACTCCTCCAGCCGCGCCTGGCCCCGGAAGAGGCGCACCTTGGCTGTGCGGTCGAATCCGAGGGTCAGCGGCACAAGTCCAAAAGAGCGCTGGCGCAATGGCGTCGACGATCGGCTGTCGCTTAGGCTGCCGCTGCGGCCGACGCTGCCGGTGAAAGATAGCTGCTGTAGCTGCTCCTGTAGCTGTTGATGCTGGTGTGTCTCCACCCTCTCGTCCTCTGCAGTCTCGACCTCGCAGATGTTGGCGAGCGCGCCCGTGGCGAAGCGGCGTATCGCCTCGTTCTCGTGGTCGAACAGCTGCTCCAGGATGACGTCGCTGTCGGTGTCGACGACCCGCTGGAGGCACTCGAGGTCGGCCACCATGTTCTGCACGCCAGCTACTGCGTAGTACACCACGGAGAGCGTCTTTGAGTGCAGCTGTGCGAGCATCAAGTCGAAGCCGCCCTGCTGTTTCACGGTGGTGCCGCCGCCGATGCAGGCGAGGTTGACGAGGGCGCCGAGGACCGAGTGGTGGACGGCGAGCTCTGCATCTGGCTGGCGGACGAGTGTGACCGCCTTTGACACGACGTCCGTCCGGTGCAGTCCGACGACCATGGCTTGCTCGTCTGGCCCGACAACGTGAGACAGCGTGAAGGCGAGCTCGTGACAGGCCTGAGGCGTCGCACCCGACTTGAAAAGTTCGGCCAGCTCATCCGCCGAGAGGATGCGATGGTTGCCTGCGAGGTCGCTCGACGATGAGATGGACATGTCCATGTCCATGTCGATGTAACAAAACCGTCAAAAGGCTTTTAATTCTTTTTCGCTTCTCGCTGCGTTCACGGCCGACTTTCACGCGGCTCACTGCGATTTCCTCCCGGGGGAGGTAATCGCTCCTAGCGCTCGGAGAGCAGATCTGAGGCGGCAGTCCTCGGCTTCATGGACACCATGTCCATGCAACAAAACCGTCAGGAAGACTTTTCCCTTTTTCCTTGAAGCCGTGACGCGCTGAACGGCGCTGCCAAGGGCTGACGCCGCAGGCGGAGGTGCTTGGCAGCGCCTGCGTGCGCCCGGCTTTCGAAAAAAGCATTCCTGTAGGTACCGGGTACCCACACGCGCGTAGCGCGCCCGGCGGGCGCCCGCGCGGGCGCGGGCAGGCGCCCGAGCTCATCGCGCGTAGCGCGCCGAAAAATCGACGTTTTCCCTTTGCAGCAGGCCTTTTCGAGCGCAAATCGTCGTCACCGTCCGGCGCCGCTACGCGGCGCAAGGCGCTACGCGCCGGGCGCTACGCGCCGGTACCCACGCTCCGATCCCACTCCTGAAAGTCGGCTATGGATTCTGTGCTTCGGCAAGGGGTTCGAGGTGTGTAGTTGAGGTAAGCTAACAGCGTTAAACAGTTAAACCGCCGTTAAACCGGAAACGCAGGGTCCTCTTCTCGCGGCGGCCGCCGACGGCAAGGCTGGATGAGCTGTTGGCTCTGGACGGCACCCGGGCCACAAACCTAATCCGGCTATCGTGAATCACTGGTCTCCGGGCCTGCGCGGAGTCCGAAGTGCGTAGTGTGGGAAAGGAATTTGCGAAAAAAGCCGGCGACGCGCGAGAGGGGTCA
>Ga0209713_10002703_pt1 | contig 11067 bp, 1 predicted proteins | sample ArcOceMetagenome_3_FD_187444 | JGI IMG/M metagenome (GOLD analysis project Ga0209713, IMG submission 187444) | Marine eukaryotic phytoplankton communities from Arctic Ocean - Arctic Ocean- Svalbard ARC20M Metagenome (SPAdes) (version 2) | ecosystem: Environmental > Aquatic > Marine > Oceanic...
CCCAAGCAGAGCCCTCAAGCCTGCGAAAAAATCCTTGATTGCCGTGGAAGGCGTCTCGGTCACCAATATCTCGCACACATCAGCCGCGCTATCGGGCGAACGAAACTAGGTACGGGGTCGAATACGGGAGCATGACGGACGTCAGCATGGGGGAAAGGGATGACCGGAGCGGCATGGCCTCGGTGACGATGGGGGCCGCGCACCTGAAGGTCAACGTTGAGCAGGGGAATCAGCTTCGCCAGGCGATCGTCATCAAGTCGTCCGGCTCCTGGGAGGATTGGAGAGACGGCTACAAGCTCTCGGAGATCACGCGCAGCAGCGCACAGGCGGAGGCGGGACTGCAGAACGCCTCCCCGCTGAAGTCGCCCAAGGGCTACGCAGCTGTTGACACAGGGCTGACGTACGTCAACTACAAGGGCTCGAACGTCGCCGAGGCGGTGGGAGGCGTGGGCAAGTACGAGGTCATAAACGTGGGTGTCGAGGGCGGCATCTCGGGCTTCGCGTGCGACGCCACCGACGGCGAGGTCGCGACGCTGGTGTACGAGATCAAATGCGCTGTCGACGTGGTCAACGCGGCGACGGGCTCCTCGTTCGCCGTCATGGTCGAGCCAGACGGCTCGCGGCTCGGAGACAAGTACAAGAAGCTCTTCGTGATCATGGTCGACGCTCCCGCCGCCGAGTTCGCCCAGATGCTCAGCGGGCTCGAGGCGGTCGGCTACGGCGGCATCAAGTTCTTCAAGTCGGAGGGCGGAAAGATTCTGGTACAGCATGGTGCTCGCCGTCGCGGCGTCTGGGCGGATCTGCCGATCGTGTGCAAGGCGTCGGTGGTCGTCATCGGCATGGAGGCATCCGCCTACGGCTACGAGTCCGACGTCGCGGTGACCGTGCTGAACGAGGCGCTCGGCGGTGTCAACGTGCTGTCGTCTCAGCCGCTGCGCGAGTTTGAGAACGGCATCAGAGTGCTCCTCGAGTTCCCGGCCGAGAAGGCGGTGTCGGTGCGGGACAAGATCTTCGAATTCTCCAAGGAGGCGCTCGAGGGGCACGCTATCGAGATGGTCGGCAACGGGGGCGCGTCCACTTTCGTCACGATCACGCGCGACACCTTTGAGGCCGTCGCCGCGTACAAGACGATCCACGGCAAAACTCCGCGCGACGTCGGCGGCGGCGGCGGTGCGGCGTCCAAGGAGATGTCGGAGAAGCTGCAGGCGATGGCCGAGGCCACCGCGATGCTCGGCGAGGAGGTCGAGGACCTCAAGACGAAGCTCGAGACGGCGCACGAGGAGCGCAAGGTGCTCCTGGCGAGCCAGACCGACATCCGCACGAAGATCTCGCGGATCCCGGAGGAGGTCGTGCAGTCGGTGATAGCGGCCTCTCAAGGGCTTGCACTCGGAGCGGCCGGCGGTGCGCCCGCCATCCGGATGTCGCCCGGTCGCACGGCGGCCGCGTCGGCGTCGGCGGCGGCGGCGGCGGCGACGGCGGGCGCGGCTCAGGCGGTGCTGCCGCCCGCCGCTACGTCCTCTCCCAAGCACGTGTCGTTCGGCGTGCCGACGGTGATGGCGGTGCCGGCGCACGCGGCGGGGCTCCCCGCGCCGGTGCTCGTCCAGCAGCAGCAGCAGCAGCAGCTGCAGCAGCAGCGGCAGCAGCATCAGCAGCAGCAGCAGCAGCTGCAGCAGCAGCAGCAGCAGCAGCAGCAGCAGCAGCAGCAGCAGCAGCAGCAGCTGCTGCAGCAGCAGGCGCAGCGGCTGCCGCAGCAGCAGCAGCAGCAGCAGCAGCAGCCGCAGCAGCAGCAGCCGCAGCAGCAGTCGTCGACCGGCGGGAAGCCGCTCGGCAAGGGCACCGAGCCGTACCAGAGGTGCACCGCGTCGGCACGGCGGCCGCCGACCCCCCGTCGCACATCGCTCGCGCACGCTCCCCGCCGCCCCACCGCGGCCCTGCTGCTCACCGCTTTTGCGTTTGCCTCTCCCCACGTGGCAGTGCCTAGACCTCTCGGGGACGTCGGCACCGCGCGCGGGGCCGAGGTGACGCAGGGTGGGGCGGGGTTTTTTGGGGGCGGTGGCGCGTGTGAGCGTAGCGAGGGGGGTGACACCACCCGCGCAGTCGCGCGGTGGTTGTCGCAGGACTTTTTTGAGGTTATATGCTCGGGCTGGCGAGGCGGGCGCGCTGGCGGTTTCCCAGTTCATCCCCCCGCCGCATGCAGCCGCAATCCAAACTTTGGATTTGCGGCTGAGGCACGGAATTGCGTCCAGCCGGCCTCAGACGGGGTTAGGTGGCTCCTGTTCGACAGCGGGCTTGGCGACGGCGGCGACTGCGAGGGCGGCAACGTCGGCGGCGAGGGCGGCGGCCGTGACGGTGGAAGCCGCCTGGTTGACAGCGGGCCGGCCTCAGACGGGGTTAGGTGGCCACTGTTGGACAGCGGGTGCCTCAACCAGGTTGGCGACTGCGGCGACGGCGGTGGTGGTGACGGCGGCGGAGAGGGCGGCGGTCGTGACGGTGGAAGCCGCCTGTCTGACTGCGTGGGCCTCAGCAAGGGCGAGCGCGGGCTGGATCGGAGAGGGAGGCGGCGCGCTTCCGCTCCGGAGGGAGCGGTGCGGGTCGCGCGTGGGCCGACCAATCCGGGCCGGAGTCGGCCGTCGCGACTCGTCTGGCGTGCTTGCGGCGTCGTGCTCGCCGTCAACTGTGGAGGCAGTGCGCTCGCGCTGGCCGGGGCATCAGGGGCGGCGCTGCTGTGCACCGTGGTCGGACAGGGCGCCGTGTGGCCCTCTGTGGCGGATGTGGCGTGGCTGGCTGATACGTTGGCGTCGGAGGCGCTTCACGGCGGAGCGGAGGAGTTGCTGCGCAGCTCGCGTGATGGCGTTAGGCGGCTGGTTCTGCTGCGGACCCTATCGACGCTCGCAGTGGGGGTACGCGCGGAGACGGGCGGCGCGGCGGCGGCGGAGGTCACGCGCTCGGCGGTGGTGCGGCTGCTGTTTTGGAATGCGCGGCGCCTCCACGCAGGCGTAGAGGATGTGAAGCGGGCGTGGCTCGCAGAGCAAATCGAGGCGAGCTCGCCGGCAGTGGTGGCGCTCTGCGAGGTCGACGGCGACGGGCGTGACATGGTCAAGTTGCGGCGGTGGGCGGCGAAGATTGGCTATGACATGCGCTGGGCGATGGCCAGCACGACGCCTGGTCGGAACGCGATTGTCGTGCTCGCCGACCGGAAGCAGGTCGTCTTGGCGCGGATGGTGCAGCCGCGCGAGCGCGTTCTCTCGGTCGACGTGCGGCATCGGAGTGGCGTGGCAGACGGCGTGACGCGGCGGTACGTGTTCATCCACGGCGCACACGGCTCTGGCGCGCCGGCGCAGCTGACGGCTCTGCGGCGGGAGATCAGCGTACGAGGCGGCGGCATCGCGGTAGGGGACTTCAACGCGGTGCCGGGGCGGTGCTGGCGGGCCGGCGGCGAGCCCATTGGGGCGGTGGGGCGACAGCTGCGCCGCTTGTGCGGCCGCACTTGCCGCTGCTGTGCGCCCCCATCGGAGGACGCGACGGACGCGTGCTACGTGGTCGGTGGCGACGGCGGCGGGCAGGACGGCGCCGCGGGCGGCATCGGCTGGACGCGGTACGCGACGTGCCGCGGATCTTGGTCACACCCCACGTCCCGCATCGACTACGCGGTGGCGCTCGGGTCGGAGGCGGGCTCGTGGCGGCTGTGCGAGCATGTCCTGCCGGTGTGGGCGCAGGATGGGTCTACGCCGGCTGGCTGCCACTCCGACCACGCGATGGTGCTAGTGGAGCGGAGGGTGGTGGTGGAGGGCGGGCGGGAGAGGCGCGCGACAGCGGCGATTCCAGCAGGGCGCGGCCGACTGGCGAGGCTTGCGCGACGGCGGCTCGGCGAGAGGATGGACGTGGTACACGCGCTGCGCGAGGAGTTCTCCTCGGCGTGTGCGCGCGGCGAGTCGGCCACCGAGGCCGTAACGCGGCGACTGGTGACCATCGGCCGCGAGGAGACAGGAGGGGCGCGGCGGGAGATCGAGGCGGAGCGGCTAGGGAGACCGACGGCGCGCGCACAATACAACGATTGGAAGGCTCGCTTGAAGCTGATCCGGCAGGCGATTGCGGAGGGCTGGGAGGCGCGTGGCCGGCAGTTCCAGTGGGGCGAGTCGTTCTTTCACTCGGCGGCTGGCATGCGCGGCTTCGTCGAGCGTGCGGCCGAGGAGGCGACCTCCGGAGACATCTTCGACCGCATGCGGCTGTACGCGTCGCGCCAGCTGCGGCGCGCCGGTGCCCACGTGCGGCGCGAGACGCGTGCGCGCGACCGTGCGGTGGTCGCCGCGGCCAAGGAGCTTCCCGATGACGACGCCGAGAGCCGTTTCCGGCGCACCTGGCGTGCAATCTCGGTGAGCGTACGCAACCACACGCTCGAGCGCGTGCACCGCGGCGACGACGCACGGCGCGAGGCGGTGCCCTGCGACAGCGAGGAGGCGGGCGAGGTCCTCGCCGGCGTGGGTGCGGCCTTCGTCGAGCAGATGCGGCGCGGCACCGTGGTGGACGCGGCGAGGGCATGGTTGGCTGTCTTTGCCACGCGCTACCCCACGCTGAGCGGCTCGGGTGGAGGCGAGTGGCTGCTGACGCACGAGCTGACCTTCGACCTGTTCGTTATCACACTGTACGCGATGCCGTCGGGCAAGGCCTGCGGGCAGAGCGGCTTCAGTGTGGAGCTGCTGCGCTCCTTTGCGCGCCGTGGCGGCGAGCAGCGCGCGGCATACGACGCAATCATGCACGACCTGCAGTGCGCGTGCATTCCGGCGTCGTGGAGGGTCGTCGTCTACGCGCTGCTGGTCAAGCCCCCTCCGAGCGACCCAAACGTCGTCGCGCAGCGCCGGGAGATTGCACTGATGGAGCAGCTTCAGAAGACGGTCCTGCAGGCCGTGCGCAGGGTGACTTACGTGCCGATGGCGGGGAGGGTGCTGAGCCCGCAGCTAGGGTGGCTGCAGGGCCACGCTACAGCGCATGTTGGCCTGCAGCTCGAGGTGCTGATTCAACAGGCGGCGCGCATAGGGCATCCGCTCATCGTGATCTACTGCGACCTGGCGACCTTCTTCCCGTCGCTGGACCGCGGGCTGCTCATGGAGCACGAGCTTCTGGCGGGTTTGCCGGACGACGTGGTCAACCTGGCGGCCGCCATCTACGGCGGCGCGGTCAGAGCCAGCGGCGGCGAGGCGCACTGCTGCCCGCGGGAGGGCGTGTCGTGCCGGTACGACAGCAGCGGCGGCCTGGGCGACGCGTTCGCAAACGATATGGGCGCCCTGATGGGCTGCGTGCTCTCGCCCGACAGGGCCAAGCTCTTCGTCAACTCGGTCGTGGCGGCCATCCACATCTCGGTGCGCGGCGTGCGGCTGTGGGGATGCGCGCCGAGGACGCAGGGCGAGGCGTGGGCGAGGCTTGCACAGTTCCTCTTTGCGGACGACCTCGCGGCGGCGTTCACTTGCCCTCATGAGGCGAGGCTGGCGTGGTGGCTGCTGCGGGCATGGTCGACGATCATGGGGCAGAAGCTCGGCGTGAAGAAGAAGCTCAAGACGGTGGTGACGGCCGTGCAGTACGACGAGAGCGGCAAGCCGATCGCGGCGGAGGACCCGCGGCTGCGTATGGAGGACGGTACGCTGCTGCCTTTCATGACGTTCGACGAGCTGTACAAACACCTCGGCATCGAGCGACGCGTCGACGCGAGGCGAGGTGCGGTGACGACCAGGGTGCGCGCCAAAGTGGCGGGGGCGATGGTCCGGGTCAAGCAGATGCGGTACGTCTCGATGAAGGAGTTCTCCGAGGTCTGCGAGGCTTTGATCGGTGGCGTCGTGGCCTTTTCGTACTCATCCACCTACCTCTGCTGGTCGGAGGCCGAGGCGATCGAGATCCAGTTCAGGGCGGCTTTCAACGCCAGGTTTGGCAGGGCAGCTTCGACGGCTCGGCTGCCGCTCTACGTGGCGCGGGGCGCGCGGCCGCGCCTGCGCACGCACGTGTGGGCGATCGCGCTGGGCGCGCTCTACGCGTCGGTGACCGAGTGCCTGAGTGAGCGCGGCGACACGCAGCAGCGACGCGCGGCGCGGTCGGCGGTGGCGCTGGCGCTGACGAGGTGGGGCTGCCGCGGCGACCCGTCGCGGTGGTGCTGGGCGCACCTGGCCTCGGCGCTGGAGTGCAGCCTCGAGTACGCCGTGGTCAGGTACCTGGGAGACGCGTGGATGCTGGCGGCGCTGCTGGCGACGGCGGATGCGGCGACGGGAGAGGTCGATTCGAGTGGGCCGACGTCGCGCTGGCGGTGGCTTCAGGCGGCGGGCGACCGAGGGCCGCTGCGCGCCGACGCGCCGCATTTCGCGCCGCCACGCTCGTGTATGGTCTTTGAGCCGGAGCGGACGGGTGGCATCGGCGCCGCTCCGGCGGGGGCGCTGCTCGAGGCGGGGCTGACGGCGGTGGGGCATTTCTGCGTGGTGGGCGACGGTGGGGCGCCGAGGTGGATCGCGTCGTTGGAGGAGGCGGTGGCGGTGCACGGCGCCAGGCTCGCCTCGACGGGGGCATCGGCCCAGTGGGCGGCAGCGATGGCGACGTTGGAAGGGAAGGCGGCGCCGGTCGAACCGGAGCGCGGGTTGTCGCTGCGCGCGGGGGTGGTGAGCGCTCGTGAGGTGGGGGAGACTCGGCGCCGAGCGGCGCAGCTGCTGAGAGGGGTCCAAGGGAGGGACCAGCTGCTGGAGGCGCTGGTGGCGGAGCGGGATGCGCTGCGCTCGCGGTCGGCGAGCCAGCAGAGCGCCGACGGGGACGCCCCAAATCGGGCGACGGAGCCGACGGTGGCGGAGGCGCCGCCCGCGCCGACGGTCATCGGCGTGATCGGCGTCGAGATGCTCGAGGAGCACCCGCAGGTGCCGGGCGCGTCGGTATTGTGGATCGATGAGCTGGCGCGCGCTCCGCCGCAGGAGGGGGTGGGCGTGCGGGGGGTCGGCAGCCGTCTGCTGTACGAGGCGCTGGCGGGCTTCGAGGCGCGGCTGGGCGCGCTGCCCGACGTGGTGCAGCTCCACGTCGACGTTGGCAACGTCGGTGCCATTCGCTGGTACGTGGGGCGCGGCTTTGGGCTCGTCCGTGGTCAGCCGGCTGCGAAGGCGCTCGAGGCCCACGAGAGGGCCGTTATCCCTGCCGCTCCGGTCGACGCGCAACCCGTACACCACGTCGAGCTCGACGAGGGCGGCGGGACCGACGAGGGCGCGTCGCGGCGTTCGTCGCGGCTCGATCCGCAGAAGGGCAAGCCGCTGGCTTACTGCCTGCAGGCAGGCGGCGCGGCGCTCTGGCGGCGGCTGTCCGAGTCAGCGGCGGTATTGGGGTGCATGTTCGACGACTGCGTGCGGCAGTTCACGCGCGAGGAGCTGATCGCGTCGCCGAGCACTTGGGGTGGCGTCAAACAGCTAGTCGACGACGCACACGACGCGTCGAGCCGCGCCGTGGGCGAGGGCGGCTCGGGAAAGCGCTGGCACGAGGTGTTGCCAGACTCCGGCGGGGACTTCTTCCTCTACGTTGGTGACGACGGCGACGACGTGGCTGATGAGGAGGCGGCGGAGCAGGAGGGGGCTACTGACTGGCCAGCGGCGCTTCGAGCGGCGGTGGGGCTCAAGGAGGACGCGACGGCGACAGAGAGCGGTGAGTGGGACGCGGGCACAGGCGGCTACATCGATCTGGCTCGCGGCCCGAGGCTCTTTTTCTCAATGGCGCGCGCGGTGGATCCATTTGGCGGCGAGGCACGGTGGATGCAGCGCGAGGACGTCTGCTCCGAGACGGGCTGGCGTATCGGTTGGGAGGAGGCGTCGGCGCGGGCACTGGAGGGCATCAGCGTCGATGGCACGGGCTACTTGGCCTTCACGTCGAGCGGCGGGCGCATCGGCGAGGCGGAGGCGAGGAGCCGCGGCCCAGGCGTGGAGGCGGCGTGGCGGGCGAGGGTGGCGCTCGGCGACGTGCCCGTGGTGGACGGACCGGTGGTGAAGCCCACGAGGCGGCGTGGGGGGCAGGAGGGCGGTGGCGCCGGTGAGACGGCCGACGATGGGGCCGACGGCGGCGCCGATGGTGCCGCAGCCGCGCCCGATCCAGCGACGGCGGCTGCGAGGGGCGGCGCGTCTTCGGGCGGGGCGCCTGCGGCTAACGCGGCAGTGACGGACGAGGAGGAGGAGGGTATGGATGCCGACATCTTGCTCGACCAGCAGATGCTCGAGGCGGGGCCGCCTCTGCCCGACGAGGAGGAGGAGGGCGAGGATGAGCCGCCGAAGCCGGCGACGGCGGCATCACCGACGGAGACGCCGCCCTCGGACGGGCCGTTTGTCAATGTGCAGGCGGCCCACGCGTCGCTGGTGGAGTTGGCCGATTGGGTGGCGCGGGTGGGCGCGGAGGCGGTGTTCACTCTCGACGGCACTCGGCAGACGGTCAGCGTGCCGAGCGAGTCGGGCGACGTGGAGCGGCAGGTGGCGGCGTGGGCGGCGGTGCGGCACGACGGGCACGTGCTGAGCGGGACGCTGCCGGGCGGATACCGGGACAACTACATGGCCGAGATGGCGGCGCAGCTGGCGGTCGCGAGAGAGAGCGGCGTGCGGAGGGTCGTGATAGTCTTCGACGCCACGTCGCCGCCGGAGGTGCTGCGGCGATTCGCCTGGGCGTGCCCGCGGCGCCGGCAGCGAGTCTATCGGCGCGACTGGCTCGACGACTGGCTGCGGCGGTTACTCGCCGGCTTCGACGTGGTCGTGCTGCTGTGGCAGACCTCCCACGTGGGCGCCCCGATCAACGAGTGGGCCGACCTGGAGGCGGATCGGGCGGTGGCGGCGGCGGAGGGCCTGCCGATACTGCTCGAGCCCAGTTACGCCAGCGTCGACGTGGAGATCGAGGGGCAGCTGCTGAGGGGCGGGCTGCGCGCGTACGCGCTCAGAGGCGTGATGGTCTCGGTGGTAGAGAGGCTGCGCGCCTCGTGCGGCTCGACGCAGGTGGTCGAGGAGTGCGACCTCGAGCTGCATCGGCTGCCACCCAGGCTCGACGATTTGGCGCAGACGGTGCTGGCAGGGAGGTGCCAAGTGGGCGATCCGCGCCGGTATTGCGGGCAGTTTGCGCTGCGGATGGTCAAGGCGCTCGGCTGCCCCTTCGGCTGCGGGTGTGGCTTTACGTGGCACGAGGCGGCCTTCGTGTGCCAGGGATCCCCGATGCTGGACGCGCGCCGGCGGTGGCTAGCGGCGGTCAGGGCGGCGGAGGAGCGGCTGGCTCTGCACGCGTCGCACGCGCGCTGGGTGGAGCTTCGCCGCAGGCTGGTGGTTTCGCTGGAGGGAGGCGGCGCGCTCCCGGCAGGCCTGCGTGCGCTGGAGCACGGATCGCCCGCGGAGATTGGCATGCGACGCCTCGTTGGCGGCGCGGTGCTGCGCTCGGCGCACCAGGCCACAAACAGCAGTTATGGCGTGCTGCGCCGCGTGACGCGAGCGGTGCGGGACGGCCTCGAGCTGCAGACGGTGGCGCGCAGCGCGACGGCGGAGTTCGAGACGCAGCTGCGCAAGGAGATCTCCAGGCTGGGGCGGGCGCGACCGTACGCGCGACTGTGGCGGATGGCGGTGCTCCACGGCGGCCCGCGGCGCGCCGCGGCGCTGAGGGCAGCGGCCGAGGCGCGCGACGAGTCAGAAGATGAGCTGGCGCGGCTCGAACGGCGGCTGCCCGCCGCGCTGGCGGGGCGAGGCAATTGGGGCATCGAGTTTCTCGAGCGGTGGTGCGGGCTGGGAGCGCGCATGGTGGAGGAGCAGCGGAGGGCTCGCTCCTTCCGCTCGCTGTCGGCGGCGTGCGCGATGCGCGAGTGGCGCTGGCTGGCCATGCTCAGGCGGTGGCGCTGGCGCGCGGCTGACTTGCTCTGGGGTGGGCTCGGCCTCGTGGAGGATCCGGTGTCAGGCGCACGCAGGAGGTCATGGCGCGTGGCGTGGAGCTCAGGCACGGCGGCGCCTCAGGCGCACGGCATCAGGGTCGGGGTGTCACCCGGAGGCGAGGAGGCCGGGCTGGACGAGCGCGCGGGGCACGCGCGCGGGTGGTGGCGCTGGGGTGGCGGCAGGAGGCGGCTGGAGTGGCTGCGACGGTGGGAGACCGACGAGGGGCGGGAGGCGGACTCGCGCGGCAGGTGGCGGGTGGAGCGGCTGATCCAGGTGGTGCGGCCGGCGGTGCGGCGAGGACGGCAGCTGGATGTGCAGGTGGGGTGGGCGGGGGTCGACGTCGCGGCGGACGGAGCCGCGTGGGGCGCGGGCTGGGTTCCCGTCACGTGCCTGACCGGCGACCTCAAGCGGCTAGCGCGGGCGATGGAGGCGGATCGCTACCCGGTCAGGCAGAGCGAGCCGCCGCGGGAGGGCGCGAGGAAGTGCGCGAGGCTGCGCGTTTTGCCGACGGTGCCGGAGGGTGAGGTGGCGTCAGGAGAGGCGCGCGGGCTGCCAGATGGGCTCGAGGGGCAGTTGCCCCAGGCGGCGGCGCAGGGGGCGGCGGCAGTTGATACGGAGGCGTCGGGCTGGGGTGCCGTGCTCGCGATGACGGACATCGAAGGCGCGGGCACCGGCGCGTCGGCCGCGGGCGACGACGGCGGCTGGGACGACTGGGCAGGGGGCTGGGATGGCGGCGACGGCGGCGCGGCAGCGATGGAGGAGGGCGGGCTGTGATCGGAGACGCGGCCGCGCGGGGCACGTTTGGGGCGCGCTGGGGGCAGAGGGGGTTGGTTTGATGGGAAGGCGCCGCGCATTCGCGGAAGAGGCAAAAGATCGCCACCAGTAACAGCGGGTATCGGATGTGCGCAGGCTTGAGGGCTCTGCTTGGGGAGGGATTGTCGCACGGGGAGGGGCACACACACATTAGTCACACATTGCACAACTCACACGGGTGAGATGGGGGGGGCTCATGCCTACTCCGGATTTAGCCATCGCTCGCCGCCGAGGCGCTCGCTGCCCTTGGCGACATTGAGATTACAGCCCGCGCACTTTATGAGGAGGCGTATGGCCTTCGGCCTATGTCTTCTGTCTCCGTGTGGTTGCTAGGCGGTCTAACCTGTTCACTGTTCACTGT
>Ga0209713_10002704_pt1 | contig 11065 bp, 11 predicted proteins | sample ArcOceMetagenome_3_FD_187444 | JGI IMG/M metagenome (GOLD analysis project Ga0209713, IMG submission 187444) | Marine eukaryotic phytoplankton communities from Arctic Ocean - Arctic Ocean- Svalbard ARC20M Metagenome (SPAdes) (version 2) | ecosystem: Environmental > Aquatic > Marine > Oceanic...
ATCGCAGCCGGGCTTGGGCACATTAACTTTGAGATTTCCAATTCCTATCACGACCCAGTCAAGCTTCTTTTCGGCGTCTTTTTTCTCGTCTTTTTTCTCGTCCTTCTTGTCAGCGTCCGTGCTGTCCGTCTTTTGCGAAGAGCCCTTTTCTTCCTCGCTGCCTTTGTCTCCGTCCCCGGAAGTGTCCAACATGAAGAGTTTCGCCCGCACCTGGAACGCAGTGGTCTCATCCTCTTCGCCCGTTGCAGTCTCCACCTCCTCCAGCTGCACCACTGGATCAAACTTTTTGGCTTGCAACTCTTTCTCTGGATCCTCGTCCTCGCCACCAGCGTCCCCTTCCCCGCCCTCTTCATCATCTTTCTTTGCCCATCCTCCCGACGACACGTCTCCAAACCCCACAGCCTTGCCAGCAGTCCCAAAAGTGAACTTCGAGGATCCGAGACTACCCGCCGTGCCCCCACTGCCAAACCCAAACCCTGCACCGGTTCCAAACGTTGATGTGGTGCTTCCGGCGGCAACGCTGCTGAAGGTAAAAGCGGGCGCCGCCCCTGACCCGAACCCCCCTGAGCTTCCGAATCCTGAAAAGGCTGCATCGCCCGCGATGACGAGTTGTGTGTCAGACGGTTTACCCGGACAGGCAGCCAGGCGTCGGAGAAAACGGAGAGCAGTAGCAGGCAGAGCACACAGCAGCAGTGCATGGACTAAATCGCGGGCCCGCGATCACGGGCTCCCTGCTCGGAGCAGGGAGAGCAGTCCACGGAACTGTGTAGGGAGGGCACACTGCGCGCGCATGCCAACAGGGACAAGTTTTCGAAGGGGAAAAAAAATCGAAAACACGCCTGGAAGTGCAGGCTTTTTGGCAGGGCTCTCTTCCTTCTTTTCGCCGTCCTTGGACTCCGCCCCTGCTGTTCCATTTTTCGCCGTGTCTTCCTTCTGCGGCTCAAGTTCCAGGGCGGGGGCAGTCAGGCGGCGCCGCCTACACACAAACACAGTGCCAGCAGGGCCAGGGCCGTGCGTACAGTCACGGCCAAATTTACCGCGGGGGACTCGGCCGGCTTCTTCGCCTCGTCGCCATTCTTGTCCGACGTCTCTTCCTTTGCACCCTCCTCTGCTGCAACGGGCTTCGTCCACGAAAAACCGCCCGCCGAAGACGTATTTGCTGCTGCCGCTGGCTTTTCCGGCGCCACTACAGGTCCGGCGGCCCCTGCCCAAGCTCAACACTCAGCAGGCGCGCCTTGCCGCCCACAGCCCCGCGCTCAGAAGCGCCACCGAGCGCTCGGCGGCGCACACGGTGCGTCGCTTCCACGCAGTGCCCCCTGCAACGACGGAGCACACCCCGGTGTGCACCGTCGACAGCAGCGCACCAGGAGACAGACGCACGACGCATCGCTGGCCCTCGCCGCTGCGCCCCGAGCGCGAGCAAAACACCCTCACGCAGGCTTTGCTTGCTTCCGCTGGCCCGATCACCTGACCCGCTTCGTCGCGCCTTGACGATTCTTCGCTTCTTCAGCTCGTCCTCCGCGGCCTCTTTGAAGGGCCCCGATTGCTGTGCACGACCCACCACGTCACAACACTGATGCGAGCCCGCCGCCGACAGACGGCGGCCCTGGGCGCGCCGGCGAGAACGCGTTCTCGCCGGCGCGCAGCGGGCGCCGCCTCCCGCGCCCACGGGCGCGGGAGGCCAGACGGGCGGCGAGGGAGGGCCCTGCGCACCTCTGCGTCGTCGTCGCCGTCCTCCGCCTGCCAGTTGTCCTGCGTCAGCTGGTTGTCGGCGCCCCTCTTCTTGCGAGCGGGCTCGTCGCTCGCCATCGCAGCCGCCAGTCCACCGTCCACCGTCTCCCCGCGCTGTTCGAAGCCGCGCTCCGCAAAGAAGGATTGGCCCTTAAGGTTACCTTAAAAAGCCCCAAAAAAAGAAAAGAAAAGAAAACCTCTGTTTCTGCATTCGGTCGCAGGGGCCCTGGCGCTCCTGCCGACCGCCCGTCCCCGCGCCCAGCAGCCCCCGCGCAGCTCGCAGCGGCGGTCGGGCCCGGCCCCGCCCGTCCTGCGCCGACTCGGCCCCCGCTCACCGCGTGCGCGCGGTGTGCCCGCGGGCGCTGTCCCCTCTCAGTGCCCCCTCGCGCGCGTTTGCGCGCGGAAAAGCGCGGCGCCCCGCAATGGACGTGCTGATGGCCAGCCCCGCGGAGGGCAGTGCCGCGCGGGGCGAGGAACCAGAGGCGGCGGCCTGTGCCAGCCGCGACAGCAGCACGGACGGCCAGGTCGACGGCGACGGCGAGACCAACAGTGGCAGCAGCAGCAGCAGCACGGCGGGCGTGGAGGGGCCGGACAAACCCGCCCCGGACGACGAGATGCTTCGGGAGGAGCAGTCACTGTGCATCGAGGGCGAGCCAATCCTGGGTGTGGTGGTGGGGGAGACGGCTGGGGGCGGGGAGGAGGAGGACGGCGAGCCGGCGCTCTACCGGGCGGATGGGGCGGACGGGCCCGCGGACGGGCCTGCAGGGCAGGGCGGCGCACAGGCGGGGACGGGCGGCGAGGACGGCGGGGAGGGCCTGTGGTCGTCAGAGGAAGAGGAGGACGTGCTGCAGCTCGAGGGCATCGCAGACCACGACCACGTTGCGATGCTGCCCGCCAACGACCAGGACGAAGACGACCAGGACGACGACGGGCCCCCGGCCCTCCCGCACCTGGCCCTCGCGGCCCAAGGCGCGAGCTTTGGCGAGGAAGCTTCGAGCTCCCCCAATGACGACGACGGTGTGGATGATGAAGGACAGTACGACGAGGACAATGACTATGAGGACGAGGACGAGGACGTCTTCGAGGACCAGCACGCTCACATGGAAGGCGGATCTGACTGCGAGGATAACCTGCAGGCGGCTGCGGGAGAGGGAGACAGGGAGGGCCAGCGGCGGGCATGGCTGGACAAATTTGAGCGCCTCAAGGCCTTCAAGGCGGAGCATGGGCACCCGCACGTGCGGCAGGACGAGCTGCTTGGTCCTTGGGTGTGCATGCAGCGTCGCTACTTCAAGCTCGAGAAACTTGCGCGTGAGCGCCAACAGTTGCTCACCTCTATTGGTATGCTCTTCGTTGCTCTTGCGCGCGCTCTCGCTTGCGTTCTCTCGCTCCGTCTGTGTGTGTTTTTGTGTGTGTGCGCGCGCGTATCACGGTGAGAGCGCGAAAAGGTGCCCGCTCTTCGTGGCCGCTGAAGAAGGGGTGTACCCGACAGGGTTCTGTTTCAATGGCAAGCATGCGCACGAGATTCGCACCAAGATTGAGCAGTCCGGTGGCGCCTCTTCCGACAGCAACCTCTCGTGCGAGTCAACGCCCCGCAAGCACGCTTCTGACCTGCCCAGCCGCTCTCGCATGCCTCGCGAGTCCGCCATCCTCCCGTGGCGAGTCAAGCGTGAGCAAGAGCGCGAGCAAGTACTGCGGCGCATGCAACGTGACGGGGGAAGCAGGCGCCAGGGTGATGCGTCGCGGCCTGCAGGGAGAAATGCCGCGAGGAAGCAGTCTGCCAAGGAGGAGGATTCCAGCAACCCGTCGGATGCGCAGAAGATGGCAGCTGCGCGCTGGGCCGAGGCTCAGGCGCGGTGGGACAAGCGATATGAGGAGCTGGTGGCCTTCCGCGAGAAGAACGGCTACAACTTTGAGACGATGGCCTGCTCTGACAAGATGGCCTACGGCTGCGAGCTCTACTGGTGGACGCAGAACCAGCGCCAAGTATATAAAAATGGTCCGCGCCGTCGCCCTCTCCCGCCCCACCTGAGTTCTGTCGCACCAGCGTCGCCGCGACATACGCCATACGGGGTTTTCGCAAATGCCTGACGGATTGCTGACCGTGCAGGAACGATCGCGGCGAATCGGCGTGAGAAGCTTGACGGAATCGGCTTCAAGTGGACCTGCGAGCAGGGCGTTGGCGAGGCAGTTGGCGAGGTTGTTGCGGCAGGGCCCGGACGGCCCAGGAAGTCGGAGCAGCCACGCAAGTTGGCGTCCAAGCAAGATGCCTCCAAGGGAGTGCCTGTTGACCGTGCTGAGCGGCGTCCTGGTGAGGGCATGAAAGTCGTGTGCTTTGCCTTGGTTCGGTTTCCATTGCTGGATCGATGCTGACTCGGCTGATTGTTGGTGCGCAGTGGTGTGGAGAGAGGCAGACTGCGAGAGGGCTGGCCACTTGGCCAGCATGTTTATGCAAGGTCTCATCATGCAAGCGCTTGGCGGGCCGCTGATCAAAATGAGAGGGCGTGATGCTTGGCTGGAGGATTTCCGAAACGCTCTTCGGAGTGAGCGCAAAGGAGTATGGAGCACCAACCAGCGCCGTGTGTGTCAGCTGTTGCGATCTCTCGAGACCAATTTGCCCTGGCGCACCATGGCCGAGACCTTCCGCGAACAGCGTGTGCCGCTGCTCAACTCCATCAAGGTGAGTTCCTTCGCACTTGAGATCTTCTGTCAGGCCTCCCGTGCTCTTGCGGGCGCGCATGAGCGCGAGCGCGAGCGCGCGCCGTCGGCCGGCGTGCGACGCTGCTGAGGCGCTTCAGGTGTGGGGCACCATGCTGATGCGCGGGGAACTGCAGGAAATCAAGACGGCGGCCGACGTCATGCTGCTGCTGCAGAAGCTCACCGCTTTCACCAAAGTGGACTTCTGGCGCGACGGCTACCGAGCATACCGACTGGATATCGAGGCCAAAGTTCGCCCGCGGAGGGACTTGCAAGTTGTGCAAGAGGTCGAGGACGCGTGCGACGAGACGCAGTCGTGCGGCACTAAAAGGCGATTGAGCATGGGCTCAACTTCTTCCCGCGCATCAACATCATCGGGTTCAAGGCCCCACAAGCACGCTAAGGTGGCTCATACTTTGGTGCGCATGGGTGCAGCGCAGGAACCGGTGGATGGGTGGCTGCGGGATACTGTGGGGCTGTCGGTCGAGGCAACGCAGCGCGTGATGGCGCGTCTGAATGACGAAGAGTGGGGCGTTCGTAGCCTCAAAATGCTGTGTGCTCTCTCGGACGCCGATGTGAAGGAAATGCTGTCGCCGTTGCCGGACACGCAGGCGATTCCGCGTGTCGTTCGCTTCGTGCGCGCGCTACGGTGAGTTTTGTTGCTGACCCCCTTGCTGACCCCCTCCCTCCTCTCCCGCCTGGCCTGGCGCACACCAAGCGCGTTTGTGGAATTTTTTGTTTCCAGAAGTCATGTTGCCTGCTGGTGACCTTCGCGGCGAGTGTGTAGTAATGGGGGGGCGCAATGTCTGTGTAGTAATGGAGGGGCGCAATGTGTGTAGTAATAGTGTGTAGCAATGGGGGGGCGCAATCTCTGTCGAGTGTGTAGTAAGGGGGGGGGGCGCAATTTCTCGTCATCTTCGAGTTCTGATGACTCCATGTAATTTTGCAGGCCGAGCTTCTTTGAGCATGCTTGTACCATGCTTTCAAGCCTTTCAGCGAGAAGAAAAGGCGTCGCTGTCGTTTCCAAAGCACGCGCTGCTGCGGCGTTAATCAGAGCACACTTGACGTCCTCATCACGGACGCTGAGAAGAGAAAAGAAGATTCCCTTGCTTGTCAGGAAGATGGCGTCACGGAACGCCGGTCTGAAGACCGTGAAGGTCCGGCGCGACAAGGGCCGTGCGAGTGCACTGCATACGGGACGCAAGACGTCGGCGAGTAAAAGGCAGCGCAAGGTTGCAGAATTGAGGGGCAAGAAGATGGCAGCTGACGGTACTGTGTGGTATCTGGCGCACTGGGAGGGCTGCGATTCAGAGGAGGACTCTTGGGAGGAGGCGGCTGGGTTGGGGAGTGATGAGTGGCTTGTCAGTGAGTGGGAAGCGGAGCAAGTTGCTCTCAGGAAGCCTGCCATTTCTGTCAGGGCCGCCTGATCAGGCACACACACGCACACACGCACACAAACGCACGCTTAGACACCCTCGCATATGTAAGCAGGGATCATGGAGAGAGTAATGTGATGAGAGGTGTGTCTCTCATGTCACAACACACGGGTGACGTTTCGTGCTCAGAGCACAGGGGCATCTCTCGGAACGATAGAGAGCGATTTTTACTGGTTGACAATAATACTTCATTTTGCTTTGTGCTGTCTTTGAACGCGGAGGCATCTCAACAAAAATCTTTATTCATCGTGGTATATACAGGGTCTGGACGTTGATTGTACATTGATCTAACCTGATCAGACGTCATCGCTTCACCGCGTGCTGGAGGCGCGAGACGAAGGAGAAAGAGCGATACCAGCTCTGCAGCAGCTCCTTCATCTCATCTACCGATTCTGACAGCGCGTCTTGCTCCATGCTGGGAAGGAGTCTGCTTTCGACGCCAGCTTGCGAACCGTTCTCGGCCTGGACAGCATACAACAGCTTTGTGGTAGCTTTGGCCTCCTTTTGAACCACATCACCACCCTTAGAGTTTTGGACGGACGAGAGCTGGATACTCATCTTCTCCTCCAGCTTGGAGAAGCGCGAACGAATCTCCTCCATGTCCTCGGCCAGCTGCGAGTGAAGCTTGCGCGACTCAATCATGTTCGACTGGATGGTGTGGTGCAGCGAGCCAGCGCCGTCTCCATGCATGAAGCCAGCGGGCTTGTTGTGGTCTGGCAAGTTCAGGAGCACTACGCCGTTCTTATGCTCGTCGAGCACGTTCTTCATGGCGCCCGCTACAGCAAAGTGCAAATCGGACTTGATTGCATCCATCTCCTCGGGCGGTAGGGGTGCGACAACGCCAGGATGCGAGCCGTTACGGACGGCGTCGCCGATGCCCAATCCATCGCCTCCTCGTGAACCCATGCTCGAGCGCGACATTCTCTTGGTGCTAATCTTCAGCGTTGTGTCAAGCTCCTGCACCATCTCGATTAGTGTGTCGTTCTTACTCTCGATCTGCTTCTTGAAATGGTCCATTTGCTTAGCCATGTCAGCCAGAAGCTCCTCATTGCCACCACGCCCACCTTGACCGTCCTCTGACTGGATGACCGACAGGTGCACGGCCACCTTGGAAGCAAAAGACTCCATGACAACAGCAATCGCCTCCTGGTTTGCTTCTTGGATTTGGCGTGCGCTTTCTTCGAACGCCTCCTTCTTCCTCTCCAGCTCGGTTTCCATGTGCGTCACAAGAGCCTGCATAGAACGGGAAAAAAAGGCACGGGCATCAGGAAAGAAGTCTTCTCAAATCACTGCTCCTTCAGCAGCAAACAACTCAAGACGCAATTAGTCGAGGTAACATACCGTCGACTCGTTCACGGCCTTGTCGCGTTCGGCGCGTGCTTGATCAGCATCATCGTGCGCAGCCTTGATCTCATCACGCAGCTGCGGCATCAGCAGCGCAGCACGTCAGGAAAGCACATCATACACTTCAAGTCAATGGGGCAAAAACGGTGTCGTCGAACCCCCTCGCACACCAGCGAGACAACACAAAGGGGTTTGAAGCCCATGTAACGCGCAAGGTTTCTTACCATAGCCTTTTCAAAGGCGATTTGCTGTTCGACATTCTTTTTCATCGCCTCCAACTCCATAAGAGCTCGTTTGGCTTCGTTGTTCGCAAGGCGCTTCTCTGCATCCAGAGCGCTCTTCTCTGATTCAAGCTGAGCCTTTTCAGCCTCAAGAACTTCGATTCTGGCTTGGCGTTCAGCAATCTGCACCTCCATCTCGGCTTTGACACGCGCGACCTGCTCTTGCGCCAGTTTCTCAAGCGCATCTTTGACCCCTTGCTGTTGGTCGGCCGAAAGATCAGAGGCCGAGTGTTTGTCGCCGGGGCGCCTTTTGCCACGACCATGCTCGCGGGCGGGAAACTCGCTCTCGTCGGCCTGCGATCCGGCATCCGAGCTTTGTTTGTACCTCCTCTGGCCGTCCTCTCCTATCACGTACCCTGACACGGGTGTCATGGGACGGGAAGAGTCGCGTGAGCCCATGTCTCCTCGGATTTCCCTTATGACCTTATCCAGTCGCTTATTCACATGGCTCATTGCATCATCAAAGCGCTCTGCTGATTGGCCACTTGTCTGTTCTGCCAGTTTTTCGATTGATTCTTGAATGACTTTAAGCGTAACAGAGCCTTCAGCGTTGTCCGCAAAGTTAATGGGTGACGTGCTGGCGTTTGCTCCATGTCCATGTGTTGGGCTTCGCGAACCCCTCCTACCTGCTGCATCGGTCATAGTCCCCCTGTTCGCAGAGGGTGGCCGGAACTGGCCAGCAGCATCTCGTTGGCGCAGGGAACGGGACCCAGCCGTACCGATGCGGCTGGCTGCTGGCGTCTGATTGGCAAGCTTGATGTCTTGCAAAAGTTTTAGGCTTTCGGGCGACAAGTCAACGCCTTGTCCTGCTGTTTCCTTTAACTGATTGATCGACTTCTGCAGCTCTGACAGGTGGTCAAGCACCCAAGGTTCCGCTTTGCCATCGTTCACATGATCCTGCACCTCCACGGAGTGATCTTGGAGCCTTGTCTCAATCTCAACGATGCCTGAGACCAGCACTTCTAGTTTCAATTTTTTGGTTTCCACAGCCTGCTTCTTCTCTTCCGCCGTCACGGGTAAGTCCGTCGGAGGTTCGTGCGCTTCCAGCATATTTTCAGATAGTCTGGCAAGGAGCCCACGAATCTCATCCAATTCCTGGGTGACGCGAGTCATCGTGGAATTTAGCCGAGGGGCACTCTCCGGCCGCTTTTTATCCTGGATTGACTTCATAATGCGCTTGAGTGCCGTGCGCAAACCGTGTGTTTCATCGTCTGTCATTTCTTCATGGCCGGTATCAATGTGATCTAAAACCTCTTCGCATGCTCCCTGCAGCAGCCGTTCGCCATCATCCGCCCGCTGGACGGCCTCCTTCACAAACTCGACATGGTCATGGTAATCCTCCTCATGGCGCATACCGGTCAGAATTTCTTTCAACAGAATCTCCTGCATGAGCATGTCTCGTCGCACGCGTTTCAGGAACGCTGCCGAGTCATCAGTGGTCTCGTCGTGTTGCACAACCACCGGCTTGCCGTCCTTTCCCGCCAATGCCGCCTCTAGTTGTTTGCGTAAGTTTTTTAGCTCTGTGCGAAGAAGCTTCTCTCGCTCGTTTTGCTCGGTGATTGTGGTCTTCACCACTGACGACAGCGCCTGCTTGAGCGCTTCAACGCGCTGATTTTTTGCCCAATCTGCCACTGCGCGCAGCTCAGTATTTTCGGCGAGCAAATCCTTGACTTGATTTTTCAGCTGAACTTCGCTCGCCTCTAATTTCTTGCATTGAATGGTCAGTGCCTCAACCTTGCCCGCAGCGCCCTCTGACGCCTGCTCCAAGAACAAAATTCTTTCCTGCAGCATCTGCACCTCGTTCTTCCAACCCTCGATCTGGTCAGAGAAGGATTGCGTCGCATGCTCCTTTTCGACGACCTGATGACGCAACTTCTTTATTTCGCTTTCTGCTCGTTTCGCCTGCTCGATGCGCGCCCGAGCCGGGGTCTCTGATTTCATGTTGGAGAGAAAAAAACCAGCCCCTTTGTAGGCATGCGAGACTTCCTCGTTGGCCGCGCGCTCCAGCTGCAGTTGGATGAAACCGTCATTGATTTTGCCTATTTTTCTCTGAAGCGCTTCGAGCTCTGTCTCGCGCGCCAGGAGATCTTCCATGACGAGCCTTTTGTAGCGTGCCTCCTCAGACCCCAGGTTTGCCGCTTGCGCGTACAGGGCAAGAGCATCCTCCTTGCTTTGCGTAAGCCCGGCAAGGCCATCGGCGTACAGAGACGCGAGCATGCACATTGCCTCCGCGTGGTCCTGCTGCGAGGCGCCCTGCAACATCCGGACGGCCCCAGCCTCGTCCTTCTTTGTGCCTTTGCCATGCAGCATGCACACGCCTAAATTGTACTGCGCCTCTGCGAAGCCCTGCGCAGACGCCTTGATCCACCACGAGCACGCCATCTCCGCGTTCTGCAATCGTGCATCGGAAGGTCAGCGAGATGGGAGACAGACGCCCATGTACACGCGCACACCACCCACGCAGCTGTCGCAACTGTCTATCCTCGTCCCGCCCCGCCCCCGCTCGAATGTGTGTTACTGGGGAGGTGAGGGCGGGGCCAGACGAAGACCAGAACGCGCGGCCTGCAGGCGCACAGATGGGATACCTTTTGCGCCCCGTTGATGCCCCGGTAGTAGCTCACGCCAATGTTGTTCTGCGCCTCGGCGTCCCCGTTCTGGGCCGCCTGGACCCAGGCGGACAGCGCCTTGCCCTCCTTCGCCTGGAACGCCGGGTCCGGTGAGAGCGGGCCCTCGACGGGGCCCGCGGGCCCCGCAGGACCCTGCCCCGGGATGTCAGGCAGGGCGACGCTCTTCCACGACCCCCGCAGAGACTCGGCCGCGGCCTTGCGGTACGGGCTGATGGCGTGCTGGGGCGTGCCCTTGAGGTTGGGGAGCTGCCCCTTGCCCGCGCGCCGCGCCGGCGACCTGCCGGGGCTCGACATTTCGGTGCACCCGGCCGCGCCCCGCGCAGACCCGTCTGCCCAAGGGCCGCGCCCCCCTCCTCCCCGCTCCGGCCGCTTGTCCCTGGACCTACTGCCAAGTGGACCGTGACGCACCGACTTCTGTTGCCGTTTTTTGAGAGGTGGTTTATTAGTGGAGTGGATTCATGTTGCCAGCGGTTGATCATTTTTTCAAACAGCAACTCCCCTTCACGATTCACGGCAACACCCTGGGGTCGGGCGATGACGCTGGAGCGCGAGGCGCACAGCACCGGGCGCAACGCTGTGACGCCGGCCGCGGGACACCGGCAGACTGCGACGCTGGCACCCGTGCCCGAGAAGGAGCGCGCAGAGAGCGCGCCGCCGGCAGCGACCCAGCCGCCGGGCGTGCGCACCCCCACGGGAGATTCGGCCCTACAGCCGGGCCAGGGCGGCGAGGCGTCGCGCTCGGACGCCGCCCTATCCCCCGCCCCATCCCCCGCCCCTGCCCCGCTTGACCCGCGCCTGGCGGCAGCGGCCAAAGATGCAGACGATTTCTGGAATGATACGGGCCCCGACAAGGTCGACAGCCCTACTCAAAAGGAGCCCGAGCCAGATGGCTTCATCCGCAGGTCTCGTCGCAAGTCCCCCCCCCCCGTGCACACCCACACCCCCCCCCCCC
>Ga0209713_10002705_pt1 | contig 11065 bp, 2 predicted proteins | sample ArcOceMetagenome_3_FD_187444 | JGI IMG/M metagenome (GOLD analysis project Ga0209713, IMG submission 187444) | Marine eukaryotic phytoplankton communities from Arctic Ocean - Arctic Ocean- Svalbard ARC20M Metagenome (SPAdes) (version 2) | ecosystem: Environmental > Aquatic > Marine > Oceanic...
CAAATCGAACCTGTGCAGAGAGAAAGCGGTCTGGATGATCATGACTGGGTCACGATTACGCGCGAGCTTCATCTGACCAGTCCTGCCCATGTCAATCAGCTGTTGTCCGCTGGTCCACGATTGGTGCGCAGCGTCCTCCAGCTCCGAACCAGCAGCAGGGTCAAGCATCTTCGTCGCTTCGCGGAGATACTTCATGTCGTGTCGAAGTTTGAACACAGTCTTGTCCATTCCACCCCCTCCGGATGGTGATCTAGTCTTCCAGCTCGGTTGCCGGATGCCAGATCCATTTGTCTTCCCCGGTGAAGCACTGGGAAAAGGGGGCCAGGGTTCAGATGTTGGTCTCTGTTCCACTGGGGATGTCGCGGGTTTGTTGCTCTCTTCTGGAGATGAGCCTTCCATTGCCTTGCCTGTTGCCTTGCCTGTTGCCTTGCCTGTTGCCTTGCCTAGTGCCTTCGTCCACCTGCCTCTGCCGTCACGATCCTGCCGGTTCGTCGTCGCTGCCGCTGTCGAAGGTCTTGGAATTGTAGTGTGCCTAACCTAGTTGTTCTTCTAGGTGTGTGATAACAAGTGTTGTAATAGGAATTGAATTCAAACGTGATTCATTCCAAGAGTTCCACTGAGCAGTCGTCACAATGTTTGCGCGTCGTCACTGGCAAGTCTGATGATTAATCACCGACTTGACCTTGTTTGAATAAATCGTACTGTTGTTGTTGTTGCATTGGATAACCGTGGTAGTCTGTCTAGTCTACACTACACACCCCCGAATCCAAACTAACAACTAAACTACAGTGTCATGCTGCTAGTGCCATCCTTGCGTCAAGAGCCTTCTTGGTTGCGTCCGATAGCCTGTGAGTCTTCGAGATTTGTCCCTTCAAGAAAACTGCTTTGCGATGAACAACCGAAGTACTGGCTGGACAATTCTTTGGTTTAGAATATGCAGCGGTCACCAGACCTTTCACCATGTACAGTGGATACCAGGTATCCTTGCCTTCATCAAAATCATGGTCCTGCACCGTGATCTGCATGCCAGCTACTGACAGCACCTTGCCTGAAAAAACCTGATCGTCGACATCGAAGAAAAGAAAATCGCCTGCTGTGTAATCGTCATCACCGCGAGGAAGAAGCTTCTGAGGTCTGTGCGAACCAAGAGGCCTCAGATCCTCGAACTTCACTGACTTCTTCTTACCTGTTTTGTCAAGAAGGATAGCAGTAATTGGCTTACCTGCCATATTCCCTTCGCATTCACCCAGCTCCCATGTGACACCTTTGTAGCTCACCGGTGAGCCTTTTACCAGCTCTGCACTGAAATTCTTCTTGTGCTGCTTTGCCTCACTGATGTCCCTGAGCATCATGTTTGCCCTTGCCTTGACATCGCTTGCTGACTGCTTCACAGTCATGTGCCACTTGTTCAGCTTGACCAGCTGTCTCAACATCGCCTGAACAAATGGTTTGTCCTTCTTCTGCACAGATTCATATTCAGTCAGATCAGCTGTTGTGCTGACCGCAGTGAACACAGTGTTGGCTGGCTGGCCAAAGTAAAGCTGGAAACTTGCGCACTCGTCATCCCTCTTCTTCATCTGATTCGTACCGATGCTGCTTGTAGCACACAGAATCTGCAGATCAACCTCATTCCTGAGTTCACCTTTACTGAGAGCCTCAGTAACTGCTTTTGCCAGAGGGTTGTGCTGTGTTTCACACGAGCCCATCGCTCTGGAGTTACCAACTGCGACAAAAGTCTTCTTGATTCCGAACATCTCGCAGATGCTCTGCATGACGTATCCAGCATACTCTGGTGCATTGTCACTCCTCAACTCCTTCGGCCATCCATAGTGCTGTAACCAATGAATGAACAAAGCAGTTGCAGCACACTGAGCAGTCATATCCCTAAGCACAGCATAGATTGTTAGGCCTCCAGCCTTGTCTACCATTGTCATAACTGCATGACAGCCTGTCCTCTTCTGTGCTTCTGTGGGAAGGATCCAAGCGTCAATCAGCAGAAGATCAAACCTGATTGATGTTCGTATTGACAGGCCCACATCTCGATGCACAGAGCAGTGAGTAAGGCAATGGATGCAGTACTTGAAGTGCTCTGCTGCATGTTTCTCCATGTTTGGCCAGAAAGCCAATCTCTTCAGCTGCAGCAGCATGTCATCAAGAGTCGCATGCTGATTGAACTCATGAACGAAAAGCAGCAGATCCAGCCTCAGATCATGCAGCATCCATTCAGGAGTGTCCTTGTCAACTCCAAACAGCCTTGGAGCTCCAGTCACCTGGATCATTACCTTCGCTGGTAGAACAGGGACCATCAGCTGTGAAAGCTCATCTTTGCCATCCACCACTGATGCAGAGGAGTTCATCACAACCACTGGTTGCTCCATCTCTGCTTTCTTCACAAGAGCCACCCTGCCAGATGCGCTCCAGATTGCCACTCGCTTCCTCACCAGAGGGTGCACCTCCTTCATGCCTTGACTCAAAGCTTTGTAGATGTCTGCCAGAGTGACTTTGTTGAAGGTCACTGTGGTGCACAGCTTCTGAGCCTCTGCCAGCAGAGACCACTGGGTCACCGACAGCTTCATCCAGCCAACGTTGACATCTCTGTATGCCTTCTCTGGAAGATGAACTGACCTGTCAACCATCACTGGGCAACTGTAACAGCTTGCGTCTTCCACCAACTCTGCTGTATATGACTCGTCTGCAGGGTCAACTTCATCAGCGACTCCATAGCCCCTGACTGAGTGCAGCTTGATTGCTGCCTTCAAAGCTGTCCTGCGATCCACTTCATCCAGCATAAACTCCGCCATCCTGGAGATGAAATCAATCACCAGGATCAACTCACCGTCCATGTGCATCCAGCACACTGGCCAAGTTCGCATGATCTGGGTGTCCTCTATCCAACCCAGCATCCGCTGCACCTTTATCTGCAGGAAATCAAGTTTCTGCAGGTGGGGCATCCTCATTATCTTCCACTTCCCAAGCGCTGGCCTGGAATCAGTTGCAATTGCAATCTTCGGTGGTCCATCCACTGGAAACCGAGCAGTGCAAGACGTGATGAACTTTGAGTGCTTGATGATGTTGTCAACACCACCATTCAGCTCGAGCTCTGAAGAGTGCCATGCCTGTTGAGCAGTAGTCAGCTTCTTGTGTGACAAAGATATCAACCTGCACATTGATGGGTCACTGAGCATGTCCACCGTTATCTTTGAAGCATCTGCCACTGCCACCGAAAATAAACCTCTGCCAATGCAGTACTGTGAGATGTCACTCAGAGCCAACAGTGACCGTGTATCTGACACCACCTCATTTGGATCCATGTAATACCAATCCACATCACCGATATGGGAGGCGATCTTTGTGAGAGCCTCACCAATCTCCACCGAATATTTACCAGTCTTGAGACCTTCCTCAACCACTGCCATCAGATCACCAAAAGCTGTGAGTTCACCAGGAGAGAAATTCAAAGCTGTGGTACACTGTCTGATAACTCCACATGTCTTTCGGAATTGTCTGCAGTTGTTTGGCTTGGCTTCACAAGCTCTGACCAACACCAATTTCACTGATTCAGGAGCCCTGATCCTGCCATTGGTCCATGTAAGCCCAGCATGCAGAGTAGTTCTGGCACAAACCGGAAGCTGTTTTGGCGACTGCTTGATACCCATTGCTTCTTGCACTGCAATGAGAATGTAGTATCTGTTCCATGTCCTTGCCTCTGCAGGAGAGAAAGTCAGCGTGTCATCAATGTGACTCCTCCACCACTTCCTCCAGACTTGACCGAGTATCATGTTGTAGCCATCATGACACCATACCGGGTAGAACAAACCAGAAGGTGATAGACCCTGAGGCATCTTGCTTGGGACAACTATACGCTCCTTCTGCCTCTTCTTTGAAAAATACTGCAGGCCCAGATACTTCCTGCTGTCCACATGCACTGTGATTGCATGGTAGGCATCTTTGGCATCTGATGGAATCTGCCACACACAGTCAGATGGAACCTCATCTGTCATCGTAGACATGTTTGGCGATTCTTCAGCCCAATACTGGGGAAATTCAAGAGCAGCATTGATAGGGCAGTACACCCCTATGCAACGCAAAGCTGCTTTACCTGTCATAGCGTCAATTCGCTCAGGCAGCTTTTTGATCCAGATCAGATCATGTATCCACATTTCATCTGACCATGGGACTTCCAGATGAGACTTGTCATCTTCAATCATGGAGTCCATCTTTGCATCAGCTGCATCTTGCAAGGCAGCTGTAACTGGAATCCTTCGCCTTGTTTTAAAACCAACGTTGTGCTCCATCTGCAGCTTCAATCTCAGCTGCTTCAGGCCACCTTTGTCAGCCAGTTGTTTCTTGGCCCATGTGACTTTCTGCTCATGGGTCATGTTCGTGAGAAACAACTCGAATTTGTCATAATCCCTGCGATCCTCATCAATCACCGAGAGACAGTAAGCAGGCTTATTCACCACTGAGTCAGACCATGCTCGCACTGCCATGTATACATGTTCATAGTTGAAAGAGTTCCCTGTCAACCTTACTCGCAGTGATAGCTCCACAATCACACTTGGCTCTCCATTTGCCTTGAAGAAACCATGAGTGATGCCTGTGCAGTACCCTTGCATCCTGTCTTTTTCATCAGCAGTTGCAAAGCGCTGTTCATTGTTCCATGCACTGATCAAGACTACAGGCATGTGAGTGTCATCACCTCTAGCCACCAGACAGGGCATAGGGTGTTGCATGGGGAAAAAATCACCATCCAGCAACCATGCTGGACACAGATGCTTGCTTACTACGGCAGTTGCATACTCCACCATGTCAGTTGCAATACGCCTTGGCCTGCTGTTGGATGATTGGTTTTCAACCACATTTGATGGCTCAAAAGATAAGCCAATCTCTTGTTCCTGCCTCTCTGCTTGATCAGCTACTGCAGGGTGCAGCTTCACATTCTCAATGAAAGATGCACACTTAGGATTTTGTTCCATGCAAATCTCTCGCAGCTTCCCTGTTGAAGTGAAAGTCTTTGCTTCCTGTTCATTGTATCCACCTGGATTTTGTCTGGCTCCAGACCAAGGAACACAAATCGGAGAACCGAAGAAAATATTCACTACGTATGGCGTGCCATCAGCGCAGTTGCCAGCAATACATTCATACCTGACCTTGTTCACATCATGTGGTGGGATGTGGACAATGTCTGGAAAGACCGAGCGAGCAATCTCTCGAATCTTTGCATTGGACTCCACAGCTCTGTATTCCTTGATTGGGATACCAAGCTCTCTGAGCACAATCGTAGGAGTCGCCATGCCATCACAGCTCGATAAGGCGCACACACCTTCCATTGACATTCTGCCGATTGTTCTCTGCAAAAGGTCAACATGCACCCACTCCTTGTGATCTTCCAGAAATATTCTTTCCCTGTGAAGCGCCATAATCGCTTTCATTTGGATGATAGAAGGTATACCGAAAAGAATAGCCACTCCTCTTGGTGGCTTCAGAACCTTCATTGGATGGCCTCTGCATTTGCCTCCCACAGCCAGTGACAGTGTTTCCAATCTCACTGTCCCTTCTGTGTAGGATATGGCTCCACCTAAACCCCTGACTGCAGTCTTCTTGTCTGATGTCCATATCACATCATCAGGAAGGTAGTCAGGATCAACTAAATCTACCATTGAGCATGTATCCCATCCAATCATCACTGAAGCACCTGCCAGAAAAGCCACTGACACCCGAAATTGGCGAGAGTGTGCAGTGTCTGTCACCCCAGTTGGATATGCATCCAGAATTTCCTCCTCAGGACCATAAAGAACGTTGACACTTCGTGTCACTTGCTCTCCAACTTCCACCAACTGTGACCTGTTGGCTGAAGCGTAACAAGAGAATCGCCATCCTCTAATCAGAAACTTCAGCACCTCCTTGGCTTCTTGTTCAAAGTCTGTAGTGATCCTCCTGCATCTTTGACAAGCTCGCCTCTGTGAGAATTTTGACCACTTTCGCTGTCTGCTGGCGCTGAATTTGCTTGATCTGCTTTGCTGCATAATCAAGTTCATCTTGTAGTGCCCAGTATCCAAATATTCTCTGATTTTCCACTTGTGTGAACTGTGACCCCATCTTTGGCCAGTCTTCACTGCAGATTCTGTGATAGCCACCGACCACATAAACTGATTCTTCCAAGTGCTGTGTTGTACTGCTGCTGCTTTCCATCTCAGAGCTTTATGCTTCCTAAGTGTGAAAGAGTACTTTGCAGCAGCTTGATCTAACGGAGAGTGAATCCTCCACCAAGCCTGTCTGGCTCTGTCAGCTCTGGCAGCTTGATTCACCTCCCCATTGTGTTCATTGGCTTGATCACTGTTGCTGATACTTCTGCCAAATCTCCTTTTCTTTTGTTTGTTTTTGATTTTTAATTTTTGAGAGCTCATTGAAGAGTTGCGAGCTGCTCTCCTCCTCTCACTCTTCCTGCTGATGGCCTGCATGCAGGAGTGTAACTTTGATCTGATGTGCCAGATTTTAATTCTGCATATCCAGTCATTGCGAAGAGAATAAACTTGTTGCTCTTCCCACTGTTGCTTCACTCGAGATAACGCCATCTTGTAATTCTGCTTTGGTCCATGAATTACTGCATATTGTTTGGTGGCCATGCCTGGCCTCATTGAAAATCGAACAAATGTTGTTGCATCATGGTCAAAGCCATGTCTGTCCATACTCCCAATGCTGCTGCCAGAGTAGCATTCTCAATGGCCACAGCATTTATCGCAGGCATAATCTGACGTAGCACCTTCTCACATTTGCTGTAATTATCAGGAAAATCACCCCTGATATCGTCAATCACAATTTTGCCCATAATGTCCACAGCAGACTGAATCTCAGATGCATACTTCCGATCAACAGATGCAAAGCATGATTTGCAGATAGCCAGCAGAGCTTCATCAGTATCGACAGTTCCTTCAGAGAGCAGTTTGTCATCAACACATCCTCTAAAAGCAGATGAGTTGTCTACATTCAAACTCTCAATCGTACCATGTTCGCGCAGCCAATGTTCAGCCACATTGGCTCTCTTTTCCTCAGTTACAGCTGGCTCTTCAATAAGCTGGCCATCAGAGTCTGTGTCCATCTTGTTTCGATGCTCCTCCACCAGGGCTGTCAACAGAACTTCGCTTCTCTCTGCTATCAGATCCATCACTTCGTTGACATAGTCATCATCTGGACTGATCAAGTTGAAAGAAAACAAAAGAGTCATTACTTGCTGCACCTTGGCATGAAATGCTTCCACTGAGCTGTCTGTCACATCTCTAACCGATGCGAAAATCAGCTCTTCAGCTTTCGCTGCCAGAGGCATGAAGCGCTCCGGATATTTGAAAGCAAAATCAACCGCTGTTGTAACAGTACCAGCCATTGGATGTGGGTTCATCGGAGGCACCTCTGTTACAGCTTCGAAGAGATGGCCTGGTGCTTCAGGGTTGCTTGCAGCTTTGAAGAAAGAGGCAGGGTGAGCAGCCAGACCAAACTTGGTTGTCAATGGAGGCAAATCCCCCACTTGACTTTCATACTGCACTTTGATGTGAGTGCCTTCTGACACCATAGAATGCAGCATCGATTCAATCGTTTGCTGCCCCTTGATACCTGCTGGGTTGCGCATATCTTTGATCCTAGATAGCTGTCTTGTTAGAAACAGCACTGCTTCAGACCCTGCTTTGCTGACCAAGGCTACATTGCACAGCATCTTCCTCTCATCAGAAGCTTGAGCCTTCTTCATGGATTTCTTGATGCTAGACATGAAATCCTTGGTGAGAGAGAGAGCTGCATTCTTGTTGAAAAGACCATACAGAGTGGTCACTTGGGCAATCTTGAGGTTATCATCCAAGCGATCCAAAGGAATGCCGACTAGATTGGATCTGGCAAGCTTGATCACCTTCCTCAACTCTGCTTCAGAGTAAGCCTGTTTCCAGACCACTGTTCTCTTTACCACCTTCAGCATGTTTGCCAAAGACGGAAGGTGACACTTCTGTGTTGCCTCAGCTTGTTGCAGTTGCAACAGAGGAAGCATGACTTGGCTCATCACAGAACCTACCGAGCCATGACAGTCCACCATGATCAGATGCTCCAACACATCTTGTCTCGAATTGCACCCAAAAGAAGAAATACAAGTCACCAAACCATCATCACTGTCGAGTGAAATGCTGTCATCACCGCTGGAGTCATTTTGCAGGGCTGCAGCTTCCTCGTCTGATCCGAGATCCTCCTGCAGCAATCTTTGCACCTCCATGTCCATTTCAGCAGGCTGCATCACCAAACTTTGCCTATGAACATCTGCAGGCAGATTTTCATATGCTGCCTGCTCACAGTCGACAGCCTCCAAAAGCACTTCAGAGATCTCCATGCCTTCTCTCTCCAGTTGTCTTGCAAGCCATTTGCACTGATCACCTGGAAGTTGATCTGGTTGCAACTGCGTATGGGACGCAAAAGACTCCACAGAACCCTGAGATTCAGTCGACTCCTCAGCTTCATCTGATTCCCAGACATCAGCGACATTCAGAGTTTTTGGTGCACTCCTTGTAGCCTTCAGAATCATTCTGGCTGCTACCAGCTCCTTCGCAGAAACTGAAATGTCACTTAACAGTGCTTCAGGGAGAGGAACTGAGATATCTTGATCCAGCTCTTCTGTCATTAGACAATCGTAGAAATCGCCTGGCAGAAATTTCACAGGTTGCTGGTCAACTTCTGCTGCATCAAACATGTCATCAATCAATGAATCCAGTTCACTGTTAAGATCTTCATCTGATTCACCTATCACAGTCATTAGAGGCGCTTGCTTCTTTGAACCAAAAGTGATTGGAGCCACTTCAGATACCATGTAGCAATCATCACCAGAATCCGAGGTGCTGTCCTCCAGTTCCTCGAGACCGTAATCCAGATCGAATTCCTCACCATCTGTGATTGCAGCCATTGTATCTTCCTGCTGCAGCGAATTTTCGTAATCCCTCACAGCATCTGCTTTGCCTGGATCCTGATCATCAGCATCATCCTGCTGTTCTCTCCAATTCTCCTCAGTTACATCCTCCAGAGACTGGAAATCACCTACGGTCAGCACTTCGTCCACCTGCAAATGCCTGAACTTGCACCTTTCGTCATATTCGCACTTCCCATCCTTATCGAATTGAAAGCACCTTGTTTTCTGTTTGGTACAACGATTCGAAATGTGGTCAGAAGATCCACATGTTCGGCATTCATTTGATTTACTGGCTGACCTGTTGGGGTTAGCAGCACCAGCTGGGCTATCAATCGCCAGAACATCTGCTGGGAGAAGAGCTTTGCTGTTGAAACGATTATGTGATCTGGCTCCAGACACATTTTGGTTCCTGAATGGAGCCTTTGGAGCAGCAGCGGTTCCAAATTTTCGAGCTGCCGGTGGCTTCAAAATGAGAGATTTCTCAGGAGTCTCTGCAGCCTTCTGCTTGTTGTAGATGATTACCTGGTTCCTGGCTTCAACTACTACCAGACCTAGCTGGTTGAAAGAAAGCTCTTTCCACTGCAGAACTTTGTTCATCAGTCTGCTCTTCAGGAAGCTGAACAGCAGCTTGTGGCCATGCTGGATTGCTCGAAACATCACTTTCGTCAGGTCCTCATCGTCGGGGAAATGTTTCAATTTCTTCAGCATCGCCAATCTTGGCTGAACAAATTGCAGAATCGTCTGCAGTCTCATCGACCAGCGAGCCAGAGACTCAGGCTTTCCATCCTGGTCAGACCACAGAAGTTTATGGTCAGCCTGGTTAGCTGAGCTGATCTTCCACATCAGTTTCAGCACTTTCTCCTCCAAATCGATTTCCAGGTCACAAGCGATGAAATCTACCATACGCCAGTACATCCTGCCAGCGATCTGACCCGACTCATCATTCTTGATTGCGTCGTAAGACAAACAATTATCCCTGGTGATGGGATCAAGCAGCAGCGCTTCATCGAAACCGGAACGACCTGCAGAATCTAGAAAAAGGTCTAGGGCCTCTGGTCGAAGCTTTAAACAGATCTTGACGAACTGTCGAACAGCCTGCGCAGCGTCTGTGCCTGTGTCGGTCACGTCAATCTTGTCAGTCAGAGGGACCGCTCTGGTCAGCAAGTGTATAGCGATCTGCAACATAAGGTTAGCGCTCATCCTCTGGGATGGAATCAGCAGCTCTGGGAAACCTTCGAGCACCGATCTTAATTCCACACCTGTCAGAGAGGATCCAGCTTTCTCAATTGAGAGGAACAGCTTCTTCAGATACTTGTTCTTGAACTCCATATCAACCACGAAGTGATCGATCGAGTCTGCTCCAGCCTCCAAGCGCAGGTACAAAGGTAAATCGAACCTGTGCAGCGAGAAAGCGGTCTGGATGATCATGACTGGGTCACGATTACGCGCGAGCTTCATCTGACCAGTCCTGCCCATGTCAATCAGCTGTTGTCCGCTGGTCCATGATTGGTGCGCAGCGTCCTCCAGCTCCGAACCAGCAGCAGGGTCAAGCATCTTCGTCGCTTCGCGGAGATACTTCATGTCGTGTCGAAGTTTGAACACAGTCTTGTCCATTCCACCCCCTCTGGATGGTGATCTAGTCTTCCAGCTCGGTTGCCGGATGCCAGATCCATTTGTCTTCCCCGGTGAAGCACTGGGAAAAGGGGGCCAGGGTTCAGATGTTGGTCTCTGTTCCTCTGGGGATGTCGCGGGTTCGTTGCTCTCTTCTGGAGAAGAGCCTTCCATTGCCTTGCCTGTTGCCTTGCCTGTTGCCTTGCCTGTTGCCTTGCCTAGTGCCTTCGTCCACCTGCCTCTGCCGTCACGATCCTGCCGGTTCGTCGTCGCTGCCGCTGTCGAAGGTCTTGGAATTGTAGTGTGCCTAACCTAGTTGTACTCCTAGGTGTGTGATAACAAGTGTTGTAATAGGAATTGAATTCAAACGTGATTCATTCCAAGAGTTCCACTGAGCAGTCGTCACAATGTTTGCGCGTCGTCACTGGCAAGTCGAATGATTAATCACCGACTTGACCTTGTTTGAATAAATCGTACTGTTGTTGTTGTTGCATTGGATAACCGTGGTAGTCTGTCTAG
>Ga0209713_10002706_pt1 | contig 11064 bp, 5 predicted proteins | sample ArcOceMetagenome_3_FD_187444 | JGI IMG/M metagenome (GOLD analysis project Ga0209713, IMG submission 187444) | Marine eukaryotic phytoplankton communities from Arctic Ocean - Arctic Ocean- Svalbard ARC20M Metagenome (SPAdes) (version 2) | ecosystem: Environmental > Aquatic > Marine > Oceanic...
CGGACTACGCCCTGGGTCAGGAACGTTTTGCTGTGCCTAGGGTCAAGGTAGACACAACACGACGAGTTGTGACAGGGGATCGCCCTGTTAGTGCTACCAGTAGTGCGGACTACGCCCTAGGGTATAGAAGGGCAGCAGCGTTGCTGTGCCTAGGGTCAAGGTAGACACAACACGACGAGTTGTGACAGGGAGCAGCCCTGTTAGTGCTACCAGTAGTGCGGACTACGCCCTGGGTCAGGAACGTTTTGCTGTGCCTAGGGTCAAGGTAGACACAACACGACGAGTTGTGACAGGGGATCGCCCTGTTAGTGCTACCAGTAGTGCGGACTACGCCCTAGGGTATAGGAGGGCAGCAGCGTTGCTGTGCCTAGGGTCAAGGTAGACACAACACGACGAGTTGTGACAGGGAGCAGCCCTGTTAGTGCTACCAGTAGTGCGGACTACGCCCTGGGTCAGGAACGTTTGTCGTGCCTAGGGTCAAGGTAGACACAACACGACGAGTTGTGACAGGGGATCGCCCTGTTAGTGCTACCAGTAGTGCGGACTACGCCCTAGTTCTCCTAGACTAGTAGCGCCAGTGCGGACTGGGGTAGGGACGAGAGTCTCTATCAGGCTGCTAGTAGGTGGAAGGTACAGTAAAGCTGTACATTGTGTGTGTTGGTGGTCTGACGTACGACAGTGGCAGGTGAACGAAGTTAACGCAGGACGTGTGTACGGTTGCAACGAAAAGTGTTATCTGTTATATGACGAGAATGATCAAAAGTTGGGTCATTATCTGAACGGCAGTGCATGAGCACGTTGCATACTAGTTAGTAACGCGGATACAAGCAAAAGGGCAGGACGATATGTAGCCAGCCCTGTGGGCATGAACAGCTGCACAGGGGACCAATGAACCTCACAATGGGGATGTAGTCCATTCCCTTGCAGTGCCTTGGCAAGCAATCATTGGCTGTTGGTAACCCTTGTTCCCAGTCCGTGATGTGTTCAGAGGGAACTCGAGTTGGCGCGCGCGCATGTGGCTCAAGTGAATTATTTATGGACCTGTGTTTATGGACACAGAAGTTATGGACCTCCTGTGTTTATGGACACTGGAGTTATGGACCTCCTGTGTTTATGGACACTGGATTTATGGACCCCGGTTGGTATCTATGGACCTGGGTCAGATACCTAATCGGGCAGTTGACCGGGGGGCGAATGCGCCCACTACTAAACCACATTCCGAGCCGACTGTGGGAGCGGGCGCGGGCGGCTGCGTATAGTCGCTGCTGGACTCCGTCGTGAGGAAGGAACTGAGGAGTTTAGCGGAGGCTATGGGCAGACGCACGCGAGCGACAACGGATGGCGAGGACCTGGAGTAATTATTTAATAATTGATTGACATCGCGAGGACTGCGAACGTCGCGAGGACTGCGAAACTTTGTGAGTTACTGGAAGGCTTTTATGGAAGTAAACATTCCAGGTAACGGACCCTGAGAATAGCACAGGGGATATTTATGCGATAGGATAAAAGAAGGGACCCCCTGTGCGAGGGTCTGCTGCACAGCATTGCAGTCAGGCCTAAAAGCTCGAATGATGAGTGTTGTATCATTCCTGACTAAGACTTACACTGGTGCTTCCTTGAAGGCACAGGCTGGCTTGCTTTTGAGGCATGTGGCGTCTATGGACGTCCCAGCCTCACAGAAGCGGAAAATGGAGCCAAGGATCCCCACTGGCGGCAGGGTGGACTCCATGGTCTTCAAAAAGGCGATTGCTGAATCGCTGGCGAACGCTGACCGAGCATTCGCATCGAAGTCAGACAAGGAAGTTCAGGGCTGCTCACTGCGAGCTGAGCTGGAAGTGGAAGCAAGGAAGCGACAGGTGGACATTGCTGGTGTAGGGTCTGGGGTGGTGAAGCTGCGAGCTGCGATCCTGGCAGTTCCTCGGCGGTCGAAGACACACAAAGAGCGTCTCGACACACCGAAGACCAAGGCTGCCAAGAAGGCGCTTAGGACAGCGCGCCGGGGGGAGCTCACAGGCGCTGCGCGGAAGCGGGCTCTGGATAGGCATGAGGCTCAGGGGATCACAGGGGTGAAGGAGGATGAGGATGGGGACCTCGTATACGAGGTTTGGTGGAAAGCGTGTGAGGAGAACGAGTTTGATGAGGACGAGAAGACCTGGGAACTCGAGAGTTGCGACGCGGTGGCGGGTGGCATGGATGTGCTGGTGGCGGCGTACTACGAAAAACTGACAAAGGCTAGGGCGTCGAAGGGCAACAAGGAGAAGGGCGAAAAGCGTATTCGAGGAGGGAAGCGTAGCGATGCAGGAAAGGCGGGAAGCAAGGAAAAAGCGACGGCAGTTGGGGCGGACGCGGAGAACGCGGATGAGGGTGAGGAGGAGGATGACGGTGAGGGCAGCATGGACCAGGATGATGAGGAGGGTGAGCCAAAGTCTGGAGATGAGGAGGTTGAAGAGGTTGCGGCGAAGGTTGCGCGGCATGGGCGAGTTGGCGCGAGCGACTTGGTGTCTGCTTTGTCTGAGCTGACCAAGGTGACCACGGGGCTGTCAGAGAGGCAGTTAAGGATGGAGGATCTGCAGGAGACCACCACGCGGATTCTGGAGAAGAGGCCCGGCGAGGGAGCTGCAGGGACTAAGGGCGGGAGCGCGAAGGTGACATTGAAGAATGGAGATCCAGCGGGGACACTGCTGCTGTTGAAGCGTTGGGAGGATGACGGCACTAAGCAGTTCAGGAAGTGGGTGGCCAGGCAGGAGTGGTACCAGGCGCGGAAGGTTGAGGGCTGCGGTGAGGCGGGCAGACGGCTGAATGATCTCATTGGGAGGCAAAAGAAGGCGGAGGAGTGTGTGGAGAGGCAGCTGAATAAAGCTAAGAAGAGCCCCGGTGACATGAAGCTGGAGGCGTATGCAGAGCATGAGATGCTGCGGTGGGTGGAGCTGCTGGAGGAGCTGTGGATGGCGTTTGACGTGGTGGAGGCAGTGAAGGATGATGACTACAAGCGGGCTAAGTTCATGAAGGAGGTGTTCGAGGAGCAGCGCTATGGGTCAGTGGAGGATGAAGCAATGGCAGAGATAAAGAAGGAGGCTGACAAGAGGGCAAAGAAGGAGCTACAGCGGGAGCAGGCGGCTCTGGTGGCGGATCTCAGGGCAACAAAGACCAGGCAGCGGTCTGACTGGGATGAGCCAGAGGCGAGGAGAGTGAAGAGGAAAGAGACGGTCGACGACAGGGACAGGGGGGATAAGTCCAGGCAGAAGGGGCAGGACGACAGGGCAATTTCTGTCCGGTGGCGCAAGGCGGAGGAGGTGTTTGAGGACTGTCCAGGCTGGCTCAAGGGCAAACATGTCACTGCGAAGAAGAAGGGTGAGCATCCTCTCTTCATGAGGGTGACCATGCAGGACGTGAAGGATGGCCAAGTATCCGATGGCGGTTTTAGGGGGAGCTGCATGGAGTGCGGGGAAGCCGGGCACAAGGCAGTTGAGTGCCCAAAGCGGGAGTACAAGGAGGGTAACAAGAGGTGTGTGCCACCGATGCGGCTGTTTGAGGCGACGCCCCCACTGGTGGATGCGAGGGGAGTGGCGTTGCGCTGACCGGAGGAGGGCAGCGACAGCAGTGGAGGGTTGGGTGTGAGGGTACCACTGCTGGAGCTGCAAAAGTCAGAGGGGCTGGCGCGGAGAGGGGTGAGAGCGGCAGGTCCACAGATGGAGAGGGCACGTACGTTCACTGGAGGTGAGAGGGTGGAGGTGCGTAGGGGTGAGGATGATGAAAGGCGGATGTTCCAGAGTGGTGATGGGACAAAAGAGGCATCTGCTGGAGCTGTGAAGGGGGCGCCGGGGGGTGCGTGCTGGAACGGTTCAGCGGTTTTGGGTGCTGGCGGTGCTGTTGGTGGTGACGACATGGGCGTGGTTAATTCAATGCAGTGCAGGGGTTTGGGTGTTGGAGGGGCTGGTGGCGACAGTGCGGGGGCAGCGGGCTGTTGCGGTTCACAACTGCTGTCTCACAATGCCAGTCGTCTGACAGTGGCAGAGCTGGGTGGTGCAGGGCCCCAGCTGCCTGCGGTGGGCAGCTCTTTGGTCTCTTGCCTGGCTGGGCAATCTAGTACATCACTAGCCCCACGGCCCTGCGAGACCAGAGAGACTGTAACAGGCAGGTCTAGTCAACCTGCCTTGGTGGACCCTGCAGCAGCTGCACTCTCAGCCCTTGGAGCTGGGGATGCAACTGCTCAGGAGCCCAGGAGCCAATTGAACGGAGCCTTTGATGCCCCTGTGACTGGGTGGCATGAGGTGCGGCACGATGGAGCGGAGGACAAGTGGATGTCAAGGCGGCCAAGGGTGAGGCTACGAATGGAAGGCAATCCGTGGTTGCAAGTGCAGGACGTTACGTGGGGTGTATTATGGGCAGGGGCGCAGAAGAGGCGCGGGGAGGAGGAAAAGGCGTCTGCCCAGTCCTGGGTGTCACGGGCTGTGGCACTGCAGTTGTCGTGGGCAGTGGAGGCATCCACAGAAGTGCTGCGGGTGCGGCTTGGAGTAAAAGGCGACGAATGGGACTGCGAGCTGCGAGTGCACGGAGGCGACGAGCCAGCGTTGAGCTTGGGCGATGATGCTATCAGGGCGATGGCGCATGCGGGTTGGAAAACGTGTGCACGGACATGGGAGCACGGAGAAGAGGAGCGCGTGGAGCCAAGGGAGGAGGGCGGTGAAGTGCGGTATGGGGAAAACGAGATGCCAGACTTGTTGGAGAGCTCTGACGACGAAGGTTCAGTCTCGTCAGACAGTGACAGTGACGTGGAGGATGACGCGATTGACAATGCGAGAGCAAGGGCAGCAAGGCGAGAGGAGAGGTTCTGGAGACGTCTCGTCAAGCGGCATCAGCGTGGTGCTGTGGATGGGGAGGAGCCTGGAGGGCTAGTGAGCGGCAAGCAGTGGGAGGTGCCAACGGAGGTGTTGCGGGATGGCGAGAGCTTGCAAAAGATGCTGCAGGACGAGGGCTGCGATGGGCTGGAGGCAGGTCCATTGTACAGCACGCCGGATGACAATCCAGAGGAGTTCAAGGTAAAACCGAAGACCTTCAAGCCTGAGGGGATTCACGAGGAGATGGAAGAGTGGTTGAAGATCCAGCCACGTTGCGACAGCGAAGTGTTGCGGTGGATAAAGGACAAGATTGTGGTGAGAGCACCGGAGGCAGCGCAGGGATGTCGGATGCGGAATGGAAAGGTGGCGAGGGATCAACCTCTGGCGCTGCAGCAGTTGATGGGGAAGAGGTTACGGAATGGCACGTTCAGATGTGCCAGCCAGGAGGATTGTGTGAACTTGGTCTCGCTCAATCTGGTCGACAAGCCTTCAGCAGAGCCACCATACCGGTTGACCGTGTGGCCAAAGGATCTCAACGAAGCACTCAGCAAGTGGAGCGTGCGATATGAAGGGGTGCATAAGTTGGGTTTGGTGCTGTGGGAGGGTGCGTGGATGGTGTGTATCGATTTGGAGTCTGGCTACGATGCGATGGGTTTGGAGGAATCCACGAAGCATCTTTTCGCGGCGAGGTTCTACGCAGAAGCTGAGTTTATTGCGGAGCTGGAGGCAGAGGGTCTACTGGTGGAGGGTTGTTTGGGAGAAAAAGATGCGAGCGGGGGTGCAGAAGTCTTCGTGGAGCCTAACACCCTCCCTCAAGGGTTCAGCTGGGCGTGCGCGATCTTCAGTAAATGCGTGAGGCAGATGGTGAGGGAATGGAGAGCCAAGGGTCTCTCAGTTTGCCATTTGATCGACGACCTGCTTTTCGCCTTCAAGACTTATGCGCTGGCAATCTGGGGGCGAGACTACATTTTGAGCTATCTGGAGGCCAAAGGGTGGTGCGTCAGCTGGTTGAAGGCGGTGCTAACTCCAACGCAGCGGCTGAAGTTCTTGGGTTTCGTGGTGGACACCTTGAAGATGCGGCTCTTCCTGGACACGCAGAAGGTGGTGAAGATTGAAGCAGTGCTGCAGCAGATCATCAGCACTGGTGGGCTACAGGAGACTCACAGAAGCTTGGCGTCGGTGGCTGGAAAACTGGTGGCGACGGGGCCTGCCATACCTCCTGCCAGGATGCTGACAAGGCACATCTACAAGGATGTGAGTCCAGAGGATGCAGATTATGATCAGCCGGCGGAAGTGCGGCCAGAGAGCTTGGAGGAGATGCAGCTGGCACTGAAGTACCTACGGAGGCTGAATAAGTATGGAGGGCCAATAAGAAGGAAAGCTAGGATGTGCCAAATGCGGGTGATCTCTGATGCGAGCCAGCATGGGTATGGCTATCGGATTGATGGCCGTGACGTCCGAGACTTGAAGTGGAACAAGCGCTCGAGGGCTGTGGCAGCACAGTGGACAGAGGAGTGGGAGCACCAAGTGCATAGGGAGCTAGCAGCGGTGCGTGAGGCGCTACAGAAGGAGGCGGAGCACCTGCGAGGCAAGGACGTTCTGTGGTTTACAGATGCACGCGCAGTGGAAACGTACATCAACGAAGGCACGGGGTCGAGCGATGTAATGTCAGAGATGGCAGCGGACATATGGTGGTTCTGCGCGGCTGAGGGCATCACGTTGAGGGCCGAACATATGGCGGGGGTAAGGATGGTGGCGACAGGGGTGGATAGCATGTCGAGGGCATCAGAGTTCACGATGCATGCACGTGTCTATGCGGAGCTGAACAGGGATCCGCGGTGGGGACGGCGTTGGGGCTTCACAGGTTTTGAGGTGGATCTGTGTGCTTCACAGAAGACCGCAAAGTGCGAGCGGTACTACAGTCGAGGAGGACTGGGTGAGGGCTCGTTGGGGGATGCTAGAACAGCCCAGCTGCGGAAGGACGAGCTGCACTACGTGGTGCCCCCCACAGGGTTTGTGGAGCAGGCATTGGGGTTACTCGCAGAAACTGGAGTGGCTGCAATCGTGGTGGTGCCGATGTGGGTTGGTAAGGAGTGGAACGTCTGGTTGCGGTACCGGGCAGAGGACATTGAGGAGCTGCCATGGAGTGAGGGGCAGCCCACGTGGATGGACGTGGCAGATAAGAAGGCGAAGCCGCACATCGTGGCAAACCAGTGGCAGTTTGTGGTGTTCGCGGTGGATTTCAGGCAAGGCGAGAGGATTCGGGAGGAGCCGTTGAAAGCGCCACGTAGGCAAAAGGATAAGCAGCAGCAGGGAACCTTCACCAAGAGGCTGCGGGTGCGTTGGGCAGCGGATGAAAAGCCAGGTGGGCAGGGCTACAGGAGTTGGAGGAACGGAGCGGTGGCGTGTGCAGGCTCTCCTCAGTCGCGACCAGATGGGTGGAGTAGGCAGACGACTGGGCGTGTGGCTATGGCTGCCCCAGTCAACATGCTGCCAGCTCGCTGTTCTGGGAGTGATCGAAGGGGGCAGCTGCAGCAGCGCAGGCAGCAATTCGTGGTGCTGTCGCTGTGTGGAGGCATTGGCACAGTTGCTTTGGCACTGCAGCAAGTGTTTGAGATCTTCAAGGTCAACATGGCTGTGGTCGTGTATGAGGTAGAGATCCACGAGTGGGCACGGCGATTGGGAACAAAGTTGGGAGCAGCGGCGTTGAAGCACAAAAAGCCCCACGATTTATGGGAGTGGATAGAGAGGGAGGAGGAGATGCGAGCATGGCTGCAGGTGGTGCAGCCAGAGTGGTTCATCATGGGCTTCAGCTGCCAAGATGTGTCAACGGCATTCAAGAAGGGCCGGGGGTTGCAAGGGCCGAAGTCTTCGATCTACTTCGCGGGGCGAACGATTCACAAGTGGGCATTGGAGGAGAGCAGGCTAGAAGGAAGCAACCGGCAGTTGGACAGCACATACGAGTGCACGTGGTTTAAGGAGAAGCACCCTCGCGACTGGAGGCTCGTGACAGAAGACACGGGGTGCGAACCTCAGTGTTTAAACGCGGAGAAGGTGGCGCCAGCAAGGCGGAAGAGAGCATTCTGGAGCACGTTCGACTTCTTGCCACTGGCGAGGCAGGAGGATGTAGTAGGTGAAGGTCGACGGGACGTGGCGGCGCAGACATGTCTGGAGGGGAAGCGGCAACCAGCCTACAAGTGGGTGGAGAAGATGCCGACAGTCATGGCTTGTGGTCAGAGGTCATGGAACATGGCGAAGTGCGTGGCAGAGTGGGATGCGGAGCGAGGGAAATGGCGCTTGGGGCCAATGCGGATCACAGAGGCGGAGGTGGCTATGGGGCTGCCTAGGGGCATCACAGAGGAGGTGGACGGAGGTGAGGCCACACCGCATGAGGAGCGTTGGAGAGGCGTGGGCAATGCAATTCAGCTGGGCATACTGAAGCATGTGGCGGTGTCAATGCTGGTCTGCAAAGGCTACATCACGCGGGACGATGTGAGGCAAAAGGGCCAAATCTGGACAGTCAATCAGGATGGGCCAATGAGCCCTCTGCAGAAGGCGCTTCAAGGGCTGGCGGAGGCTGTGGATGGTAACGCAGCAGAAAAGCTGACTGTGGCAGGCAAGTCAAAGAAGGTTCGAGGAAAACCGGGGAGGGTGCAACCTGCGAAGCGACAGAGTAGTGCACCAGCAGTGCACGAGGGCATGAGAAAGCGTCCGAGGCGAGGTCAGCTGCAGTTGGTGACTATGGCTGATGCATATGGAAGAGTGGACGCCAAGGGTGTTCCACAATTGCGGCTGCTGAACAGAGAGGTGGGGAGATCGACGATGCCTACAGGGCAGTGGAAGGATCGGAGAGAGCAGCTGCGGGCGGTAACTGTGGATTGTCTCATCATGTCAAAGTCAGAGAAGACTTGGGGCAGTTATGCGCACTGGGTGAGAGTATTCGAGGCGTATTGTGACTGTGAAGGCTGCTACATGCAAACGGCCACAGGGAAGCAGCTGGCAGCTTTGCTGCAGGAGGCACTCTCTGATTTGTTCTACCAAGGGAACTACGCTACGGGATCACTGCGGCTCATGGTGACTGCAGTTAGCGGATGGTTGAAGGCGGTACGGCGCATTGACGTGCGACAGATCTGTCCAGAGTTGGCATTGCTGCTAGATGGCTTTGAGAAAAAGATTGGGCTGGCAAGACAGAAGAAGCCACCCACGACGGAGGTAGAGGTGGCAGCATTCATGGACGCTTCGGTGCCAGAAGGTGTGGGGGTGTGGGCAGGACGGTACGGCAGCTTGAAGTGGATGCAATGGGTGGCAATCGTGTGCGCAGCATGGTCGCTGTTTCTGCGAAGGCAAGAAATATTGGAGCTGCAGCTGTGTGACGTAACTTGGGATGAGGACGGAGCATCATTCCTCATCAGGAAGACAAAGAACGACACGAAATCGAGGACGAAATCGCCGCGGATGGAGTACGACAGCACGCTGAGTGACAGGTGCATGTTGTCATACGTGAAGCAGTATGTGTTGTCAATGCACGGAGAAAAGGGTTTACGCAAGGCGGAAGGCTGTACGAAGTCGCGGTTGCCAGCAGAAAGGTGTGTTGCGTGACCACCACTCTTCAACTCGGTCTGTGGCAACATAGTCCGAACAACAAAGATGCCACCGACAACGTTGGGGACACGTTTGAAAGCGGGTTATGCGGTGTTGGAGGCAGAAGGAGCGGTGCAGGAGGGGACGGCGAAGTTGGTGAGTGTGAGCTCTCTGCGACGGGGGGGCACGACTCAGGCTAGCGCTGAAGGAATACGGAATAAGGTGCTCCAGGCGCATGGGCGGTGGAGGTCGGAACGCATGCCAAGCGAGTACAATGACATGGTAGAGGGAGATGAGGGTGCAGTCTCCAGAGCTCTGCAGCGACGGGTGCAAAGCGTGTCGAAGCGACGTCTGCTGCAGAAGCAGGGTGGGGGGCGCTAATCGCTAGTACGAAGAACTGGCGGGCCAAGATGGAGGATGGCTCAAGTGAATTATTTATGGACCTGTGTTTATGGACACAGAAGTTATGGACCTCCTGTGTTTATGGACACTGGAGTTATGGACCTCCTGTGTTTATGGACACTGGATTTATGGACCCCGGTTGGTATCTATGGACCTGGGTCAGATACCTAATCGGGCAGTTGACCGGGGGGCGAATGCGCCCACTACTAAACCACATTCCGAGCCGACTGTGGGAGCGGGCGCGGGCGGCTGCGTATAGTCGCTGCTGGACTCCGTCGTGAGGAAGGAACTGAGGAGTTTAGCGGAGGCTATGGGCAGACGCACGCGAGCGACAACGGATGGCGAGGACCTGGAGTAATTATTTAATAATTGATTGACATCGCGAGGACTGCGAACGTCGCGAGGACTGCGAAACTTTGTGAGTTACTGGAAGGCTTTTATGGAAGTAAACATTCCAGGTAACGGACCCTGAGAATAGCACAGGGGATATTTATGCGATAGGATAAAAGAAGGGACCCCCTGTGCGAGGGTCTGCTGCACAGCATTGCAGTCAGGCCTAAAAGCTCGCCCTCCCACCCACCGCGGCTTTTAGGGATCAGAGGAGGGGAGTATTGGAGTAAGAGGGTAGCCACAACACGACGGGTTGTGACAGGGGAGCGAGTCCCTGTTAGTGCTGCTAGTAGCGTGAGCTACACTTCAATCGGGTAATACCTAGAGTAAGATGGTAGCCACAACACGACGGGTTGTGACAGGGGAGCGAGTCCCTGTTAGTGCTGCTAGTAGCGTGAGCTACACTCTACGGTATAGAAGGGCAGCAGCGTTGCTGTGCCTAGGGTCAAGGTAGACACAACACGACGAGTTGTGACAGGGAGCAGCCCTGTTAGTGCTACCAGTAGTGCGGACTACGCCCTGGGTCAGGAACGTTTTGCTGTGCCTAGGGTCAAGGTAGACACAACACGACGAGTTGTGACAGGGGATCGCCCTGTTAGTGCTACCAGTAGTGCGGACTACGCCCTAGGGTATAGAAGGGCAGCAGCGTTGCTGTGCCTAGGGTCAAGGTAGACACAACACGACGAGTTGTGACAGGGAGCAGCCCTGTTAGTGCTACCAGTAGTGCGGACTACGCCCTGGGTCAGGAACGTTTTGCTGTGCCTAGGGTCAAGGTAGACACAACACGACGAGTTGTGACAGGGGATCGCCCTGTTAGTGCTACCAGTAGTGCGGACTACGCCCTAGGGTATAG
>Ga0209713_10002707_pt1 | contig 11063 bp, 4 predicted proteins | sample ArcOceMetagenome_3_FD_187444 | JGI IMG/M metagenome (GOLD analysis project Ga0209713, IMG submission 187444) | Marine eukaryotic phytoplankton communities from Arctic Ocean - Arctic Ocean- Svalbard ARC20M Metagenome (SPAdes) (version 2) | ecosystem: Environmental > Aquatic > Marine > Oceanic...
GCAAGAGCAGTAGTATCTTTTGAGTTTGATGCCGAGGGTGCAGCAGGTGAATACACCGTAGTTAATGGTATTACATCTATTGGTGCTACTGGTACAGTGGGTGCATCTAAAGATAAAACCGTACTGGCATCGACAGTTAAAGAATACGGTGCTGCAATGTCTGACACACCAGACAAAGATATTAAGTTTCAATACTACGCCACTGATACCGATCAGCGCCAACTAGTCCTAGCAGCTAGAGCGCAAGAACAGATCAACATGAAAACGGTATGGGATGATGGCACAGAGGCAGTTGTTAACTTAGCTTTACTTGGCTTTGAAGCTGATGAGGGTACTTCAGAAGATTGGCGTATGGCTACTGTTAAAGCCAAGCAATCTGGTACTGTCACATGGACTGATCCAGTTGTAGGCGCATAATGAGTTTATCAAAACTACGGTTAGAGCAAAAAGCCAAAAGCTTTAATATTGATGGTTTAGGCGAGATCATGATCCGTGATATGACCATTGGTGATGGTGTCAAGATCCAGAAATGGGTTAGTGAAAATGTTGATGATGATGATAACGTACCTCATGACCGTTTTATGGTAATGAAATGTTTATGCTGTATGGTTACAGAGGATGGCAACATTATTGATATAGAGGATGCTAATGGCGAACCTATTACTGATGATAATCAGAAGATTGATGCTATCATTGGTTTGCTGCCTACTAACACTGTTATTGAGTTATTCAAAGCTTGTAACGAAGTTAACAAGCCGCCAGAGCCAGTAAAGGAAAAAAAAAGCAAGTCCTAAGCTCACCTATACTACTGCTAATTAAGCGGATATGTATGGAATTAAGAAAACCTGTTCACGAAGTCATGGCTTATCCACAAGATGAGTTGCTTATGTGGCAGGTTTTTTTTAGTATTGACGATAACAAAGATCAGCCTACCCTTGCTATGCCTAAGCAGTCAACCAAACAATCTATAGCCGCATTTAAAGAGGCGTTTCACTAATGACATTAAGAAAGATAACCACGCAGTTCACCCTTGATTCAAAAGGTTTTGTCACAGGTGCTAAAGATATAGTTAGTAAAACTAAATCTATAACCTACTCGTCTAAAGAGGCTGCTGCCGCTTACGAGTCGGCTTTTGGTGATATGGATCAGTCTGTTAAAATGACCAGCCAAGAGTTAGAGGCTCATCTTGTTAAAATCAAGAAAATTGAGCGTGAAGCTAACAAAAATGCTAATGCTTACAACAGGGTTACTAGTGCTTTAAAGCATCAAGCGCACATGCTCACACTAACTAATGATCAACAAGATGTTTACTTGGCATTGCAAAAGCTAGGGGCTAATGCAACTGAGGCACAAAAAGTTGAAGTTGAAGAGTTGGTAATGGCGCAGCAACGACTAGCAGCTAACACCAAAGCAGCAAACAAAATAACCGAGAGGCAAGTTGCCACCTCTAAAAAAGCTACAGCTAATTTTGAACAATTAGCCAGCGAGTATAAACACTTAACAGCAAGAACAGGACAAAGCGCTGAACGCCAAGAAAGGATGAACGCACTACAACGTCTAGGTGCTGGCGCAACCTTAACTCAAAGAAAAGAAATATTAAAACTAGTTCAAGCGCAACAGGCGCAAGTCATGGCTAGTGATAAATCAGCTAAGTCAATGCGAGGGATGCGAGGTCAGGCGCAAAATATCGGTTGGCAATTACAAGATATTTCAGTTCAATATCAGATGTTAGGGATGAATGCTCAGTCAACTATGTTGATCATGGGGCAACAAGGCTCGCAATTAGCTAGTGGTTTTGGTGCTACTGGTGCGCTAATTGGTGCTGGTATTGCTGTTGGCTCTGCCGCGCTTGGTGTGTTAATGAAAACTATGGGTGGTACTGGCGAGCAAGCTAAAGCACTCAAAGAAGAAATGAATTCACTTACTGCCAGTATAGTTAAGTTAAATGATGTAGGACAAGGAAAGGGGCTAGATCAACAAATTAGAGTAAGTGCAGCTACTACCTATTTAAAGGATCTAAATAAAGAACTAAAGAAAGCCAAAAAAAACATTGCCGCAGCGCAAGCCACAGCTAATCAAAAATCTAAAATAGTCTCATCGCCTATTGCTGGTGCTGGTGTTATTACAACTAAAGTACCTAAAGATAAAGAGCAAATAGAGAGAGAGGCGCAAGCTGTTAGGTTACTGACAAAGGCTTATAACGAAAAGAACGCCCAAGTAAAAGCTCAAGAAGATGTTGTTGCTGGTGCTAACGATCAAAACACCGAGGCTAACCTAACTGTCAAAAAGCTTATTGAAAGCCTATCTTCTGAGATAGGTATGTATGGCAAAAGCGCTGAAGCAATAAAAATCCGCAAGCTAGAAATGGCAGGGGCTAGTAAACAAGCCATACAAGACCTTAGAATACTTTACTCAATAAAAACTCAACTTCAAGAGGATGCCAAGCGAGAAGAGAAAATTGCTAAACAGCAAAAAGAGGATGCTGAAGAAAAAATAGAGGCAGAAAAAAAAGCTGTTGAAGCCAAAAAAAGAGCCAAAAAAGCTACTGATGAATATTTAGAATCGCTACGTGTTGAACTTCACTTGCTAGGACTTAGCGGAAAAGAGGCTAATCTTTATAAAAATGCTCAAGAGGCTATGGCTAGTGGCTCTGCTGTTAAAGCTCTTGCGCTACTTAATGAGATTGATAAGCAAAAAGATAAAATTGCGGCAGATAAAATTGCGCTAGATCAAGAGAAAAAAAATATAAAAATAAACACTGATCTAGTAGCTTCATTTGTGGATCGAACTAATGCGATGGGAAAGACTGAATCGCAAATATTAACACTAAAAAGAGCTACGGAACTTGAGGGGTTTGCCGCTAGGGATGCTACCGAGGAACAGAAAAAATTAACAGCCGCATATTACGATAAAGCCATAGCCGCAGCAAAAGCCAGAGAAGAGGCTCAAACTTCTGCTGATAAACAAGCTGCCATTGACAAGGCATCTTCTGATGCAAGTAGAGCTAAGTCTGATGAAGAGGCAAGATTAAACAAAATAGCCAAATACGATCCAAACGTAAAACTACAACTTCTTACTGAGCAGTACCAGCAAGAGCGTACATTACTTGAGGGTAACGTTATAGCGCTACAAAACATTGATGAACAATACACTAATGACCGAATTAAAATTAGCGGCACGTATTGGGAACAATACGCACTAGCAGCTAAAGAGAATTTAGGCTCGTTTGATGATCAGGTAGCAAATTCACTAGATAGGTTTTCTGCTGGCTTTGGTGATGCTGTTGGTAATGCTATATTTGAGTCAGACAACTTAGGTGATGCTTTAGGTGATGTATTCAAAGCCTCAGCTAAAAATATGATTGCTTTCTATGCTGAAATGGCAATACAACGAGGCATCGCATGGGTTCTCGATAAAGAGATATCAATAGAGAAAGATGGCTTAGTTGCTAAAGAGACAGCAGTTGCGGTTGCAGGGGAGACAACCAAAACTGGCGCAGTTGTAGCTGCGGCTACTGCTGAAAGGCTCGCTCTACTACCTCTAAGGCTTGCAGGGGCAACGTCAACCACGCTAAATGCTCAAGCAATGGCGGTGCAGGGTTCACTTGCAGCTTTCGCAGCGACCTCTGCAATTCCCATGATCGGTCCTGCTTTAGCACCAGCAGCCGCAGCCACCGCTTATGCAGCAGGTCAAGCCATGGCTACAACGGTTGGTAATATTGCTTTTGCAGGTGCTTATGATAAAGGTGGCTTAATACCATCGGGATCGGCTGGTATCGTTGCTGAGTATGGGGATGAGTTGGTTGGTGGTACGATGGTTTACAACGGCACACCCTCATCATTAGCTGTTACAGGCAGGGAAGATACCGCAAGAATGACTTCTAATAGCAATAAGAATACATTCAATATAAACTCTTATGGCGCAGCTTCACCAGAGGCAATAGCCAGAGCAACAGCCAGAGCATTAAAGAAAGGCTCAAAGGCACTTGATAATGCTGTCTATGATTCAGCGAATCGTGGCAGAAAAAATGGAGGTAAACGTTATGCTTGATATTAGTAATTTCCCTTGGGCTGAATGCTCAATATCAGAGAACCGAATTATTTATCAATCTGATTCCCTAAGCTTAACTCGTACTAGGAACGACACAGGTACGCACAGGTATGAGTTTGAGTTGGTTTCTATTGATATGGATATGAAAGTAGGTCGCGGTATCAAAGCCAAGTTATCGGCTGCTACAGATGATGTTTTATTGTTTACGCACCCTAGACTCGGTTACGCGCAAGGTGTTGAGCCACCATCGGGCTTGGTTGTAATTGGTGTCGGTGGCTTTGCTGGTAGCAAAGTTGTTGAGTTAACAGGGAATATAGGTGAGTGGTCATTACATGCTGGCGATTTAATACAATTTAGTAATGACACAAAAGTTTATGAAGTAGCTGAAGATACAGGACTAATAATAGGTACTGAGACTGTGAAGCTAACATTTCCATTAAGAAAAAGTGTTAGTATTGGATCGTTAGTTGTAATGAATGGTGTTACTTGGCACTTGCTGTCTAATGGAGCTATTGATGTTTCGATGGAGGCAAGCGATAATCAAGATATGGAAATAACCCTAGTCGCTGTAGAGAGATTATAAATGATAAACGCACCACAGATTGTCTTAGATGCCCTAAAAGAAGATAACGTTAGTTATGCCAACCTAGTTACAATTAATTTAGGGGATGCTTACGGCAGTGGTGAAGATGTAATGCTTTATTACACTGACTACGGGCATGTAATATCGTATAACGGTAACAGTTATACGCCTGATAATAACCTAACAGAAATGTCGGGGATTAGCCGTAAAGCGTCTACTGGATCGGACTCAGTAGATATTGTTTTTGGCGTAACCGATGAGTCAATAGTTGGAGCTATTAGTTCAGAAAGGTATATCAATAAACCCACTGTAATTGAGCGTGTGATTATAAGTGATGGTGTTATAGTTGGCGATTTTGCTATACCGATCCGTACAGCTTGGGGTTTAAGCCATAGTTTGTCTGGTGATACTGATGAGCGAACAATTACATTAACTATTGATACATCGCTTGGTGATCTTGATGGTGATAATGGGTGGTATGCCCTTAACTCATCACACGAAAAGCGTGAGCCTATAGATAAAATTATGCGTCATAGCGGCACTGTTATGACTGAAGATCAACAAGATAAATACACTACTAGTTTTAGTGGTGTAATTAGTCAAGAGAATAAACCGCCAGCACTACCTAAAGTTTATGGATATGCTAACACCAAGTTAACACCTATCTGTATGCTTAGACATCGTAAAACTCATACGACTTATCGTCATTATTACACTACTCTTATTTATGCTATTTCAATTGGTGACTGCCAATCAGTTGACCTTAGAAACCTAAAAAAAGGTGATGAAAGGCTTAACGCCACCATTATGTCTGGCAGCAATTACAATGGTGGATGGGCGGTTGCGATGAGAACGCCAACAGAAAATAAAATACCAATTAGAGATGATCCTAACTTGAGTTTCTGGCGTAGGAGAATGGATAGTAAAGAAATTAGCCGTCTTAACGGTATGTACGGTAAAGGTCTTACTTTATTGTTTGTGTCTAATCGTAACCGTGACGATTGGTTACAATCTGTTCCTGATCTATCAGTGCCAGTACAAGGTGCAAAGGTGTATGATCCCCGTACTGGTTTAACTGCTTTTTCAAGAAACCCGATGCTTCAGTATGCTGATTTTTTACGGTCTACTGATTATGGCGCTGGTAATCGAGGCATACCATTAACTGACGATAACATTATTGAAGTTGCCAATTACTTTGATCAACTGCCTGATTCTATTGGTAATGACGGAATTAACTCAATATTAATTGATGTAACCATAGATACTGGTCAACCACTAATCGACAATATGAATGTGTGGATGGAGGGGGTGAGGCTATACACTAGTGATTACTATGGTAGGTTCAATGTTCGCGTAGAGTCTAAAAAAAGTGTTGATTGGTTTATTGATGAAGATGAAACTCTTGCAGTTCCAGATTTTGACTCAGGTGAGTTTACCGATAAATTAAACCAGTTGACGTATTCCGTTAAACAGTTATTACCAGATACTTCAGCACAGGCAGGTTTTGGTGATCTGGTTGAGGTTGATGTAGAGGCTGTTTACCCTGCTGATGATTCTGAACTGTACAATAAATGGCTTGCAGAAGATGGTGGTATACCTAGTTTTAATTCGTCTGCTCTTGATTATGTGACTAGTACCGAGCAAGCTTATTATTGGGCTATGGTCGATGCGAGAATTTCACGCCAACCAAGAGAAATGACATTAGTGGTAGGTGCTTCATACTGGCTATCAGAGGTTGGTGATGTCCTATCATTCTCATCATCAATAATGGATAGTTCAGATCAATTATGGCGTATTAGTGAAGTTAGTGAAAATGATAACGAGGTAGAGCTTGAGTTAGTGGCGTATGATCCTAACTTTTACACCCCTGATCCAGATGCCATACCAGATCCAGTGGATTACGCATCACCACCAGCTACAACACCATTATCAGCCGTATCAGGCATGGCTATTACTGATGAGAATAATGCGTTTTGGCTAACATGGACACCATTACCTAGCGCTAATATTGCTTGGTATGCGGTGGAGGTACTCAAGGACGGAGTACCGTTCCTTGATAGGCCTAAAGTTGGCCAGCCACCAGTTAAGCTTGATGATATTATTGTTGGTGATTACACTGCTATTGTTACAGCTACAGGGATTGAGGATGAGGGCAAGGAATCTTTGTTATCGTTCTCTGTTTCAGAGCCAGAAACACCTATTTTAGTTTCTACTGCTGGTAACTTTGAAATAGAAATAATGCCTACACTGATAGGTAGTTACTTTGGTGTTACATTTGAATTTTATTCAAGTGATATTAATGATTTTAGTTCAGCATCATTCAAGGGTAAATCAACATCGCTAACTGTTATTGGGTTGTCACCTAGTACAAACTACTATTTTTGGGTACGAACTGTTGGGGTTGCTGGTAATTCACCTTACGCACAAATTACCGTAAAAACAACTAACGACTCGACAGGGTTAAATGATGTTATAACTGACTTGGATCGTAATAACTTTACCGAGGAAGTTAGCGATCTTATTACTCAGACTGAACGACTAAATTTAGATACAGGTAAAACCCTATCAGAGTCGTATCAGTTCACCAGTGAGCAAATCCAGTACGAAATATTTGAACGCCAATCATTAGGGTTGGAAGTTACAAACCTATCAGCAGATTACTCAGCATGGATTAATGGCTATGAAGAAAGGTTACTTAACGATGAAAGGTTAATTGATGCCAGCGCCTACTTTGATCCCGATACAGGGTTGATTGTTTTTCGCGGATATGAGTACACCGATCAAAAGTTCAGTCAAGCTCAAATACTTATTGATGGTGTTTCAGCAGAGGTTTTAATTCAGGCTGAACGTATTACGCAAACTGATCAGTCTGTAGTTAGTGCTAACGCATTGATTCAAGTTAATGCTGGCAATATAGAGTTGCGAGCTACTTACACTGAAGTTACAGAAGAAATTGCTGGCGCATTAGAGGCTTTAGTGCCAGCCGTATCATATCAATTTAATACTGGTAAAGATGGCTGGACGGGTGTTACGTGGAATTCTGCCGCTTACATATCTTTCGATCAAACATCTATTGCTGAAATAACAGGTTTATCAATAGACTCTGAAAGTAATACAACTATCAGTACAAGAACAAGAAGTAGTGCTGCTATTGATTCAACTTTTAGCTGGAACGGATTACAGCAACGTATACCTATGGGCGTAGGTGTGTTAGTTGGTCAGTGGGAAATAAAGAACATAATCCTATCAGCTAATGACGGCTGGAGCGGCACTATAACCAGCATACAAATTGAGAACGCTGGTGATAAAACACTAGATATTGACTCATTTGTTGTTGGTAAACCCCAAGCGAACGCCATAGCGCTTGAGGAACTAATAGTACGAACAAGCACTATTGAAATAGATATGGATGCTGGCACTGGTAGAATGGCGCAGTATGCTACAACACAGTGGGTTAATGCTGCTGGTTATCAAACAATATCAGATGTTAATGCTACTATTGACTCGTTCAATACCACCTATCAAATATCAGCAACTTTAGAGCAACTTTCGGATAACGAAACTTTAGTAAAAGCTAATTATGCCTCTACATGGGTTGATGGTGCTGAAAGTAATATCACTGATGTAGTGGTGGCATACAACGCTGGCGAGGGTGGGATTGATGATACTATCACTGTTATTAAAAGCGATCTTGACGCTTTGGCTGGTGAGATCACTAATAGCGTTGGATCTATCAGGGGCATCGAATTACAACAAGACGCTCAAGGTATGGAGGCTGTACTTGACGCATACAATTTATTTATAACAGAGAATAAGCGATCAAAGGATAGTGTAGGTCTTGCTTATGCTGAAGAAAAGCTAAGTGCTGTTGCTGATGAGTCCTCATCCACTGCCGAGCAATCGTTAGAGTTATTGGCGTTGTACGAAGAGAGCGCTGCTGAAATAAGTGAGCTAACTACTGCATTTGCTGATGAGAAAAAAGCTACAGCACAAAGAGAATCTAATTTAAAAGTCGAGATAACTAAGGGCGATCAGGTTAATTCTGTAGCAATAAACGACCTTGATACCGCTTTTGTTAATGAAAAGCAAGCTACAGCCGAGCGATCAGAAGATATGCTTGTACAAATGGCAGACGATGATGCAACCACTCTTGCTGCTGCAAATGAGTACACTAGAACGAGCGTGGGTTACTGTGTTGACTCTGATGGCAACATCACTAATGAGAGTGACGCTGTAGAGTGTGTTGCTGTTAGTGGTAATTCTTGGGTTGATGGCGCTATTGCTGAGTATATTAGAAACCTACAAATTAGTAACGGCACTGATGTAGCCAGTATTTCTGATATTAGACAAGTATTTGATCATGAGGACGGTAAGCTTATTGCGCGTGGTGGCATGGTTTCTAATGTCAACGGTCAAATAACGGGATACTCAAGCTTTAATGATGGTGACACATCACTATTTGATATTATTTCTGAAAAATTTAGAGTGGGTATTATTGATGATGATGGTGATTTTGAACCACTATTATCTCTTGATGATAATAAAAAAGAGTTGAGGATAAAAGCAAAATTAGTATTGGGCGATGGGTATGAAGTCATTACCGAGGAAGATATTAGGGCGCAAGATGGTAGCACTATATTTACTGAGTTTGAGTATAGTATTGATGGATCTGGTGATTGGCATTTCCCTATGGCTAATGGCGATGTCTATTTTAGGCAACGAGTAGTTGATAATGGTGTCAATGGTAGCTGGTCTAATGCGTCAAGGGTTGCTGGATACAATGGCGCTAATGGCTCAGATGGCACTAATGGCTCAGATGGCACTGATGGATACAATGGCACTGATGGTACTGATGGTGTTAATGGCACTGATGGTGTAAATGGTGCTGATGGTCGGACATCTTATTTTCATATAGCGTATGCTGACAATATTAACGGTGGTGGATTTAGTCAAAGCCCCACCAACAAAGAATATACTGGCACTTACGTTGATTTCACTCAAGCAGATAGTGGTAGCGCCAGTAAGTACACATGGTCTAAAACCGTAGGTAATAACGGTGCTGACGGGGTAGCAGGCACTAATGGAGATGATGGTAGTACCTCTTATTTCCATACTGCCTACGCAGACACAATAAGTGGTGGTGGTTTCAGCCAAAATCCTACAGGTAAGAAATACATAGGCACTTACGTTGATTTTACACAACCTGATAGCTCTAGTCCTAGTAAATACAATTGGGTTTTATTTGTTGGCGCTAATGGATTAGATGGTACTGATGGTACTGATGGCGTTAACGGCACAAATGGAGTGGATGGTAAGGATGGTGATACCTCGTACTTTCATATAGCATATGCTGATAACATCAATGGTGGGGGTTTTAGCCAAAGCCCTACTAACAAAGATTACATTGGTACTTACGTTGATTTCACTCAAGTAGATAGTAGCAACCCAAGCAAATACGTATGGTCAAAAACCGTAGGTAATGATGGATCTAATGGTGTTGCAGGTACTAATGGTGTTAATGGTGATACTTCTTATTTCCATACTGCTTACGCAGATACATCTAGTGGCGGTGGTTTTAGTCAAAGTCCTACAGGCAAAAAATACATTGGAACTTATGTTGACTTTACTCAGGCAGATAGCAGTACCCCTAGTAAATATAATTGGGTTTTATTTGTTGGTGCGAACGGCACAGACGGCACAGATGGTACGAATGGCACAGATGGTACGAACGGAACAGATGGTACTGATGGAACAGATGGTACTGATGGAACAGATGGCGAGAATGGTAATAATGGAGAAGATGGCAACCGTGGCGCTGGTCGTTATGACGCACCAACATCAACGGGTGTGTGGAGTGATACAACAGCGAACAATGCCACACCAAGTAACACCCCTGTTTTAGATGATGTAGTTACTATATATAATACTAATAACTTACAGCAAGAGCCTGTAACAAAAAGGTACAATGGGAATTCATGGGTATCTTTTACGTTAAGAGTTCATGGTGATGCTTTAGTGGATGGTACTGTGAATGGCGATGTATTAATAGCCAACACTCGCATTCGATCACCTAAAATTGAGTTTGTTGGCACTACTCATATGAGAGTTTCAGCCGCTAGTGGTTTTGGTTCAAGTGATCAATTTATAGAATGGTTTGGAGTTAAACAATTATCTAGTGGAGAGGTTAACTACAGTCAATTAAAAGAGAATAATGCGATTAGCTATCTAAAATCTAATGGTGATGCTTATTTTGGTGGTGCTATTATTTCAGGTCAGTTATCTACGTCTGAAACGAATACATCACTATCATCAACTGCTGAAGTTGATACAGGTGATTTTGGATCTAATGGTGGCTCTATTGGTATTAATTGCTCTATTACTTTGAGTTCATCTATCACTACTCTTAGCTCGTCTGAACCAATTGCACCAA
>Ga0209713_10002708_pt1 | contig 11062 bp, 8 predicted proteins | sample ArcOceMetagenome_3_FD_187444 | JGI IMG/M metagenome (GOLD analysis project Ga0209713, IMG submission 187444) | Marine eukaryotic phytoplankton communities from Arctic Ocean - Arctic Ocean- Svalbard ARC20M Metagenome (SPAdes) (version 2) | ecosystem: Environmental > Aquatic > Marine > Oceanic...
CTCATTAAACCACCCCGTGAATTATATCTCCATTCATAACATGCGCCGAGCTCGCCGCGACAACGCCCGGCTGCGGCGTGCCGGCGAACAGATGGTAAAAAAACAGTCTGGCGATCCGAGTGATTTGCGCTTTGCCGTCGTGTGTTAATTAGCTGAATAAAAGTCGGCCGTAAAGTTGTTTTCAGCTGAAAACGCAGGTGCTGATTGAACGTGTCGAGATCGGCGTGGCCACACCTCGAAATCACTGGGCGCGGCTGGTGGCCACACAAAACCGAGACGTCGCCTATCGCCGCATGGCTCCCATCCCAAGTAGCTGGTGGCAGTGGCAGGCGGACCCTCCACCGACGTGCTCCTTCCTCGGCGCATGGCTCGAGGCAACCGACACCTTCGACGCCACCGACGTCGCGACGGGCGCACGCAGCCGAGGCTGGCGCATGAAGCTGCACCTGCGTGCGTGGCAGTCGCCGGCGCAGATCGTCGTCCGGATGCCGGAGCAGCCGCTGGCTGCCGGCACCGGGGCTGCGCCGCTGCCCAACCTGCACACGGTCGAGTACGACAGCAGCCAGCACAAGAGCAAGGAGCACCGCTCGGCCAACCTGATCGCCAAGCGCAACCCGTGCGTGTGGATCGGCGCGAGCGTCGACGACGGCGGACACTGCGAGGCGCACCCGGGCGTCGAACAGCTCGGGCTAGCCAACTGCCGCGCGCAGTGCACGGGGCGGGAGCCGCTCGACATTGGCAACCTCTTCCTCAGCTTCAGCGGCGACGACACGGCGTGGCCCGTGCCGGCCGCGCTCAGCAGCACCGCGTCCTCCTCATCTTCGCATCGCCTGCGACGCGACACCACCGCCATGAGCACCACGCTCGGCCGTCACAAGCCGGCGTCCGACGCCACGTCCACCGTCCCGGCGACTACACTCGGCAGGCCCAAGCCGGCTGACGCAGCAGCAGCCGACGCCTTGTCTGGAGCGGAGGTGCAGATGGTCCAGGTGAAATGGCGTCCTTCGGGCTCGACAGCCGACGCAATCAGTACCGAGGCTGCGGCGGCGACGGCGGTGGAGACGGGGCCGGTGAGTGACGTCGATGGGACGATGCCAGTACACGACGAGGAGGCCAGCGAAGCCGACGGCGCCGCACCCGCATCGGCATCGAAGGTGACGCAGGCTACCATCACCAGGGACGAGAGCCTTCTGGTGCTACGACTCGCACAGGGCGACACAGAGGAGAGCCTCTTCGCGCCCGTCGTCGCCAAGCTCGAATTCACGGCCGACGTGCTGCCCGACAGGCCGCCGCGCATCGTTGGCTGCGTCTCCTACGCTCCGCCGCCGCCGCCGGTCCCGCCGTCGCCGCCGCCGCCCGGTGTGCCACCGCCGTGCCCGCCACCGCCGCGCGCCCCACCGCCGTCGCCTTCACCACCGCCGCCGTCGCCGGCGCCGGCGCCTCCACCACCGCCACCACGACCGCCGCCGCCAACGCCGCCCACGCGACCGCCACCGAAGCCGCCATACGTCTTTCAGTTCGTAAAGCGCACCCCGAGGCCGCCACCGCCAGCGCCCGACGCGCCACCAGCCTCAGCACCCGGCGATGACGACGCACATCACCGCAGCAGCAGCAGTCGCGCCGACGATGACGACGACGGCGACAGCGATGGCGGCAGCACGCAGCACCGCCAGCACTCGAAGTCGTCGTCGTCGTCGTCGTCGTCGCAGCTGCCGACTCTGCTGACGTGGGGCGGCGTTCTGCTGTGGGCTGCCGTGTGCGCCATAGGCCTTGGCTCTCGTGCCGGACAGCTGCGGGTCGAGGCGGCGGAGGCAAGTCACTACCCTGGAGGTGGAAGGCACACCAAGCTACCCGTGGTGGACGACGACGACGACGACGACGACGACGACGACGACGATGATATGGAGCAAGCAGTGGCACCTAATGGTGGGGACGATGAGATGCGCATGCCTGACCATGCTGGACTGCCTGAGACTTCTGATGGGCCAGGCGACGCCGTCGCCGTCACCTGCGATGTTGCGCCGGATGCATCGGCCGAGGCGGCAACGGAGGCGCCAGCTCCACCACCGGCCAAGCGGAAGGGCCGCGGCCGCGGCCGTGGCCGTGGCGACGCATCAGGCAGAGGCGGCGCACGCAAGGAGGCCAAGCCGCAGCGCACTCGTGCGGCCACCGCTGCTCCTGCAGTGGCTCCGGCTGTCGTGGTGCCCGCTCTTCCGGCATCGGCTACCATCGGCAAGCTATCGCTGTTGCCGCAGCCACCGGCCAAGCCGTCGCTGCTGCCGCCTCCGCCGAGCCGACCAAAGGTGCACGTCCGTCGATACTGCACGTCCGAGCTGACCTGACCCTCATTAATATGTCGAGTTTTCACTTGATTGTAGGTCTGTAGGTTGGGCGTGTATAGCCATAGGACTTCCCGTCTTATCTGCAGAGCGTGTTTCGTAGAAATCGTAGGAGCGGCGCGTGTAAGTCCTTCGGCGGCCAACGGCCACGGCCTCAGCATGCGGATGCGCAGAAGGCAGGCGTACACGTCGGCCGTGAAGACGGTCACAAAGTACTCCAGCATAGCGGCGTCTTCGTGCGGCGCAAGCAGATCCGCGCGATCCGCGCGCACTACGCGCGTCACAACCGCACGTGCTGGGAGTCCAACGGGCTCAAGGGGCACGGCGTGACGGTGCGCAACGGCACGCAGGTCGCGTGTCTTGGGCGGGACAACTCGCACGTCGTGCGCACCATGGAGGCGCGCATCAAGGAGTCCGGAGAGGCTGAGATTTCTCTCACAGCCTCTATAGGATAGAATTATTTCCGTGTCACTCCAAGACGCAAGACACGTCTACTCAGACCACCGCGGGCGCGGCTGCTGCGCTGTCGCAGCTCGTCAGCTCGATGCTGTCCTCGTTGATGACGGAGCCCCTCGGTGGCCCCGCCTCCGCCTCGGCCTCCGCCTGAAGCCCGTGCAGGTCGGCCTCGTCGGGTGCCGAGCGCAGCCGCTGGTGCTGGCGGTGTGAGCGCGACCCTGGCCGCACCACCAGCCCGTCGGCGCGCGAGAGGGCGAGGTGCAGGCCGGCCGCGATCAGCAGGCAGCCGCACGCACAGAGCAGCGCGAGCAGCAGCAGCGCCAGCAGCGCGACTGTCGCCGTCGGCAGTGCGGCCAACTCGCCCAGCCAGTCGGTGGCTTGCTGCTGCGCCCCGCCGCCCGGCTCCACCCGCCACGGCGGCGGAGGCGGCGGCTCATGTATCCGTAGACGGACGTAGCTTCCCTGCTCTGCTGGCGCGTTGGTGCCGGATGTCGAGGCACCGCCGCCTACCCGGCCTGCCGACAGCCCAGAGAGGTGAGGTGCCGCAACGAGCGGTGCAAACGGAAACGGTGGCGGCGAGGGAGGTGGTGATGGCGGTGGCGACGGTGGCGGCGAGGACGGGAGCGGCGGTGCTGGCGGCGGCGCCCTCCATGGCCGTCGTGGTGGTGGTACCGGTGCAGGCGACGGCGGCAGCGGGCGAGGCGGCGCCGGGCTCGGCGGCGGCAGGTGTGGCGCTGGCCCGACAGGTGCTGGCGGCGGCGGAGGGAGCGGCTGAGGCGGCGAGGGCGGCGGGCGCGGCCCAAGCACCGTGTTTGTCAGGTAGTCGGTGATGTGGATGCGGCCGAGGAGGTCGTGTAGCCGGCCCAGAGGCGGCGGGCGCGGCGGCGGCGGTGAAGGCGGCACTGGCGGCGGCACCGGCGGTACCGGCGGGAACGGAGGCGACGGCGGCGAGTCGGGCGGCTGCTGGCACGGCACGCGAGTTTGGAAGTAGCCATCTTCGCCGCCTTCGAGTCCGAGGCCGCCCAGCTGTTCGCAGTTGCGGCACCAGCTGCTGCAGACCTCGGCGATGGCGGCGTGGGAGCAGCGGCCCATCAGCGCGGCCTCGAAGCACGAGCCGCGCTCCAGCTGGTAGTGGTATCTCCCCTCGATCTGCGCCTCGCCCTTGGCGCCCACCGCGCGGTCGTTTGCGTACGCCGCCGTGGGCGCGTACCGCCACGTCGAGGCGTCAACGCTGCCCCAGTGCTCGTTTGGCAGCTTGAGCCGCTGCTGCCACTCCGACAGGTCCTCCGTCCAGCGCGGGAAGTACTCCGACTTGTTGCCGCCGCACGAGCAGTCGTAGCCGCGCGCGCCCAGCCGCGCCGGCATCGCCGCCGCCAGCTGCCAGCCGAACGGCCTGCCCGCGGCGGCGGCGCCGCGCTGCAGCCCCCGTGCGAGCTCGCCGCGGTCGATGCACGTCTCGTCGGTCATCGGGTCGCAGTTGAAGCTCCACCCGAGGACGCCGGCGTAGCCGCGCTGCGCCGCCGCGCCGTGCAGCTCCGCCATGCCGAGGCGGTGCGACGCCTCCAGCGGGTCGACGTGGCGGCCGTGCGCAGGGTAGTCGGCCACAAACGCCGTCGCGGCACCTGGCGCCGACGGATAATCGAGCGCGAGACCCGGGCTGCCTCGGCCGTCGAGGTAGATGCGCTCCCAACGCGCAGAGGCGTGGCCCATGAGGAGCGGCTTCGGAAGGTCGTAGACGACGGCGTCCGTCGTGATCGGCTCGAAGGACGCAAAGGCGCTGCGATTGCGGGAGGTGAGGAGGGGGGGCGGGGGCGCGTGTGAGTAGCAGAGCAGAGCAGCCTGATCTGCCATCAGCACAGGTCAAGCCTCGCCGCGCGGCGCACCGGCCGGAGAGCTCGCGCGGCGCCGTTCCGATCGAGTAGAGGTCGAGCGTGCCGCCCGCCTCGCCGCCCGCCGCCACGAGGCACTCGTCGCGCCACAGGTTCTGCGCGTGGCTGGCGGGAGGGCCCGAGGTCGATGTGCAGTGGGTCCACGCGCCGACGCTCACCAGGTGGCGCGGCGAGGCGGCGTGCAGCGCGGCGGCGGCGCGGTTGACGAAGGCCTGCAGCGTGCGCACGGGGAAGACGCAGCCGTCGTCGTCGGAGGGCGTCGTGCCGTCGTCGCCGGTGACGCCGACGTACGGGTCGACGTGGGAGTGGCGGCGGTCGCTCGCGTCGGCGTAGAAGGGGTCGTCCGCAAGGTACGCATTCCACCCGGCGGGGTGCCCGATGCCGTTGCAGTAGGTCACCGCGCCCCACGCGTCGGTGCAGCCGCCGCCGCTCCGCTCGTGCAGCGCGTGGTGGATGTCGAGGAGGCCCTCGGGCTCGCTGATCACCTCCCACAGTGCGAGGCGCGAGTGGTCGCTCAGCGCGGCGGCGAGCGGCGTGAGCGCGCGCTCGACCAGCGACGCGAGCCCCTCGCCCTCGAGCAGCCCGCACGCCGCCGCGGTCGAGGCGCGGCCGCGGAAGAGCGCGAAGATCAGGTGGAGGTCGTAGTGCTCGGCCAGCTCGAGGAAGGCGGCCGCCATCGAGAGCACGCCGGGCTTGACGCCGCGCACGAGCGTCGAGCTGCGCAGCGTGAGCGGATCGACGACGGTGTCGAGCTCGAGCAGAGCCTCGGGCTGCTCGAAGAGCGCCAGCCGCAGCGTGTTGCCGCCGTTCTGCGCCACCCAGCGCATCGCGTCCTCGACGCTGCAGTACGACGGCCCGCCGAAGCCGAAGGCGTCGGAGGAGTCGAAGTCGTGGCCGAAGCTGCGCCACGCGTAGCTGACGCCGTTGATGAAGTGCGGCGCCGACGAGGAGCCGAGGTGCAGGTGGGTCGCGCCGGCGCGGAGGAACGGCGGGCACGACATCTGCGTTGGCCGCCACGAGAGTGCGGAGGGTGCAGGGTGCACGCGCTTGCTTGGCGATGTTTGGAGATGTGTTGGGGTAGAGAACAAAATTGAGAATAAATTGTTTCTGTGGCGACTCGGCGGTGGCGGTGTCGCGGCCGCGGCCCACGCGCTCGCTCCGACCGCGAGGTGTGTGGGAGGGGTGGGGGGGGGCGGCGGCAACTTGGGTGCGCGAGGGTGTTGGGCGACCGCGGCTGCATGCGCGCGCGCGCGTCGGCGGTGGAAGGGGCGAGCGGGAAGCTCGATGCTGTTCGCGGGGAGCTTCTTGCTTCATGAACCGTTTGACAAGAACTGAATGTTGGTGCAGCCCCTCATCGTACCGAGCGAAACTTTGGTTTTTACACTTTCGGATTGCGCAGTTGATTGGTTGGCTCGACCGGTTGGCTCGAGCGGCAGCCAGTTGGCCATGGGCGCCACCGCCAGCAGCCTCGTCGAGGAGGCGTGGGCGCCCATCCTGGGGCTAGAGGCAGACACGGCGACGGTGAGGCGCGCCCTCGCTAGGATCCGGGCCTCAAGCAGCGCGATGCGGCGCGAGATAGGAGCGGAGGGTATCGCCGGTGGCATCCAGCGCGTCTTCCACGAGGACGCGATCGGCCTGCATCCAGCGCTCAAGGTGGAGGCGGCGGCGACGCTCGAAAAGTTGTGTCGTGTGCCCGAGAACCGCACGCACATCATGGAGAGTAACTTCGGCGCGGACCTCTGCATGACGCTGCTGCAGTCGACGAGTGAGTCGATGGACCTCAAGGTGCACACGCTCGCGGTCATCGCCCATCTTGCGTCCGAGGAGGAGCACCGGCGCCCGCTGATGCACGAGGGCCTGCTCGAGGTCGTCATCTCCGAGATCAACTCGGCCTTCAACGCAATCACCGCCAAGCGCATGTTCGGCGCGGGCCCGCAGGTCAAGGTCTACTCCAAGGAGATGGCGGCCGAGCAGGGCGCGGCCAAGGCGGCGGTCGACGCCGAGGTGCGCCTCGCGACGCTGTGGCTCGTCAACGCGCTCGCCGCCTTCGAGCAGCTCGCGAGCAACGCCGTCGTCGGCATGCTCGCGCTGGACAAGGGAGCGCTGCCCGCGCTGACGAGGGCGGCGCGCTGCGACGCCTTGGACGTCAAGCTCGGCGCGCTGCGTGCCGGTGCGACATGCCGCGACGATGCATGCTCGAACCTCCGACTGCGCAGCGCGCCGCGACGAGGCCCACGCACGCCCTGGAACCGTAGCATCAGACGCGCCCACATCCTGCTATTCGCTCATAACTTCGTGTGACCCGCACGCACGCTGCTCTGGAACAGTCGGCGCGGTGCTGAATTCGGGCGGCGAGGCGGTGGGGCCTTGCATCGAGGGCGGGCATGCCCTCTTCGCGATGGGCTGCGTGCAGGGCAACGACGCGATGCGCCTCGCCGCCGCCGTCGTCCTCGACCGCACCTTCTCGCCGATCGCCGCCGGCCGCGCCACACTCACCGCGATGCAGGCGGCCATCCTCACCGACACGATGGGCGCGGAGGTCGAGCCCACGCACGTGGGCGACGACGACGCCGAGGGCATGGGCTTCGACACATCGATCGTCAAATCGGCGCCGATGGCCGTCATGATCCCGCAGCTCGTCGCACGGACGAAGCGCGCGATGCGCTGCGACAGAGCGTCGATCTTCCTGATCAACGAGGCCCGCACCGAGTATGCCCTGTCATTCGAACGCTCCGATGCGCCGACAGGAGCCCTCGACTGGCGTCTGATGCGGAGACTCTTCAGATCTCTGCCGATGTGGCCTGCTTCGCTCACCCTTGCTGGCCGTGTGGATGTTCGAGCAGGCTGATCACAATCCTGGCGCAGTCGGTGCAGCAGATCGTCGTGCCGATGAACGAGTCGTCGATCGCGGGCGAGTGCGCGTGCCGCGGCAACGTCATCAACCTCAAGAACGTGCACTCCCACCCAAACTTCAACGCCGAGATCGATCGCCGGTCGGGATGTGCGCCGCTACTGTGGAAACCCACCCAGGAGAGGGCACATCTCAGCCCATGACGCTGCTGCTGCCCGCTCATCCTGGCTCTGCGTCGGAGCGCGCAGACTCGACGCGGTCGATGCTGTGCATGCCGATCCGGGCGGCGCACGGCATCGACGCGACGCTCAACCCGAAGATCGTGGGCGTCGTGCAGTGCATCAACAAGCTGGGCGACCTCCACATCACCAACGGCGCCGTCGACGCGCCGGGCTTCTCCACGCAGGTCACACATGGCCTCCATCCAACATCCACCGTGTGCCCCACACCGAGCTGGCCCGCCACACGCGTGCATGGATGCCGCCTTGCTCTTGTCGACTGTGTACAGGACGAGAGCGATCTGAGGGATCTGGCGCGTGGTCTGGGTCCGATCGTCCAGAACGCGCGCCCCGCCAAGGAGAAGAAGGCGGGACGCACGGGCGGGCTGGGTGAGAGCTGGTGTGACAACCTGAAGAAGCTGCAGGCGGCGTCGATCTTTGACGTCGTCGCCAACACGCTCGACCGCGCGAGGGAGCTGGTGGGCGCCGATCGCGCGGCGCTCTTCTTCGTCGATCAGGCGCGGGGCGAGCTGTGGTCGCGCTTCTCGGAGGAGACCCCGTTCATCCGAATCAAGATCGGCAAGGGCATCGCCGGATCGGTCGCCGCCACGGGCGAGCCCATCGACGTGGGCGATGCGTACCGCGACGAACGGTTCAACCGGCGCGTCGATATGGTGACGGGATACCGAACAAGGCAGGTGGTCTGCGTACCGATCAAGTCTCAGCTGGGACGCGTGGTGGCTGTGCTGCAATGCATCAACAAGTTTGGGCCGCACGACGCCACTTTCACCTTCGACGACCGCAGGAAGCTCGAGGAGTTTGCGTTCCAGATCTCCGGGGTGCTCGACGCCAAGGGGAGAGAGGTGGAGGACGTCGCGCGTGCGGAGCGCGCGGCCGATTCCGGCGACACGCGCGTGCAGCCGGGCTCGACACGCTCGACGTCGATCTTCGCCAACCTCGTCGACCTCCTGGCGAGCGACGCCGTGCTGGCGGGCGCCGAGACGGAGACGGTCGCCGGGCAGCACCGCCACGCGCTCAACGCCATCGGCGCGCTGTGCGCCGAGGGCGACGCCAACCGCGACGCGATCGTCCGCGCGGGCGGCGTCGCGCCGATCGCCGAGCTGCTCACGCCGCTGCCGTGGCGCGACGACGCGACCATCCTCGCCGCGCTGCGCGCCTTCGCCTCGCTGACGCGCTCGCCGCTCGCCAACCAGGAGCTCAACGGCGCGGGCGGCTGGCGCGTGCTGCTGCCGATCGCCGCCAAGGCGGTCGCGCCCTCCTTCTTCCGCTCGCCGTCCGCCAGTGCGAAGCCGAGCCACGACGTGCGCGAGGAGCGCGCCACCCACGCCATGCGCGCCCTCGCCAACGTCGCCACCAACGTCGGCATCGCCACGTCCCTCCTGCTCGATCTCGGCGCGCTCGAGCTCGCGCTCTCGCCGCTCTCGCGCCCGCCGCCCCTCAAGCAGCAGGACGAGGCGCAGGGCGCCAACCCGCTGCTGGCGGCGAGCGCGCAGCCGCCGCAGCCCACCATCGTGGGCTTCTACCTCAACCACTCGCAGATGGAGCGAGGCACCGCCGGCATCGAGGAGGCGGCGGCCGAGTCGTGGATCTCCGATTTGCAGGCGCACGCGGCGCGCCTCCTCGGCTGCCTCGCGTACGCCGCCGTCGTGAGCACTAGCGACGGCAGTGGCAGTGGCAGTGGCGGCGGCGCCGCGAGTGAAGGCAACACGCCCAAGCTGGCGAGGGCGGCGGCTCTCAAGCTGAGCTCTCCGCGGGTCGCCTCGACGCTCATCGACCACTGCGCGGCGCTCTCGGGCGCCAACCTGCGCGTGCTCGGGCAGGCCGAGGCGCTCGGATCGTACCACACCAACGAGAGCGTCCCCGTGTGCGCCGTGGCGCTCGCCGACCTCGTCGAGGCGCTGCCGTACTTCCGGCTGCAGGCGTGCTCGGTCGACGGCATCACCGTCGTCCAGTCCTTCTACCGGTACACGGGCGTCTCGCGACCTCGCGTGCGCGAGCAGCTGATGCGGCTGATCGCGGGCGCGATGCGCGAGCGCGACAACCAGCGGATGATGCTCGGCCAGCTGCGCTCGCACGACCCGCAGGACGAGGCGTTCCTGGCGATGTCGACGCACGAGCAGAAGAGCGTGCTGCAGAACCAGCGCGACCAGTTCGCGATGGGGCGCGAGCTGCAGCGCATCGTGGGCGGGCTGATCCGCACCAGGCCGCGCCCGCCCTCGCTCGCCACCCACCACGCGATCATGCTCGAGACACTCACGAAGGAGCCACTCAACCACCAGTGCCTCAACATGTGCCCCAGACGCACGGCCCACTTGGCCGCGGGCGCAAGCAGCCCTTCCCTTCCAGTTGGCCCAGGCTGGCCGATGCCTCGGGCTCTGCCCAGGGCTTGATTCTGCCGCTGTGAGGGCCTGTTGTTGGAGGCAGGTCAGGCCGATCAGTCCGAGCGCCACGCCTCGCCTCCACGCATACGTATAGGTACCTGATCGACGGCGGCCTCGCGGCCCAGATGGTCGACGTCGCGACGCTCGAGACGCTCGGCGCGGCGCGCACGGCCGCGCTGCGCGGGCTGTCGGCGCTCGCGTCGTCGCCGACGCTCGAGGACCCGGGCGCGGACCTGCTGCGCCTGCACATCATCCCGTGCCTCGCGCGCGTCGTCGCGACCTGCCGCCTCGAGGCGCCGCTCCACGTGAGATGAGGCGAGGGCCCCTCGTCTGACCCTCCGGGCCAATCGGGCACACACGCGGCTGATCGGCCGAGGATGACCGACGCCTCGGGCTGCCCTGGGCCTGCCCTGCCACCGTCGCGTGCCCCATCACCGGCCGAAGCTGACGAAGTGATCGAGCCGCCTTGTTTGCCGCGTAGGCGCCGCTCCTCGCGCTGTGCCGGCTCGTCGCGGCCATCGCGCGCGCCCACCCAGAGATGCGCGTCGCCGTCGCGCGCGCTCGCTTCCTCCCAAACGGCGACCTCTTCGACGAGCTCAGGGGCATCGCCGCCGCCAACCAGCAGAACGACGGCGGCCGTGGTGGCGGCGTGGCGACGGCGCAGGAGAGAGACGCCGCGCGCGAGGCCGGAGCGACGCCCTTCCTGGCGGGGCTGGGCACGCTGCTCGAGCCGGGCTGGTCGCCGCCGCTGCAAGTGGCGGCGTGCAACGCCGTCGAGCAATTTGTGCGCGGCGGGCTCAAGATTGAGGTCTGCCAGGCGCGCCTCGTGCAGAGCCTGATCGGCGTGACGCAGGGCGGCCATCAGGAGCCCGCGCGCGCCGCCGCCGTCGTGCTGCAGCTGCTGGCG
>Ga0209713_10002712_pt1 | contig 11055 bp, 10 predicted proteins | sample ArcOceMetagenome_3_FD_187444 | JGI IMG/M metagenome (GOLD analysis project Ga0209713, IMG submission 187444) | Marine eukaryotic phytoplankton communities from Arctic Ocean - Arctic Ocean- Svalbard ARC20M Metagenome (SPAdes) (version 2) | ecosystem: Environmental > Aquatic > Marine > Oceanic...
CACAGCCTCCACTATTGAAAAGATCTGCCTTTGCAGTGTCGCAGCAGCGTCTCGGCAGACTAACCAAACCAAACCAAACCAAACCAAACTAAACTAAACTAAACTAAACTAAACTAAACTACACCAAACTAAACTAAACTAAACTAAACTAAACTAGACTAGACTAAAGACTTTTGAGAAGGTCTGCCTTTCCAAGTGTCGCAGCAGGGTCTCGTTGAAGTGCGCGTCCGCAACATGCACCGTCTCGAAATCGCACATGTCATCCTCAATTTCCAGCGCCTCCTCGCACCCTCTTCTCCACCCTCCCGCTGCGCCTCTAGCCCCATCACCGCCTTGCTTCCCTCCACAAATACTGCGCCCCGCCGCCTCCTCCCCGTCGCCGGCCCCACCTCTGCGCCCCCCAACCCTACCAGGCACAACACCCCTCCTGGCAAACGGCGTGCGGAGACCCTCCTCCATTTTTCGGCGCCACTGCTGCTCGTCTGCGGAATGGACACTTGGCACACCAAGTGTTGCAGCCTGGTCCAAAAGCAGCTGCACCACGCCTGTGTGACCCCCCTGCGCCCAGCCCTTCTGTCAGAAGCCCACCAGGACAGGGCCATTTGCCAGTGTGCCTGCAACGCACTGGCCTCGCTCAGCTCAGCACGCACAGCGCACTAGGACGCAGCCATCAACTGATGGAAACAGGACAGGCATCACGCGCAGCGCCCACAGCATCAAACCTGCAGTGCGAGGTCGAGGGCGGTGCGCCCCCGCGCCGACTGCGCTTGGCTGTCTGCGCCGGCGGCAAGTAGGAGCCTGCGGCGCTTGCGATAGCCAGCATGAGCGTAAACACTGGGACAGACTCGGCGCACAGTCCAACACACACCGCCACACATCCACACAACACATCCGCACGCCCAACCCCAAGACGAGCACTGCAGCCCGCGCGCGCGCATGCAGGCATGTGCACATGCCCGCCCTCTATCCCCCACAAGCCCCTAGGCACGCGCTCGCACACGCCCACCTGGCACTTTCGAGGTCACCAGAGTGTGCGGCGACGTGCAGCGGCGTCTCGCCGTCGAGGTTCTTCGCGTTGGCATCGAGCCCGGCGGCCAACAGCGCGGCCGTGAAGTTAGCATTCCATGCGCTCAACGCCTGCTGCAGCTCAGCTCGCCTGTAGCTTGAGTCGTCATTGGTGGCGAGGGCCCCGTCAAGGTGGGGCGTAAGGAGGAGCTCAGAGATGCTGTCCCAGCGCCCTTGCATTTCGTCGGGCGGCAGCTGATGATGCCGCCACGAACGGCCGCGCTCTCGCATCAGACGGTTCGCCGGGCCCGCACCAGGGTGGGCTGTGAGGATCTTTGAAACGCCAATGGCGACAGGGTGCAGGTAGGCGGCGGCGTGGAGGGCGGTCCCCCCGCCCGGGGACAGGTCGTGACGCTCGCCGACATAGTGAACCATCATGTCGTGGGCCGGGATTTGGTGCGCGGCCACTTTGTCAGCATAGGTGCCGAGAATGCGTCTGACCACAGGCAGGCATCGCACGAGCACGGCGCGGAGGAGGGGGCTGACGCCCTCGCACTCGTGCCTTAGATCCGCGCCCTTGTCGATGAGCACAAGCGCCACGGCCGAGTGGTTGCCAGGGCTGGCCCCCAGGTGCAGATGCTGCACGGCCTGGTCAAAGCGCCCGAGTGCCACGTGCAGCGGCGAACACGTGCCGTCATTGACCCCGCCGTCGGGCAGGTCGTGGCGCTGCAACCACAGCGCTACCGCCTTCTCGTCGCCCGCACGCACAAGCGCAAACAGCTCGCGAGCGTCTGCACCCGCATTCGCGCCGCCCGCCCCATCCCCTTCCAACGTCTGCATCGTCTGCGGATCGACCACACGCCCAAACTCGTCGGGAAGCCGCGCGTTGTAAAAGTCGTCGGGAATATCAGGCACGATGCCGGCCGCCAGGTTCAGGCCGTGCTGGAGCTCCGTGGTGCTCAGCCGGTTGTCCATGCTAACGTCCCATTTCGCAAAGACCTCGGCCACCTCATCAATCTCCTCATCCTCCTCGCCCACATCCTGGTCCTCCCCGGACATGAGCTCCCGGAACTCCGTCAGGTCTAGGACGCCGTCCTGGTTCGCGTCGAAGGCCATGGCAAAGTCTGCCGCATCGCCGCTGCGCGCGTCCCCGCGCCGCGCGCCCTCTGATGAGCCCGCCGTCCCCGCCCCGTCGCGGGCGGACGCGCTGCCCGCGGGCGCGGCGGCGTCGGCGGCGGGGCACGACGGCACGCCCGGTGCGTCTTTGCCCGCGAGGCTGTGGAAGAGCGCCGACATCCACTCGGCATGGGACAGCCTGCCATCGCCCGACGTGTCGGCGCGCCTGAAAAAGCCCACCCACCCCTCCTCGTCATGGGCGCCGGCGCCGGCCTCGGCGCCTCCCTCCAGGATGCTCAGCATCTGGCCGTACTCGTCCATGCTCAGCGCGCCGTCGCCGTCGCCGTCGTGGCTCGCAAACATGGCGTCGAGGTCGCCGTCCTCCCGCTCCCCGGCCGGCGCGGCGCCCGCGGCGCCCCGCACGCACGCAATGCACAGCATGCACGCCACCGCCAGCGCCACCATCTCCCGCCGCGCCCTCCTCCGCGGCGACGATCTGCACGCCATCGTCATCGCCGTGAGGTCACGGCTGTGAACACGGACCAAAAATCCACGAACTTGCTGTCTGAACTTGCGGCAGTCTGAGTGCGGTGGAAAGGCGGGCAAAGCAAGCGCGGAAGGAGGCGGTTGAGCGCCCCCGCCATCCAGATCCACAAAGCCCGCGCGGGAGGATCCCTGTCGCTCACGCTCCACGCATTTCGCGTGTTCCGCGCCAGCCGCGCGGGTGGGCGGGGCCTCGGCTTGACGGGCGGAGAGGGCCCGCGAACTACCAGCGGCAGAGAGGGAGGCGGGGGGGCGCGGGGCGAACGCGCCGGGGCGCGAAGGCGACGCCATGGCGCGCGCCATGGAATCGCGCGCATTGCTGGTGGATGTCTCTGAGGCCATGGGAAGCGACCTCCAGGTTGCCAAGAAGGTGCTGCTGGCGATGGCGCGACAGAAGATGTTCCACGTCTGCGACCCTCCCCCGCGCGGCGCCGCCCGCAGCGCCAAGCGCCAAGCGCCCCTCTTTCCGCCCCCCCCCTCTTTTCCCCCTTGCCACCGCCCGCCTCGCACAGTCTGGCCGTAGGCTTACCGCCTGCGACCATTTTTCGGGTCGCGCCCTCACGACCCGCGCTTTCCTGCGCCCCGACCGCCCCCCCTCTGGAGCAGATGCCGACAAAGTCAAAAATGGGCCTCGTCATGATGGGCTCGACAGGTGTGCGCGGCGGCGGCAGCAGCAGCAGCAGTGCGCCTTTTTCTGCCGTGCTCCTCCGCGCGGGGGCGCATTTGCTTTGGTTTTACATTTTGACTCGGTGGCGCTCGTGCTCAGACACGAGGCATGACATGAAAGACGAGGACGACAACATGCTGGAAGGCTACGACAACGTGTGCACCGTGCAGCATGTACTGCAGACAAGCACTGAGCTGCTCAGTGCAATCAACAGCCTGCGCAACGAAGAGGCGGAATGCAACTGTGAGTGCGTGCCTACTCCCCACCCGCGCTGAGGGTTCCGCCCTCTGCTGATGCAGACAGCATGTGGCAGATACCTCCGGGTTGACAGTGGTCGTAGACCTTCTACTGCGTGGCGAGGGCAAAGGCAAGCAAGACCGCGGTGTTGTGCTGGTCACAAACGCCAAGTCCGAGTTCGATACTGAAAACGACGCAGAGATGCTCTCCCATATCCAAGCATCCTTGCACAGGGAAAACCTTTCCCTTACCGTATAGTGAGTGCATTCGCCCACCTCCCGTGCCTCAGCATGCTTGATCTGCTTTGGCCCGTGCGTACGCTCGTGCTTGGATTGCGCGCGACAAGACGTGCGCTAAAAGACTCGTAACGGTGCACCAGCGGTATCAACTTCTCCGAGTCCGACGACGAAGCCACGTGGTCGAGCAGCGAGGCCATGCTGCGCCACTTCGTCAAAGACTGTAGGGGCGAGCTGCACGTAGTGCGGGGCGAGACTCAATTTCGTGCTCACTCTGTGAAGAGCGTGAATCCAGTAACGCTCTATCGCGGCGACCTCGAATGGACGCCTCACCTCAAGGTCAAGGTACGCGTCACCCGGGGCCTGGCGCAGCTCGCTATGACACCCTGCGGCGCTGCGGGAGTGCAGAGAGCTCTTGTTCGTTCTGGGTTGACCATGCCGTGAAAACCAGGTGTGGGCATATGCGGCAACCAAGATGCAAAGTCAGCCCAGCCTCAAAAAGCGTCCCATCGGTAATCAATTTTGTCGCTGCTCGCATTCTGCCTCGAGCAGCGGAGCACGCCCCACTCCTCTGGTGCCACTGCGTCCCGCGGCCAGGGTCACTGCGCCAGGGTCGGTCAACTATGCACCTCGGCTGATTGCCTTGATTGAGCGCGCCTACGCCAACTTGTCTGCTTGCCTGTGAAGAGTCTGTCGCCTTGGCCCCTCAGACACCACGTGCTCCGTTGTGCCGCGGCGCCGGCATGTGGGAAAACGAGCAGCAGCACCGCCCGGTGCGGCGGCGCTGCCGCCCATCTGACCCGGTGCCCGCGCACGTTGACTAACGCGCCGGACTTGGTTTGACGTCTGCCTCCTCCGCTCCAGGGCCCTCAGCTGCAGGAGGAGAAGAGAGGAGCATTCAACAAGAACGGAGAACCGTGCTGGTGGAAGATCCTGACCATGAGGTGCAGCCTGAGGTAATTTGCATGTTGTTGTCTAGCCTACGGCATCGCTCGCACTTCAAGAGTTGCCGTTGTGGCGCGTAATCTTGGCTGGTTCGTAATGACAGGACATTACCAAGGCGTTCAAGTATGGCAGAACGCAAGTGCCTGTGGGTGAGGAGGACATACGGGAGATGAAGTATGTCCACAAGGATGGTGATGGTGATGGGCAGAAAAACATGAAGCTCCTTGGGACGGTAGACAGGTGATGCCTGTGCGAACATTCACCTGCTTGCTGTTGCTGCGAGTCTGCGCGCCTGAGCTCGCCTGTGCGGCTTCGCCTGACTTTCTTTTGCAAATATTCCGTGGCATTCTTCGCCGGGAGAGCACAGGAAGCAGATCCGCCAGCACTTCCTCATGTCCAACGCCGACCTCATCGTCAAGGACAAGGATTGCGAAGTCTCTGGGAAGATGCTCAGCGCGCTTGCACAGGGGCTAGCCAACACAGATAAGGTCGCCATTGTGCGCTGGGTAAAGAAAACTAACTCTCCACCGAAGATCTATGTGTTGTATCCCTACATCAACAAGGAAGATCGCATCTACGGCTTTCATGCCGTGCAGCTGCCGTTCAGCGATGACTTGAGGCGTCCGGCCCTGGGCTCCCTTGACAAAGCTGGTAAGGCGCCCTCGGACGAGCAACTGGATCTGGCTCGCAGCATCGTGGAAACGGCTAGCCTGGTCGACGCCTGTGGCAACCTCCTGCTTGAGTTTACGGCTATGCCTAATCCTGTCATTCAGAACTTCCACCAGACCATCATGGACAAGGTGTGCAGCCTATCCTCTGTGACGTGTCTGCACTTTGCCGCAGACTGATCGGCGAGGGACTCGCTTTCTCCATGGCAAACTAATCAGAGGCTGCCTGCTGCTGCGCTGAATTCGAATCAGGCAATGAACCAGCAGACAGACGCTCGCACATCGAGTTCGGCAGATATTGCAAGGCAGTTGAAGCCAGATGCAAAGGTTTGGGTGAAGCTCGAGAAGCAAGGTAAGTCCAATCTGTGCACGCTGCTCCGTGCTGTGAGCAAAGTTGGTGCAATGAGCCAAGTTCGTAGAGGTCAGACCCGACCGCGCTCATATTTTCTGAGCCCCGTGAATCCTGGACATGCGCAGCCTCGCAAGCGAAGGATACTTTCAACATTGAGTGGAAGGTGGAGAGCGATGATGGCGTAGCAGCGCGGGCAGCCGCGACGGGTGATGTTGACGCTGGTGCTTCGAGCTCCGGAGAGCCTGCGCTCAAGAGGCAGCGCACTGATGGAGGTGGTATCTCTGTGAAGACGGAGAAGAAAGAGGACGCGGAGCACGCATTCGAGTCGATTGACGTTGTCAACGCCCTGGGCGATGGAGGGGGTAGTGATGTCATTCGCGAGTTTGAGTCAAATTGGAAAGATGACCACGACAAGGTCCTCTCCCTTTGGTCGATTTTGCACGTGTATGCTTCTGTATCACGAGCATTCGAAATGACGCTATGTGAAATGTACGCGCAGGCAATCGACGAAATGAAGAAGCGGATCTGCGAGGTCGTGGATAAGGTTACGGACGATGACCGGCCGCTGTTCAAGGCAATTGAGTACCTGGAGGCTCTCAGAGACAAGTGCGATAACGGGGTGGCGGATGAACCCGAAGTGTTCAACAAGGTCTGGGATGAGCTCGACCGCAAGTACCGCAATCACCAGTCGATCAAATTTTGGGACAAAGTGCTGGCCAAGGGCAATCAGCTCTCCAGGCTGAAAATCGATGCAGACGAGGATGATGAGGTCCTGAACCAGCCAGCCGATGCTCCCATGCCAGCGGCTGCGAACGATCTGGGTTGTGACGATGAAGATTTCGATTAATCTCTCCTCATTATTTACCTCTCCATGCCGCGGCGACCTGTCTGATTGCGACCTGCCGAAAGCTCTGCTTGTACCATCCAACTCAGGTGGAGTTATGTGCATGCTTGTACAGTATACACGTGCAATAAAGATAAATACAAATCGTGGCGGGCGCGAAATTCGCTCGCTCGTTCTTCTCTCTCCAACTTGCCATGCAAACATGGCGTCGAGGTCGCCGTCCTCCCGCTCCCCGGCCGATCTGTTGGCGACGCAACATAAGTGTGCGCTCTCTCACGGTACGCAAGCGAGCCCACTCCGGAGCTGCGGGGGGCAGATAGTACGCCACATGGTGTGGCAACAAGGCCGGCGCGCGACCAGCCACGCCGCACAGGCGAGCGTCCGGCAAATGGATCCCGGTCGGGTCGGACCGCTCACCCACGGCACGCGAGCGAGCCGTTCCAGAGCTGCAGGTGGCAAAGGCACGCACGCCGCGGCAAAAATCGCCTCCAGATCGTTTCATTCGGACGCCTATGAAATATGTCCGCTCAGGCTCCATATGAATGATTGTTCTCGACTGTCGTGTTGGCTGTGTTGGAGGGCTAGTGGCAGATGACCGCAAGTGCCCTACCCAAGCCTTGCCCTATCCAAGCCTGTCAGCCGTGAATCATGCCAGGATGGCTTGCAGCGACAATCTACGGCAGCATCGTGCTGGCACGGCAGCAGGCCGCATCCAGCGACCAGCGCGTGTAACAGCACGAAGACGCCATCCTCGCGGCTTAGTCAGATTTGGAATCCGAGTCAGTCGGTACTCAGGCTTTAGTGGACGAGGCAATGTGATGACGATCATGATGGAAGGCATTGGTGCCGGCGGGCAGGCCAATTTGGAAGAGGAGAGGAGGAAGAGAACGAAGAAAGGAGGAAGATGACGAGGATGTGCGTGCTCGTCTGAGAAACGTTTGCGGTGACAAGACCTACAAGGGCGAAGGCCCTCGCGTTGAGCCTTTGTTACAGGTTTAAGAGGGAAAAACAAGACATTTAGTGGTACTGCAAACCGACAAAGCCACGAAGTTGAGGCAGGCCGTTGGCGCATCAGCTTGTGCGTATACATACATACATACAGATAGATAGATAGTATACACACATACATACATATATAGACAAATAGTTGGATAGTTGGCGCATGCACCCCCCCTAACGACACGTTCGCCACACGCGTACGTATGCGTTGGACTTGCAGGTGTTAGATATATACAATTGGGCACATCAGCTCCTCCTTCCCTCCTCCTAAACTTGGCTCCCTCCTCCTCCTTCGACCGCTCGTCTCAATACCCCTCTCCCCTCAGGCAACTTGCCCCCTATCCCAGTCCCAGTCTTCCTCTCTCCCCGCTTCCCCCTGTGCTCGTCCGTCCCAACGCGGGCAGAGCATGCACTCAGAAACCCTATCAGAAGCCCTTGTTGAAACCGAGAGCGGCGGTGTCGCTGGCGGTGCGCTCCACCTTGCCCGGGGAGCGGATGGAAGAGTCGGCCTTCTGCTCCAGCACTCCGAGCATGTTTGCGAACTCGTCAATGTCGAGCCCCCCATCGCCATCGAGGTCATAGATGGCGATAATGTCGTGCACCTCCGCCTCGGAAATGCGGATGCCGAGGTTTTTGAAGGTGGTGTCGAGCTCGTCGGCCGAAATGACGCCATCGTCCTTGCGGTCGCAGTAGCTAAACTGGTCCGACAACTTGATCGCAACGCGCTTCATTTGCCGCTGGATCTGCGACAGGATGAGCGCGCGGTGGGGGTCCAGCTGCGAGGGCTCCCCGGCCTGGAGGGTGGAGGTGAAGTCATCGCACTCGAGCACCTCAAAGACGTGGCCATTGATGCGCACCTCCGAGCCCTTGGTCCACGAACGCACGTCGTCGATGCCATAGTAGCGCGGGAGCGGGCCGGAGCTGCCGTCGGGGTGGCGCACGAGGCCCTTCTCGAGGAATTTGCAGCCGTCTGCGCGGAGGCCGGCGAAGGTGTTGCGCGTTGGGCGCTCGTAGATGCCGATCATGTCGTCGGCGAGGAAGAAGGAGAGGATGAAGACGCGGCCCTCGTCCTCCGGCACCGTCGTGTGCATGGCGCACTTGAAACGCATCACCTTGGTGCCGTTGGCCAGCGCCTTGATGAAGTCCTTCTTGCAGGGCTTGGGCATGATGGGATTGAGCACGGTCTGGAACGAGTCCTCAGCCGTGCCTTTCCCGTCATGCAACGGCACCTTGCGCTTGTACTCCACCACAGCCGGCGGGTCAGGGCGCAGGGCAGCGGGCTGCTCGAGGTTGTGCTTGAGCATCCAGTCGCGCGTGAAGGCGTCGCAGTCCATGACGAGAAAGTCGCGGTTGTACACGCTGATCACCTCGCCCACGCGAAGCTCGGTCCAGTGCCAGCGCGGCTGCGGGTTTTTCTTGCGGTCTTCCTCTGTCTCGAGCACCTGCCGCGGGAGGCCCTTGAAGAGGGGGCGGCGCTTGAGCAAAGAGTTCCACTGGTCGCGCCCGTCGTTGCGTTCGTGTATTTCGAGCACCTCGGCTGTGTCGTCCACCAGGAAGTAGTTGAGCACATAGAACGTCTCTTCGCCGTAGGGCTTGTCGTCCTTCCAGGAGCAGTAGAAGCGCAGGACCTTGCGGTCCAGGTTGAGAAAGCGATCTGAGACGCCCTGGCTCTGGAACATGACGTCTGGGTACGAGTGGATGGTGGCAGGCAAGGTGCGGGAGGCGGGCTCGAGGTAGTCGGGGGGCATGTCGACGGCCTCGGCGCGCGGCATGCCGTTGAGCTCGTAGAACTCGCGCGTGAAGTCGTCTACGTCAGTGATGTGGTAGGCGCGCCCAAAGATTTCAATGTCCGCGCCCACGTCAAAGTCCTCGACTGTGTAGTAGCCGCCGTCTTTCTTCGGCACGCGATGGCGCCGTGCGATTTCGCCAGTGACAATGCCGCTGTTCTCGACGCGCTTTTCCGACACGCGTGTGCTGCCGTCCTCGAGGTAGTGGAACAGGGTGGCCTTGCGCACTTTGAAGCCGACGGCGCCGCGCGGGTCGCGAAACCATGCGTGGAACCGCAGGACCTTGCGGTCAAGAGCCACGTAGGCAGGCACAAAGCGGCCGTCGTGGTTCTGCACGAGCTGCTGGGGCTCAAGGGCCTCTGTGCCGTAGCTGAGCGTGTAGTCGGACACCATCGACAGCGAGCTCTCGCGTCCCGCCCCTTCCCACGAGTCCACGCTGTGCTGCCGCATCGACGACACCGAGCGCTGCGGCATGCCCGGCTCCTCCTGCTCGTCCCGCAGGAAGTTGCCGTAGTTGGAGTACCCGCGGATGACCTTGGAGGCCCGCGGCGCCATGACCTTGATGTTGTCGCCCTGTCTCGATGTGGAGCGTGATGCGCTAGGGTCGCGCTCTATGGCGTTGCCGTGCTTGTAGTCGAAGGCGTGCGACTTGGCATAGCTGCCGTGCGGTGTCGACTGCCCGAGCATGTTTGGGTTGGCGGCCAGCGTGTTGGACGCGCTGTACGGATCACCGGGGGCTGTCAGTGGTGAAGTCGGGAAGCACTGGCGACTCAGTGCAAGCGCAGCTGAGCATCGAGTCGGTTTGAATTCTGACATGGGGATGCGTGAGAGGGATGGCAGGTGCGCGCGAGGCAGAGAGGAATGTGTGCCACGCTCACCTCGAGAGCTGATGCCCGACCATCGAGATGTTGTTGGACATCCCCCGCGGAGTGGGCGGTGCGAGTCGAAGCGTTCCACGAGATGCGGTGCTGCTTCAGCAAGCCTGCTTTTCCAACGCCAAGTCGGCCCTTTTGTTGAGGCAAACCACCACATTTAGTCAACGATTCCTCTGTCTTCATTCCTATATGGGTTTTAGGAGTGAATAATTTATGATGACAACGGCCGTGTCAGTTGGCCCGCAGAGATGGCGGAGGAGGCTGCTCTTCCCGCCCCGCAGCCGGCCCGAGTCACCAAGATAGAGCATCAGGAACGACTCCCCGCCGTGATCTGATGCATGCGCTCCAGGACGCTGGGTGCTCCCGAGGACTCCCGGCGTGACTCTGCGAGTTCTGGGAGTAGTGTCGTGACCCGGCTGAGGTATGTCGCAGCTCCCCTGCAGCACACTTGCCGCTGACAGGCAGACCACCCTGCAGGAAACGGGCCTCTCGGCGCTGACAGACGCGAGGTACAGCGACTGGCTCAAGGACCGGCCGTACCGTAATGCGCTCGATCTCAGCGTCTTGAGCATGAAGCCGCAGATGGTCAAGGCGCGGCTTGCCGACTCGAGCAAGGTTTCGCCTCCTGCACGTGCGCGCAGATGCATCCCTGGTACCCATGCACCGCCACTGACAAGTGGGGCTGCGGCGGCGTCGGCGGCCGGGGCCGTCGACGCGCTGCTTGCAATCAGGCTTTGCAATAACCGTCTGAAACCGCTGAGTCGCGCCCGCGAGAACCTCA
>Ga0209713_10002713_pt1 | contig 11054 bp, 6 predicted proteins | sample ArcOceMetagenome_3_FD_187444 | JGI IMG/M metagenome (GOLD analysis project Ga0209713, IMG submission 187444) | Marine eukaryotic phytoplankton communities from Arctic Ocean - Arctic Ocean- Svalbard ARC20M Metagenome (SPAdes) (version 2) | ecosystem: Environmental > Aquatic > Marine > Oceanic...
TCGCCTGGAATGGCACACTCGCCGGTACTCCAGCAGTTTTGAGGGCTAGCTGCAGCGGTGGCGTTCATTTCTGGCTGTAGTGTTAGGCAATTCGCCGCAGGTGCAGCTAGGCTGCGCAGCCAGGACGGGCTGGGGCGCGCGCGCGCGCGCGAGCGCGCGCGCGCATGCACAAGCGCAGGTGGGGTCCGAAGTGTGTAGTTGAGGTAAGCTAACAGCGTTAAACCGTTAAACCGTTAAACAGCCTGCAATGTGGGAACCGCGGCAAAATCCGATCAAAATCCGATAAACGCGTCGTAAAAAACGCCTGAGTAGCCTGAGTCGGATGCTTGGTGGCAAACACGTCGCATCAATACCCTCTGTGAGCTAGGGTCAGTCAGTCAGACAGGCCGGACTTGCTTTTGCATGTCTGGTAAGGGGAGCAAATCACCCAGCGCGAAACGTCGCTTTTCGATTCGTTCGCGACGAGGGCACGCGCGATGGCGGCATCACCGCGATGCTGACCATTGCGCCGATGGAGGAGCCGCTGCTGCCAGATGTGCTGGCGGCACTGCGCTCGCCGAGCGAGGAGGCTCGCGAGGAGGGCATCACGGTGCTGGCGGAGAGCGTCACTGCATCGTATGATGCTGTCGGCGCTGAATTGGGCCAGGCTCTGCGGCAGAGCGGCGGCATAGCGCCAATTGCGTGGCTGCTCGCCGAACGCAACGCATCGATACAGCAGAAGGCGCTGCTGGTGCTAGCAAACCTTTGCTCAGATGCCGTCGATGCTCAGTCAGCTCAGACCAAGCAAGCGCTGCTCGCGGTGGGCGCGGAGCGCGCGCTTTTTGCGTGTCTGCGTACTGCAAACAATGAGCAGGCCACGGTGGAGCTTGCCTGCGCTACACTTCAGAATCTGTGCCACGAACACGCGTGGTCTGAGCTCGCAAAGCAGCACGGACTGGTGCCATGCCTGGAGGAGCTCGCGGTCGACGCCAACGAGAGGACAGCGCGGTACGCGGCGGGCGCGCTGCGCAACATGCTGGTGACGCTTCAGGGTCCCGGTGGCACCGATGGTGTTAGCAATGGTTCGCCAGTCGCTCTGTCGGCCAAGGCGGCCGAGGCGATCGAGCAGCGCGCGCGGCAGGCCAAGCTCGACGAAATCAGCAGCCGCGTGGCGATGCGCAGCATGTCCAAGGCAGTGCTGCAGATCCCGCCGTCGACTCGGCTGCGACGAATGCTTGCCCATTCGGATGCGCGTTCTGCAGCGGCACAGGAAGCAGCCGTGCGTCAGCGACATCAGATCGCAATCGTGGTGCGTCAGAAGCAGGCAGTGCTCGCGAGGAAGAAGACAGAGGCGCCGGCAAGAAAGCTGCTGGCAGTAGTCGAGGCGGAGGCACCAGCGATCGAGCAGCCAGCCGAAGAAAGCGTCTATGCAGGCAACGACGACGACCAGGCTGGTGGCTTCTTCTTGACTGGAGCGTTCGAGGAGGCCGACGACGATGGAGTCCCCGACCCTGGAGGGGCGGCGATTGCCAGGGCGGCAATGGTGACGTCAACGACGGTCAAGTCAGCTGCAAGAGCCAAGGCAAAGGTCGCGGCGAAGGCGCAGGCTGCGGCGGAGGCTGCGGCTGCGGCGGAGGCCGCGGCTGCGGCTCAGGCTGCAGTGGAGGCTGCAGTGGAGGCCGCGGCTGCGGCGGAGGCCGCGGCGGAGGCACAGGCCGCGGCGGAGGCTGAGGAGCGCAGGCGGGCTCTTGCAACGGCGGTGACGGTGACGGCAACGGCCGTCCAGTCAGCCGCAAGAGCCAAGACAAAAATCGCCGCGAGGGCGCAGGCTGCAGCGGAGGCTGCGGCGCTGGCTGCGGCGGCGGCTGCGGCTGCAGCGCAGGCGGCGGCGGAAGCTGAGTATCGTAGGCGGGCTCTTGCAGCAACCCGCATCCAGGCGGTGCAGCGTGGCGTTGTGGCGAGAGCTGAGGTAGCGAAGCGGCGCGGAAAGCTGGCGACGACGAGACGGAACGCGTCCACGATGGTCGTGCAGATGGCGGCCAAGCGACGCGCTGCGGCAGAGCGAGCGCGCGCTGAGGGAGCACGTCGGCAACGCGCGGCCGTGAGAATCCAGGCTGCGCAGCGTGGAGTGGCAGCGAGAGCTGAGGTGGCAAAGCGGCGCGGAAAGCTGGCGACGACGAGACGGAACGCGTCCACGATGGTTGTGCAGATGGCGGCCAAGCGACGCGCTGCGGCAGCCGCCAAGTCCAGGCTGAACGCAGCGGTGACGCTGCAGGCGCACGCGCGAGGGACAGCGGCCCGCCGGGTGGTTACTCGCTACCGCCGCGATGCGAACACCGCTACCACGGCGTTGCAGGCGTGGGCGCGTGGCAAGGCGGGGCGGAGGCACGCGGCTGTTTATCGATGGGGCCGGCGATTGAGGTCCACTGTCGCAGCTCGCAGCATGCAGCGAGCGGTGCGTCGGCGACTGCGCATCCGGCATGGTGCTGCCAATGCAATGCAGACAGCAATGCGGCGGCGAGCTGCCAACCTGCAGCTGCTGCAGATGACCGTGGAGGCCAAGCGCGCAAAGCAGAGGCGCGACAGAGAGACGGATGCGGTCGATGACGTCTTGCTCGGCATCTTCACGCCGCCGCCGCCGTGGCTGCAGTACGAGCCTACACCGCCACGTGCAACAAGCGTGCCGACGCGTCGCGGCCCTGGAGCCTACATGGGTCCGCGGCCGACCGAGCGGTCTCCCCGCACCTCGTCTCCGCTCTCGTCGCCGAGAGCACACGTCCGCGCAAAGGACCCGAACAACGGCTGGCACACATACGTGGCACGGCGCGGCGGCCCTGCGGAGGGCGCCCGGCTTCCACCGTTGCAACGACCCCGTCAGGTCTGAGCTGCATTGATTTGGATTTCGCCCCGTGCGTGGCTCTCGCAGTGGACGCGGGAGAATGTACTCGTGGCTCTTGCCCCTACTGGTTCTATTGTTTGTGAGTTACGTAGACGCGCGTGTTACTGTTTAGGCTGCACCTGATCTACAGACTGTTTTTAGGCGAAGATTTTTCCGGGTTCGACCTCACGTAGAGCGCCCACAGGCTGGCGGTTTACAGTGTGCGTTCTAAAAACTTCAGTCAGTCAGTTTACAGGAGTTCTTGATTGCATCACAACAGTTTGTGTGCATGCAATGGCGGCGGCCCTGAACGCGACTTCGCCGCTCCTGGCGCTCGCGGTGGACTACCTACGACCATGGTCGTCGCGTGGCGGAGTGTCTCTCGCCATGGTCGACGACGCGCACCTGCGCTGGGCCGACTATCGCGACCCTGACTGGGGCAAGTTCGTGCCACCTCGCGAGGCGCACAACCGGCTGCTCCGAGTCAACATCCTAGGCGGCCGGCTCTACTACTACACGTGTACGAGCGAGAAGCACTCGCCCAAGCGCTACGCTAGGGAGCTCGCTCTGCTCGAATTGATTGACGCGGCAATTGCCGCGCACGGCGCACCGCCAGACGTGGATCTCGTGCTCTCCATCTCAGACCGGCCGACGGTGCCGCGCGCCGCTGCGGGCGACTCGCCGCCGCTCGTCTTTGCCTACAGCACGTCGCCGTACCACCACGCAGTCCCGTTCCCGCCGGTGACGTTTGCGCCGCGCCGCTGGGCTGCGCTCCACCGCAAGCTCGGCACGCACCCGCCGCTGGCAGAGCGCGAGCAGCGGGCGCTGTGGCGCGGCACGTGCAACTCGCTGTGCGACGGCCGGCAGCCGCCGTGCTCGGCGCGGCGGCGGCGCGACGCGGCGCTGATGCACCGGCGCATGCTGCTCGACGCGGCGGCGCGCTGCCCGAAGCTCGCCGACGTGGGCATCGTGAAGCCGCACAAGAACTGCGCCGGCTTCGCGCAGCGGCAGCCAGTGCCGATGCGCCGCCACGCCGAGTTTGCCTTCGTCGCGCACGTCGACGGCAACGGCTTCTCGGGGCGGCTCGACGAGCTGCTCACGCTCGGCGGCGTCGTGCTCAAGCAGGCCTCGCCCTTCTCGGCCTTCTACTACCCCCTGCTGCGGCCGGGCGTCCACTACGCGCCCCTCCACCGCAACGGGTCCGACCTGTGCGCCGCAATCGCCGCGCTGCGCTCCGACCCGCCGCGCGCCGCCGCGATCGCCGCCGCGGCGACGAGCCTCGCACGCGCTGTGCTCTCGCCGGCGTCGGTGCTCGCGTATGTCTCGGCGCTGCTGCGCGGCTACGCAACGCTGCAGCGCTTCACGCCGCGCCGCCACCCGCACGCCAAGCCGTGGAGGCCGCCCAGGCAGTGGCCGTCGGACTACGGGCTGCGGCAGGCCAACGCGGGAGCAGCGGGGGACGGAGCCAGCGCGGCTGCAGCGGCTGGGCAGGCCGAGGGGGGCGGCAGGCGCCGCGCGCAGCATTTGCGGCCAGCACGCGGCCCGACGCTCGCTCATGCGCAGGACGAGGCAGGCGCGTGCAGCTCCCTCGGCTGCTGCCGCCGGCATCCGAAGGCGGCGGGATGCACAAGGCGAAGAGGCGCTTACAAAAGATTGTGAACGCGAACCAAATATTTTATCTTGCACCAAAACGAAAAACTATCATAATGTAACTATCATGCAAACCACGAACCAGCGCACGACATGGGGTGCGCTCCAAGGCTTCATCGGGTTCCGTAATCTCGAGCGAGCGGCTTTAAATATGTTTCCGCGCACCGCTTCGACGCCTCTCACTCCGCTCAGGCGCGCAGATGGAGGTTGGGCACGTCGACGTGCACGTCGATGGTCTTCACCCTCCTGGGGCCGCGATGGCGGCCGCCGAAGAGGCTGACGAGCTTCTTCGAGCGCGAAGCGCGGGCGTCGAGCGAGGCCTTCGACCGCTTCGTCTCGTCGGCCGCCGCCTCGGAGCTCGCGCACGTCACCTCGCACGCCTCGTCCATCGTGTACGCGGCGCCGTTGATCGAGATCGTGAGGGAGGCGCTGCCGCAGTAGCTCGTCCAGCCCGCGCACGCACTCCACGCGTCGGTGGGGCAGCCCGCGCACGTCGACTCGCAGTTGCGCATCAGCGTGTTGTAAAAGCGGCCGCTGCCCTCGGCGCAGAAGCCCTTGTTCTTGTACTGGTAGCACGAGGCCGAGTTCCAGCTGTTGCTCAGCCCCGAGCAGCTCGAGGGCGGCGGCGGCGGCGCCTCGGGCGGCGGCGTCGCCGCGGGCGGCTCGGGCGGCGTCGCCGGCGGCGGCGGCGGCGCGTCGGGCATGCCCGAGATCTGGGTCTCGTCGATGACGGCGGAGGTGCAGCCGAACGACTCGAACGACGCGGTGTCGACGCCCTTCTTGATGTAGAACTCGCCGCGCCCCTCCTCGCCCCACGCGCCCCACGAGTTGAGGCACTTCCAGAAGGCGACGCCCGCGCCGTCGACGCCCCAGCCGTAGCACGAGACGGCGTGGTTGCCGCGGAAGGTGGCGTCCGAGGAGGGGCCGTCGTAGACGGTCGACGTGTCGTACGTCGAGAAGTCGGTGAAGACCTCGTACGCGCAGAACATCGGCCCGATCCGCTCCATGCACTCCATGATGGCCGCCTCGCCCGTGCACGTCTCGATGCCGCCGCTCACCTCGAGCGCGTGCTGCGCCTCGGTCGAGACGAGCGCCGTGAACGTCGTCATCGCCTCGCCGGCCATCTGGTCGCTCGTGCACGTGTCGAAGCACGACGGCTCCTCGCCCTGCGCCGCGTCGAAATGGTCGAGCGAGTCGCCGCCGCCGCTCGCGTACGGGTAGCAGACTGTCCACGGGAAGCCGTACGTCAGCATGTAGTAGAAGGACTTGGCGCCGTAGCCGCCCGAGCAGCCGTTGGAGAACTCCTGGTTGTCGCCGCCCGAGTAGGCGCGGCCGGTGAAGGTGTCGGTGTTGTACGAGATGAAGAACGACGAGTCCATCGTGATGCTCGTGCCGCACGAGATGAGTGGCTGCGTGCCGAAGACGAGCGTGTCGTGGGGCGAGGTGAGGCCGGCGGCGCGCATCTTCATGCAGTACTGCAGCGACATGGCGGTGGTCGCGGCGAAGGCGTAGCACGAGCCGCACGAGCCCTGGTCGCGCGCCGGCATGTTGTCAAGGCAGTCGTACATGTCGGGCTCGTACGACGACGCCATCCGGCCGAGCAGCGCGGCGGCGTCGCGCGGCGTCACGCTCTCCTTGTCGAGCGTCGGCAGCTCGTGCTGGTAGCCGAGGCCGTGGCTCTCGAAGCGGCCGCCCGGCGCGTAGTCGGCCGGGACGGCCGTGCGGCGCCGGAGGCCGCTCACGCGGCGCTTGGCGAGCGCCTCGCGCAGCCGGAGGCCCGCGAACTTGTCGTTGAGCGGCGGCGCGCCTTCGGCCGCCTCCTTGGCGAGGATGTCCTGCTCTGCGGCGGTCGAGGCGTTGGTGGCGTCGTGGCCGGCCTGCACCATCATGTCGATCATCTCGACCGTGCACGCGGGCAGCATGTCGTACGGGTGCATGTAGATGATCTGGTACGGCTCGCCCGTCGCGTCGTTGCCGAACGTCGTCATGATGGCCGTCACGGAGATGTAGCTCGGGAGGAGCGTCACGTTGAGCGTGTACGCCTCGTCCTTGCCAGACTCGACGCGCTTGAGCGCCAGGTCCGCGACGAAGGCGACGCCCGTGATGGTCGCGTTGCCGCACGACTGGACCTCGGCGAGCGTGTCGTTGATCTCGCGCGCGAAGGCGGCCTTGCGCGCCGCCGTCAGGTTCATGTGCGCGTTCTTGCCGCCGTGGGGGTCGGTCGCGGCCACCTCGAGCGAGTCGCTCGCGGCGGACCCCTCCGTCGGAGTGAGAGGGGCGACCGGCGGGTCGAGGGCGGCGCTTCGGATGTCCGGCCATCGAGTGTGGCTCCTAAGACTTTTTGCTGTTACGCTCGTGCGCCACGGCGCCGCGCCGTCTGGTGGTTCAGCTCCTCGCCCGTGCGTGCTTGTATGCAAAGTAGAGTAGAGTGGATAGTAGGTGTTCTTATTTTAAGTATGATGTTTGTGCTGTATATTATCTAGGACTATATTATCTATCTTGATCATATTATATGCCGCTCTTATCCAAGCGGCCGCACCGCGGCCTCGCCAAGACACGCTACAGCTTCGTGGTCACCGTCGAGCGGGGCACGCTACAGCTGTGGACCAAACCGTGATGTACACCATAGCGATCCCATAGTTACTCTAACACCTACCGTAAACAGGATTTAACGTTCTTACGAGGAAAATTGGGCCATCTCACTCGTTATTTCAGGAGCTTGATAAACTGCTCCTTTACCTCCTTCTCGACCACGTGCTCCGCTGCGGCGGTTTTTTCGTCGTACGTGATCTCGTAAACGGGACGGCCATCGATCAGCTTCTTCAAGATCGCTGTGATCACGCCCTGCATGTACTTCGTGCCCAGCCCTCCATGCTTGGAGGCCAGGTACTTTGCCTTGACGCGCGTGCCCACTGGAAACGCGACCTCGCCCTTGGCACCACTGCGCCCCTTGATGCCGCCACTCGCATCGACGCTCTTTCCCGAGGCCGTCTGCTGCAAGCCGAGCGCGGCGGGAGCCTTGACGGCTCCGGGGGGCGCGTTGCCGCTGCCACTCTTGCTTCCTGCAGCCCTGCTTCGATTGCTGCCGCCGCCGCCGCCACTGCTGCTCGCCGCAGAGCGGTTCTTGCGGCTGCCGCGGCTGCTCGCGTGCGGCACATTGTCAGAGGCGCCCGCCTCAGCTCCAACCGCGGAGCGGCACGCGTCGGTGGCACCGCCGCCGTTGCTCTTCATCACTGCGGAGGCGGCGGCGGCGGCGGCGATGCCGCCACCACTCTCGGTGGGTGTGCCGGTGCTGCTACCCCGGCCGCTGCCGCCGCGCTTGCCTCCGCCACCGCTCTTGCCTCGCCCGCCTCCCTTTCCGCCACCCTTGGGGGTGGCGGCCGCAGGAGCGGCAGCGGCGTGCTCGCGCTCGTGCTCCGCCGCTGCAGACGCGGGCGCTCCGAGCAGCAGCACCCCGCCGGTCTCGGTCCCTTGAGCCATACTCAGTCGCTCCCTTTCATTCGCCTTCGTCGCCCGCACCGCCGCTGCGGCACTGTCTGCTTCACGTGCTGCAACAGCCGCCGCCCCGTCCGGGTCCTCACGCTGAACCGCCAGTAGCCGCCCACGCATCGCTGCGGCACCGCGCATCGCGTCGACCTCGTGAATGAAATCGTTGGCCAGCGATGGCGTGGCTGTGTACATCCTTCCGTCTCTGGTCGCGACGAGGGCAATTCCGTCGAAGACCGCGGTGTCAAACGAATGTTGCGAGCCCACGACAGCATCGCATTGATCGAGACATCCGACGCCGCCGTTGACGAGTCTCAGCCTGTGGACAAGGCCCAAGCAAGCAAGATTCAGTCAGATCCGCCAGGTGAGCGGGGTTTCTAAGATGCAGGGCGTACATGTCTTCGCCACCTCTCCCTGGCATCGTGGACTCGGCACATGCGTTTCGGATACGGTATTCCCGCTTGCCAGCCTGCATGCTCGTCAGACTCTCACGCACCCTGATGGCCGTCTGATGGCCATCGGTCAGATGGTTTGTGCGCCGTGCGATAAACTCGAGGCCGCCATCTGCTGCTGCTGACGGCTGCGCACGACTCGCGTCCCAAAGCACAGGGTCAGAGGTCGGGCGCGAGCGTGCTTGCACGAGCTCCTGCGGAGACGGCAGGTTGATGCAGTGCTGCAGCAGCAGATCGGGTGTCGCTCCACTGGCGTCGCCCTTGAACGGCACCTGGGTGTACTGCATCAAATGACCCACCGAGAGCGCGTGCATCCCCGTCGTACCGTCTACCTCCATGTAGCCCGCATTCCAACCTGTCCGCTGCACCTTCGTTGTGCGCGTTTCGCAATCCAAGTAGCCGTATTCTGGGTCTGCGCATGGCAGCGGGACAAGCAATGCTGGGTGGAGCAAAACTTGCGCAGGCAACGCATTGTGCTTTGATGAGCGTGCGTACCATAAACCGCGCCACGAACAGCATAAATGACCGCTGTGTCGCACCAATTCCCGCAATTCAGCACGATGTGCGGGTAATTGGCCGACATGATGGCGGCACGCTCGAACGCCAAAGACGCAACTGCCGGCGCTGGAATTGTACGATCGGCCGTTGCCAACAATAGCCTCATCAACGTCGCCGGGTCGGGCAGTGGACCCGCTTCGGGGATGCTGAGTCGAAACATGGAGCGGAGCTGCTGTATTGGGCCACACGGGCACACTGCTGTCACCATCTTGAGCCATTCAATCAAGCGCGCCCCTTTGACTGCGCCCTGGATCACGTTGCTATTCTTCTTCATCGCGACCACGGCGCCGTTCGTCAAGTAGTGCACGAGCTCCTCAATCCTGCACCGCGCGTGGAAACATCGTCGTGATTCGGGAAGGCATGATCCGTCGATGGGCTGTGGATGGCTGTTAGACTCGCCTGCCACTTCCACGCCGTGCGTACCTGAGCACGTCAACAATTCCTCCGTCGCATAGATTGTTGTCCTGCTGCTTTGACGTCCATCCTGACAAGAAATACCACGATGGCAATCTTGACGGCAGTCCCGTCGCCGTGAGCAGCTTGGCCGTGTGCATCTTGCTGCCGACCATCACGCCGACGATTGCGCTGCCAATAGCAAGAGGTTGCTTGTCGGCACGCACATGACTCAGCAGCTCGTCCACGGTGCTTTCTTTACCTGTTGGGTAACAGGAGACGCATGCGGTCTCAGTTGGGCAATACAGCGGTACACCAGAGGTATGTTGTCGGCGGCTTTTGACACAGCCGTCGTGCGATGCAGCAGCTTCGCGGGCAGGTACTGCAGCGCTGCTAGCATGCCGGCCGAGGCCATCCACTGGCAGCCTCCCGACGGAGTGATCGAGAAGAGGCTGGATATCAAGCCATGTGAGAGCAGGCTAATCAGCGCGTCCTTCCTCTTTAGCTGCATCAGCTCTCCGCGCCCGCATCCACCCTTGGGAGCCATGCTGCACAGCAAGGCGAGCATTTCGCGAACCAGCATACCACCGTCCTCCGTTGCTTCGATTTGAAGCGGGTGCGAGCTCACGACATCAATCTGCAGTCGGTGCGCCCACTGCGCATCTTTCGCTTGCTCAGCGCCGAACTGCTGCGCTGTCCGTGCAACGACGCCACGCTCGTATGCACGCCACCACGATCCCTCGTGTTTGTTGAACTCCTTCACGAGCTTCTCACGCGCAGCCTTCTCTTTTGTGCCCGCCTTGCCAGCTGCTTTTGCGCCGCTGACGGCGGCCTCGGCCTCCCCACTTTCGCTGGCACTGTGAGCCTCCTCATCGGCCCCCTCCTCGCCGATGTCACCGGGGGGGTCGACAACCTCGCCGCCCTCGGTGGCGGATGACGCCTCGCCCGAGGCCTTCGACGTCTTCCCTGCCTTCTTTGCGTTGTACTGGGCCAGCTTGGCGTCTGAGATCGCCTGCTCATACTGGGTGTCGGCATCGCGGCATTTCTGCATCGCTGCCGTCGCGGCAGCCACAGCCGCCTCCGATTCTTGGCGCACTTCCATCATTGCACCCGCCTCCGACGCCAACTCAGGCTCTTGCTTTGAGTACAGCTGGAGGCAGCGCGCCGCCGCCAAGTGCTGTCGCACAAACTCGGTGGCCATCCGGCTCAGTGCGTTCAGCTTGGCCTCCTGCCCCGTATCCTTTGCCGCCTGCTGTAGTTGCTCCGATGGGTGCAACGCTAGGCGCCACGCGTTCCATTCTCCGCCAAGCTCCTCCCACGCTGCGCCATCCCAACCGGTCGGCGCCGCCTCGGCAACTTGCCATTCGGTGAATAGGTCCTCCGCCTTGGCGTCGGGGGAGAGCGTCTCGAAGTATGATCGGAGGCGCTCAGCGAGCCCTGACTCGTCTCTGCCCTCCGCCTCAGCCTCTGCGACCGCAAAGCCTGCCAGACTCCGCGGAGCGAACGCCAGCGTCGGCGCGCCACCGAGCAGTGATGCGCCGCTGGGACCGGCGGTCGCTGAACTGAGAGCGATTCCACCACCTTCAACGACGGACTCGTCACTGCCCTCCGCCTCAGCCTCTGCGACCGCAAAGCGTGGACGACTCGACGGGGCGAAC
>Ga0209713_10002714_pt1 | contig 11053 bp, 8 predicted proteins | sample ArcOceMetagenome_3_FD_187444 | JGI IMG/M metagenome (GOLD analysis project Ga0209713, IMG submission 187444) | Marine eukaryotic phytoplankton communities from Arctic Ocean - Arctic Ocean- Svalbard ARC20M Metagenome (SPAdes) (version 2) | ecosystem: Environmental > Aquatic > Marine > Oceanic...
TGGAAGCAGGACCTCCTCGAGCGCGCCTCGATCTCCATCGCCAAGGGCAACTACAACATGCTGAGGGACAACCGGACGCTCCCGGCGGGGTAGACGCCGGCTAGGGAGGCCACTGGAGGCGTCTGACATCGCCACCGCGGCTTTTGCCCGCGGGCTTCGGGAGGGATTTTGAGGGGAGCGAATCTGGGTTATGGACTGTTTCGTTTGACAGCCTCCGGTGGAGTGCCCAGGTATACATAGGATAGCTCTGAATAAAGTTGTTTTCACCTGAAAGCATGCCTCGTGCCGTCCTAATGCTTTTCAGATGCTGATTCGATCTGCCCGCGAAGAATTCCATAAGTGGCATTTAAATGAACACGCGACACGTCTAGAGCGAGCAGCTTACGGACCGGGCAAATGGGAGATGTATGGCTCGAGAGGGGCTCAGTACTGCTCGGCGCCGGGCGTGGCGCCTGGCGCGAGCTTGCGAGGGTCGGGGTAGGTCATGCGCGTGGTGAAGTCGTTGGTGATGGCGTTGTAGCTGAGCAGGAAGGCGACCTCGCCGAACCCAAGCAGGTACTTGAGGCAGTTCTGCGCGGTGATGCCCGCGATGATCGAGTCGGTCGTCGCGAGCGACGCCGGGCACGAGCCGGGCTTTTTCTCCATGTGCTTTGGCGCCGCCTCGAGGCCGCCGGTGCGCCCCGGGATGATCAGCTGCACGTGGCCCGACATGGCGTCGTCGCCGACCACCGCGTCCATGAACGGCACCTGCAGCTCCTCGCTCACCGCCTCCATCGCCTGGCGCGCCTCAAAGTTGTCGACGCAGCCGACGACGAGGTTGACGGCCGACTTGCGGTCGAGCGAGCCGGTCGCGACCGTCTCCTTGAACTTCTGCTTGTTCTCCTCGGTCGTGATGTTGATGTTGTGCACCTCGAAGACCGTGTCCGGGTTGAGCTCCGAGCAGTAGTGCCTGCACGCCATCGTCTTGTTCCAGCCCGACTGCTCTGGCCGGTAGAACATCCTGCCAGTGGGTGCGGGCGCGCAGGTGGTGAGAGCCGGCGCGCGGCAGCGTCGATACGGCAGCGCGCACGGTGGCGCCGGACGGGCGCGGAGGAGCGGCTGGCTGGGCGGCGGCGGGCGGCGCACTTGTTCATGTTGGCCAGCTCGATCGTGTCGTAGTCGTAGATGATGATCTTGCCGATCCCACACCGCGTGAGCATCTCGCACACGCCGACGCCGACGCCGCCAATGCCGACGATCGCCACGGTCAGCTCGCGCACGTGGTCGTAGTTCTTGACGACGCCCATCGACTTGAGCGCCATCAGCCGCGAGTAGGGCTGCGGCAGCGGCGCGGGGCAGAGCGCCGGGTGGGTGATGGGCAAAGGCGTCGGCCAGGTGTGACGGCGTGTGGCCCGCGTGGGCCGTGCCGGCGGTCACGCCAGCTGGCTGGGACGGCGGCGCACATTGGTCTCGACCGGCTCGGCGCTCATCACCTCGAGCTTTTGCCGCCGCACTCGCCTCGGGCCGGTCGTCGAGGAGTACATGCGCACCACCTCCTGAATCTCCTTGACCTGGTTCTGGATGCGGCCGACCTGGGAGCGCAGGTCCGAGGTCGTAACCTTGATGTCGGCGGCGGGTCCGGCTGCGCGCGCAACGGAGGGAGGGGGTCAGAGCACCGCATGCGGCGCTTTGGGCGGGCGGGGCGCCGCCGCTCGACGTGAGCCATCTGAGCGGCGCAAACTCTTGGCGGCGCCGAGAGATTGGTGGTGCGCGGCGGCGTGGACGGTGCTGCGGCGTGGGGATCGGGTGGGTGGGCGTACGGAGGGCCTCCGACATGTCTTCCCGTTAGCGCAGCGATCGGCTGGCGCGCGAGTCAACACCACCGCACGAAGTAGCATATGAAAAAACAAGCGCTCGGCGCACCATCAAGGAGGATCCAGGAAACGAGCGGAAGAACCTACCCCCACAACCTCCACCGAAACCTCGATTCAATTTCGACTGAATTTTCTTTGGGGTGCGCGCAGCTCGCCGCGCCCAGACCCGAGAGGGACGTGTACGCCACCGCCCGTCACGAGACGATGACGCTGATTCAGCCTCAGTGCAACCGAGGACGGATCCACACAGACAGCTTGAACGAAAGTGCTGAGCCGAGCGCAGCACAAAGACCCCTCCGCGCTCGTCCGCACCGCCGCCTCGAGCCAGAATGCCGTCGACGCGGAGCGGCACCTCGGGCAAGGCGAAGCAGAAGGCCGAGCCCAGCAGGGCCAAGCTCGAGAAGGAGGCCCGCAAGGCGTCGGCCGAGCGCGAGCGCCTCAAGCCGATGCTGGTCGAGCAGGCCAACGCGAAGCGCGACGTGCTCGACGACTTCGAGGCGCAGCGCGAGCTCCGCAAAAACGGCCTGAACGCCACGCTCGAGTGGCTCAGCGGGCCCGCACTCAGCGACGACGACGTGGTCTTCTGCGCAGAGCTGCTGGCGGCCAACATGAAGGCGCACTACAAGGCGGCCGGCTGGGGCTGGAGCGACGCGGCGAAGAAGCGGGCGCTGCGCGACGACCAGACGCGGCTGCTGATGATCCGCTCCTCGCCCAAGGCCACCGACGCCGACGAGTGGGTCTTTGTGGAGGACCCCGAGCGCGATGAGGCGACGGGCGACGAGCCGCAGGCGGCCAACCTGGGCTTCGTGATGATGCAGTTCTGCATGGAGGACGACCGGCCGGTGCTCTACCTCCTCGAGCTGCAGCTCGCCGAACCCGCGCGCGGCAAGGGGTTGGGGAAGGCGCTGATGCTGCTGCTGGAGCAGATTGCGAGCAAGCATCGGATGCAGGTGCGTCGCGCCCCAGTCGTCGGCTCCCGCCCGCCACCCCCACACCAGCCGTCGGCACGCGGCTGCAGGCGGCTCTCCAATCATTGGGGCACGCGCTGCCACCGCCACCACCACCACCACCCAGAGGCCTGAGCGCTCCGCCTCACCGTGCGCGCGTGCTCGCCTCTGGCAGTGCGTGATGCTGACCGTCTTCAAGGCCAACGAGGACGCGCTCGGCTTCTACGAGCGGCTGCAGTACGAGGTCGACGAGACGAGCCCGAGCCAGTGCGGCGTCTCGACGAGCAGCTACGAGATCATGTCCAAGCCGCTCGACAAGCCCGCCGGCGGCAAGGGCGGCAAGGACGCGTCCGCAAAGGAGCGCGAGGCAGGCGTCGCGCCGCCCGCCTGAGGCAGGCACTGCGAGCCGCCACTCCATGCTCGACTGTAGAAGCTACGGTGTACACGTTGTGTCCATATATGCAGACGCGCTGCCGCAGTGCGCGGCGGCGCGCTAAATGTTAAAATTTCCACGCAGCGCGGGCATACTCTTAGAAACTTGCTGTCTGTTTATCCTGTTTAGGGATTGTTCCATGCCTATCCTCACGGCCGACGCGCAGCATCGCACGCGCGCGGACCGCGACCGTTTGGACGTCAGCCACCTGCCGAGCGGTCGATCGTTCTCGTTTTCCGCATCGGATGAGGTGACGGCGCTCCTGGCGCTGGCCTACCGCACGAGCGGCGAGGCTGCGCAGTGCATTGTGGCGGGCTGCAGCGGCGGATCGCTGCACATCTTCGACTACGAGGCCACACCGCTGCTTTCGCACACGTCCAACACCTCGGTTCTTGACCCGGCCGGTGCCATCCACAGCATTCGGCACTCGGAAGGCGATCTGCTCGTGGTGCACGCCAGAGCCGTCGTCATCCTCGACGGCGAGTCGCTGCTCAGTGCGCTGCAAGCCAGCCAGTCACTGGCCACCGCCACTGGCGGCGAGGCGCAGGCCGCCGTGGCCCACCGCGTGTGGAGTCTGCCGAATGGCGTGGGCACTCGCTTGGATGCGTGCGTCCTGCCTCGCGGCGTCTCGTCACCGCTCGACGCTGACGACGAGGGCGGCGATTCTGACCAGCTCCGGCTGCTGCTGGCGGGCGACTCCCCGAGTCTCGTCGTGTGTGATGCGCCAGACGAGCCACCGCCTTCGGCCCTCGGTGACGCGGCGCTGCTCGTGGGTAACGCAGTGTCCAGTACCTTGTCGTTTGCGTCGCGGTGGTGGAGCGCGCCCGCCCAGGACGACACGCCGCCGCCGCCGACTGCGCCGCTGACGCGCGGGCTGGTGCTCTCGACGGTGCGCGCGATCCGCGACCCGGCACGCCGCGTCCACCTGCTCCGTCTCCACCCGGCGGGCGAGCTGGTCGCTGCCGCCGACAGTCTCGGGCGCGTGATGCTGCTTGATGTGCCGTCTCTGGTGCTGTGCCGCGTGCTGCGGACGGGGCCGAACCCAGCCGAATGCTGCTGGCTGCAGCCGCGCGGGGGCGGCGCGGCGCTGCTAGCCGTGCACGTGCCGCATGCGGGAGGAGAGGGAGCCGCAGCATCGGGCGTCATTGAGGTGTGGGGCAGCGGCAGCAGCGGCAGCAGCGGCAGCGGCGGCAGCGGCGGCGGCAGCGGCAGCCACCGCGCGGCCGCGACGCCGCCCTTTGCCTCTCGCGTCGCCGCGCTCCGTGTGGCGAGCGGCGGCGCACTGCTGACCGGCGGTGGCGGCGGTGCTCTCCTCGGCCGGCCGACAAGTGATGTGCTAGCTCGCTGGTACCATCTGCCAGCAGATGGCAAGTCTCGCGGCAAGGAGGAGAGGGGCGGCAGCAGCCTCGGAGGCATCTTGGAGCTGTGTGCGACGGCCGCAGCGGCTGGCGAAGGACCCAGCGTCGAGTTGCGGGACGTGCGAGACCCGGGCGACGACGCGAGCGCCGCATCCGAGAGCGCAGCAGCGCCGAGCGGAGCCGCAGCGGACGCCCCCTCGGCGCGCGACGGCGAGGAGCCGTCAGCCGCGGCGGGCGCGGAGGGGTGGGGGCACGTGATGCAGCTGCTGGAGGCGGGGCGTGATGTGGAGGCGGAGCAGGAGCTGCTGCGGCTGCGCCGCGCCCTCGGCTACCACCCTCGGCTGCTCGAGCCGCTCGCGCCGCCGCTGCTGCAGCTCGCGCGGCGTCGCCTCGCCACTCTCGTGCGCGACCTCGAGCAGCAATGCCTCAACGCGTCGCCGCAAGACGCGGCGTCTCTCGAGAGGCTCGTCATCAACCTCCCGCCCATGGACGTGTCGTGCTTGGCCACGGCAGGAACGGCGACGACGCTGCCTCCTGGTGGCCCATACGAGCTGGCCGCAAGCATAGCATCCCTCTTGGCGCAGGCTGAGCAGCTCTCGGCGGACGCGGTCGACTCGAGCTGCCAACGAGTCGCGGAGGCGGTCTTCAACCACTTCGCGCGCGAGACGGGCCGCAGTACATATCTGCGACGAGCAGACCATGATCGTTGATCTCTCACGAGGCGTGGTGATGGACGTTCCATCCACTCGAGTGAGTCATAGTATAAGCCACAAAACACTACGCTCACCGGCGCTGTTTTCGGCCATACTCCTCAACCCACAGATGCGCAAACAGTAGCTCTGTTGCGTCTAACGCGCAACAGGCCACGCTCGAACATGCCACCATGCGTCCATTTGAGTGGGGCGGGGCAGCAGGGCGCTTCACCCTGCGGCTCCCGTACCTGACGAACACCTGTTAGCTGGCGGGGGTGCCGGGGGAGCCGGGGGCTCCTTTCCTGGTCCCTCCACTGGGGCCCGCGGAGGCAGGCTCGCCGCCGCTGCCCGGTGGCGGCTTGCGCTGGCGCTCTGACCGCGTGCTGGCAGGCGGCAGCGGGACGAGGTCGCGGGTCTTCGTCTGCGGCGTGCGCGGTAGCCGCTCGCGCTTGTAGAAGGTCTCCTGCTTCTCGACGAACTCGGGCGCATCCGCGTCGGGATAATCCATCTTGACCTCGCTGCCCGGCGCGGGCTTCTCGCGCTTCGCCGCCGCAAACTCGGCCTCCGCCGCCGCCTCGGCCTCGGCCGATAGGTCGTACTCGCTGCTCTTCGGCACGTCCTCGGGGGCCGCCTGCGGGTTCATCGCGTTCGCGCCGGGCGTGGTCGGCCGCTGCAGCGGCTCGTCCAGGTTGTGCAGCCTGCGCTTCGACGAGCTGCCGATGGCGTCGGCGGCGGGCGGCGCGGCGGCGCGGCGGCGCTCGTCCTCCTCGAGCTGCGCCGCCTCGTGCTGCGCCGCGCCCAGCCCGGCGAGGTACTTGCCCGCGAGCAGCTCCTCGCCCGTCGCGCCGTCCGACGCCAGGTTGGCCTCGGCGAAGACGTCGACCTCCTCCTCCTCCTCCGCCTCCTCGTCGTCGGCCTCCTCCTCCTCGGCCTCCTCGTCGGCCTCCTCGTTGTCCGACGGCGCCTCCTCGTCCTCGGCCACCGGCGGCGCCGCCAGCTGGTCGAGGATGTAGCGGATCTGCCGCGCGAACGTCTCGTCCGAGTGCTCGATGAGCGCGCCGAGCGAGTCGCTCAGCCCGAGCTCCTGCGCGCGCTCCTTGAGCGCGGCGCGCACGAGGATCGAGTAGAGCGTGCCGTTGACGTACGTGCGCACCTGCAGCGAGTCCGACTCGGTCAGCTGCGAGAGCACCGAGAGGATGTCGAGCTCCGCCTCCTCGCACTTGACCTTGCCCGCCGAGCGCAGCGAGAGGTTCATCAGCAGCGCCGTCCCGTACTCGACCGAGTACTGCGAGAGCGTGTCGGCGTCGCGCAGCACGCCCACCAGCCAGCCGATGACGTCGTTGTCGATCATCGCGTTCTGCGGCTGCCGGCGCAGCGAGAGCTTCTGCAGCGCGCCGAGCGCGTTCTGCCGCGCCACCGTGTCGCGCTCGTCCTGCCGCAGCAGCTCGCACAGCTGCGGCACCAGCTCGGGCTGCGCGAGCAGGTACGAGCGGCCCGCCACCTCGGAGGCGAAGAGGTTGATCAGCCGCAGCGCCTGCTCGCGCACCTGCGGCGGCGACGCGGGGTCGAGCAGCGTCGCCAGCACCTGCGGCTCGAGCAGGTCGTTCTGGATGTACTGCGCGAGCGCCATCTTGCGCTGCCGCCGCGCCGGCTTCGTCAGCCGCCAGCGCAGCGCCTGCAGCAGCGGCGGCGACTCGTCGGAGCGCTCGAGCAGCTCGCGCTTGATGCCGCCAAAGTCGAGCGCCGCCATCATCGTCATCGTGCCGCCGAGCGACGCGGCGCTCTCGCCGCCCTCGCCGATCGCCTCGAGCCCCTGGTAGCCCGCGACGGCGGGCGCGTACCCGTAGTCGCCGCCGTCGTCCTGCGGCGGCGGCAAGGCCGGCTCGAGCCGCGACGCGCCGCCCGCGCGCTGATCGGCCGCCTGTAGCCGGCTCTGCAGGCCGAACAGCTGCTGCGAGCCCTGCTGGAAGATGCCCGCGCGCATCAGCGTCTGCAGCAGCTCGCTCGCGAGCTCGACGCCCTCGCGCGCGCCGCGCTGCATCGCCGCCTCGCGCGCCGCGCCGCTCTGCTTGGTCTCGACCGCGCGCAGCTCCGAGTCGACGAGCCGCTGCCTCAGCGCCGCCAGGTCGTGCTGCGCCTCGACGAGCGGCCCGCCGCCGCCGGGGCCGCCGCCGTTGGGGTCGCCGCCCGCGAGCGCCGTCTGCGTCCGGTACATCTCGAGCAGCCGCGGGCTCGCGGCGAACTGCGGCGTCGTCGCGAGGAGCTCGGAGAGCCGCGCCTTGAGCGCCTGCGCCCAGTTGACCGAGAACAGGTCCTTGAACGACGGGTGCTTCGAGATCTCGGGGACGTACGGCATCGCGTAGTAGGCGAGAAACTCGGGAGTGACCGCCAGGCTCGCGCCCTCGGTCTCCAGGTAGTACTTGAAGGCCTGCATCGTCTCCGGGATGGCAGCGGGTTGCGGCTTCGGGTTGCTCGGGTGGAGCGGGTAGATGGCAAAGAAGATGTGCAGGTAGAACTCGAGCTTCTGCGCGCTGCGGTCGGTGCGCCGCACCAGCGGCGGCACGAAGTTCTCCCACAGCTTCAGAAACTCGTCGCGGTCGCCCTGATCGAGCGCCTTGAGCATGCGAGACTTGACGTGGTCCTGCACGTCACGCCCCACTGGCCGCCACGACCCTGATCGGCCGTCGCGACGCTCGCGCACCTGCTGCTTTAGCACCGTCGCCGACTTGTCGAAGCCCGCATGCACCAGGTACTCCAGCACCATGTCCGTCATGTCGCGCACCTCTGCCTCCTCCTGCTTGCTCGGCGCCGCGGCGGCCTCCGTTGAGCGCGACGCCGCTGCCGCACCGCTCTTGGGCGTCGGGCCCTTGGACGTCGGACCCCTGGACGTCGGACCCTTGCGGTTGGGGTTGGGACCCATGGCCACCATGGCTGCTCACCACCGGCTGTGCAGTCACCAACGCCAGAACGGGAGTCAGGCGGTCGGCGGCGCAGGCGCTGTGTGCGGTGATGTGCACCTGTTCGTCCAAAGAACGCGCTCTGGCTGGTGAAATCTAGAGTACACCCCCCACGAACTCGCTGCATCCGACGGTCCCATCACGCGGCATTGCCAGCTCTGTTGGCGGCGTCGCGCATCGCTGTGAGCTGCGCGCGCATGCGCCGGTTGTACTCGACCATGTTGCGGGCCGCCTTCTCCTGGACGTAGCGACGCTCCGCCTCGATGGTTTCGGCGTCGGGTGAGTTGAGGAAGTAGTTGACCCGCGTGTCGTCCTTGGCCTGCTGCCCGGATGGCGGCAGGAACGTCCCCCCGACCCGCCGCGTCGCCGCCTCCTGCCGCTCTTTCTGCCGCTGCCGGTAGCCAAGGTCAAAGGGGCTGTGCATGCCGACGAAGCCCGTCTTCGAGAGCGTGATCGCCTCGCGCGCCCCGGTCGGGTTGCACGGCCTGAAGGGAGGGCGGTCCGCGAGGGGCACGGCGGCCTTTGGCTTGGACTTTTTCTCGCCCGCGCTGCTGGCCTGCATCGAGCCTCCCGCGGTTGCTCCGGCGCGCGCGCCGGCGATCGGGCTCAGGTTGGAGACCGCGCTCGGCTTGACCAGGTCGGGATCGAAGAGCCTGCTCTTCTCCCCAGCGGCCGCAGCCTTCTGCGCCCGCTTCTCCGGCGACGGCCGTGGCGGCAGCGCCATCACCTCGACGTCGTCGGAGGTGAGCGCGCGGAGTGCGGGGAAGCGGCGTGAGGTGATCGAGCTCTTGAAGAGCGCGTCGGCTCCTGAAGCGGAGGCCATGTTCGGAGAGGCGAGAGGAGGTGGCTGCGATGCGAACGGAGTTCCGCGCCCGCACTGCAGCCAGCGTAACGGTAACGGTGACAAAAGTTCTCATCTGTGTGTGTCGGTTTGCAGACGGTCCGCGTTTGGCGCACGGCGCAACGAGACACTAGCGTGTCGGCGTCCAGGTGAGCGCGCCACAAGGAGTACACTCACACTTGCCACCGCAAGCTTGCGAACAAATCGATTTAACGCAGGCTGAAGACGGGTGTGTGTCTTTGTTTGGTGTACTGTCTGTCTGTGTTTTTGGCTTGCATCGTGCACCATACACGTGTGTTTTCGCCTGGGTTGCGTCTGCTCGGAATAAGAGACCTACTACCACCGGGAGGTTCTTGTCCGCGCCGCTGCCGCAGGCAGCGGCCGACACCCTCATCTCTGCCGAGCTCTGGCTGGTGTAGGCCGTACCTACGTACCTAGTTAGTACCTAGTCAGCGTGTCACACTTCTAGTGCTTCTGCACCCACATGCCGCACACACCACCGCACATAGCGACGACAACCAGATACATGCCCTAACTACACTGCAACGTTACACGAAGTGTAACACAGGGTGTAACACCCATTAGCTAGTGTAAACGTTGCAGTGAACCAGTGTAACAGTGTAACCGTATTTGGCAGGTACCTAGTAACTCCGCGACGCGATGCTGGCCGCGCTCACCCTGGCCGTGCGCGGCCTGCCGAGCCCCAACGTCAAGGACAGCGCGCACGCGCTACTGCCGAACCAGGACGCCTGCGCGGACAACACCACCTACCTCGACGCCGAGGGCCACAGCTGCGCCCAATGGGCGGTGGTCCCGTGCGATCTGACGACCAAAGAGGCTTGCGGCTACTCGACCGCCGCGTTCGACGCGGTGCTCGACAACTGCCCACTCTCGTGCAACGCGTGTGACACGCCGGTTGGCCTCCATGGCGACCCCATCTTCAAGTTCGGCGACAAATGGATGAAGTTCGACCTCGACCCGAGCTACGGCCTGACGCCGCTGCTCGCCTGGCGGCAGGGCGGCACGGCCTCCGACGGCTCGTCGTCGAGCAAGACGTACACGATCAAAGCATCCGCCAAGACGCACGACCACTCCAAGGCCGAGTGGCTCTACGCGATCTCGCTCGAGGTCAATGGCGAGACGGCCCTACTCGCCAAGATTGAAGAGCCGGGCCGCAACGGCTCGGTCCTCCACGACGGCCACGCCGCGACGCGTACCATGGAGGTACTGCTGGATGGCAGGCAGCTCTCGTTGAAGCAGGCGACGTCACGCAAGCACCAGCAGGTGCGCGTCAGCGTGCACACGCGCGGGAAGCACAGCATCGGCGGGCGTCTCGCCGAAACGGTGCACGTGCAGATCAAGGACGGCCCGCTCAGCAAGCTCGAGTTCGAGATCACGTCGTCCGCGGCGTCGGCTTACGCCAACGCGCTGAGCCAGGCCAAGTACGCGCACCTCAACCTTCGCCTCGCGCACATGCCGCCGACTCCAGCGGGGTCCTCGCCGAGCTGGCTGGGCTGCGCGACATGAGCTCGGCCACTCGCGCGCTCGTGCACGAGCGCGGCGAGGGTGACGGGCCGGCCGGAGAGCCGGGCGTCGTCAGCGCAATCAGCCTTCGCGCGTCCGCAGCGACGGCGGCGGAGGCTGCAGCGTGCCCGTTTCCGGCTGGCCCGCCTTCCGTCCCGCCTCCGCTGCCGCCTCCGAGTCCGCCGCCGCCGCCAACGATGCCGCCGAGCCCTGACATGCCGCCGCCGCCGTTTGCGCCGCCGAGCCCGCCGTTGCCGCCGACCTCGCCACCGCCGCCGACCTCGCCACCGCCGCCGGCCTCCCCACCGCCGCCGGCCTCGCCGCCATCGGCCCCGCCGCCGCCCGCTGCGCCGCCACCGCCTTGGGCAGAGCGTGTCTACACGTTCGGCCCGGGCGTGAACACCGACCCCGCGTACACGGAGACTTCATACCAGTTCGCCAAGGTCTA